>Ga0105107_10002049_pt1 | contig 13263 bp, 12 predicted proteins | sample PPLLaktember2015_6_FD_79335 | JGI IMG/M metagenome (GOLD analysis project Ga0105107, IMG submission 79335) | Freshwater sediment microbial communities from Prairie Pothole Lake near Jamestown, North Dakota, USA - PPLs Lake P8 Core (1) Depth... | ecosystem: Environmental > Aquatic > Freshwater >...
CGGATCCCGACGTGAAGCGCTATCAGATCGATGTCGACACCCTCGACGGTGTCGTCACGCTGCGCGGCAAGGTCGATTCGCAGACGATGAAGGCGTCGGCCGAGCAGATCGCCCGCAACACCGACGGGGTCCGTCGCGTCGAGAACCAGCTCGTCGTCGAGGAGATGGACGCCGACGATCGGAGCCACGAGAACAACCACGATCTCAACATCAAGACGGCCGTCGGCCGCAAGCTGAGCGGCGACGACGACGTGCGGCGCGTGAACGTCGACGTCGACGTGACCGACGGCGTCGTGACCCTCTCGGGCATCGTGCACAACGAGGCCGAGGCGAAGGAAGCCGAGCGACTCGCCCGCGAGGTCGACGGCGTGAAGGACGTTCGCAACGACCTGAAGGTCGAGGCGCAGTCGAGCGGCGACCCCGAGAAGATGGGGAAGACCGACGACGACGGCGACAGGGAGTAGGTACGTCGGCACGCGCAGATCGTCGGTCCCGTCGGGGCCGACGATCTGTGCGAGTGCTTTCAGCCACGGCGGCGGCGCACTGCGATGAGGCCGAGAAGTGCCCACAGGCCGGCGGTGGGGCTCGGGGCCGTCGTGCAGCCGCAGCCATCGGCCTGCTCGCCGACCGCTCCGCCCTCGCCACCGCCGGATTCCTCGTCGTCGCTGCCGTCGTCGGTCTCGCCGTCGTCGTCCGTCGGGGTGCCCGTCGTCTCGTCGGCACCCGCACCGTCGTCGGTGCCGCCCTCCTCGCCGCCGGTCGTCTCGTCGGCTCCGCCGTCGTCCGTCGTGCCGGGTGCGGGCGGCTCGGGCACGTCGTACTGCAGCTCGACGTCCTCGAACACGATCGGCTCGTCGGTGAGCACGGGATACGCGACGGCGACGTCGAACGGCCCGATCTCGAGCGGTGCGCCGAGGATGTCGACGGTGACCGTCGGATAGAGATGCAGCACGAGCGACGAGCTGAACTCGCCGTTCATCGTCGCCCACACGCTCGTGGTCTCGCCGACGGACGCCGACGGCAGCATCACCGCGAGCGACTCGTTCTCGAGGTCGTGCGTGACCATCACGTCGGCCGGCCCCGAGGCCGCATCGAGATCGATGCGCGTGCCGGCGAAGCTGATGCCGGGCACCTCGAACATGTAGTCGATCTCGAGCGTGCCGGTGGCCGGCCCGACCGAGAACGGCTCGGTCACCAGGTTGTACGGGCCGATGTCCTCGGACACGGTGATCGGCCGGACCGGGTTGCCGGGCAGCACGTAGGGATCGAAGTTCGCGTCGGCGTGCTCGGCGATGTCCCAGATCCCGACCTCGAACTCCGTCTGGAATCCGAACGCATCGATCGCGATGGTCGCCGTGACCTCGGCGCCGAGCGTGTTGCGGAAGTGCCCGCCGTCGGGATAGCCCTCGTAGGCGAGCGCGAGCGCGTCCCAGTCGTACGCGGCATCGCCCTGCATCTCGATGACGACCTCCTGGAACGCGGCCGCACCGAGGTTCACGCGCAACGGCCCGGTCGCGGGGATGTAGCCCGACTCGAACGGGAACTCGGTCGGACGCCACTCGATGCTCGGATCGAAGGTCGCGTTCTGGGTGTCGGCCGACGCGAGCGGAGACGCCAGCGCGACGAGAAGGCCTGCGGACGAGACGATGATGATGCGATGCACGATCGAGCTCCTCGGGCTCGACGCGCGCGCCGAAGCCCCCCTGCCGCGACTGGAGTGCGACGTGGGACTCAGTGGTTCATTGTAGGAGAAGATGCGCAGTCTCGCGCGTCGCAAGTGCGCGAGATTCCATCACACACGTGGGTCGCCGGCCGCCCTGGGCGATCCCCGCCGATCGCGAGATCGCGCGTCGGGGCGCAACCGCGGGCGCCCCGGTTCGTCCTTCGATCGTCCGGGCGCCCCCATGCTTCGAGGTCTCAAGTACGAGCTCATCGGCACGCCGCTCGAGCGCCCGGTCAAGCGCGTGCGCGCGGTCCTGCGATCCTTGCGGAGGTTCGTGCGTCCCGAGCTGTCGGAGATCTACCTCGAGGACGACCGCGTCGACGCCGTGCTCGCACGCGTGCTGCGGGAGGACGCGAACTGTCTCGACATCGGCTGCCACTTCGGCTCGATGCTGAGCGAGATGGTGCGGCTCGCCCCGCGCGGCAACCATGTCGCGTTCGAGGCGATCCCAGAGAAAGTGAAGTTCCTGCGCCGCAAGTTCCCCGGCGTGCGCATCCACGACACCGCGCTCTCGGACGAGGCCGGGTCGACGACGTTCTTCGTGAACGAGCAGAAGACCGGATTCAGCGGGCTCGCGCGCCACGGCGAGGGCGTGCACCGCGAGATCCTCGTGCAGTGCCGCCGACTCGACGAGCTCGTGCCCGAGCTGCCGCGCATCGACTTCGTGAAGATCGACGTCGAGGGCGCGGAGCTGTTCGTCCTGCGCGGCGCGAAGCGGCTGCTCGAGCGCGACCGTCCGATCCTGCTGTTCGAGTGCAGCCCATCGGGGCCGCCGGCGTTCGGCTACGCGCCGGGCGAGCTGTGGGACCTGCTGCACGCGGTCGGCTACGACGTGTACCTGCCGAAGGACTTCCTCGTCGGCGGCGCGCCGATCGAGCGCGCGCGCTTCGAGGCGGCGCTGGTGTATCCGTTCCGGGCGTTCAACTGGATCGCGACGCCGCGGACGGTCGCGGCTCCGGCGACGGCGAGCTGACGCGGCGCCGTGACCCGTGCGGCGTTCATCGTGGCGCTCGTGACCGCGGTCGCGGCGTTGGTGTGGTGGGTCCTCGCGTCGGGCTATCGCGAAGCCCGAGTGCGCGACCTGCTCGGGCTGCCTCCGTCGGCGTCCCGCACGGGTGCGGTCGCGGGGCCGGATTTCGCGGCGCCCGTCGCAGAGATCGACGCGGTCTGCCGGCACGTCGTCGAGCTCGGTGGTCGGCCGACGGATTGCCGGGCGCACTTCTCGAGCATCGCGCGTCTCGATGGCGCGCGGCTGTGGAGCCTGCGACGCGACTGCATGCTCACGGCCGCGGCGCTCGACGGCGTGTATGCGTGCAATCGGGCCCATCATCCCGACTGGCCCGCGGCGGAGTAAATCGGGCACGGGCACGGGCACGGCGCAGGGCATCGACGAACGCTTTGCGTTCGGCGATGCCCTGCGGGTGGAGGATAGCGGGTTCGAACCGCTGACCCTCGGCTTGCAAAGCCGATGCTCTCCCAGCTGAGCTAATCCCCCGAGACTCGTGGGCGTGGGAGGACTTGAACCTCCGACCTCTGCCTTATCAGGGCAGCACTCTAACCACCTGAGCTACACGCCCGCTCGCTTGCCTCGCCTGGGCGGCGAGGGAGGGCTTTCTAGCCGCCCGCGGCCCACGCGTCAAGCCGGGGGCGAGCGTGGGGCCGGCCCCGCGCAGGGTCGTGCTCAGGGTTCCTCGGGCGGCGCGCCGTCGTCCCGGTCCCCGCCACCGCCCTGCTCGGCTCGCCGCGCCCTGCGCTTGCGCTTGCGCTTGCCCGCACCGCCGAGCTCGCCCTGCTCGGTCGCATGCCGCACGAGCGCGCGGATGTACGCGACGATCTCGTCGGTCGCCGGCATCAGGTGGTGGTGGAACGGTGGGCGCTCGCCGGGGGCCCACCGCACGAACAGCACCAGCGTCGCGCCCTGCAGATCGCCCGACAGCTCGTCCTCGCCGGTGATCGCGAGCATCTGATCGGGCCGCGTGTTCTTCGGCAGATCACCGAGCAGGACCTCCTCGATCTCGACGTCGACGTACTGGTGCTTGCGGCCCTGGTAGCGCCCGCGTCCCCACACCTGCTCGACGCGCACGAGCGCCACGATGGCCGCATACCCGACGCGCGCCGCGAACAGCCGCTGATCGAGCACGTCGTGCGGCGCCCTGCCCTCGAGCTGCAGCGACTCGGCCGTGTAGTCGTCGTCGAACGCGACCGCGAAGCGCGTCTCCCAGGCCGGCGCGTCGTCGGGCGGATACAGCTCGCCGGTGCGATGGCGGTTCTTGCATCCGCCCGCCATCGACACGAACAGGGCGAGCCCGAACCACACCACGGCACGCACGAGGCTCACGTGCCGCGAAGCGTAGCGGCTCGGAGCGCCGCGCGGTAGATTTCCGGGGTGGACGCGTGCTCGATGCCGGCGGCGCGGGACCGGTGGCCCCTCGCGGTACTCGCGGTGCTCGGTGCGTGCGCGCCGAAAGCGGTCGTACCGGAATCGCCGGACCCGCTCGCCGACGTCACGACGCCGCATGGGCACGTCGTCGCCGATCCGGCCCCGCCGTTCGACCAGGCACTGCCGCCCGAGCCCGTGGTGCCGACAGCCCGCGCTCACACGCCTCTGCCGCCCTCGCGCACGTTCGTGCGAGGCGAGCGCGCGCCGGTCGGCCTGTCCGACGAGGACATCGCGGCCTACAACGCCGCGCAGGGCGATCCCCACGTCGGACCGTTCGAGCTCGCGCACGCGTTCGCCGGCGATCCGAGCCTGCTCGAGCGCCGCAAGGGGCCGCTCGTCGCGATCGTGAAGACGTCGATGGGCAGCTTCGAGTGCGTGCTGTTCGAGCACGAGGTGCCGCGCACCGTGGCGAACTTCGTCGGCCTCGCCCGCGGCGCGCGGCCGGTGCTCGACGTCGAGGACGGCACGTGGAAGACGATGCGCTTCTACGACGGCGTGACGTTCCACCGCGTCGTCGAAGGCTTCGCGATCCAGGCCGGCGATCGCAGCGGCACCGGCAGCGGCGATGCGGGCTACGTGCTCGCCGACGAGCCCGGCCGTGGCCGCCAGCACGCGAGCGCGGGCACGCTCGCGATGGCGCACCGCGGCAAGAACACGGCGGGCAGTCAGTTCTACGTCACGCTCGCGGCCGCCCCCCACCTCGACGGGCTGTTCACGGTCTTCGGCGAGTGCGAGCCCGAGGTGCTGCTAGCGATCGGGCGCGTCAAGGTCGATCCGAAGGCGTTCCACCGCCCGAAGAAGCCCGTGACGATCAAGAGCATCGAGATCGTGCGCAATCCGACGGCTCTCGCGCAGCCCGACGTCGGGCCGCCTGCGCCGACCGGCCGCTGACGGCTCGCGGGTGGAACATCGCGGCGGGCTGCGGTACACCTCGCGCGCCATGCATCGCATCGCCATCCAGAGCTCTCGGGTCGCGCTCGTCGTGCTGTTCGCCGTCGCCTCCGCATGCCAGGGCAAGGGCGACAGCGGCACGCCGGCCAAGGACATCGGCAAGGCGAAGCTCGAGCCGCTCGAGAAGAAGTCGCTCGCCGAGCCCAAGGGCGGCGAGAACAAGGCCGAGGGCGACAAGCCCGTCGCCAAGCGCGACGAGGTCGACTCCGCCGGCGCGCCGAAGGAGGGCCGGCAGTTCCAGAAGGGCCAGATGCCGCCCACGGGCCTCTCGAACGACGAGGTCTACGCCTACAACAAGGCGCAGGGCGATCCGGTCGGCGGACCGTTCGAGCTCACCGCCGCGCTCGAGGGCGACGACAAGCTCGCGGACAAGGCGAACGGCAAGCTCACCGCCGTCATCCACACGACGATGGGCGACATCGAGTGCGAGCTGTTCGAGGACAAGGCTCCGCTCACCGTCGCGAACTTCGTCGGCCTCGCCCGCGGCGTGCGCCCGAGCTACGACAAGAAGGGCGACGTCTGGGACAAGAAGAAGTTCTTCGACGGCGTCGTGTTCCACCGCGTGATCGACGGCTTCATGGTCCAGACCGGCGACCCGACCGGATCGGGCGGCGGCGGCCCGGGCTACCTCGTCGTCGACGAGATCGACAAGTCGCTCAAGCACAAGTCGGCCGGCATGATGTCGATGGCGAACCGCGGCCCGAACACCGGCAGCAGCCAGTTCTTCGTCACGGTCGCTCCGACGCCGCACCTCGACGGCAAGCACGCGATCTTCGGGCAGTGCGAGCCGAAGGTCGCGGTGGAGATCAGCAAGGTGAAGACGAATCCGGCGAACGACCGGCCGCACGAGCCGGTCAGCATCAAGTCGGTCGACATCGTGCGGAAGAAGTAGGCGGGCACGGGCACGGGCACGGCGGAGTGACGCTATCGCGTCACTCCGACCACGCGCCAGCTGCCGAATTTCTTCTCCAGCACGAGCACGAGGTAGTCGTTGCCGACCTTCGTGAGCGCATAGAGCTTCCCGCCCCCCTCCTGCACGCCGGCGGGCACGCTGTGGAACACCTTGCGCAGGCCCGCGGCGGTGTACATCTTCGCCGCCTTCGGGCGGCCGGCCGCCTTGGCCTCCTCGCTCATCGTCGCGAGCATGTCCGTCAGCTCCTCGCGCGTGCGCGCGGCGATCGAGTCGCCCGCCGCGAACGGCAGGCTCGAGCGCGCCACCGTGCGCTCGACCTCGCCCTTGGACATGTAGTGCAGCCACTCGTTGGCGGCCTTCTTCGCGTCCGCGTCGTCGGCCGACGGCTCGCCCTTGGGCTCGGGCTCGGCGGGTGCCGGCTCGGCCTTGCCCGTGCCACCACCGGTACCGGCACCGTCGCCGTGATCGTGCCCGTCGCCCTCGCCGTGCTCGTGCGCGTGCTCGCCACCGCCGGACGGCCGCGCCGGACCGGCCGCGACGTTCGGCGCCTGCGGCTTGCGCTGCAGCCGACGTCCGAGGTTCTCGCGCTCGGTCCGGCCACCGCGGACCTCCATGTCGGGATCGGGCCGGTCGCCCTGCCCCGCGTTGTCGAGGATGAACGGCTGCGCGCCGAAGGTGCCGCACGCCCGCTCGTCGCGGTGGAACGCCCAGTGCACGTAGATCTTGCCGTTGCCCGACATGATCTCGCGCGGCGGATCGGGGAACGGCCCGGCCGCGTGCACGATCTCGCGGGCGGCCGAGTCGAACGCGATCTTGCCGGAGTGCCGCACGGTCGTGACCTTGTCGATCGTGCCGTCGCGGTTCAGTACGATCTCGACGCGCGTCCACAGCTCGTATTCGTTGAGCGGATGCTGGCGCCCGCGCGTGTCGAGCTGCTCGAGGAATCCCCACGCCCACGCGTCGTGGATGGCCCGGTGCATCTGCGCGATGTAGCGCGCGAACGGATGCTTGCGCGAGCGCAGCGCGGTCTGATTGCCGACCTGCACCTCGGGCACCATGTTCTCGAGCGGCGACTGGTAGTGGTCGCGCACGCCCTGCCAGACGCCCTTCGTCCGCGACTCCTTGGCGTACTCGGCCTTCTGCGGCGCGACCAGGTCCTTGCCGAACAGCGCCTCGAGGTCCTTCACCCGCGGGCGGAACGCGTAGATCTTGTCGCGCTTGTCGATCTTCGCCTGGCGGTTCTGCGGGGCGATCGTCGCCTGCTTCTTGCGCTCGCGCTGCATCGTGCCATCGGCGCTCTCGTTCGCGAGCGCCTCGTGCTCCTCCTGCGCGGCGACGTGATCGCGGTGCTCGAGCTCGCGCATCGCGAGCAGGCTCTTCGGCTTCGGATCGTCCTGCTCGGGCCGCAGCTCCTTCGGGGCCGGAGGCGTCGGCGGCGACGTCTTGTTGAGCTGACTCGGCTTCTCCTCGGTCTGCGCGATCTTCTGCTCGTTCGCGGTGCCGGGCGTGGTCTCCTCGGTCGTCTCGCGCTGGGTCGCCTTGGGCTTCAGCGCGTCCTTCTCGAGGTTCGTCACCGCCGAGCGCGTCTGCTCCTTCACGTCCCGGTTGATGTTCGACAGGTAGTCGACGTCCTCGGGCGCGTCCTTCTCGTCGAGCTCGTCGGGCTGCTCGACCATCTTCATCTGCTCGAGCACGAAGTCGACCTTCTCCTGCTCGGGCTCCGGCTCCGGCTCGGGCTCGGGCTCCTTCTCCTTCTCGGGCTCCGGCTCGGGCAGCTCCTCGAACTCGAGCTTCTCGGGCTCGGGCGGGCGCAGCTTCTTCTTCTTGTCGGGCTTGGGCGGCTCCGGCTCGGGCGGCACCGGCGGCTCGGCCGGCGGCGGCGGGGTCGGCTCGAGCTCGAGGTACGTGATCTGCTCGCGCTTCGGCGGCGGCTCGAGGGGATCGCCCATCGGGATCCGCAGCTCCGCCAGGATCGGCACGACGTGCAGCAGCGCCGAGCAGAGCAGGCAGACCGCCAGGACGAGCGGATGCGCAGAACGCCGACGCACTGGCGTCTAGCCTAGCGGATCGGGGCCCCGCTGCCTGCCCCCGACCGCCGCGGGCGGATTCGCCAACGACGACGCGAACCCCCGGTCGGCGCGGCTCGCCGACCGCGAAGTTGGCGCAAACCGCGAGCACCGACGAGGACCAACGTGAAACCCACGACGGAATCCAGTGGCTCACGCCGCCCGCTCGCCAGCACCGGCACACGCACCAACACGGAATCCAGTGGCTCACGCCGCCCGCTCGCCAGCACCGGCACACCAACAGGCGCGCAGCGCCGGAGAGGAGGGGGGCCCCAGACGGCTTCGCCGGCTGGGGGGAGGAGAGCGGAGCTCTCTTCCATCAAGACTAATTCAGCCGGCGGTAGACGCCGACGACCTTGCCCAGGATGTCGATGTTCCGGAACTCCGAGCGACGCACGAAGATCGGGTCCATCGCCGCGTTCGCGGGCTGCAGGCGGATGCGATCGCCCTCGGGATAGAAGCGCTTGCAGGTCGCCTCGCCCTCGAGCAGCACGACGACGATCTCGCCCGGCTCGGCGGTGCTCTGCTTGCGCACGAAGATGTAGTCGCCGTCGAAGATGCCGTCTTCGATCATGCTCTCGCCGCGCACGACGAGGCCGAAGACGTCCTTGGCCTTCACCGCTCCGAGGAAGTAGCGGTCGACGACGACGCGATCGACGACGTTCTCCTCGGCGAGGATCGGCGCGCCCGCGGCCACGCGACCGAGGATCGTGACCTCGATGTCCTCGCGCGGTTCCTTGATGTCGACCGGTCGCAGCGCGCGGCTCTTGAGCTCCTCGCGGACGAGATAGCCCTTGCGCTCGAGCGCCTTGAGGTGGTCGTTGACACCGTTGGTCGAACGAATGCCCATGTGCTCGCCGATCTCGCGCAACGTCGGCGGATAGCCACGCACGGTGAGGCAGTCGGTGATGTAGTCCAGGGCCTGCCGCTGGCGATCGGTCAAATCGGGTCGCACGGGGCGATCTCCTTGGGATACGGATGGGGGCGCTGGGCGGTACATGGGGGCGCTCCTTGCGAGCGGCAGAGCCCATTGGGCGCCCTGCGCGCTCGGCACTGAACGTGTGTACCCTTGGAACGCCCGCGGGTCAAGCTCGCCGTTGTCGGGGACGATCAGCGGCTGTCGTACGTGCAGCCTGACAGCTTGTGCGGCGTGGACCAAGAAACCGGCTGTGTCATCCTGATCGGAGGTGGCGGGCCGGGTCTCGGGCCGTCCCAGGAAGCCCTCCATGCAGATGCCACTGCTGCTGCGCGCCATCATCACCGGGTTCGGCTACAAGCTCGGCAGCGAGCTCGGCCGCTACGTCGTCGACCGGGTGAAGCGGAAGACCAAGGACGAGGAGTCCGAGTCCGAGGACCTGCCCGAGGGCCTGCCGAAGGACCCGGCGAACCCCGGCGTCGACCGGCCGGCCCAGCGCGCGAGCTGACCTCGGCCGCCGGCGTCGGTCCGGTGCTCAGCCACCCTCGTCGTCGTCGGGCAGGTCCTTCGCCGCACGGGCGTCCGCGCGGGCGTCCTCGCGGGGCCGTGGGGGCTCCTCGCGGCTGTCCCGCGAGCGCACCTGGGATTCCTGCTTCGTCACGCGGGCCTGGGTGAGCCCGTCGGCGGCCCGCGAGAAGCGGACCTGCATGTTCACGTCGACCACGAGGCCGGCGACGACCTGCTGCAGCATGTCGACGGCGTCGATCTTGTCGAGGAAGCTGCGGACCTCCGCGGACACGATCCGCATGAGCTCTTCCTTCGTCGCCTGGGTGACCCCGGTGACGATGTCCTGCCCGCGACGGAAGGCGCTCTCGGGGTCGAGCAGCCCGCTGATCTGCTCCCCCAGGCGGCCGAACCGCGTCCGGCGCTCGTCGTCGGGGCCGGGAGCCGCGCCGCCACCTCCGCCCTTCGCGTGGGGGTGCTCGCGGTCGCGCTCGCCGCGGTCTCGTCCTCGCCCGTCCCGATCGTCCGCCATGGGTGGGGGCAGCATAGCAAAACGCGGGGGATCGGCCCCGATCGGAGGTGGTCCTGCCCCTCCGGATCACCCCGACTCCGCCCACCCGGACACACACCGCTGCACAGCGAGATTCTTATGTAATTTCGATTGTTTAGGTCCTCTCGGCGACCCCTGCCGCCCGGGGAAAAAACCGGTTCCCAACGCGCCGAGGAATGTGATACCCACCCGCCGGCGTCCGCAAGCGCGACCCCCCTCCGTTTGGTCGGGGATTGGCGGACGGTCCGAGCGCTCCTGTATCTTCGCCGGCCTACACCTACATCTGACTACGTCTCCTCCTCCGACGCAATCAGCCCCACCGAAGACGGACCGAACTGCCAGCCACGGACCCCATGACCGCGTACTACCTCGGCAATCTCCTGGTCGCTCTCGTCGTCGTCGCCCTTCTCGTCGCCACCCTGCGTGTGACGCGTCGCGCCAGCTGACGGCCCTCTTGGCCGAGCTCGGCCCTCGTCCCGCGCGTGTTTCCGCTCCGGCTCCGGCCACGGTCCCGGGATGAGCTCCAGCGATCCGACGTCCAGCGCCTTCTTGCCGGCCCGCCCGCTCGAGGCCCGGCTCGACGAGCTGAGCCTGCAGGACATCCACGAGATCCGCCTGCTGCTCACGGGCGACTCCGTCGTCGACTGGCACCGGCTCAACCTCGCGACCCCCGAGGACGTGCGGCGGCTCTTGCGGGTGAACAGCATCGACATCGAGAACCCCGACGACCTCGCGCGGCTGCAGTCGCTGCGCACCCAGGCCGTCCACTACCTCATCGAGCAGCTCGGCCTGAAGGTCGACGACGTCATCGCGACGGGCACGAGCGTGCTCGAGCTGCCGTTGCTCGCCTCGGGCCGCGGCCGTCTGCAGCGGCAGGCGTGCGTGCTGCTCAAGGTGATGCACATCATCTATCACCTCGACGCCCGCGAGCTCCGCACGCTGCTCACGATCCCCGAGCATGCGCTGTACGGGCTCGTCGAGCACTCGGTGATGACCCTGTTCGACGAGCTGCGCCGCAGCGGCGTGCCGGTCGTCGAGTTCTCGTGGTCGCGCAAGACGCAGGACTCGCTCATCACGAAGCTGCTGGTGAAGCGCGAGACGAGCGCGGCGCGGGTGTTCGATCGGCTGCGCTTCCGCGTCGTCGTCGAGCGCCACGACGATCTCATCCCGACCCTGCACGTGATGCTCACCCGGTTCATCCCGTTCAACTACGTGGTGCCGGGCCAGACCGTGAACAGCCTGGTCGATCCGGCACCGCTCGAGCGCCGCATCGCCAGCGGCCAGGAGGTCGTCACCGTCCCGTCGGCGGCGCGCGATCACCCCAACGAGTTCTCCGGCCAGGGCTACGAGGTGCTCAACTTCGTCGTCGATCTGCCGATCCGCGTCGACGCGCTGCTCGGCACCGAGGAACGCGCGGCCCGGTCGGGCAACGTCGTGTTCGTGCTCGTCGAGTTCCAGGTGATGGATCGCGATCAGGCCGCGACCAACGAGCTCGGCGAGAACAGCCACGCGCAGTACAAGCTCCGCCAGCACCAGCGCGTGCGCGAGCGACTGCTGCGAGGGCCGCGCAAGCAGGCCGAGACCAGCGAGCCCGGCGAGGTCGAGGTCGATGCGGCCGGTCGGCTCGTCGAGCGCAGCAGCGCGCTCGGTCCCAGCGAGCGCTCGGGCTCGTTCGGCCCGCCGAGCGAGCGCTCGGGCACGACGCCGGTGGATCCGGGCAAGCCCGACGGCCGAGGCGGACCCACGCGCAAGCCCTGAGGCAACTCAGGGCGGCGTCGGGGCGGCGACCTCGATCGTCCACGCGACGTCGGCCCGCTGCGTGCGGCACCACGGGCCGGTGCACGTCACCCAGCGCAGCTCGCCCTTCACCATGTAGCTCCCCGGCTTCGTCGGGGCGGTCGCGCGGGCGCGCAGCCGCGGCTGGGCGGCGTGGGGATCGACGACGTCGCGGACGTCGAAGCGGTTGTCGGCGATCGGCATGTCGTCGGACGACAGCCACAGCTCGATCGGCGTGCCCGGCTCGGGTGCCTCGCGGATCGTGACCGACAGCTCGACGCTCGTGCCCGGCGTCGCCGGACCGGGGGCGAGCACGAAGATGCGCTCGTCGGGCTCCGGCGCAGCGTCGGGCGCAGGACCGAGCGCGAGGGCGAGCAGGAGCACGAGCACGGGCGGATCGTAACGCGCTCGCGTGCGGGCGACTACTTGCGGTCGTCCGACCAGCGCCGGACGCGGTTGCGGCCGTGCTCCTTGCACCAATACAGGGCCTGGTCGGCGCGCTCGATCAGCTCGCGGCGGCTCTTGCCGTCCCTGGGGTACTCGGCGATCCCCATCGAGATCGTCGTCTTGAAGTTGCCGTGCTCGCTCGTCATCACGAGCGCGGCGACCTCCTCGCGCAGGCGGTTCGCGAACAGCTCCGCGCCCGCACCGTCGGTGTCGGGCAGCACGAGCACGAACTCCTCGCCGCCGTAGCGCGCGACGATGTCGACCTTGCGCGCACCGCCGGCGAACACGGCGGCGACCCGCTTGAGCACCTGGTCGCCGATCGGATGCCCGTAGGTGTCGTTCACCGACTTGAAGTGATCGATGTCGGTGAGGATGACGCTGTACTTCTGATCGGCGCGCTCGGCCAGCGCGTGCAACAGCGTGAAGCGCTCCTGGAACGCGCGGTGGTTGGTGAGCCCGGTGAGGCCGTCGGTCGTCGCGCGCATCTCCATCTGCTGGTACATCCGCGCGTTCTGCAGGCTGACGCCGACCTGGTGGCCGATGACGCGCAGCATCTCGCGGATCTGCGACGGGAACAGGTGCGGCCGCGCGCCGGCCAGCGTGATCGCGCCGAGCACCTCGTCGCCGCGCACGAGCGGCAGCACGAGCAGGCTCTTCGCGGCGCGCAGGCGCGTGCGTGCGGTCCACACCACCGTGTCGCCGTCGAGCATCTCGCCGCCGGCGGGCATGTAGTGCCGGTTCTTCACGGCCATCGCGACGAGCGAGGTCGCGTCGTCGAACTCGAGGCCCTCGAGGCGGGCGGCGGCCTGCTGCCACGTCTCGACGTCGGGCGCCGTGCCGGGGGCATCGACGGCGAGCACGCGATGGCGCTCGTTCTCCCAGCCGGTGAGCACGGCGAGGTCGTACGGCGCGATCGCGCGGACCGCCGCGAACGACTTCTGGTAGACGTCGTCGAGCGTGAGCGCCTGGTTGAGCAG
>Ga0105107_10002050_pt1 | contig 13246 bp, 15 predicted proteins | sample PPLLaktember2015_6_FD_79335 | JGI IMG/M metagenome (GOLD analysis project Ga0105107, IMG submission 79335) | Freshwater sediment microbial communities from Prairie Pothole Lake near Jamestown, North Dakota, USA - PPLs Lake P8 Core (1) Depth... | ecosystem: Environmental > Aquatic > Freshwater >...
CCCATGCCAGGATGCCCCGCGGCGTTTCTCCGCCTCCGTCAAGCGGCCCAGCGAAGCCCGCGGAGACCCGCGGGCATCTTCAAAATCGGCCCCCGCTACCAAACATCCGACCGGCCCGGTGACCCTCGTGGTCCCGGGCCGGTCGCACGTCCAGCGCCAGGGCCGCGCGATCCCCCGCGCCGCCCGAAACGAGGGCGCGGCCATGCGCCCGCCCGCGGCTACTCGGCGGCCACCTCCTTCAGCGCTTCCACGTTGGGGTAGCCGGGCGCCTCCGCGACCTTCATCGTCTCGTCACGCTTCTTTGCGTCGCCTGCGTTGTGGTAGGTCCAGGCGAGGTTGCCCGCCACGACGGGATCCGCCGGCTCCAGCCGGTAGGCCCGTTCCCCGTATTCGGCGGCCTTCCCGTATTCCTCCCGGAGGATGGAGATCGCCACCAGGCTCGAGAGGGCCTGGCCGTAGCGATCGCGTGACGAGCCCGCGCGCCTCAGCGCGTCTCGACGGCCTCGGGCGAATCGTCGAGGGCGGCTAGAAAAACGGCCTGCCACTGCCCGGCCGCGAAAGCGCCATTGAGCGCGTCGCTCTCGCCGAAGAAGAGCAGACAGCCGTCTCGCAGCTCGACACGATCCGCCCAGACGAAGAGCTCGCCGCCCTTCGAGACGTATTCCGCCGGATCGAGCGAGGAGGTCGTTCGCAGGCCCCAGCGCCGCTTTCCCTTGTGACTCGCCCAGTGCTGCTCCATCGATCACTCCTCTGCCGAGCGTCCGTGTCTCGTTCGAAAAAAGGGACTCCGGTCCGCGCCCGCCGCGGATTGTATCCGCTTCGAGCGCCGACTCACCTCACTCCTCCGGCGCCGCCGCGATCACCACCACCGGGACGTGCGTGCTCTCGATGAGCCGGCGGGTCACGCTGCCGATCATCCAGCGGCGCACGCCGCGGCGGCCCACCTTGCCGACCACGATGGCGTCCGCGCCGATCTCGCGGGCGACCTCGTCGATCACGCGCGGCGGGTCGCCGGGCTCCATGCGGCGGGTGCACGCGACTTCGCGCTTCGCGGCGGCTTCGCACAGGTCGCGCAGGATCTCGTCGCCCTGGCGCTCGAGGCGCTGGCGAACCGCGTCGGGGCGGTCGCCGGTGAGCGATGCGAGATCGCGCAGCAAGGCGTCGTCGAGGACGTGCAGGAGCACGACATCGGCGCTGCCGGCGGCGGCCAGCGCGATGGCGGCCTCGGCGGCCTTGCGCGACGTGCTCGAGCCGTCGACGGCGGCGAGGATGCGGCGCGGCGGATCGGCGGGCCAGCTCACGAGGTTCCCTCCCGCAGCGCGGTCACGCGCTTCAGCTGGAACAGCGCCTCGCGCTCGCGCTCCTCGAGCTGCTCGGCGAGGAAGCGGATCGTCTCGACGTGGGCGGGGATGTGCACCTGCTCGAGCGCGTTGAGCTTGCGGCGCGTGCGCCCGAGCTCGCGCGCGAGCTTGCTGCACGAGGTCTCGAGCTCCGCCAGCGCGGCCAGCTCCGGCAGCAGCGCGCGCAGGCGCGCAGCGGCCACGCCCGCGGCCAGGCCGGGCCCGCCCGGGCCGGCGCGCAGCGCCGTCCCGTCGAGCGCGCCCTCGCGCGCCTCGGCATCGCCCTCCCCCACGGCTTCGGCGAGCTGGGCCACCGGCACGATCACCCCCATCAGGCTGCGCTCCTTCACCTCGACGGCCCCCACCGGATCGGCGGCCAGCGCGAGCGCGTCGAGGCCGCGCTCGCCGAGCGCCGCGTGCGCCTCGGCGACGGCGTCGTAGGCCTCGGTGAGGCGCTCCTCCACCCGCTCGCGCGCCGCGCGCGCCTCGTGGGCGAAGGTGCGCAGCGCCTCGGACAGGAACTCGCGCTTCTGGTCGAGCAGCTCGCGGCCGGCGCGCAGGAAGTCGAGGTCGCCCTGCAGGCGCAGCAGGCTGCTCTTCGACATGGCGACGGCCAGGCGCGCCATCTCACTCCTCCTTGTAGCGGCGCTCGAGGTGCTGGCGCCGGATCCGGGTGAGCGCCTCCTCGGGCAGCGCCCGCAGCGCGCGCCAGCCGCGCTCGAGCGTCTCCTCGATGGCGCGGTCCTCCCACGGCCCCTGGTGCAGGAACTCGCGCTCGAAGCGGCGCCCGAACTCGAGCGTCGAGCGGTCGAGCTCCGACAGCTCGTCCTCGCCGATCACCGCCACCAGCCGCCGGATCTCGCGCAGCCGCGCGTAGCTGGCGTAGAGCTGGTTCGAGAGGTCCGCGTGGTCCTCGCGGGTGCGCCCCGGGCCGATGCCGTCGTGCATCAGCCGCGAGAGCGAGGGCGGCACGTCGATCGGCGGGCCGACGCCGAGCTGGTGTAGCTCGCGCGAGAGCACGATCTGGCCCTCGGTGATGAAGCCGGTCAGGTCCGGGATCGGGTGGGTGATGTCGTCGTTCGGCATGGTCAGGATCGGGAGCTGGGTGATCGAGCCCGGCCGGTCGCGCAGGCGCCCGGCGCGCTCGTAGAGCGAGGCCAGGTCGCTGTACAGGTAGCCGGGGTAGCCCTTGCGGCTCGGCACCTCGCCCTTGGCGGAGGCGACCTCGCGCAGCGCCTCGCAGTAGTTGGTGAGGTCCGTCAGCACGACCAGCACGTGCATGCCGCAGTCGAAGGCCAGGTGCTCGGCCAGGGTGAGCGCCGTGCGCGGCGTCATCAGGCGCTCGACGGTCGGGTCGTCGGCGAGGTTCAGGAACAGCGCCGCGCGGGCCAGCGCGCCGCTCTCCTCGAAGCTGCGCCGGAAGATCTCGGCGACGTCGTGCTTCACCCCGATCGCGGCGAACACCACCGCGAACTCGGACTCCGCGCCGGGCAGGCAGGCCTGGCGCACCACCTGCGCCGCCAGCGCGTCGTGGGGCAGCCCGCTGGCCGAGAAGATCGGCAGCTTCTGCCCGCGCACGAGCGTGTTCATGCCGTCGATCGCGGAGATGCCGGTCTGGACGAACTCGCGCGGGTAGTCGCGGGCCACCGGGTTGATCGGGCTGCCGTTCACGTCGCGGCGCTCGGCGGTGAGCGGCGGCGGGCCGCCGTCGATCGGGTCGCCGCGCCCGTCGAAGCTGCGCCCGAGCATCTCGACCCCGACCGGCGCCTCGAGCGGGCGGCCGAGGAAGCGCAGGCGCGTGGCGCCGAGCGAGAGGCTGGTGGTGCCCTCGAAGACCTCCACCACCGCCACGTCGCGGCCGACCTCGAGCACGCGTCCGTGGAGGCGAGCGCCGCTGCACTCGATGAGCACGGCCTCGCCGAAGCCCACGTCGCGCGTGCCCTCGACGAAGACCAGCGGGCCCGCGATACGGGCGGCCCCGACGTAGGTGATGCCGGGCCGCTCGGCGCCTTGCGCCGGCGCGCTCACGTTCCGGTCCTCGTGGCAGTCGCGCCCGCCGCGTCGAGCAGCTCGTCGCGCGCGGCGTCGATCCGCTGGCGCAGCTCGGCGAAGGCGGCCGCCCCGTCGCCCTCCAGCTCGAAGCGCACGCGCAGCAGCTCGGCGCGCAACGGGTGGCTGCGCACGCGGTACACCGGGATGTGCGCCGCCACCACCTCGCGCATGCGCGTCAGCCAGTGCAGCAGCACGCCGAGCAGGCCGGCGGTCTTCTCCGGGCCCGAGTAGCGGTCCACCGGGTCGAAGGCGTCCTGCTGGAGGAAGGCCTCGCGCAGCGCGCGGGCGGTGTCGAGCACCAGGCGCTCCTCGTCTGGCAGCGCCTCCTCGCCGACCAGCTGCGCCACCCGCTCGAGCTTGCGCGAGGCCTCGAGCAGCTGGCGGCACTCGTCGACGCGGGCGGACCAGCCCTCGATGCCTCGCTCGCGCCACCAGCCCTCGAGATCGGGCCCGTAGTCGCTGAAGCTGTCTGCCGTGTTGATGGCGGGGAAGATGCGCGCGCTGGCCAGCGCCTTGTCGAGCTCCCAGAAGCAGCGCACGAAGCGCTTGGTGTGCAGGGTCACCGGCTCGGAGAAGTCGCCGCCCGGGGGCGACACCGCGCCGATCGCCGTCACCGAGCCGGTGCTCCCGCCGAGCGTGCGCACGCGGCCGGCGCGCTCGTAGAACTCGGCGAGCCGGCTGGCCAGGTAGGCCGGGAAGCCCTCCTCCGCCGGCATCTCCTGCAGGCGCCCCGAGATCTCGCGCAGCGCCTCCGCCCACCGCGAGGTGGAGTCCGCCATCAGCGCCACGTCGTAGCCCATGTCGCGGTAGTACTCGGCGATCGTGATGCCGGTGTAGATCGAGGCCTCGCGGGCGGCGACCGGCATGTTGGAGGTGTTCGCCACCAGCACCGTGCGCCGGCTCAGCGGCGCGCCCGTGCGCGGGTCCTCCAGGTTGGGCAGGTCGGTCAGCACGCCCGTCATCTCGTTGCCGCGCTCGCCGCAGCCCACGTAGACGATCACGTCGGCGTCGGCCCACTTGACGAGGTTCTGCTGGGCGACCGTCTTGCCGGTGCCGAAGCCGCCGGGGATCGCGGCCGTGCCGCCCTTCGCGAGCGGGAACAGCGCGTCGATGATGCGCTGCCCCGTCACCAGCGGGACCGACGGCGAGAGCCGCGCCGCAGCCGGCCGCGCGCGCCGCACCGGCCAGCGCTGGGCGAGCGCCACCTCGCGCACGCCGCCGTCGTCGGCGCGGATCCAGGCCACCGGGTCGTCGATGCCGTAGAGGCCCGCCGGCGCCAGCTGCTCGACGCGGCCCGCCACGTCGGGTGGCACCAGGATGCGATGCTCGAGGAAGTCGCTCTCGCGGACGCTTCCCACGCAGGCGCCGCCCGCGACGCGCGCGCCCACCTCGAGCGCCGGCGCGAAGCGCCAGCGCCGCGCCGGGTCGAGCGCGCGCGCCTGCACGCCGCGCCCGACGAAGTCGCCGCCGCGCGCGCGCAGCACCTCGAGCGGCCGCTGGATCCCGTCGTAGATCGAGCCCAGCAGGCCCGGGCCCAGCTCGACGTAGAGCGGCAGCCCGGTGCCGATCAGCGCCGCGCCCGGCCGCAGTCCGGTCGTGTCCTCGTAGACCTGGAGCGTCGCCCGATCGCCGGCCAGCTCGATCGCCTCGCCGACGATGCGGTCCTCGCCGACCAGCACCATCTCCATCATCTGGAGCGGCGCCGTGGTGCGGGCCCGCACCACCGGCCCGTTCACCGACTCGACCTCGCCCACCGGCCTCACGAGTCGGCCTCCTCGTCGCCGAAGAGGACGGCGGCAGCGCGCGCACGGGCCCCCTCGCCGCGCCGCGCCACGATACCGCGAAGCGTGGCCTCCACCTCGCGGCGCCCGTCGGCGCTGGCGACGACGACGCCCGGCCCGCCCTCGGGCAGCTCCTCGTACACGGGCTCGAGCTCGCCGGCGAGGAGCGGCTCGACCCGCGCCCGCATCTCCTTCGCGATCCACACCCGCGGCGCCCGCTCGCCGAGCGCGCCCGCGGCCGCGCGGATCCAGGCGGCGACCAGCGGCGGGTCGGCTTCGAGCCGGCCGCGCAGGCGGGCCGCCGCCTGCTCGAGCGCGCGCTCGAGGTGCGCCTCGCGCCGCGCGAGCAGCGCCTTGCGCGTCTCGATCTCGGCGAGCGCGATGCGCCGGCGCGCTTCGCGCGCGCCTTCCACGGCGCCGGCGGCCTCGGCGCCGGACTCCATGCGCTGCGCGGACTGCTCGGCCTCGGCGAGCCGCTGCTCGGCCGCGCGCTGCGCGTCCGCGCGGGCCGAGGCGGCCTCGCGGGCGGCGTCGTCGGCGACGCTCTCGAGGAGCGCCTCGAGCCCCGCCTCGCCGGCCCGCTCGCCGCTCGTCACCGTCGGCCTCACGCCCGGCTCGAGAGGCCGAGCGCACGCTGCACGCGCTGCGCCAGGTGCTCCGCGAAACCGGGCCCCTCGCGCGGCTCGTGCAGCGACGGCACCGCGACGATCAGCGGCCGCATGCCGGCCGAGACCAGCGCCTCGGGCCCGCCCAGCGCCTCCGCCACGCGCTCGGTCACGAGCACGAGCGCGGCGCCCTGCTCGCGCAGCCGCGCGAGCGCCGCGCGCGCCTCCGGCGCGCCGCTGACCACCGCGCCGGCCAGCCCCGCGAGCCGGAAGCCCCGCACGGTCGCCGCGTCGCCGAGCACCCAGACGGCGCCGGCCGCCGGGGACGAAGGCGCCATCCTCAGATGCGCCCGAGGATCATCACCGAGATGATCAGCCCGTAGATCGCGATCCCCTCGGCGAGACCCACGAAGATCAGCGCGCGGCCGGCCAGCTCGGGCCGCTCGGCCATCGCGCCCACGGAGGCGGCCCCGATGTGCGCGACGGCGTAGCCGGCCGCGGCGCAGGCGATGCCGACCGAGAGCGCCGCGGAGAGGAACCCGATGGCCCGCGCACCGCCGAGCGTGGCCGCTCCCCCGGCCGCCGCCTCGGCGGCCTCCGGCGCCTGTGCCGCCTGCGCGATCACCGCGCCCGCCGCGACCACCGCCGCCGCCACCAGCGCCGCATTCACCCACACCAGCCAGCGTAGCCACCGCCGGCGCCTGGCGACGGGATCCCCTTGGCTCATGGCCTTGCCTCCTCGACGGGCTGCATGCGCAACCGCAACGGCCGGTACTCGAGCCCCGTGCCCTCGTAGAACCGGCTGAAGAACTCGTAGTACACCAGGCGGACGCCCTGGATCGACACGATCAGGCCCTCCAGCGCGATGATCACGGCGTTGCCCGCCACGACGACCAGCGCGCTCCACAGGCTGCCGCCCGGGGCCGACCTGACGACGTCGGCCAGCGCGAACACCGCGAGCAGCAGGCCGGCGTGGCTCACCGCGAAGGCCGCGAGTCGCGCGAACGAGACGGTGTTGGCGATGCCGCTCACGACCAGGTCCACCACCTCGACCGCGCCGCCGAGCACCGCGGTGACCGCGCCGGCCGACGCCCCGGGCTCCGCGCGCGCCCGGCGCAGCTCGAGCGCGGCGCGCGCCAGCCACAGCAGCGCGAGCGGCGCGCCGAGCAGGGCCGCCGCCAGCCCCACGCTCACCCCCGCCTCGCCCGTCGCGATCCAGCGCAGCGCGAGCGCCGCCGCGATCCAGTAGGCGAGCGCGCCGAGCAGCCCGTGGGCGCCGAACAACGCGGCGCGCCAGTCGCGGCGCAGGGCGGCGTTCAGCAGCCCGAGCGCGAGCGCCAGCGACAGGAACACCAGCCCGAAGCTGGCGCCCGCGCGGAGCAGGCGCGGGACGTCGTCCATCGGCCGGAACCACAGTGCCGGCAGCCAGTGCTCCACCCCGAACACCGAGCCGTAGGCGAAGCCGAACGCGAGCGAGGCGAGCCCGCACTCGATCAGCAGCACACCGTAGTCGCGGTAGCGCGGCATGCGGCGGAAGATCGCGAGGCCGACGGCGGCCAGGGTCAGCCCGTGGCCGACGTCGCCGAACATCAGGCCGAACATCACCCAGAACGCGGCCGCCACGATCGGGGTCGGATCGAGCTCGCGCCAGCGCGGCGCTCCGTAGGCGGCGGTCAGCCGCTCGAACGGGCGCAGCAGGGCCGGATTGCGGAACAGGATCGGCACGGGGTCGACGCCGCTGCGGACGCGGTCGATCGAGTGCGGGTCCTCCAGCACCACGTGGCAGCGGCCGCGGGTGGCAGCGCGCACGGCGCGGCGCAGCGCCTCCGCGCGCGGCGCCGGGATCCAGCCGGCGAGGAACGTCACCGATTCCGAGCGCGCGGTGAAGGCGCGTGCGTCGAGCAGCAGCAGATCGCGCTCGAGCGCCGCGCGCGCCCGCGCGAGCGGCTCGGCGAGCGCCGCCCGCAGCGACTCGAAGCGGGCCTCGAGCGACGCCAGCGCCTCACGCGCCTGCTCCAGCCGCGGCGCGAGCGCCTCGGCGCGCGCGCCGTCGCCGAGCGCCAGCGCGAGCGGCTGCCAGCCGAGGCCGTGCAGGGCGCGGGCGAGCACGTCGTGGTCGCGAGCCAGGCTGAACGCCAACACCAGACGGCGTTCGCCGCGCGAGTCGGCGACCAGGATCCGGTGCGGGACGTGGGCGAGCGCCTCCTCGAGCCGCTCGAGATCGGCGGCCGGGAGCCAGCCGCAGGCCGGGTGCAGCAGGCGCATCGCGCCGAGCTGCTCCGCGTCGAGCCCGCTCGGCGCGAGCACCTCGAGCCCGCGCAAGGCCTCCTCCAGCCGCTCGACCTCGCCGCGCAGGCGCGCCCGCTCGGCGCGCAGCGCGTCCATCTCGGCCGACCACGAGGCGACCTGCCGCTCCGCCTCGCCGGCCGCCGGCAGGCCGTCGTCCGGAATCGACGCGCCGGGCGGCGGTGCGTAGAAGCGCAGCAGCGCGTCCACGGCGCGCAGCGCCTCCTGGCGCGTGCGCCGCTCCTCGGCGAGGGTCTCGCCGCGCAGGGCCCAGGCCCACTCCTCGCGGGTCGAGAGGTCGAGCAGGTGCAGCACCCCCAGCGACGCCACCCGCTCCACCACCGCGTCCACCTCGGCGCGAGGCACCAGGATCAGCACGCGCTTCATCGCCGTCGTCCGCAGCATCAGGCCACCGCTCTCCCGATCAGTCCGGCGCGGATCCAGCTCTCGTCGCGACGCAGGCGCCGGCCCTGGAGCACGCGCCGGACGTCGTCGGCCTGGCTCTCCAGCAGCACGAGCCATGCCAGGACGACGCCGATCGAGAAGGGCGAGCCGTTCAGGGCCCGTTCGGCCTCGCGAACGACCAGCCGCGCCAGCTCCCGCTCGGTCCGCCAGGGCCGCTCGACCTCCGCGAGCGCCCGCGCGTAGGGCGTCGCGGCGAGGCGCGCGGCCCAGGCCTCGACGGGCTCGTGGGCGAGCACCGCGCGGGCCTCGGGTCCGAAGCTCCCGCCCCGGATCGCATAGGCGATCACCTCTTCGGGCCCGAGCCGGTGCTGCACGCGCAGGCGCAGGGCGCGCAGCAGATTCGCGACATCGAGTCTCGCTCCGACGAGGCGCGCTGCCGCACGCCGGTCCGCCGGGTCGAGCGCCTGGAAGGCGTCGCCGATCGCCTCCCAGACGGCTCGTTCCGCCGCCGCCTCCAGCCGGAAGCGCTCGATCGGCCCCGCGGCGCCGGCCGCCTGCACGTGGCGGCGCAGCAGCGCGCCGAACGGCTCGGGCTCGAGCCGCGCCACGGCGTCGGCGAGCGATGGCGCCGCCGCCACCGCCTCGGCCGTCGGGCCGGGGCCCAGGGCCCCGATCGGGAGCAGCAGCGGCGCCACCTCTGCGTAGGGCCGGGAGCGCTCCACCGCGCGCAGCAGCACCTTCAGGTTCTCGAGCTCGAAGCGCGCCCGCTCGCGCGCGACCACCTCCCGGGGCGGCCCTTCCAGCCACTCGAATGCGTCGGCCCAGGCGCCGAGCACGACGGCGGTCGGATCGCCCCAGCCGAGCGCCGTGAGCTCGCGCTCCAGCGCCTGGGCGTCGGGCACGGCCGCGAGCGCCTCGAGCTGACCCGGGGCGAGCAGGCGCGCGAGCCGCGCGCGCACGCGCGCCTGGGCGTACGCGTAGCGGCGTAGCGACGACGCCACCTACTCCACCTCGGCCAGCAGCGCCGCCAGCGCCGCGTCGACCGCGGCCGGCATCCGGCGCGCGGCGCGGGCCTCCAGCGCCTTCTCCTCCGCTCCGGCGCGCTCGTGGATGCGCGCCAGGCCCTCGTCGGCCCGGGCGATCGCCGCCTCGCGCGCGGCCGCCTGGCGCTGCGCGCTGGCGGCGCGCGCGGCCTCGATGCGCTGCGCGGCCTGCTCGCGCGCCTCCTGCTCGATGCGCCGCGCCTCCGCCTGCGCGTGCTCCACCGCGGCCCGCGCCGCCGCTTCCGCTTCGAGGATCCGGGCCAGCTCGGGGTTCATCGCTGCTCCCCTCGGCGGCGGCGGCGCGCTGTGCTGCTAGCGGGCCTCGGTCACCGGGAATTGGCGCCGCAGCGCCTCGGCCGCCAGCTCGACCGCGGTTTCCATCGCGAGCGTGCCGGTGTTGAGGACGAGGTCGTAGAGGCAGGAGTCGTCGGAATCCAGCCCGAACTGGTGGCGCACGAACGCGCGGCGCTCGGCGTCCTCGCCGTCGAGCTGGCGGGCGGCTTCCTCGGCCGGGATGCCGGCCGCCTTCGCGCGCCGCTCGATGCGCACGTCGCGGGGCGCCACCACGCGCAGGCGCAGCGCCTGCTGGGGCGACAGGATCTGCGCGCCGCCGCGGCCCAGGATCACCGCGTTGCCGCGTTCGGCCACGGTGCGCACCGTGCGGACCACCTCGCGCAGGTAGTCGCTCTCGGCGAAGGTCCCCGTGCGGAAGGCGTCGCCGACCACGCGCTCGATCAGGCTGCGCACCCGCTCGTCGAGCCCGTCGACGAGACGGGTCTGGACACCGGCTTGCGACGCCACGGCATCCACCAGGCCACGGTCGAAGAGGCCGTAGTCGAGCCGTTCGGCGAGCCGGCGCGCGAGCTCGCCGCCTCCCGCGCCCGGCATCCGCGACACCGCGATGCAACGCCCGGCCGGCTTCGGCGCCCGCTCCAGCAGCTCCCAGCGCCTCACCTGGCCCTCGATCAGCGCCTCGACGGATCTCGGCATCGGGTTCCTCCCCCGCGCAGCAGGCTAAGGAGCAGCGGCAGGGAGCGTCAAGCGATCCTGCCTCGCTCGTCGGCCAGGCGACGTGCGGGAGCCGCCTGCGGCGTCCACCAGCGAGGCGCCGGGCTGGCTCAGGCGAGCCGCACCGGCAGCCGCTCGACTCCGTGCATGAGCCGCGAGGGCAGCAGCTCGGGCTCGCCCGCGAGCTCGAAGGCCGGGAAGCGCGCGAGCAGCTCCTCGAAGACCACGCGGGCCTCGAGCCGCGCCAGCGGCGCGCCCAGGCACAGGTGCTCGCCGAAGCCGAACGCCAGATGCCGCGACCGGGCGTGGTCGCGGCCGACGTCGAAGCGGTCGGAGTCCTCGCCCCAGACCTCCTCGTCGCGGTTGGCGGAGCCGTACAGCAGCAGCAGCACCTGCCCTTCCTCGATCCGGCGCCCGCGCAGCTCCGTGTCGCGAGTGGCGGTGCGCGTGAAGGTGTGGACCGGCGTCCACCAGCGCAGCATCTCCTCGATCGCGTTGGGCAGCAGCTCGGGCCGCGCCAGCAGCCGGCTCCGCTCGTCGGGGTTGCGCAGCAGGAGCAGCGAGCCGCCCGAGATCAGGTTGCGCGTCGTCTCGTTGCCCGCCGCCAGCAGGGTGATGCAGAACATCAGGATGTCAGGGTCGCTGAGCTGCTCGCCCTCGATCTCGGCGAAGGCGAGCCGCGACACCAGGTCGTCCTTCGGCGCCCGCCGGCGCTCGCCGAGCACGCCCAGGAAGTAGCCGAGCATCTCGCCGACGACCGCGTCGGTCGCGGGCGTGCGCCGCCCGCCGCCGGCCTCGATCATGGCGTCGGACCAGCGCTTGAAGCTCGGGCGGTCGCTGTGGGGAACGCCCAGCATCTCGGCGATCACGTACATCGGGACCGGGACCGAGAGCGCCTCGACCAGGTCCACGACCTCGCCGGGCCGCAGAGGCTCCAGGCATTCGCGAGCGAGCTGCCGGACCCGGGCCTCGAGCGGCGCCACGGCCGCCGGCGTGAAGGCCTTGATCACGAGCTTGCGGTGCAGGTTGTGCTTCGGCGGGTCCATCTCGAGGATCGAGGGCGGCACGCCGAGCGGGCGCTCGCCGTCGTCGCCGGGCGATCCAATCTGGACGCCACGGGTCGAGGTGAATCGGCCGGGCTCGCGCGACACCCGGGTGACGTCGGCGTGCTTCAGCACGCACCACAGGCCGCCCGATCCCGCGTACCAGTGGAGGGGATCCTCGCGCCGCAGCCGCCGGAATTCTGCGTGGGGATCGCCCTGGAAGAACTCGGCGGTGTCGGGAGCGAAGCCATCCTGCACGTCGCGCGCCTCCTGTGGGCGCGCGCCATGCTACACCCGTCTGGACGTGCTGGCAGCGCGCCGCGACTCAGTAGCGGTCGTAGCGGTTCTGGCGCTGTCGCTCGTACAGGTAGCCGCCGCTCGCGCCGGCCGCGCCGCCGATCGCGGCGCCGGTCGCGGGCTTGCCCGCCGCGGCGCCGATCAGCGCGCCGCCGGCGGCGCCGATCGCGCCGCCCGAGAGCGCGCGCTGCTCCGCGGGGGTCATGTTCGCGCAGCCGGCGAGGCCGCCGGCCGCGAGCGCGAGAGAGAGCACGAAGGCGAGAGCCCGACGATCCATCTTCCCGAACCTCCCATTCCGATCTCGCGGGCTCTTCGGCTCGGCGGGGCCGATTCGAGAGGGATCCGCTGCGTGGGGCAGCGGGCGCGGGCAGGCGTCCTCGGAGAGCCGGCACGACGCGCGCGCTTGCCCGTTCGACCTGCCGCTCGCGGCGCCGTGCAGGAGCCATGAATCCTGCGCGCAACGCGGGCGCAGCGCCGCTCAGCGGGCGCCCGCCTCCAGCCGCCGGACCGCGCGGCGCAGCGAGCGCCCGGCCATCCGGCGGATCGCGATCCGCATCGGGAGCCCGGTCCCGCGCGGCGCGATCTCGATCCCCATGATCAGGTAGAGGTAGAGCTGGGCGAGCGAGATCCGCGCGCGCTCCTCGCTCGTGAAGGCGGGAGCGCGGCCCGCCTCCTCCGCCCAGCCGGCGAGCAGCGCCGCGCGGCCCTCGATCTCGCCGAACAGGGCGAGCGACGCCATCTCCGCCAGCGGATCGCCCCAGAAGGCGCGCTCGCCGTCGAGGATCCCCGACAGCCGCGCGCCCTCCGGCCCGCGCTCGACGAAGACGTTGCCGTCCCACAGGTCGAAGTGGACGAGGCGGGGCTCGGAGACGGCGTCGAGCGCCGCTGTGTGGGCGGCGAGCAGCGCTTCGATCTCGCCGCGCGGGCGCGGGAGCTTCACCGCGTAGCGCTCGGCGTCGTCGAGCAGGATCGCCAGGATCGCGGTGAAGGACTCGCGCCAGCTTCGCGCCTGCGTGCCGGTCCCGGGCGCGGCGTAGCCGAAGCGCTCGCCGCGGATCGTGCCGATGCGGGCGGTGGCGCGGCCGAGCTGGCGGCGCACGCGAGCGCGGTCGGCGCGCGAGAGGCGCCAGCCGAGCGCGTGGAGCGAAGCGCCCGGCACCTTCGTCACGAGCAGCCAGTCGCTGCCGACGAGGCGCCGGCTGAAGTCGGCGTGCAGCACGCTCGGCACCGGCACGCCGACGGCGCCCGCGCGGGCGTAGAAGTCGGCCTCGCTGCGCAGCAGGTCCTGCTCGTAGCGGAGCAGCGGGAGCCGCGGCGGCGGGGCGATCTTGAGCACGAACTCGGCGCCGTCGGCGAGGGTCACGCCCCAGCAGGCGTTGAAGGTGC
>Ga0105107_10002051_pt1 | contig 13245 bp, 22 predicted proteins | sample PPLLaktember2015_6_FD_79335 | JGI IMG/M metagenome (GOLD analysis project Ga0105107, IMG submission 79335) | Freshwater sediment microbial communities from Prairie Pothole Lake near Jamestown, North Dakota, USA - PPLs Lake P8 Core (1) Depth... | ecosystem: Environmental > Aquatic > Freshwater >...
CGTCAACGTGGGGATGGATCATGACACGGGGGCATTCGCGGTCGTATCCATCCGGGGGGGGGTTGGCGTAGTGAAGGCAGATCATTGTATTCGCAGGCGCGGGGGTTGCTCATCCTGTCACTTTCCACCCGGCACCAGCAAATGGAACAAGGTTGAACACCGCCAAATATCATTTTTTCTTTTTGATAGGGGGGAACATCCGTTCTAATCTGGCTTTTCTACGGGCGGGCGGGGACGGGGAGATTCATTTCCAAAATCGGGAGGGCGTCTTCAGGGGTGAACGGCGGTTCCGGAATATTCCATCCCTCGGCCTTCAACTCGGCCAGCAGTTGATAGATGGGAGGAACCAAGAAGAGGAATTTCTTTACCCGGAGAAGAAAGGAAAAAACCTCGGTCGGCGTTGCGGCGGCGAAGATCCTCCCCCGGTCTAAAACGATCACGCGGTCGATCAGTCCCAGAAGATTTTCCACCTGGTGCGAGACAATGATCAGGGTCTTTCCCCTGCGCCTCAGCTCCCGGATCTCGCGGAGGACTTCTTTCTTTCCCTCCCCATCCAGCCCCACGGTGGGCTCGTCCAGAATCAGAATTTTGGGATCCTGGACCAAGACTCCGGCCAACGCCACCCGGCGCATCTCTCCGCTACTCAACTCGAAGGGGGAACGCCGGCGAAACTTTTCATAGTCCAACCCCAGGCTGAAGCAGGTCTTTTTTACTCTTTCCTCGATTTCGTGGGGGGGAAAAGTCGAGCGTTGTCTCAAGACGAAAGAGATGTCGTCGTAAACCGTTTCCTCGAAGAGCTGATGCTCCGGGTATTGGAAAACCAGACCGACCCGCCGGCGCAGTTCCGCCCGCGAAACGGCTGGACCCGCCAGGTCGACTCCTTCAACCCGGACGCGGCCCCGGGTGGGTTTCAGGAGGCCGTTCAGGTGCTGAACCAGGGTTGTTTTCCCCGACCCGGTCTCCCCAACGATGGCTAGGCTTTCCCCCTCGCAGATCTCAAACGAGACCTCCTCGAGGGCAATTCTTTCCAGGGAGGTTCCCGCGTGGTAGACGTGGGTCAGATTTTCGACGGTGACGATCGGCTGGGAAAGATCGCTCCTCAATCCACAACCTTGTAGACAAGGTCGTTTTCCCGAACCCGGTCTTTCACCTTGATTCCGATCATCGCCCCCGCCCCGGCTTCCTGGACCGTCGTGTTCTCAATCTGCATGGACTGGATGACATCTTCAAAATTCGTGGTGTGGCCTTTGAACTTGATCCGGTCGCCGACCTTAAGCGTGCCTTCGGTGATTTTGATGGCTGCCACGCTCGGCTTCGAGAAGAACTTCATCACTTCTCCCACTTTTTGCTCGGGCATGGATTGGCTCCTTTCTGCGTCATGCCGAGACGCGATACGTCTTCCCGGCTCGGAATGCCTGTTCCCCCCCCGCCCCTGAGGAGGAGAGCAGGTTGAGGAATTATATGAGTTATTTCCCGGGAGTGTCAAGGGCAATTCAGGAAATTTAAAGTGCGGCATCAATTTAGCCTATTGTTGCTCCCTTCTTCAAACGAAGGAGGAAAGACTTCAGTTCAGGAATAGAGGTGGTTTCCAGGGGGATGGCGTATCCATGGCCACGAAGATCCTGGATGAGTTGCTGCAGGGGGGGCGGAGTGATCCCGTAATCCTCCAGCCGTCTCTCCCGGGTAAGAAACTCCGCCACCGAATCGGAAAACTGGATTCGGCCCCGGTCCAAGAGAATCAAATCCCGGGCGCGCAGAGCTTCCTCCAGGGAGTGGGTGATGTGCAGGATGGTTTTATTTTCTTGGGAGTGGAATTTGTGCAGAAGGGCCAGGATCTCGCGGCGGTCCTGGAGATCGAGCATGGAGGTGGGTTCGTCGAGGACGAGAATCTCGCTCCCCATGGCCAGGATTCCGGCGAGGACGACTTTTTGCTGCTGCCCCCCGGAGAGGAGGTGGGGGGCATGATACCGGTATTCCTCCATCCCCACCCAAGCCAGGCTCTGCTCCACCTTGCGGACAATGTCCGCGGGTTCCAGCCCTAAGTTTTCCAGGCCGAAAGCCACATCTTCTTCCACGACGGAAGAAATGATTTGATTTTCGGGATTCGAAAAAATGTACCCGACCCGGGCTGAAATCTCTCCGGGTTTCAGCGGGGTCCCCCCGATGAGAACCTCGCCGGTCGCCGGGGAAAGCAGCCCTTTGATCAGTTTTCCGAGGGTGCTTTTCCCGGAACCGTTGGGGCCCATGACGGCGACATAAGAACCCGGGAGGATTTTTAGTTGTATGGCTTCGAGAACCGGCCGGGGCGGTTCCGGGCGGGAGGGATAGGAAAAAGATACGTCGCGCAGTTCAATCATGAACCCGTCTGGCGGTAACCTTTTATGACGGTTTTGTAAGAAGCTCTCCCGCCACTGGCGGGACTAGGCGCGCCTAACCTAAGGAGATGGACTCTTTACGAAACCAGCAATCATAGGGGAAAAAAAAGGCAAGGCTTGCGCCTCGCCCTCGCGGAGTTCTAAAATCTCAGCTCTTCGGGACCGCCTCGCCGGTGGGTTTCAGGGCTGCGGTCTTTTTGCTTTTTTCCCGTTTCCGGTCGGCCCGGGATCTCTTCGCCTTTTTGCCCTCTTTTTTCCCCTCGCCGATCAGCTCCACGATGGAGACCGGGGCGCCGTCGCCGGGCCGGAAACCGACCTTGGCGATCCGCAGGTACCCGCCCGAACGAGTCTGGAACCGGGGAGAGATCGTTTCAAAGAGTTTCTTGACGATTTCCGCCTTTCGGACCACGGCCAGCGCCTGTCGCCGGGCGTGAAGATCGCCTCGCTTGCCCAGCCCGATCAGATGTTCCGCCAGGGGGCGGAGCTCCTTGGCCTTGGCGTCCGTCGTCTTCAATTTTTCATGCTCCAGCAGAGAGGTTACCATGTTCCGCAGCATGGCCTCCCGATGGCTTGTCGTTCTTCCTAATTTCCTGCCAGCAATTCGATGACGCATAGGTCGTTTCCTTCTTTAGGCTCCCTTTTCCATTTTTGCGCCGAGGTCCGCGGGAGGCCAGCCGTCGAGCTTCATGCCCAGGCCCAGCCCCATTTCGGTAAGGAGATCTCTGATTTCATTCAAGGACTTCCGGCCGAAGTTCTTGGTCTTCAGCATTTCCCCTTCCGTCTTCTGCACTAAATCTCCGATATAGCGGATCTCGGCGTTCTTTAGGCAATTGGCCGAACGCACCGAAAGCTCCAGTTCATCCACACTCCGGAAAAGGTTTTCGTTAAGGCTGGTTTTCTCTTCCGGGGGGATCGACTTGGGCGCCGCCTCCTCCTCATCAAAGTTGATAAAGACGGAGAGCTGTTCTTTCGCGATTTTTGCCGCAAAAGCAACCGCGTCCCGCGGGGCCACGCTTCCGTTGGTCCACACCTCCATCGTGAGGCGGTCGTAATCCGTCAGCTGTCCCACGCGGGTGTGGGTCACGTTGTAATTGACCCGGCGGATGGGAGAAAAGATGGCGTCGATGGGAATCGTGCCGATGGGCTGCCCTTCCTCTCGATTTCTTTCGGCCGGCACATAGCCCCGGCCCCATTTCACCGTCATCTCGATCTCTATCTCTCCGTCGGCCGAGAGCGTCGCCAGGTGGTGGTCCGGGTTCAAGATCTCCACGTTAGGATTCGGTTCGATGTCACCGGCTTTCACCTCTCCCGCCTGGGTCACCTTCAAGCGCAGGATTTCGGGCCCCGGGGAATGCATTTTCACCAGGATCTCTTTGATGTTGAGGATGATATCGGTCACGTCCTCCCGGACCCCCGGAAGGGTGGAAAACTCGTGGAGAACCCCCTTGATGCTTGCCGTGGTGATCGCGGCCCCCTGCAGCGAGGAGAGAAGAATCCGGCGCAGGGAGTTCCCGATGGTGAGGCCGAATCCCCGCTCGAAAGGCTCGACATGAAAACGCCCGTAGGTGGAAGTCAGGGTCTCTTCTTCCGCTTCAAAGGCTTTCGGTTTGATGAGAGTTTCCCAATTTCGATACATAGGAACTCCTTGATCCCGCGGATCGGGCGGGATCCGCGAAAAGGATTATTTGGAATAAAGTTCGACGATCAGTTGCTCTTTGATCGGCATGGTCAGGTCTTCCCGGGTCGGAAAGGCGGCGACCCGCCCCTGAAATTGCTCCTTCTGTAGGTCCAGCCAGGAAGGAACGCCCCGCCTTGCAACGGCTTCCAGGGCTTCCGTGATCTTGGCGCTCTGGCGGCTCTTTTCGCGAAGGGCGATCACGTCCCCGATTTTGATCAAGTGGGAAGGAATATTGGCCTTCCGCCCGTTCACGGTGAAATGGCTGTGCCGGACCAACTGCCGCGCTTCGTTGCGGGAGTTGGCGAACCCCAGCCGGTAAACCATATTGTCCAAACGACGCTCCAGGAGGATCAGGAGATTGGTGCCCGTAATCCCCTTCTGCCTCTCTGCTTTGGCGAAGAAGTTTCGGAACTGCCCTTCCGCCAAGCCGTACATCCGCTTGACTTTCTGCTTCTCCCGGAGCTGGACCCCGTAGTTGGAAAACTTGGCCCGGCCCTGGCCGTGCTGTCCCGGAGGATAGCCTCGGCGCTCGACCCCGCATTTTTCGGAATAGCACCGGTCTCCCTTAAGATAAAGTTTTAAATTTTCCCGCCGGCAAAGCCGGCATACGGATTCAATATAACGTCCCAAAATCGTCCTCCTCTCTGTAACGCTTCGGAAAAAGCTCAGACGCGCCGGCGCTTCGGCGGCCGGCAGCCGTTGTGGGGGATCGGGGTGACGTCCCGGATCAAATCCACCTTGAACCCCGCGGCTTGGAGGGAACGAAGCGCGGCTTCCCGCCCCGATCCGGGGCCTTTAATATAGACCTCGATATTGCGGACCCCCTGCTCCATGGCGCGCTTGGACGCCTGTTCCGCGGCCAACTGCGCGGCAAAGGGCGTGCTCTTGCGCGACCCCTTGAATCCCACGCTGCCCGCGCTGGCCCAGGCGATCACGTTTCCGCTCACGTCGGTGATGGTGATAATGGTATTATTAAAGGTTGACTGAATGTGGGCAACCCCATTCTGAACGTTTCGGCGCTCCTTCTTCTTCGCCCCTGCGCTTTTTCCAGGCGGCATTCTTCCTCCTTTATTTTTTCTTCCCGCCGATTTGGCGCCGTGGCCCCTTGCGGGTACGGGCATTGGTGTGGGTCCGCTGACCCCGCACGGGCAGCGAACGGCGATGACGCAAACCGCGGTACGAGCCCATGTCCATCAGGCGTTTGATGTTCATGGAGACGTCGCGCCGCAAGTCTCCCTCGATTTTCAGGTTGCTCTGGTCGATGGCTTCGCGGATCTTGGCCACTTCCGCGTCCGTCAAGGCGTCGGTCTTCTTGAAGAAATCCACCTGAGCGTGCTCCAGAATCCGGCGCGCCGCGGACCGGCCGATCCCGTAAATGTACGTCAGCGCGATCTCCATGTTCTTATTTCGGGGCAGATCGATTCCAGCAATTCTTGCCACACCAACCTCCTTCTCTTATCCCTGCCGTTGCTTGTGACGGGTGTTCTGGCAGATCACCCGGATCACGCCTTTGCGCTTGACGATTTTGCATTTATCGCAAATTCGCCGCACGGATGCTCGAACTTTCATGGTATTCTTCTCCGATCTTCAAACGGCTCGGGCCTATCCACGGGGGATTCTCCCAAACCTCTCGCTACCCGGATTTCAAGTTCTTCAGGTCTTGGCCCGGTAGACGATCCTCCCCCGGGTCAGATCATATGGGGAAAGTTCCACGGTGACCCGGTCCCCGGGCAGGATCTTGATAAAATGGAGCCGCATCTTGCCCGAAATGTGGGCGAGAACGCGGTGCCCGTTGTCCAGTTCCACTCGGAACATGGCGTTGGGGAGAGTCTCGACGACTCTCCCCTCGACTTCTATGGCATCTTCTTTCGGCATTCTCGTCCGTCCTAACTCCGCTTTTCGGAATTGACGCTCAAGTAGAAATTCATTGGCCCGATGGTTTCGCTTGTAGGGGCGTCCTGCGGACGCCCATGACGGGCGAGCACAGCTCGCCCCTACAAGCAAGGCGCGCAAAAACTATGGACTTTTTACGAAACCATCAGAATTGGCTCAAAATATACGGTCCGTTTTCCGTCACCGCCACTGAATGTTCAAAGTGCGCGGAAAGGCTCCGATCTTTGGTAACCGCCGTCCAGCCGTCTTCCAGAATTTCCACTTCATAACCGCCGGCGTTGATCATGGGCTCGATGGCTAAGGTCATTCCCACCTGCAGCCGGATTCCTCGCCCCGGGATCCCGAAGTTGGGAATCTGGGGTTTTTCATGAAGATGCTGGCCGATCCCATGGCCCACAAAATCCCGAACTACCGAAAAGCGGTGGGTTTCCACCTCGTTCTGAATCGCCGCCGAAATGTCCTGGAGGCGATTTCCGGCCCGGACTTTCTCAATCGCCCGATTCAGGGCCTCCCGCGCCACCCGCAGCAGCTCCTCAGCCGCCGGGGACACCCGCCCCACCGGCAGGGTAATCGCCGCATCCCCGTAATAGTCTTCGAAGATAACCCCAAAATCCAAGCTCACGATATCCCCTTCCTTCAGGATGCGTCCGGAGGGAATGCCGTGAACGACTTCCTCGTTGACCGAGGTGCACAGAGCGGCGGGGTATCCGTTGTATCCCTTGAAAGCGGGGCGACCCTTCGTTCTCCCCAGAAGCGCCGTCGCTTTTTCGTCCAGCTCCCGGGTTGTGACCCCCGGCCGAACCACGGATTTCAAGGACTCCAAAATTTCCGCCACGATGAGATTGCTGCGGCGCATCTTTTCGATCTCCTGGCGAGATTTCAAAATGATCCGCTCTTCCCCCCCGAGGGAATTCAGCCCGCCCATCGTTCCGGTTTACCTTCTCCCTTTGATCCGCCCGGATTTCATGAATCCTTCGTAATGGCGCATCAGCATGTGGGATTCGATCTGCCCCACCGTGTCCAAGGCCACGCCAACCACGATCAGGAGCGCCGTCCCGCCGAAATAAAACGGCACATTGAATTTCGTAATCAGAACCGAGGGAAGCACGCAAACCAGCGACACATAAACGGCGCCGCTGAAGGTGATCCGGGTCAGAACCCGGTCTACGAACTCGGCGGTTTTCTTCCCGGGTCGGATCCCGGGAATGTATCCCCCGTACTTCCGCATGTTGTCCGCCACATCCGTGGGGTTGAAGGTGACCGCCGTGTAGAAATAACAGAAGAAAAAGATAAAGCCGACATAGATCAGCTCATAGACCAGAGATCCCGGCATCAGGGAATCGGAAACCGACTTCATCCAGGGGTGGTCCAGAAAACTGGCGATGGTGGCCGGGAACATGATGATGGAGGAGGCGAAAATCGGCGGAATGACGCCCGCTGTATTAACTTTCAGGGGGAGATGGGTGCTCTGCCCCCCGTACATGCGCCGGCCCACGATGCGCTTCGCATACTGGACCGGAATGCGTCGCTGTCCCCGCTCCACGTAAATGATGGCCCCGACCACGCCCACCATCAGCAGGATGATCCCGATCGTCACCAAAATCCCCAGTTCTCCTGTGCGCAGCAAGCGGATGCTGTTGCTGATGGCGAGGGGCATGCGGGCCACGATGCCGGCAAAAATGATGAGGGAAATCCCGTTCCCGATGCCTCGCTCCGTGATCTGTTCTCCGAGCCACATGATAAAGGCGGTCCCCGAGGTGAGAGTGATCATGGTCATCAGCCGGAAACCCCACCCCGGATCCAGAACCACGAGCTCCCCGCCGGGGCCGGTCATGCGCTCCAGACCGACGCTGATGCCGAACCCCTGGATCAGGCTCAGGAGCACCGTGCCGTAGCGGGTGTACTGGGTGATCTTTTTCCGCCCCGCTTCTCCCTCCTTGGACAGCCGCTCCAAATGAGGGACCACCACGGTAAGCAGCTGTAAAATGATCGAGGAGCTGATATAAGGCATGATCCCCAGGGCAAAAACCGAGAGACGCTCGAAAGCCCCTCCGGAGAACATGTCGATGAAGCTGAAAAGCGTTCCCTTGGCCTGGGCAAAAAAGGCCGACAGGGCCGCGGCGTCGATTCCCGGCGTGGGGACGTGCACCCCGATGCGGTAAACGGCCAGGAGCAAAAGGGTTAGGAAAACCCTCCGCTTCAGTTCGGGAATTTTCGGTATGTTTTGGAATCCCTGGAACAAGCTCTACATGACCTCCGCTTTTCCTCCGGCCCCCTCAATCTTACTCTTCGCCGAAAGGCTGAAATGATGCGCCCGAACCGTGATCGCCTGGGAGAGGCTCCCTTCCCCCAGCACTTTAACTTTTCTCCCGCCTCCTCGTACGAGCCCGGCATCCTTCAGAGCCTCCACATCCACCACCGCCCCCGCTGGAAATCGGGATAGATCCTTGAGGTTCAGAATCTCGAATTCCTCACGGAAGGGGTTCTTGAACCCCCTCTTGGGCAGCCTCCGCTGCATCGGCATCTGGCCGCCTTCGTATCCGGCCCGGGCCTTCCCCCCTGAACGGGCTTTAATCCCTTTGTGCCCCCGGGTGGAGGTCCCGCCGTGGCCGGAACCCTCGCCCCGCCCGATTCGTTTTCTCTTCTTTCGCGCTCCCTGCGGAGGCTTCAAAGCATCCAACGTGATCATGATCTTTCCCTACCCTTCAAACACTTTCACCAAATGGGAAACCTTGCGGATCATTCCCCGGATGGCGGGCGTGTCTTTGAGCTCCTTCGTCCGGTTCATGCGGGTGAGCCCCAGCCCACGGAGCGTCCGGCGCTGCGTTTCCGGCTGGGTGATTTCACTGCGCACCAAGGTGACTTTGATTTTTTTCTCTTCCATGTTCCGTTCCCTGTCCTGCTGGCTGTGAATTGCGGTTCCGCGGGATCATCCGAAATTTGGTTACAAGATCTCCGCTACGGATTTCCCGCGTTTGCGCGAGATTTCATCCGGGGTCTTCAGCTGCCTCAAGCCGTTGATCGTGGCCTTGATCAGGTTGTGGGGATTACGAGAACCCAGGCATTTGGTCAAGATGTTCTCGATCCCCGCCGATTCCACGACCACCCGCACCGACCCTCCGGCGATAACCCCGGTTCCGGCGGAAGCGGGCTTCAAGAGAACCTTGGCGGCCCCGAATCGCCCCAGAACCTCGTAGGCGATCGATCCTTCGGCAAGGGGAACCTGGATCAAGCTCTTCTTGGCCTGGTCGATGCCCTTGCGGATCGCTTCGGGGACTTCGTTGGCCTTGCCCAGGCCGAATCCGACAACCCCCTTGCTGTTGCCGACGACCACCAAGGCGCTGAAGCTGAATCTTCTCCCGCCTTTTACCACCTTGGCCACGCGGTTGATGTGGGCCACGCGGTCAACCAGTTCCAGTTCTTCCGGATTGATTTGCGCCAAGACTCTTCCTCCTCTAAAAGCCGCCAGCGATCAGCGGTCAGCAATATTTTTTCGCTGAGCGCGGAGAGCCGATTGCTGACTGCTATTAAAAATCCAAACCTTTTTCCCGGGCCCCGTCGGCCAGGGCCTTGATCCGCCCGTGGTAGAGAAACCCGTTGCGATCGAAGACGACTTTTTGAATGCTCTGGGCCAGGGCTTTTTCCGCCACCAGTTGTCCCACTTTCTTGGCCGCTTCGACTTTTCCGGATCCCGGTTTTCCGCCCTTCAGCTCCGGGTTCAGCGTCGAGGCGCACACGAGGGTGTGGCGCCGCCGATCGTCGATGATCTGCGCAAAGATATGCCGGGCGCTCCGGAAAACGACCAAGCGAGGCCGCTCGGCCGTTCCCCGAACCCGGGCGCTCACTCTCTTTTTCCGCCTTTTCCGGGCCAATTCCTTCTTTTTTCGTTCCACGTCTCGATCCCCTTTTTAATTGTCAGTGTGAGTGTGAGGAAAAGAAAAGAAGCTTTGGGATACCTAAGCGCTGCCTGACACTGACACAGTTCTTTATCCTGCGGCTGTCTTCCCGGCCTTGCGGTGAATGACCTCTTCGGCGTATTTGATCCCCTTGCCGCCGTAAGGTTCCGGAGGCCGGAGCCCGCGGATCTTGGCGGCCGTGAGCCCGAGGAGGTGCTTGTCCATGGCCCGCAGGGTGATCCGGTTTTGCCGCTCCACCTCGGCCTTCATTCCGTCAGGCAGCGGAAAGCGGATCGGGTGGGAAAACCCGAGGCTGAACTGCAGAACATTCCCCTGCAGCTCAGCCCGGTACCCGACGCCGTTGATCTCCAACACCCGTTGGAACCCTTCGCTCACGCCTTTGATCATGTTGGCAACCAGGGTGCGGACCAGCCCCTGGAGAGATTTTCCCCGTTTAGGATCCTCCGGCCGGGCCACCCAGACTTTATCGTTTTCCACCGTGATCGCGGCCTCTTCCGGAACCCGCTCCGTAAGATTTCCCTTGGGCCCCGATACTTTTATGAAGGGTCGGTCCATAACCACTTTGACCCCTTTGGGAAGGGGAATCGGCATTTTTCCTATTCGTGACATCGTGATCTCCCTCGCAGACTTACCAGACCGAAAAGAGCAGCTCCCCGCCGACATTGATCTTGCGGGCTTCCTTGTCGGTCAAAATCCCTTTCGAGGTGGAGAGGAGGGAAACTCCCAAACCTCTCAAAACCTGGGGAATCTGATCTCTGCCCACGTACCGGCGCCGACCGGGCTTGCTCAGGGTCCGCAGGCCGGCAATGACCTGCTTTTTCGTCTCGCCCTCGAATTTCAGGTAAATCCGGAGGACGCCCTGCTTTCCGTCCTTGATGACTTTGTAGTTCTTGACGTACCCCTCATCCTTCAGGATGCGGGCGACATGAACCTTCAGATTTGAAGCCGGCACATCCACCTTTTCGTGTTTGGCCTTGTTGGCGTTGCGCAGGCGGGTAATCAGATCGGCCAAGGGGTCGGTCATCCCCATCTTTTTTCTCCTCCCTCAGGAATTTCCCTCACCAGCTGGACTTGACCACGCCGGGAATCTCGCCCCGGGAAGCCAACTGCCGGAAACAGATCCGGCATAAATCGAATTTCCGATAGTATCCCCGCGGCCGCCCGCACCTTGGGCACCGGTTGTGCTTCCGGGCTTTGAACTTCGGTTCCTGTTTCGCCTTAAAAATTAACGCAGTCCGGGCCACAGTCATTCCTCTCTTTTTCTGGGACGCAGATTTTCGCAGATCAAAACCGAAAATACTTTTTCTTTCCTAACCCAAGACAGCCCCTGAAATCAGGCCCCGCCTGCCCTCTTTCGTTAGGCTTCCTTTCCGGGAAATCGCGGAAATCGGCGTTTATCCGCGTCCAAAATTTTCCTTTTAATTCCGGAAAGGCATCCCGAGAAGACGCAGGAGTTCCTTTCCCTCTTCGTCCGTCTTCGCGGTGGTGACGATCGCGATATTGAGCCCCTTGATCTTGTCGATCTTGTCGAAGTTGATTTCCGGGAAAATGATCTGTTCCCGGATCCCCAGGGCGTAATTTCCGCGACCGTCAAAGGCCTTTCCCGAAATTCCCCGGAAGTCGCGCACCCGGGGCAGGGCCACGTTCACCAACTTGTCAAAGAATTCGTACATCCGGTTCCGGCGCAGGGTGACCATGGCGCCGATGGGCATCCCCTCCCGGAGCTTGAAAGCCGCAATGGAGCGCCGGGCCTTGGTGATAACGGCCTTCTGCCCCGCCACGATCGACAGCTCCTCCGCCGCCGAATCCAGGATCTTGACGTTCGTCACGGCCTCCCCCAGCCCCATGTTCAGGGTGATCTTTTCCAGACGGGGAATCTCCATGAGGTTCTGGTAGCCGAATTTTTTCTTCATTTCGGGAGCGACGTCGCGCAGATAAATTTCCTTTAAGCGGGTTGTGTTCGCCATGCTTGTTCCCCCTTACTTCCGTTCCATCAACTCGCCACACTTGCGGCAGACGACGGCCTTCTTCCCGTCCTCCAGGGCGCGGTGGCCGATGCGCACCCCCTGGTTGCACTTCGGGCAAACCGGGAGAACGTTGGAAACATGAATCGCGGCCTCCTTCTGAATGATGCCGCCCTGGCGCGTCTTTCCCGAGGGCCGGGAGTGCCGTTTGATGAAATTAATTTTCTCCACCACCACCCGGTTCTTCTTCGGGAGAACCTTCAAGACCTTTCCCGTCTTTCCTTTTTCTTTGCCCGCGATGACCTGCACCAAGTCGTTCTTGCGGACATGAAACCGTATGCTCTCCATGGAAAACCTCACGCGTCCATCCCCGGATTCACAGGACTTCCGGAGCTAAGGATATGATCTTCATGAATCGTTTCGCCCGCAGCTCCCGGGCCACGGGACCGAAGATACGGGTTCCGACAGGCTCGTTCTGGGGGGTAATGAGGACGGCCGAATTGTCGTCAAATTTGATGTAGCTCCCGTCCACCCGCCGCACCTCTTTGTGGGTGCGGACGATGACGGCGCGCATCACATCCCCCTTTTTCACTTTGGCGTTGGGGATCGCCTCTTTGACCGAGACGATGATCACATCGCCCAGACTGGCGTACCTCCGCTTCGACCCTCCCAGAACCTTAATACACGCCAACTTCTTGGCTCCGGAATTATCGGCGGCTTCTAATATGGTCTGCATCTGAATCATGGGGATACCCTGAACCTTTTATTTTCCGCACCCGCAAAATCAGGCGGCTTGCGGAGCGCGGATGGAGGAATGAAAAGGGAGTTCCTGATTGCGCATTCCGCAATCCGCCCTCCGCAATTTTAATGGGCCCGCTCCAAGATCTCTTTGACCCGCCACCGTTTCTCCCGGCTGAGGGGCCGCGTCTCGGTCAGGAGGACCCGGTCGCCGACTTTGCATTCATTTTTCTCGTCGTGGGCTTTGTACCGGGCCCGCTTCCAGACGAATTTCTGATACAGGGGGAATTTCACCAGCCGCCGCACCACCACCACCACCGTCTTTTCCATCCGGTCGCTGACCACTTCCCCCACGATCTTTTTCTGAATCCCTCTCGTTTTCATTCTTCGATCCTCAACTGGCCTTGGCTGGGGCCAGGGTCTTTTGCCGCAAAACGGTCTTGACGCGCGCCAAATCCTTGCGCACCTTCGGAAGCCGCTGGGTATTTTCCAGCTGACCCGTGGCGTGCTGGAACCGCAGATTAAAGAGCTCCGCGGTGAGATCCTTTTCCTTCTGGCGAAGCTCGGCTTCGCTCATTTCTTTAAACTCCTGCGCTTTCACTGATTCCCTCCCGGGCGATCACTTTTGTGGCCAATGGCAGCTTGTGCGCGGCCAGGCGGAACGCCTCGACGGCCGTTTC
>Ga0105107_10002052_pt1 | contig 13237 bp, 10 predicted proteins | sample PPLLaktember2015_6_FD_79335 | JGI IMG/M metagenome (GOLD analysis project Ga0105107, IMG submission 79335) | Freshwater sediment microbial communities from Prairie Pothole Lake near Jamestown, North Dakota, USA - PPLs Lake P8 Core (1) Depth... | ecosystem: Environmental > Aquatic > Freshwater >...
CACGCGGCGCGATGATCTGCGCAATCGCCGTCATCGTGCTCTGCCAGCCCGCGTTGGAGAACGCCTCACCCCAGCCGGTGATGCCCTCGTCGGTCTCCACCTTCACCAGCACCGTATGCACCTCGGTTCTCGGCGCACCGCCGGCATGCGGCACGGCGGCGTCCAGCAACATCGGCGTGCGGATGAGTATGGGTTCAACCCGGGTAATTTTCATCGATGACTCCGCAGAGAATCGCGGTCGAGAAGCGGCCGCTGGTTCGGTTGTGGTCCACGGTCAAGCCCATGCATGCCACGGGCAGCCGGACCCTGGTTATTCATGGCTTCAGTGCCGTCGAAGGTCCCGCGTGGTGCACTGGTCATCCGCCCAACGGCCCGGAGACTGCGTCGTAGGCATACTCCGCCCCAGGCTCGTTGCCTTTCAGACTGTCTTCGTTGGGTTCGCCCAGATAGCGGTCCCCGCGTCTCGCCGCTTGCTCGGTTGCAGCGCGGACCCGGGGGCCGCGCGTCCGCTGATAAAGCGCAAAGGCGCGTTCCGGTGTGAGTTCGGCCTGCAGGCAGCGCGTGAGAATCATCGCATCCTCGATGGCATTGGCCGCGCCCTGCCCCAGAAACGGCAGCATCGGATGGGCCGCGTCGCCGAGCAGGACGATCCGGCCGCACGACCATTCATCGAGCCACGGACGGCCGAACAGCCCCCACTTGAAAACCTGGCCGCGTACCGGCCGAGAAATGACCGTCCGGGTACCCTCGTCGAAGCTGGAGAACTCCTCCAGGAACTCATCCAGCGGTGCCGGGATGGTCCAGCCCTCCGCCTCCCACTGGTCCCGCTGCGCAACGGCGACGAAATTCAGCAATTCGCCGCGCCGGACCAGATACCGGTTGATGTGCCGGCCCTGCCCGAAGGCGACTGCCGATTCGTGCAGGTGCCGCGGAAGATCGGCAGTATCGACCAGACCGCGCCAGGCGACGAAGCCTGTGAAAACGGGCGGCGCCGGGTTGAAGAGCGTCTCACGGATCGTCGAGCGGATGCCATCGGCCGCCACGACCACATCTGCTGTTTCCACACGACCGTCCGCGAACCCCAGCTCCACCTGGCCGTTACCCGGCGTGAGCCGGTCCACGCGGGACCCGAGCCGAAGCGTCCCTGGAGCGGTTTCCGCCAGGCGCGTGATCATCGCGTGCTGCAAATCCCAGCGGTGCAGGCGCATGTAGGGCGCACCGTAGATCGCGCGGAAATCCTTGGTCAGCATGCGCATGATGACGGCGCCGGTGCGGTAATGCCGATATTCGGTCGCCGGCGGCGTGACCGAGGTCGCCTCCAGGTCGGGGCCGAGGCCGAGGTGGTAGAGCACGCGCGTCGCATTCGGCGCGAGCGTGATTCCCGCCCCCTGATCGGCGAGCTGCGACGCGCGCTCGTGCACGGTAACGGCGAAGCCCGCCTGAGTCATGGCCAAGGCGGTGGTCAGGCCACCGATGCCTCCTCCGATAATTGCGATCTTCATGCTTTCGAGTTTTCGTTCCTGCGCAAGCAAGGCTGCCGTCGCGGCAGAGGTCGGCTGACTCAGCCGCGTTGGACGCGATCCCCCATGCCGCTCTGATTCTGCCGATCACTTGCGATGTTACCGTTCCACTGCGGGCACGGACAATCGCCATGGGTTGCCCGCGTCATCGAGCTCGAGTCAGCCGAGCGCGCTCCGGCGGAGTGTACGAGCTAGACCGACAGTGACGAAATTGAGCCCGGCGATCCGACCGGAAGCAAGGAAGCGTCCGAAGCATCGTCGAGGAGACAGGATTTCCAGCGAACACCCCTTGATTGATCACTCCCCGTTGAGCGGTGCTCCGCCCGCGACGCGGCGCGGAGTGCGGCGTGGCAAGCCGGAAGCTGAGCGCGTAATGCTGGCTCAGCTGCCTGGAACAATGCCGGGCGCAAGGTGCATGCAGTACTCGGCGATGTCTCCCGGCCGGCATTTCCAGAGCCGGTCCGCATGCTTGTTCGCAAGGCAGTGCTGCAGCGCGCGGCGCAGGGGACGCAAGCGGAACGGATATCCGAATACGTGCGGATGGATGGAGACGTTGAACACCAACGGATGCTTCGTACACTGCTCGATCATCTCCTCGAACTGATCGACCAGCATGTCGCAGAACTCACGCGCCGTGTGCTGGCGGTGGATGATCTGCGGCGAATCGTTGAGCTCCACGGGATAGGGCACGGACAGGATTGGGCCCGAGCGCGTCCGCATCCAGAAGGGCTGATCGTCGCACGGCCAGTCGCAGAAATAGACGTAGCCCGCTTCCTTGAGCAGATCCGGTGTCCAGGTGTGCTCGTAGGAGCCGCCGCTCAACCAGCCCTTGGGCGGCCTGCCTTCGTTACGGGTGAAGGTTTCCGTCACCTCGCGGATGATGCGCGCTTCGTCCTCTTCCCAGCGCACGTCGTTGAAGTTCTCTGCATTGGTGCGGCCATGGGCGATGATCTCGTCGCCGCGCGCGCGGATGCGCTCGAAGATCTGCGGTGCCTCGAGGTAGAGCAGGCTGTTGGTGTTGTGCGCGAGCGGCAGCCCCAGCTCGTCGGCCAGATCGAACAGCCGCCAGATGCCTATGCGATTGCCGTAGTCGCGCCAGGAGTAGTTGCGCGGGGTCTGCGGCTCGCCGTGCTTGGCGTTGTCGTGGCCGCGCCCTTTCATGAAGGCGTGCACGGCGATGTTCGTGGTCAGACAGAACGCGAGCCGCTTGCCACCGGGCCAGTCGTAGTCCTTACGTTCGGTGATTGGAGAGTAGTCGTAGCGGCCGTGGGTCGGGAGCTTGAGGGTCATCGATTGCGCCTGCGAGAGTGGGAGACGTGCGACATGCGAATGTACCAGAGCCGCCGGTTCGCATGAACACGCGGCTCGGAACGCACGACTCGGATTACGTGCTTACTAGAGGCCGGTAGCGAGGCGGTCAATGAATCGGCGGGCGCAGCGACGCGGCTGCAACGCTTGCGCGTCGCCCGTGCTGGCGGTCATTTCGGTGCAGTGACTGGCTTGTCCCGGTATGGAAAGTTCTTCAAGCGGATGTCCGTCCGCTTGTGTGGCTTGGCCATGGTCTTCCCCGGGTCGATCCACTCTTCCCATTTGAAGTTCTCGATGACCTTGGCCTGATAGCTCTCGTCCAGCGGGTGACTCAGGATGTCGTTCACGTGCACCCATTGCTGGTAGCGCATCAGGTCCACCTGGTATGGCGTGGGCTCCCCGCCGGCGTCCTTCACCACCTGCTTGAGCGCCAGCATCTCCTTGACGTCACTCTTCGGTTTCCAGGTGATCGCGCCCGGCAGCATCGGGGTCTCTCCGGGGATGTTGTCTATGCCTTTCTTCCAGGTGGCAAGCACGGCGACGCCAGTGTCTTCGCGGTACAGCACGATCGCATGGCCATATCTCTTGTCCCTGAAGAACCCAAGGTTGCCATACTGGACGCGTGCCCCTGTCAGGAACGCGATCGCGTCGGAGAAGCACGGCGATTCGCCGGTAATTCCCCACAGCACGCTGCGGTCCACAATGCCGTCCGGAAAGAGAATGCCGAAGGCGACCTTGGCCGCATTGGCCGCGTGCACCAGGCCCTCGCAGTCGTGGCCGTGCCACTTGATGATGTCCTTGAGGGTGACGGCATAGGTGTAGGGATAGTAGCGGCCCTGCGTGCCCCGCGTGGCGAGAATCTCGAACACCGGCGCGTAGGGCTTGCCGACCATTGGAGCGTACCAGGAAGGCACGCGGTCCGGCTGGTCGACTCCGGTCTCGATGAAGCTGTCGCTGCCTTGCCGGTAAGTGGGCTCGCCGGCGGCGATGGGCAGGGACGCCAGTGCGAGCAAGAACGGCAGGAGGCATTGCTGCATGACACGTACCTCGAAAGAACTTCGAATGAATCCGGAGGCTCTGTCGCCTGTCGAGGGAAGAACAGTACTTCCAAGTTGATTGCTGATATTTGATCTGGAGCAAGACTGATCGTTGCAGCAAGAACAGCGAGCGGGAGGATCCCGTCACGCGATGAGGCACCATGTCCACACCCGCCGTGGGTCCCGGGGGTCGATCTCCACCTTTGAAACAACGCAACCCAGCAGATTTGGCCGAGTGCCCGGTGACGAGCCAACTCGCACAGCTGGTTAGCGGGCAGTAGCCGGCTGGACGCGGGCGTTCCCGAAATCGCAATGTGAGCTAGTAGGCGATCAGCCTGATGCAGTACCGATCGCCGATTCGCCGCGGCCAAAGGCAGTATAGACACCGCCAACACCCAGAATGGATATCGATGCGCGGCATCGGATCGATCGGGAATAAACCCCGACCCTAAGCCCACGCCTCCGTACGTACGCGCCCCGCGAGGGCCGCTAGGCTCCGAGGCGTCGGCCAAAGCGGGCAAGGCATCGAGCCTCTATTGCGTGCGGCATTGCGTACGCCAACTACCGGAGTGCATGGAGCAAGCTTTCGGCATATACTTCGCGCCGCACCTCTCACACCTTTTCACCGAGCATCGTGTCGGCTACCCGCCGGCAAGTGCAATCACACTTGGCGCCGTAGTGCTCGTGCAATCCGCGGCGATCCGCGCGTCGTCCAGAGGACCGAAGTTCGGCGCGAAGAACGCGAGCTGTACCGCGACGACGGCATAAGCGGCGCCCTGCAGCGTTCTCACACTCACGCATCAGAATCGCCGCAACGCATTTTTGTGCCCGCGGATAAGCTCGCCGGCACGATCCTGCGTACGCGATCCACATTGGGGAAGTGCAGAGCGCACTGACCCTGATATCCGCAATGGGTGCCGTGCACGGGCGCCACGACACCCTCGTCTGCAACCGGCCTTTGACGACCGACACGAGGAGAGCGAAGTCATGGTGCGCCACACGATCCCCGCCCTCGCGGTGCTCGCAATTGCGATGTCATTGCAGTCCCCGACGGTCCTTGCACAGGACTTTCCAGTGAGGCCTGTTCGCATCGTCGTCACTTGGCCACCCGGCGGCTCCAACGACGTGGTTGCGCGGGTCATGGCCCAACGGCTTACGGAAATCGTGGGGCAGACATTCATGGTAGAGAACCGGCCTGGGGCAACCGGCACCATCGGCTCCGAGCTCGTCGCCAAGAGCGCGCCCGACGGCTACACCGTCACGGTGAACTCCGCGACTCACGTCGCCAATGCACATATCTACAAGAAGCTGCCGTACGACACGATGCGCGATTTCACCGGCGTACTGCCGCTGGCCGTGCAAGTCGGGATGCTCGTCGTGCACCCGTCGCTGCCGGTCAAATCGGTGAAGGAGCTGATTGCGCTCGCCAGATCGCGACCGAACGAGATCATGTGGGCATCGACAGGTACGGGCAGTTACACGTGGCTCACCATGACGCATTTTCTGCAGATGACCGGGACGAAGATGCTGGAAATTCCCTACAAGGGAGGCGGCCCGGCGGTGATTGGTCTCACGGGCGGGGAGACCCATGTGTTCTTCGTTGGCATCGGTTCGGTCGACGGTGGCTTGAAGGCAAAGCGCCTGCGCCCGCTCGCGGTCGCGTCCAGCAAGCGACTCAGAGCTTTTCCCGAAATTCCGACCGTCGCGGAAACAGTGCCTGGATACGAGCTCACCGCCTGGATCGGCTCGTTCGTACCCGCGGCCACGCCGCGCCCGATCGTGGAGCGCCTCAACGCCGATTTCAGGAGAGCCCTCGAACATCCGGAGGTCACCAAGATCCTGGGGGCGCAAGCACTCGATCCGATGCCAATGACCGTGGACGAGTTCGCCGAACGTCTGAAGTCGGATTACGAGAAGTACAAGAAATTGATCAGTTCGACGGGGGCTCGTTCGGGCTGAGCCTATCCCGCGCGAGATGAGCGAGCTCAGACCGCGCGACAGACCATTTCTCGGTGGGCAATATATCCCGCAAGAGTGCAGGAGCTAGCGCGAACTCAATCGTCATGCAGGTACGTTACGTCAGTCGCCCTGATCAAGGTGCGATAAGCAAACGAGACTGCGCCGGCCGTTGTTTGCCGGCGCAATCTCTCCGGCTCGTCGCTCACCATACGTGAACGACGCGATGTCACATTATCCCAAGAGGATCGGAAGGAGACTGAGCAACCAGACTTGACGAGGAGGGTCTATGGACCGCATCGCGCGCGTTTGTCTGTTCGCCACGCTAACGAGCCCAGTTGCGCTGCACGTCCCACCGGGTACCGCCGCCAATGGCTACCCGCAAAAATCGATCCGGCTCCTGATTCCATTTTCTCCGGGGGGCGGCACCGATCTCCTCTGCCGCGCATTGCAGGAAAGACTCGAGCGGGCCTTCGGCGTCGGCATCATCATCGATAATCGGCCCGGCGCGGGCGGCACCATGGGCGTCACGCTCGCCGCACGGGCAGCCCCGGACGGGTACACATTTCTGATCACATCGGCGAGCTTCACCTTCGCCCCGGGCCTGTACAAGGATCTGGCCTACGATGCGATCAAGGACTTCAAACCGCTTTCGATGCTGACAACACAACCGCTGATCCTGGCCGTCCATCCATCGATGCCGGTGAAAAGTGTCGAGCAACTCATTGCGCTGGCACGCAAACGTCCCAAAGACATCCTGTACGCCTCCGCCGGGGTCGGCAGCAACCTGTTCATGACCACTGAGCTGTTCAAGTACATGGCCAGGATCAACATGGTGCAGGTCCCGTACAAAGGAGGCGGGCCGGCGCTCGTCGGTCTCTTGACCGGCGAAGTGCACGTGTCGTTTGTCGGCGTTCTGTCCTCGAAGCCGTTCAGGAGAACCGGGCAGATCCGTCCGCTCGCGGTCACCACCAAGCAAGGATCACCGGCCGTGCCGGATCTGCCGACCATTGACGAAGCCGGGGTGCCTGGATACGAGAAGGGGGGATGGACCGGAATGTTTGCGCCGGCACAGGTGCCGGAATCCATCATCGACCAGGTGTACCAGTCGGTGGCCAGGGTTCTGAAAGATCCCGACGCCGTAAAGCGGCTCGCGGACGACGGTCTCGTCGCCGTGGCCAACACCCCGGCGGAGTTCACCGCGTTCGTGCACGCCGAAATTGCGGAATGGTCCAAGCTCATCCGGGAGATGCGGCTAAGCTCCAGTTCATCGTGATTTGCGCCGGCTCCGAGAAGCCCGGCAAAATAACCACGACCGTCGGCACGGAGTCGACGACCCGGTCTGCGGGCACGCGCCAAGCGCCGACGCGATCCGTCTGCGGATCGTTCGACCGGGGTGCGGGGATGAGGGTCACGTTCGTCTCGACGCCGGACTCACCGACAACGACCTCGAGGTAAGGAGCCGATGAAGATCGCCAAGACCACCGCCTGGACGCTGCGCGTTCCATACCAATTCCCGCTGATCAGCGAGAAGCAGCACGCGCTCGTGACCTTCGTCGAGATCGAGACCGACGACGGGATGAAGGGGCACGCGTTCTCCTCCTACCCGCTGCGCTACAGCATCGCGGAGTTCATCAACCGCGAAGCGAAGGACGTGCTCGCGGGAATGGATCCGCTGCGCCCCGACGCCGCGCGCACCGCGCTCTACGTAAAGCTCGCCAACAAGCTCTACATGGGCGTGTGGTCCTGCGCCGCGAGCCTGATCGACATCGCCCTCTGGGACATCAAGGGCAAACTGCTCGGGCAGCCGATCTGGAAGCTGCTCGGCGGCGCGCGCGATAAATGCCCGATCTACATAACCTTCGGACTGCCGCGCTACAGCCGCGACGAGTTGGTCGAGGTCGGCCGAGAGCTGATGCGAGACGGGCATACGCAGCTCAAGATGGCGATCGCCGCCGGGGCGAACCCGAGCAATCACATGTACGGCGAACCCACCGACGCGGACATCCTCGAGGACGCGGCACGCGTGCGGCACGTGCGCGAAGCGCTCGGCGCCAATCTCACGTTGATGGTGGACGCGAACAAGAACGCGAAGCTCACGCAGGCGATCCGGTTCGCAAAGCTCGTCGAGCCTTACGGCCTCGAGTGGTTCGAGGATCCGATCCTCCAGGCCGATCCGCGGCTGATGGCGCAGCTGCGCCGTTCAACGAGCATCCCGATTGCCGCGGGGAGCACCGGCACCTCGGACATCTCGACCTTGCGCGAGTACTTTCTGAACGAGGCGATCGACATCGCGCAGCCCAACGTGCGCGACATTGGCGGGTTCACCGGCGGATTGCGTGCGGCGGCGCTCGCCCAGGCGTTCAACATCCAGCTCGAGATGGGCGGCAACTACCCGCATCTCAACATGCATCTACACGCAGGGGTGCCGAACGGCGGGCGGGTCGAATTCCACCTCGGCGGGTGGCGCATCTGCGAGGCGCTGTTCGATGGCGCGCCGGCCCCGGTGCAAGGATGGATCGCGCTGCCGAATACGCCCGGCCTCGGCTTCACGCCGAAGCCGGGCATCCTCGATCTGGCGGTATAGGGCGGTCTGCGTTCTCCGTCGTGCGGCGCTCTCGGCGCGCCCGATGTGGCGGGTTGGCGCTACGAAACCCACTCCACCCCTTGCGCTGACCGGCACGATTTCCCGCGCCGGTTCGGGTTCACGCGCGTTCGCCGAGGAATGTGTCGCCCACGCGCAGGTTGAACGTACGTATGTTCGACTCACCCCACACCGACTCCGTACGGCCCGTCCCAGGACAGTGCGCCCTGGCATCGCGACGCGGCCATGCGGAATGAATTTGCTTATGGCCGCGATGTCAATTGGGTACGTGCCGGTGTAAGCTTCCCGGCCGGCGCTCGGATTCATCGTACGTAGTGAAAGAGGAGATCGCTATGAGACGTGCATCGATTGCTGCGGCGGTGGGGATGGCCTGTTTGGTCTCGGTCTTTGGGTCCGCCGCTCGAGCGGCCGATTCCACAGCAGCCGCACAGTATCCCAACCGGCCGGTGCGCATGATCATTCCGTTTGCGCCGGGCGGCGCGTCCGACTTCATCGGCCGGATTCTGCAGCCCAAGTTCACCGAGGTCCTGGGTCAGCAGGTCGTGGTGGAGAATCGCCCCGGTGCCTCGGGCAACATCGGCGTGGAAATCGCCGCGCACGCAACGCCCGATGGACATAGCTGGCTGCTCGGCAACGTGAGCTCGATGGGCATCAACCCGAGCATGTTTCCAAATTTTCCCGTGCGCGCCACGCGCGATTTCATCCCCATCACCCTCGTGGTCGATGTGCCCGGCGCATTCGGGGTGAATGCCGGTCTGCCAGTGAGTAACATGGCAGAGTTCATCGCCTATGCGAAGGCGCGGCCGGGCAAGCTCAACTACGGCTCGGCGGGCTACGGCAGCGCGCAGCGCATGGCGCTCGAGTTTTTCATGAGCAAGGCCGGAATCAAGATGGTTCACGTCCCCTACAAGGGGGGCGCGGGGGCCGCGACCGTGGCGACCATTTCAGGCGAGGTCGCCGCCACCATGGTGACAACCGCTTCGCTGGTGCCGCACGCGAAGTCAGGCAAGATCAAGGTGCTCGCCGTGGTCGCGACGAAGCGCATCGCGCCCCTGCCCGATACGCCGACGATGGTCGAGCTGGGCTATCCCGAGCTGAGCCTCGGCTCCTGGCAGGGCATATACGTGCCGAAGGGTACTCCGCGTCCGATCGTGGACAAGCTCTTCAAGGTCGTCACGCAGGTGGTGCACGACCCGTGGATCGGCGAGCGCTATGAGAAAGTGAGCGCGCAGCAGATCACGAGCAAGTCGCCCGAGGACTTTGCCGCCTTCATGCAGGAACAGAACCGGTTCTGGGCGAAGACGATCAAGGACATCGGCATCAAAGTGCAGAACTGAGCGCGCCCGCCCGAGCGTGCCGGCAGTGGCCGCAGCGCTCGGGAACCGTCCAGCGTTCCGAGGGCGTGAAGAGCGCGAGTCAGTCGAACGTGCAGGGAGGGGATGCGAATGGCAGAGGCAAACGAACCGATCGGTTTCATCGGGGTGGGCGTCATGGGCGGCCCGATGTCGGAGCGGCTGCTGCAGGCAGGATATGCACTGATCGTTCACGACGTCGATCCGGGCGCCATGCGCCGGGCGACGCGCGCCGGGGCGAAGCCCGCGCGCAGCGCCAAGGAGGTCGCCGACCGCGCGTCGACCGTCTTCGTGAGCCTGCCGACACCACAAGTCGTTCGTGAGGTCGCGCTCGGCGCGCGGGGAGTGGTGCGCGGCAGCAAAGTGCGCACCTTCGTCGATCTCTCGACCACAGGCACGGCGATCGAAAAGGAGATCGCCGCCGCGGTCGCGAAGCGAAAAATCGTACCGATCGATGCGCCGGTCTCGGGCGGGGCGACCGGTGCAAAGGCGGGAACGCTTGCGGTCATGGTCGCCGGGGATCGAGCAACCATCGAGCGGCTGCGGCCGCTCTTCGAAGTCTTCGGCACGGTCTTCGTCGCCGGCCGCAGGCCGGGTCAGGCGCAGATGCTCAAGCTGCTGAACAACCTGCTGTCCCTTTCCGCATTGGCCATGTCCTGCGAAGCGATGGTCGCCGGCGTGAAAGCGGGCCTCGATCCGGACCTGATGGTCGCAGCGATCAACGCCGGCAGCGGCCGCAACACGGCAACCCTCGACAAGATTCCGCGCGCAATTCTCACCCGCACGTTCGATTTCGGCTTTCCGATCTCCGGCGCGCTGAAGGATGTGGGCCTCGCTGTCGACGAGTGCCAGGCGCTTGGCGTGCCGATGTGGGTAGGCAATGCGGCGCGCCAGCTCTGGCAATACGCCTATGCGCAAGGCGAGCCCAAGCGGGATATGACGAGGCTCATCACCTACCTCGAGAAACTGGCTGGCGGCGTGACCGTGAAAGGCAAGGCAGCCAAGCGAGTCTCTCGAAACGCCGTCAAGCCTTGAAGCCGTAGTGCCGTCGGAGGCGCGGCGCGCCGTACCGATCGCAGTCGCTGTCGTTCAAAGGCCGCGCCGGCAGCGACCTCGGGCTGTCAGGGGACAGTCGGCGTCGACATCGCTACCGTTCGGTTTCCCGAGGTTGCGCGCGCCACACAGCCCCGACAGCGAGCATTCCGGGAAATTTCGTCCTGCAGCAACGTCGTAGCTTTTCGGGCGTGTCGGATGCAGGCGCGCGTCCAACGCGGGTCGCATCGTCGATACCTCCTATGCTCTCGGCTTATCGGGCCAGAAGCGGGTGCCGGCGCGGGCGAGGCCGCCAGCCACACCGACCGGCGTCCCGTCGGCGCGCCAGCACGCCGCACCCGTCAGGCTGCCGTCGGGCTCGAAGCCGATCGCATTCATGCCGCTGCCGACGTGTGGCAGCGCGACGATTCTGTGCCCCATCTCGCGCAGCGATGCGCGTACACCCTCGGGCACCGATTCCTCGACCTCCAGCACTTCGCCCTGGGTCCAGATGCGCGGCGCCTCGACCGCCTCCTGCAGGCTCATGCCGTGATCCACCAGGTTGACCACAGCCTGCATCGCCGAGGGGAAGATGCGAAGCCCCCCGGGCAGGCCGAGCGCGAAGGCGGGCTTGTCCGCCTTCAGCACGATCAGCGGCGCCTGCGAGGTCGTAACGCGCTTGCCCGGCGCGATCGAGAGCGCCTGGCCCGGATGCGGATCGAAGACGTACATGTAGTTGTTCGGCACGATGCCGGTGCCCGGCACGACGAAGCGCGCGCCGAACGTGCTGTTGATCGTCTGGGTGCTGGCGACGATCATGCCGTCGCTGTCCGCCACGGTCACGTGGGTGGTGTTGCCGCCCTCCCCCAGGCCGACCTCGGCACTCCAGGCCCGGGCGCGGTGCGGATCGATCCTGGCGCGCCGATCGGCTGCATAGGCCTTGTCGATCAGTCGCCCGACGGGCACGGTTCCGTATGCCGGATCCGCGGTCGCGGCTTTGCGATCCGCGAAGGCGATCTTCATCGTTTCCGCCAAGAGATGGAACGAGGCGACGGTACCGAAGCCGAGCCCTGCCACGTCATGGCCTTCGAGAATGTTCAGCATCTGCAACACATGGATGCCGCCTGCCGAAGGCGGTGGGGGGCCGACGACCTCGTAGCCGCGGTAAGAACCGCGCACCACATCACGCATGACCGTGCGATAGCCAGTCAGGTCGGCGAGCGTGATGTATCCGGCGGCCCTGGCGAAATGATCGGCGACGAGGCGTCCGATCGCCCCGCCATACAGGGCGCCGGGCCCCTCCTTGGCGATGGTGCGCAGCGTCTGCGCGTAGTCGCCTTGCACGAAGCGCTCGCCCGCGCGGATCGGCGCGCCGCCCGGCCGATAGAGTCTGGCGATCTCCGGATCGCGGACCAGGTCCGCCTCGACGTCGCAGACGATCTCGTGCAGGAAAGGCGTGACGCGGAAACCGCGGCTGGCGTGGCGGATGGCCGGCTCCATCACGTCCCCGAGCGGGAAACGTCCGTGCCGCGCCAGAAGCTCGCACCAGCCGATCAGCGCGCCCGGTACCGCGACGGATCGCGCTCCGATGGCGTTCTCGCGATCGACGGTGTCCAGGTAGTCGGGAAGCGTGTCGGAGACCGGGCGGAACATGTCCGGCCGGCTTGCGAGCGGCGCGGTTGCCAGCCCGTCCAGCACGAAATGGGTGCCGTCCGGCAAGCGAACATGGGCCATGCCGCCGCCGAAGATGCCGACCATCATCGGTTCGACCACCGTCAGGGCGAAGAGCGATGCGATCGCCGCATCCAGCGCATTGCCGCCCGCCGCCAGCATCTCCGCTCCAGCGGCCGAGGCGAGCGGGTGATTGGTCACCACCATGCCCTTGCTGCCGTTCGCGGGTCGCTTCTCCGACTCGAACGGTGTTCCGGCCCACGCGCGCCAGCCTCCCATGCACGGCTCCTCCCTAGACCGGTTTCCCTAAAAAGGCCACAGGCTCACAGCGGGAATCATAACGACTGTCACAACCGCCGGCGTTTGCTCGATCTTTTCGGTTCGTGCCGCATCGCGGCGAGAGCCGGGTGTCGCCGCCCGCCGAGAACGAAGAAAATCGCAGGTCTTGTCTGCGCCGTTGACTGACCACGGCGCACAGGCACACCCAGCGTCTGCTCGGTCACCGGAAAAACTCGACCTTCGCCTCGCGGAACCAAAGGAAATTCGCTGGCGCCGCCGAAATCGGCCCGTTGATGGCAAAGACGGCGATCTCGAACTTGTCGCCGGAAGACACGATGTCGTCGCCGAGCACCAGACGGTTGGGCATGTTAAAGCCCTGGATTGCGGCCGGGCTCGGCCGGCCGGCGGCGCGCGGCAACGCGCCGTTGACCCAGATCTCCGCGTAGTCGTCGACGTTGACCCGCAATACGGCCTTCG
>Ga0105107_10002053_pt1 | contig 13237 bp, 11 predicted proteins | sample PPLLaktember2015_6_FD_79335 | JGI IMG/M metagenome (GOLD analysis project Ga0105107, IMG submission 79335) | Freshwater sediment microbial communities from Prairie Pothole Lake near Jamestown, North Dakota, USA - PPLs Lake P8 Core (1) Depth... | ecosystem: Environmental > Aquatic > Freshwater >...
ACGGGGTCACTGGACCGGACCAGATCGGGAACTCGCCCCACCACGCGTGTTGGGCCCACAAAGTCATTTGGCTCTTTACTGTAAGGAGCCTCACAGGCGTACGGCATGTCGCTGGGAACGACCTTGTCCTCATCTCCCTGGGGATCGTAAACCGGATTCATCAGATCCTGGTGCGGGACAATGTCCTGCGCCCCCAGGATCATGAGGTAGTCAGGTTCAAAGGTGTCATATATGGCATCGACGGCTTTCTTGACCGCTCTCTGGTCGTTCACTCTCTTTACCGCCTTGCCGCGGGCAGCCCTCATGTCGCTCGCCGAGTCGACAGCCACGAGTTTTGTGTTGAGTCCTCGCCTTTTGTCCGCTTCTAACAAGCGATCAATCGTAGCACGGACCCGGCCAAACCTATCGTCATATTTTTCTTTCAACGCCCCCAGGTTGGTGATGATAACTTTATCTGGCTTCATATTCCCTCCTTCAGTGAACCCTACTTCTTCTTGCCGTAACCCTTAAACTTCTCGATCACCTTGTCCATCTCTTCGTCAGAAAGGATGGTCGGTTCCCCGAGGCTCTTCGCCAGGCAATAGACTCGTGCCACATGCTCGACAATTTCCGCCGTCTCAAAAGCCTTGGCCAGCGTCGCGCCCACCGTCACTACACCATGACCCCCCATCAGAACGGCATTGTTTTCCCCTATGGCCTCTGCCACGTTCCGAGCGAGCTGCTCACTCCCAAAGGTCGCGTAGGAAGCAAGGGGGACTTTTTTCCCCGAGTAGGCCACCAGATAATGAAAGGCGGGAATTTCCCAGCCAAGGGTCGCCAGAGTGGTCGCATAAACGGAGTGGGTATGGACCACCGCCTGAATGTCCTGGCGTTTGCGATAGAGAGCACGATGGAAGAGGAATTCCGAAGAAGGTTTGTACTTGGGCGCCTCAATGGTCTCGCCTCCCATTCCCACGAGCACAATGTCTTGAGGCCTCATTTCGAAATAATCGACACCACTGGGAGTAATCGCGATCACGTTCTTCTTGCGGTTCACGATGCTCAGGTTTCCCCCTGTCCCCGCGGTCAGCCCGGAAGTCAAGAGCTTTCTCCCGAATTTCACAATTTCCTTTCTCTCTTTTTCCAGTCGCATAAGCGCTGCTACTGCCTTTCTCCCCAGATCTTACGAACGCTTTTCCACATGATCGATGTGTCGCTGTCTCCAAAACCCTGGGCCCGGGCGATCTCGTTGATGAGCTCCACGGTTCTGCCCAGCAAAGGCGGCGCGTCCCCTGCCTTCGCCATCTCCACAGCAAGGCGAATATCCTTGATGAGGAGATTTATAGTGAACGTTGGGTTCTCGTAATTTTCAGCGGCAATTCTTCCGCCCAGCTCTTTGAAAAGATTGCTCACGGTGGCTGCCTGGCTGGAACTGATCGTCTCAAAGAGAACCTTCGGCGGTATCCCGATCTTTTCAGCGACAGCCATCATCTCAGCCGTCATGGCGTTGATCGCCCCGAACATGAGTTGGTTGAGAAGCTTGACCTTGTCGCCGGAGCCTGGGTCACCAATGTGAAAGATCTTCGCCGCAAGGAGTTCGAGAACTGGCCTGCATGGCTCCAGATCTTGCTTTCTTCCGCCCACGGGAAGAGCCCAGTTGCCGACGGCAGCAGGGCGGCCCAGCACGGGCGCATCGAGATAGCCGACCCCTTTCTTAAGGGCCAGTTCAGCCATGCGGCGGGTAACGCCAGGATCCACCGTGCTCATATCCACAATCACGAGCTCCGAATGAGAACCTTGGAGAAGCCCACCCTGCCCGGCTACGCACCCCTCTACCTCTTTGGGGCCGGGCAGAAACAGAATGACCCTATCAGCTTGCCGCGCGACGTCGGCAGGCGTCGCAGCAACACGGGCGCCCATGCTCTGAGCTTTCTCCTGTGCTCCCGCTGAAACATCAAAGACCAGCAAAGAGCGACCTGCCTCAAGAATTTTTCGTGCCGCAGCCAATCCCATGGTGCCGGCACCTACCAAGCCAATAGGCTTCATTCTAATCTCCTTCCTTTTCCTTTGCGCTAACCCTTTGCTCCCTGCTCTCTGCTGCCTTACGCGATCACCAGCTCTGTGTCTTTGTCAAAGAAGTACGCGCAGTCCATCCTGGCAACGAAGGGTGCGCTCTCCCCCATTTTCAGCGGCACATGGGGCGCCATCCGCGCCACCAGCGTCGTTGCCCCCACTCTCAAATGAACGAACTTCTCAGACCCCAAAGGCTCAACCACCCAAACAGAAGCCTGAAACGTTTCCCCTTCTCCTTTGTGTTCGGAAGAAATAGGGTCCAGAATGTGTTCAGGCCTTATGCCCAGAACCACTTCCTTCCCCATATAGGGTCCAAGCTTGCCTGCTCTTTGTTCAGGAACCTGGAAATCCAGCTTAGCTGTTTTGGCATGAAGCTTTCCATCTTCTCTGGCGAGCCTGCACTCGATGAAATTCATCGGGGGCGAGCCTATGAAGCCTGCCACAAAGCGGTTCATCGGGCGATCATAGAGGTTCTGAGGCGTGTCCAACTGTTGAATGCGTCCCTGGTTCATCACCACGAGCCGGTCCCCCATGGTCATGGCTTCTACCTGGTCATGGGTCACATAAATGCTGGTCGTCTTAAGTTTTTGATGAAGATCCAGAAGTTCGGCACGCATCACGATCCGCAGTTTTGCATCCAGGTTCGAGAGCGGTTCATCGAACAGGAACACCTGCGGGCTGCGGACAATGGCGCGGCCGAGCGCCACTCTCTGGCGCTGACCCCCGGACAGTTGCCTCGGCTTCCGCTCCAGCAGTTCATCGATGCCAAGAAGTTTTGCGGAATTCCGAACTTTTCGATCGATGTCGTTCTTGGGGACCTTTTTCTGCTTCAAAGAGAACGCCATGTTTTCATAAACGTCCATGTGGGGATAAAGAGCGTAGTTCTGGAACACCATGGCGATGTCTCTGTCCTTGGGGTGGACATCGTTCACCCGTTTGTCCCCTATGTAGATGTCGCCCGAAGTGATCTCTTCCAGACCTGCAATAGAGCGCAGCACCGTGCTTTTGCCGCAGCCGGAAGGTCCCACAAGGATCACGAATTCCCCATCCTTGATGTGCAGGGTGAAATCGTCGATGGCCTTTACTTTGCCGAACGTCTTGATGACATGGACCAGCTTAACCTCAGCCATGGATCTCTTCCTTCTTTTACTTGAGTCGAAGGTGCACGGGCACGCCGCCGGTAAAGCACTCCGGGGTGCAAAGGATCCTGGGATTGCTTCCCACGATCTTCTTAGCCCGCTCCATAGCCTCCCCGAAAGTATTCACAGGGACAAACCCCATCCCCCTAGCATACCCCGGTGCTTTCGGACCCACAAGGAAAACGCCGGACGTCCAGAGATGCGGGACGCTCCCGCCGCTGATCATCGACATAGCGTGGAACGGATGATACGTGTAGTAGTTCGAGTACTTGAAAAGATATTCCGTGTTCAGGGTAATCCTTTCCGCATCCCCGGAGGCAAGGAATTCAGCGGCCGCACAGTAGTTCTGCAGCCCTTTGTAGGTCTCCGGGTAGGAAGGGAACCAGTTCTCGTTGAACCATCCGTCGCAAATCGAAGCGGCGATAATGACGCCTCCCTCGCGAAATACGTAACCGCAGCGGGCCAGTTGTCCCCCGATCGCCAGGCTCATGAGAATCGGATTGGTCCCCATGCCCGGACCGTAATGGAAATTGCGAGGCAACCCGATCACCAGGATATCCGCGGGCTCTTTCATGTCCAGAGCAATGTTGGTCCGCCTGTCCGCGAGCGGCCAGGTGGCGTCTTCGATCATCTCCAGACTTCCTGCTTTCACGTCCAGGACCTGCGAGAATTGCCCGATCACCCCATCGACGGCAAAGAACTTCTTGCCCATTCCCTTTTCCATGCCGCGACCGATCGACTTGAACTGCTTCCTCTGATGGGAGGAGGTTGAGGCGCCCAGCCAGTCTTTGCGGTGCATGGTCGCCGGGGAATGGTGAGAGCCAATCGATCGCCATCCGGATAGACCGGTGACAATCATTTTGTATCCACCGCTGTACCCCCCATAAGGATTCCCGGAGCAATGCCCGATGACAATGGGAAGATCCGCTTCCGCCATGGTCCGACTGCATTGAACCACATTGCCCATCTCATCCGTTCCGTAATTGAGGATGTCCGTCTCGGCGTCGTGATTGATGACCCGGTCCGGCCAGAACCTGTCCACCGTCTCTTTCCCCAGGTACCCGTACCACTCTTCGAGAGTGTTCTTTCGATGCAATCCTGTCGCGCACAGGAGTTTGATGTTCTCGATCTTCGTGCCCCCTTTCAAGAGTTCCTCGATTACCATGGGGATCGCAACCTTGCGGTGGCATTTGGCGTGGGCACCTCCCTTGACTCTGTCAGGAAAACCGATCACGACTTTCTTGTTCGGACCGCCCAGTTCCCTCAACGGAGGAAACCCAAGGGGCTTTTCCAAAGCCTTGCGTGTGGTCTCGTAAGGATCCGCCTCCGGAGGGTCTGTATAGGTTTTGCCGTAGCGGACGACCACCGCAGAATCCGGAAGCTCCACCCTCATTTTGCTATCACCATAATCCAACAACACTTCTTGCATGATTCAGACCTCCTTCTTAATAACCCGCCAAAGCGACGTTAACTGCGATCAAACAAATCCGACGGGCATTGGTGTCTTTTCTTTCGTTCCAAAGTCTCCCGGCCAGTCACTTCAGAAAAGACACCAACGTCCTATTTGCAACAGTCTCCACGGATCTAAAAAGCCCTCAGACTTCTGTTCTTAGCGAATTCTCACTGCTTCTTTCCCGAGACGATCTCGATGTGCTCCGCCACCGCTTTTTCGATGGTGTAATCCGGTTTCCACCCTATTTCTTTGCGTGCGACGCTGTCCTCGTAGGCGGCCGGATAGGGAGAAAGATTCTTTCCCCCCTCCTGCAGGATGACCGGTGCGTCGGGGCGAATGCCTTTAGCGATCCCCACCACCTCTCTGATTGAGTGCACGCCTCCGGCCACATTGTAGATTCTTTGCCTCGGCTCCTGGGCCTTCCAAAGGGTAAGAATCGCCTTGATCGCATCCCGAATGTACAACCAGTCTCCTCTCTCATCCGGATTAGGGATGTGAAGCGACCTGCCCGCGGCCATGGCATCCAGGATGAAAGACGAGTAGAGAGCCGTGATGCCGGTCGTTCGCCCGGGACCGAAGACCCACGTGAACCGAAGGGCCCTTGTATCCAGACCGTGCTTGCGGCTGTACCAGAGCATCAGGTGCTCTGAGGCCAGTTTGGTTTGTCCGTAAATCGTCTCAGGGTTCTTCACGGCCTGATCTGCCACCGGTTCCTTCACATCCCGGCCGAAAACCGAAATGGAGCTGACCATGAAGAACCGTTTCGCTTTCAGGGCCAGCGAGGCATCCAGAAGGGTCTGGGTGGACAGGAAGTTCACTTTGAACCCCAGCACAGGGTTCTCTTCACAAGGACCGGCCAGGATCGCACCCAGGTGAAACACCCCTTCGGGTCGGTGGGTGAGCATGACTCTGTAAAGATCAGCAGAGGATCCCAGGTCCCCGCGCACATAGGTGATCCTGTCCCGCACAGATGCGAGAGTCGCGGGTTCGGAGGCAAGATCCAGCACGATCACCTCCATCCCCTCCTCCAGCAGCCTTGGCACCAGATAGGACCCGATAAACCCCGCCCCTCCTGTGACCAGGACTTTCATGAAGCACCCCCTATCCTTCAGGCATCTAATGCGTTCGCATTAGTTGCACGCCAGCTCCCGCTGTTTTTGAAATTCTTCCCGCACCACCTTCTCAATGCTTGCCCGGATCGCGATGAACTCAGGGGATATCTTCGTGGCCGCAGCCCGAGGATAAGGGAGATGGATGGGAATGATCTCCCGGATCCGCCCCGGCCGCGCCGCCATGACCACCACCCTGGTCGAGAGAAAGGTGGCCTCCTCCACCCCGTGGGTCACAAAGAGGACGGTTTTGCGTTCCTTTTCCAGGATCTGCAGAAGCGATTCCTGCATGAACTGTCGCGTCTGGGCATCCAGGGCCCCAAAGGGTTCGTCCATGAGCAGCACTTCAGGGTTCACCGCATAGGCACGGGCAATGGCCACGCGCTGTTTCATGCCGCCCGAAAGCTCCTTGGGAAAGGCCTTCTCAAAATCTTTGAGCCCCACCAGATCGATGAAACGGTCCACGATTCTCCTGGTCTCTTCAGAGGAGCGCTTATTGACGCTGAGTTTGAGCCCGAACTCCACGTTCTCTCGCACGGTGAGCCACGGAAAAACCGCATATTGCTGAAACACCACGCACCGATCCGGTCCGGGTCCCTGGATCTTCCTGCCGTCAATGGACACCTCTCCCGCGGTCGGCTCCAGAAAGCCAGCAACGACATTGAGCAGGGTTGTTTTGCCGCATCCCGAGGGTCCGACCAGGCAGATGAATTCGCCCGGCTCGATCATGAGATTGACATCTCGCAGGGCTTCCACGTTTCCGGCAATGCCGCTGTAAGTCATGCCCACGTAGTGGATGACGATGCGCTTCTGTACTCTGGATTCTTCCTGCATGACCTCCCTTTCAAAACTTCCGAATGATCCCGATCAACCGGATCACGCCATCTTCTCCTGCCATGACGTGGCCCGTCTTTCCACCAACCTCACGATCGCATCCATGACCAGGGAGATGGCGCCGATCATGAGTATGCCGAGGACCAGGGGCGCCATCTGGAAGAAGTTTTGCGCATCCACCATCATGGCCCCGATCCCTTTCTGGGCCGCGATGAGTTCCGCAGCCACCAGGGTGGCCCAGCACACTCCAAGGGAAACCCTGCATGCGGTAATGATGTGGGGTACCAGCTGAGGCAGAATGATCTTTCGGAAAATTTCCATATTTCCGGCGCCCAGGGTCTTCGCCGCCCGGATGTAGATGGGATCCAGCCCCACCAGCGCCTGGTAGATGACGACCATGGCAGGGAAAAAAGCGGCATAGCTCAGGACAACCAGCTTGGAGGTTTCACCGATTCCGAAGAAAATGATCATGAGAGGAATGAGCGCGATCGGAGGAAGAGCCCGGAAGAAATTGATCACAGGGTCCAGAAACAGCCGGACCACCCGGAACCACCCGACCAGGAATCCGAAGACGACGGCCAGCAAGATTCCAATGGTAAAGCTCGTGAGAACGCGCATGAAGCTGGCGTAAATATGCATCTGCAGGCTCCCGTCCTTAAAACCCACAACGCAGGCCTTAAGCACCGCCTGGATGGAAGGAAAGAGCTTCGGATCAATCAACCCCACGGCGCGGGTCAATTCCCACACCATGAAGAGGATTCCGAAGGAGGTCACAAAATAGCCCGCCTTTTCGATGCGCTCTCTCCTGCGCTTTGCCTTAAAGCGATCCTCCACACACTGCTGCTCTTCGCTTTTCATCATAGTCCTAAACCCCACTCACCAATTCCCCAACGCCAGCCTTTGGCAACTACCAAACACTGTTTGAGCCCAGGACGGGGGGTGTGGTCTCTGGCGAGTCCGCAACCGGAAATGGACTCATCCCGCCAACCGCCCCCTTGCCCTTGGACCTTCCCCGGAGTAGGCGCATAGGTCCAGGCCAACCGGAGGATCCGTACCAATGGGCTACCACCATAACCCACTGAGTTTTTGGCGCCAATGGATGGCGCTGAAGAAATGGTCGCGGCTCTAAAGAGACCACACCCCCCAGTCCGGGCTCAAATACTTCTACGCACCTTGCAAAAAAGTCACATGGTCAATGTCCCTTTTTACTTCCCCTTCATGACCTCCAGAAAAATATTGGGGTCAAAGAAATTCTTGGGATCCACCCAGTCCCCGATCGAGCCGATCTCCACAAAAACCTTTTCCACCTGGCCGATCCATTTGTTCACGGTTCCGTCCTCGTAAAGCTTCACCCAGTCCTTGGAGGTCTCACACTTCTGGGCCTCCCAGCTGGCCTGAATGTCGCTGAACGGGATATTGGAGTACGCCTTGGAATGGATCAGCTTGAGGGACTCTTCAGGCTTGCCCACCAACTCGTCATTGGCCTTGACCCAGGCTTTCACAATCTTCTTGAGCACATCCTTGCGCTGCTCGAAGAATTTGTTCGCAGCGACCCAGCCGCCGATAATCGCGGCGCCTGGATAGAATTCCTTTGCAGAACTGAGCATCACCGCACCCGGGACTTTTTCCCTGATCTGCACGTGGAAGGGAGCCCAGGTGCACACAAAAGGTACTGCCCCACTGATGAACGCCGACACGGCCCCCGCCATATCCATGCTGACGATCTCGACGTCCTTAGTGGATTCTATACCGTTCGCTTTCAGAGCAGTGTGCAGAAACACATGGGCTGTCGTTCCCTTCACCGTGGCAATTTTCTGCCCCTTCACGTCTTGAATCTTCTGGGCTTTTGCTTCTGGACGCGCAAACAACATGGCCGTGTTGTACTCGATGTCGTTGATCAGAAAAACCTTGCCCACACCACGAGAGGGAAAGTTGGAGATCACCGCTCCCATAATGGCCACATCCACGCTCCCTCCGCTGAGCGCCTGCATCAGCGGAACTCCGGACGTGAACACGATGGGTTCCATCTCAAGACCTTGTTCTGCGAAATACCCTTTATGCACCCCGATCCAGAACTGACCGTCTACGGCAAGCGTGTGGAGATAGCCTACCTTGACCTTGTCTGCGGCCACCGCTGCTCCGCTCAAGCAAAGGGTGATCGCAACAGCCACAATAACCGCCAAGAGTTTTGACCTTTTCATAATGTTCTCCTTTCCTGAAGTAATTGATTGATCTCACTTTTCGATCTCTCAGTTTCTCTCGAGTCTCCTGCACGACCCCCTGACAACCAATTCCGTGTCTAGGGTGATCTGCCTGACCTCCCCAGAATTGCCTTCGATCATCTCCATCAGCGTGTCCATCGCCATTTCTCCCATTTGAGAAGCCGGCACCCGGACCGTGGTGAGCGGCGGGTTAGAGAAGGCGGCAAAATCAATGTCGTCAAAGCCGGCAATGGAGATATCTTCAGGTACCCGGAAACCCTTCTCTTTGGCTGCTGCCAGTGCGCCGAGCGCCAGCATGTCACTGGCCGCGAACACGGCAGTCGGCGCTTGTCGCATGGAGAGAAGCTTCTTCATCGCTTCCTTGCCCTCTTGCAGAGTCGGCTGTTTCTCAATGACCATGCGAGCATCATACCTCAGACCGCTATCCCTCAATGCGGCCTGGTACCCCTCCAAGCGCCTTCTGGCCCTCCGCACTTTGGTGTAGGGACCAAGAATCAAACCGATGCGCTGATGCTTCAACCGGATCAGATACTCGGTCATGGAATGGGCAGCGGTAAAATTGTTAAAGCCCACGAAACTGAGCGCGCTGTCCTCCAACGTCTCCCAGATCACAACACACGGGATGCCGCTCTGGACCACCTCCTTCACAGCACTTTCCTGTCCGATCGCGAAACCGGTGAGAATGATGCCTGCCAGTCGCCGCTCCTGAAACTGGCGCAGGAGTGTCGATTCCGCGTCCCCATCATAGCCGGTATTCCCGATGATCAGAGAAAATCCCCTTTCCTGGGCCTTCTCCTGGATGATTTGGGTGGAATTGGAAAAAATGGCGCCCTTGGTCGTGGGGATGATGACTCCGATGACACTGGATCTCTTCTTGGAGAAATCGCCTGCGGTCATATTGTACACATAGCGGTATTCCGCCATGACCTCCCGGATGTGTTCCCGGGTCTCAGTCCTAACCAGGTGTGGAGAATGAATCGTCCTGGAAACCGTGGCGAGCGACACACCGGCCTTGGCCGCAATCTCCTGCATTCTGATCCGCGACACTAAGACCTCCCTAGAGGAACTCCTTCAGAACATTGCCCTCGGCGTTCTTCGGTATCGGCGATCCCAGAAGATGAGCGATGGTGGGAGCGAGATCGATGACGCTCATCGGATACCCTCTCTCCTTTTTCTTCATCCCGCCACCGCCAAGGATCACGGCCGCGTGCATTTCATGACAAGCGGGCAGACACAGGTGCACTCCTGTGAAATTTCTATGGAGCTGAGCCGGCTCATATCCTTCGGGGTTCATGATTACCCTTTCCGTGCCGTCCCGGTACTTCACGGCAGCCGGGTACACGAAGGGATTTGCCATGTACTGGGGCTTGAGAGCAAAGAGGACATCTCCAATCCGGTGGAAACCCTGTTGTTCAAAAACCCCCACGGTCCCGGCCTCTCTCTTGGGTATCGCCATTTCCACAACGCGCTGACCATTTCGAGGATCCCGCATGCTGAGCAGGGCGTCGATGATCTCCTCCTGAACCTTCTCGTAGTCCTTCGGATCCACAATACCGTCCGGATCCCTCCCTTTGAGATTGACAAAGATGTGTGCATGGCACGGTTCCAGAGGGAAGGCCTTGGTACGGGACCAGTCAATCACCATCTGGTTGGTTTCATCGTCGAGCTTGAAGTCGACCAAGCCGGCCTTGGCCAGATGATGTTTCAGATAAGGGTTCCACTCGATCGCGGAAAACCCGTGGTCAGAAACAATGCACACAAGTGTATCATCGAGCTTCACATCCTGAAGGATGCGGCCGATTCGTTCGTCGATTTCCGAATAAACCCTGCGGATGTATCCCAGGATTTTCGGCGCTTCCTGTTCATTGTAATAGCTGCACTTCGGGTCAATGCCCCCATAGAGAACGTGCTGGATGTGGTCAATCGTTCCCACCCAGGTGAAGGCCATGTCCCAGTCGATCTTTTTCAGGCCGTAGCGAGTGGCCTTTTCCCACCAGTCGTTGTGTTGTGTCAGCTGGTCCAGGTAGAAATCTATGCCTACCCACCCGTCCATATAAGCCCAAGGATCGTCGACTTCCATGTAGGGCCCGGCGGCCTTGAGAAGCTCACCGGTATGTTCAGCGGGAAGGGTCAGGTTTTCCGCCGTATTGATCGCACTCTGGTAGAGGCGGAAATTCTCGCGGCCCTGAAGGCGAATCACATAGAAATAAAAACGCCCTCTCTTTTCCTTTCCCTGGGAGTCCACGAAGTTCTGTTCGATCCAGGCGCTGCGCTCACCCTCGCGGAGTTCTGCAATCTTTTGAGAGACATCTTTGTCCGGGGAGATGATCACTCGATCGTAACCGTTTCCTTTGGAGTCCAGAATCAAGACGTGATAGCTCGGACCCTTGGCATAGGTCGGAGGCACACGGATCGCTACCTCCATGGGAGTTCCCTTATGGTCCGGCAGGTTCTTCCATCCCGAGGCGGGTTCAAGCGCCACCTGCACGGCACGGCCGGGAACCTGGTTGCACCGTTCTTTCCTGGTTGAAAAGATCGCGGAGGAGGCAATGTCCCACAGGGGCATGTAGAAATATCGGAAAGGCGGGTTGAGCGAGGCTGCGAGCTGGATCCCGTTGTCGATCTTCAAAGGGTGCGTGACCGGCCAGTTCATGAGCACCGTTTTCTTCCCGACCCTAGCCCCGGCTTCCCAGAGGGTCTCTGCCTTGAGCATGCGGCGGTCAAAAGAGGTGTACCACTTGTCGAGGGGCTCTCCCGGCTCGTGGACCATGAGGCTGGGGATGCCGGCCGTGCCCGGCCCTGCCCCGCTGGTGATGGCGCCCCACGCCGCAGCGGTCAGAGGCGGAAAGGTGGTGATCATCCTGGAGAAGAAGCCTCCCTCCATCAGGCGCCTGACATTGGGCATACTGCCTTCCTGAGCAAAGCGCTGGATCAGGTCCGGGAGCGCGGCATCAAGCCCCAGCATCAAGAGTTTTTTCGCTTTCATATTTCACTTCACCTCCCTAATGCGGGCCTTTACCCGCAACCAAAGACTGTTTGAGCCCCGGCCGGGCTCAACTATATCTACGCACCTTGCGAAGAAGTTTTTGTCTAACACTCTATTCACTCGTCACTATCCTTTGGTTGCCCCCATGGTCATTCCTTTCACGATCTGGCGCTGAGCAACCAGGGCCACCATGATCACGGGCGCCATGATCATCACCCCGGTTGCGGTGAATGGTCCCCACCGGCTCTCCTCAGCCGCAAGGAAGCCGAAAATAGCAACCGGTGCGGTCTTTGTCGTAGAGCCTGTCAACACAACGGCATAGAGAAACTCATTCCACGATTCGATGAAGGCGAAGATGGCCGTCACCCCCACCCCGCCCCACACATTGGGGAGCACCACTTTAAGAAAAGTGTTGAAGGGAGAGACGCCGTCGACCGTGGCCGCTTCTTCCAGAGACGGCGGCAGGTCCTGGAAGTAGGTGATCATGAGCCAGATGCTAAATGGGACCGTAAGGGTCATGTGAACGGCGATCAGTCCTGCGTAGGTGTCCAGCATTCTGAGCCGGCTGAGGATGAGAAAGCACGGGATGATGAGCCCGATGGGCGGAGCCATCTGGGCGAGGAGTGCGAAGAAAGAAAGCCGGCCACGAAATGGAAACCGAACCCGGGAAAAGGCGTACCCTGCAGGCACCGCAATGAGCAGGGTAAACAACGTGGTGCCGCAAGCCACGAGCAGGCTATTGATGATGCCCCGCAGAATGTCCTGAGCCAGCAAGGCTTCGATGTAATGCTCGATCGTGGGCTTGAAGAAGATCGTGGGGGGCAGTGTGAAAATCTCTGTCCGGGTTTTTAGGGAAGTGAAGATAACCCAGATCACCGGGAAAGCCCAAACCAGGATCATGAGCACATAAAGGCTGAAAACCAAGCCGGAACGGAGTCCTCTCAGCCACAAGGACATTTTCTTGTAAGCCATTGCCGGAGCCTCCTACATCCTCGATTCTCTCATCCTGAAGAAGATCATTGAAACCACGACCGTGATCACGAGAAGAGTCGTTCCCAGCGCAGCCCCGTAGCCGAGGTTCAAGGAGTTAAACGATTCCCTGTAGGTATAAAGGTTGAGGATCTCCGTGGCCGTGCCCGGACCCCCTCCTGTGGCAGAGAAGATCGCCGCAAAGGCCCGGAGCGCAATCATGGTGCGGAAAATGACCACGATCACCACGGCGGGTCGGATCATGGGCAGAATCACATGCCAGAAACGCTGCCAGGCATTCCGGACGTCCATTAGGGCCGCCTCCAGGGGATCCGAGGGCAGAGCATTCAGGCTCGCAAGAAAAACCAGGAATGCAAAGGGAGTCCACTGCCAGGTGTGAATGATGATCACGGAAAAGAGCGCCCACTCAGGATCCACCAGCCATGGCTTCGAACCGAACCCCAGAACCATGG
>Ga0105107_10002056_pt1 | contig 13229 bp, 9 predicted proteins | sample PPLLaktember2015_6_FD_79335 | JGI IMG/M metagenome (GOLD analysis project Ga0105107, IMG submission 79335) | Freshwater sediment microbial communities from Prairie Pothole Lake near Jamestown, North Dakota, USA - PPLs Lake P8 Core (1) Depth... | ecosystem: Environmental > Aquatic > Freshwater >...
AAAATAACCAGCCAGATTGCACTCTGGAGAAAGTCTTTAGTGCAGCGTTTTACCCGGCTCTGGGATTACGCAAGCAAGATTTGACTGAAGTCCTGGCTGAGTTCTACGATGAAATCTTCCCCAGCCTTAATTATGTGTCTGTATTTCGACCAGAAGCTGTTCAAGTCGTAGAAACTGCTTTATCAGCGGGTTACCAGATCGCCATTGCCACCAACCCTCTTTTCCCGCTCGCGGCAGTAAAACATCGCCTGGCCTGGGCTGGACTACCGATTGAGCGCTATCCCTTTAAAATTGTCGGCTCGTATGAACCATTTCATTTTGCCAAACCGAACCCGGCCTATTTCGCTGAAATACTGGCGCATATGGGCTGGCCTGAAGGCTCAATTGTCATGGTTGGGGATGATCCCAGACGAGATATAGTCCCTGCCAGTCAGCTCGGGTTAGCAACTTTTCAAGTAAATGCTACCAAGCCAATCATTCAGGACCAGCAAGCACATGGATCAGGCACCTTACAAGATCTGATTCCCTGGCTGGAAAGCACACCTCCCGAGCATTTGCGCCCCGATTACAAGACCCCTCAGGCAGCCTTAGCGACCCTGCGTTCAACCCCGGCTGTTCTGGATACGTGGTGCGACCAACTCCCCGCGCAACGCTGGAGCATGCAATCGCGCCCGCCTGCCTGGTGCCCCGTAGAAATTCTGTGTCACTTACGCGATGGAGATATAGAAGTAAATCTACCACGTTTACGTAAAATTCTCTCATCGTACAATCCATTCATCCCCGGTATGGACACAGACCGCTGGGCAGAAGAACGCAAGTATATACTACAAAATGGTTGGCAGTCGCTAAAAGACTTTACTGCCGCGCGCCTGGAAATGCTTGCGATCCTTGAAAGCCTGACGCCGGATGACTGGCAACGCCCTGCCCGGCATGCAATTTTCGGACCCTCCCGATTATTTGAAATGGTTGAAATCACCAGCGCCCACGACCGCCTGCATATGCAACAGTTACGTGAAGAACTGACCTCTATCAGCGTGTAGGACTGCCACAATTCTGTCAAAAAATGACGATCTCTTGATGCGCCTGCATCCATAGGCGCATTTTTACTCTTGCGCCTGGTTGTTCCAATCTGGATACCAGCGCCTCCTTTCAGCCGCTTGGGGGTTATCACTACCAAATTTCGCCCGCACAAGTGGAGGCAAGTATGCATAAGAAAGTTGTTGTTACCGGCCTGGGTACGATCAGCCCTGTTGGGAATAACCCTGAGACAACATGGCAGCATATTCTGGCCGGCTGGTCCGGTGTAGGGCCGATAACTCATTATGATGCCAGCGAATACAAGACTCGTTTTGCCGCAGAAGTCAAAGATTTCGATCCAGCCGCTCTGTTCGGTACTCGCGAAGCCCGCCGCATGGATCGCTTTGCCCAGTTCGCAGTCGCTGCCTGTATGCAAGCCGTAGAAAATGGAAAACTGGAAATTAATGATGGCAATCGCGATCGTATAGGGGTGATCATCGGAAGCGGTATCGGTGGATTAGGCACACTTTTTGAGCAGATGCAGATCTTTTTCGAGCGTGGACCGAGCCGTGTCAGTCCCTTTCTGGTACCCATGATGCTGCCTGATACCGCTGCCGGGATGGTTGCCATCCATCTCGGATTACGTGGTCCCAATATGGCTGTGGTGACAGCCTGTGCTACCGGCACAAATGCTGTCGGTGAGGCAGCAGAAATGATTCGCCGAGGCCATGCAGATGTTGTCCTGGCGGGTGGCAGTGAGGCCGTAATTGTTCCTATTGCTATGGCTGGATTGAGCGTCATGACTGCCCTATCCACCCGCAATGATGATCCACAACGCGCTTCGCGCCCCTTTGACTTGCATCGAGATGGCTTCGTGATGGGAGAAGGCTCAGCGATCTTAATGCTTGAATCGGAAGAACATGCCCAGGCGCGCGGTGCTCAGATTCTGGCACAAGTATCTGGCTACGGCTCAACCAATGATGCTTATCATATCTCCGCCCCAGCAGAAAATGGAGCGGGAGCAGCCTTATGCATGCGCTACGCTTTGGAGCACGCCAACCTCAACCTGAACGAGATCCAATACATCAATGCCCATGGCACCAGCACCCCGTTGAACGACAAAAGCGAGACTGCAGCCATAAAGACAGTCTTTGGCGAACAAGCCTACCGAATTCCGGTCTCTTCTACCAAGTCCATGACCGGTCATCTGCTTGGGGCTTCTGGCGCATTGGAAGCACTGATATGCACCTTGGCCTTGCGCGATCAGGTGATACCTCCCACGATCAACTACGAAACTCCCGATCCCGAATGTGATCTGGATTATGTACCGAACACCTGCCGGCCTGCGTCTCTGCAGCATGTTATGTCAAATTCCTTCGGTTTTGGTGGACACAATGCCACCATCATCCTTAGCCAGGCGATGAACTCGGGTAAGGAAAATTCAAACTAGTCGAAGGAATAACTTATGAGCCCTTATGCACATATCACTGGCTGGGGAACCGCCATTCCCGAGCGGGTGTTGACCAATGCTGAACTGGCGAAGATGGTGGATACCAGCGATGAGTGGATCGTCTCACGCACTGGTATCCGCGAGCGGCGGATTGCCAGCGAAGAACAAACCTCTGCCTCGCTGGCGGCTGAAGCAGCGTTAGCAGCGTTGCAAGTAGCTGGTTTAAAGCCTGCCGACGTAGATCTGATTATTGTCTCTACATCCTCTCCCGAGCATACCTTTCCTGCTACCGCTTGCCTGGTACAAGATCGTATCGGCGCCAACAATGCCGGGGCTTTTGATCTCTCTGCAGCCTGTTCGGGATTCATCTTTGGCCTGCATTTAGCCTCTCAATCTATCCGCACCGGTGACATTCGCAATGCAATCGTCATTGGCACAGAGACGCTTTCCCGCCTGGTTGATTGGAAGGACCGCAATACCTGTATCTTGTTTGGCGATGGCGCCGGCGCCTTTGTACTTCAAGCCGCCGAAGAACCTGCCGGTATACTTACCGGCGTGATGCGCTCCGATGGCTCAGGTGCTGACCTACTTAGCTTGCCTGCTGGAGGCAGCCGTCACCCGATCAGCCAGAAAGTCCTCGATGCCGGTCTACACTATATCCAGATGAATGGTCGTGAGGTCTTCCGTTTTGCAGCCCGTGTGATGAACCAGGCTACAGAGGAAGTCATCCAAAAGGCTGGCCTAAAACTTGATGACATCCAATGGATTATTCCTCACCAGGCAAATCTACGCATCATCGAGGCTGCAGCACGCGGTTTGAAATATCCGATGGAGCGTTGCGTGATAAACCTAGATCGCTATGGGAATACCTCAACAGCATCTATACCCCTGGCCACTGTTGAAGCTATCCAGGATGGGCGCCTGAAAGCCGGCGACCAGGTAGTATTTGTCGGCTTTGGAGCTGGGCTGACCTGGGGAGCGGTTCTAGTAAAATGGAGTGGACCATTTGCTACCCGACGACAAAAAATTCATCCAGCTTATGTCCGTTTCCTGGCACGTTTGCGCTCAGTCTTACTGCGTGTTTTGCGTCGCCTGGATACAGCAATCTGGGGGCGGGTTTCACACATAGACGAATAAGATTATGTGGTCATAAAAAACACCCGCCGGATGGTTCAGCGGGTGTTTTTTGTCTTTAATCTGGTTAACTCCGAATGTTAGAACGATGTTAGAAATTCCACAACTTGAGCAAACCGCCTACCAGCCTCACCTATAGGTTGGTATAATTTCTACAATTCATGCGATTGTCATCCGATTTGGAGGTAATGTGAACCCAGCTCGAAATCGATCTTCTCTAATTTACTTGCTGCTATTTGTGGCGATCATCGCGATGGTCGTCTTCAACTTTAACCAGCAAGCATCCGCGCAGGAGGTACTAACGATCAACGAAGTCGCCTCCGAGATTCAGCGCGGAAATGTCGAGCGTGTAACCGAGGACGACAACCGCCTGCGAGTGATCTTCAATGATGGTGTCGAGAAGTCTTCTCATAAGGAGACGGGGGCGACACTGGTAGAGCAGCTTAAGGAACTTGGTGTGACGACCGAACAGCTTTCTGCTGAGGCGGTTAAACTCGAGATAAAAGCACCCAGCGCGATCCTTGGCGTCGCCACAGCCCTGGGATATATCCTGCCCTTCATTCTTATCGCAGGCGTTTTCTGGTTCGTTTTTCGGCAAGCGCAAGGCAGCAACAATGCGGCACTTTCCTTTGGTAAATCCCGCGCCCGCATGTTCACCGGTGACCAACCCACGGTCACTTTTCAGGATGTTGCGGGGGTAGACGAAGCCAAAGAAGAATTGAAAGAAGTGGTTGAATTCTTGCGGGAACCAGAGAAATTTATCTCGCTGGGCGCGCGCATCCCGAAAGGTGTACTTCTGGTTGGCCCACCCGGAACCGGTAAGACCTTGCTCGCCAAAGCCGTTTCTGGCGAGGCAGGCGTGCCATTCTTCTCAATCTCAGGCTCGGAATTCGTAGAAATGTTCGTCGGCGTCGGCGCAAGTCGGGTGCGCGACCTTTTCGACCAGGCCAAACGTCACTCACCGTGTATCGTGTTCGTAGACGAAATTGACGCGGTTGGTCGCCAGCGTGGCGCTGGTTTGGGCGGCTCACACGATGAGCGCGAACAAACCTTGAACCAGATGCTGGTTGAAATGGATGGTTTCGATACAGACACCAACGTCATTATCGTAGCTGCCACGAACCGCCCCGATATTCTCGATCCAGCACTTCTGCGCCCTGGACGCTTCGACCGTCGGGTTACTCTCGATCGCCCCGATATGCACGGTCGTGAGGAGATCCTCAAAGTACACATCAAGGGTAAGCCGCTCGATCCCAGTGTGGAGTTAGCCGTACTGGCCCGCTCCACCCCTGGCTTTGTAGGCGCAGACCTGGAAAACCTGGTCAATGAAGCTGCAATCCTGGCTGCACGGCGCAATCTGAAAACCATCGGTCAACCCGAATTGGAAGAGGCCATTGAAAGAGTGATTGCCGGGCCAGCCCGCAAGAGCCGCTTGATCAGCGCTGAAGAAAAACGCATCGTTGCCTACCACGAAGCAGGTCACGCGGTTGTAATGAACGCCATGCCTTCTGCCGATCCCGTGCACAAAGTTTCCATTATTGCACGTGGCATGGCGGGCGGTTATACTCTGGCTCTGCCTGAAGATGACCGCACCTTGATGCCCCGCAAGAAAATGTTCACCGAGATGGTGGGGTTACTCGGTGGGCGCGCCGCTGAAGAACTGGTCTTTGACGATATCACCTCCGGCGCGTCCAACGATCTGGAACGAGTTACCCGCCTGGCACGCGCCATGGTCACCCGCCTGGGCATGAGTGAACAACTGGGTCCCATGGTCTACGGGCAAAAAGAAGAGCTGATCTTCTTGGGGCGTGAGATCTCTGAACAACGCGATTACTCTGAGGCGGTTGCTGAACAGATCGATCATGAGGTCCGCCGCCTGGTAAGCGAAGCCCATACCAAGGCTCGCCAGATCCTGGTTGAATACCGCGACCGGCTGGACACTGTAGCCCAACGACTCTTGGAAGTGGAAACCATCTCTCGCGATGAGTTCGAGACCATTTTCCCGCCTCCGCAGCCCAAAGTCAGCGGTACACCCATACCGCTGGCTGTCTGAGATTGGTCTTACCTGACTGATATAGAAGAGACGCACGTCGCGAGTGTGAAACTCCGCGCTGTGCGTCTCCCGTTTTCCTGGGAGGGTTGACAGGATGACTGCTAAACCACTACCAGCAGGGTACCAGGCAGCGCTCGAAGGAGCTGCCTGGTATGCGATTCCTCAGCCTGGATGCCTGTTGATAAGCGGACGCGATCGCATTAACTTCCTCCAGCGACAAACCACCCACGATATTCGCCTTCTCGAAAGCCAACACGCACTCCCCACAGTCCTGACCACCCCAAACGCCCGAATCCTGGATGTCTTATACCTGTTACCGGGGCCAGGTGAATTAATCACTGCCCTTACGCTTCCTGGCCTGGGAGCCACGACGGCTGCTTACTTCAAAAAGCGCGTCTTTTTCATGGATCAAGTTGAAATTGAAGATATCAGCGCTCAGGTCGCACAGATTGATCTGGTCGGTCCGGGCCAGTCAGACATCACCCAAAAATTGGGTTTTACAAGGCAGCCTGCGGCAGATGAGATCCTGTCTCTGGAATGCGAGGGGCACACCATCCATCTATTGAATAATAGCGCCCCATTGTGGATCGGATTGCGCCTGGTTGCACCGCTGGCGTGTTTGCCAGCCCTGCAGCTCGCTTTTGAGCAGGCCGGCGCTGACGCTCTATCTCCGGAACTCTATCATCTGTTACATGTCGAAAATGGCAACCCACAAGCTCGAGATGAGTTGAACGATGACTTCACACCGCTTGAGATAGGTCTGCGCTCAGCCATATCCGAATCAAAAGGGTGCTACACAGGTCAGGAAATTATCGCTCGCCAGATCACTTACGATAAAATCACCCAGCACCTGTGCGGTTTACGACTAACCAGTCTGCCTGAAATTGGCAGTACAGTTTGGCAAGCAGATCGATCCATTGGACGAGTCACTTCCACAGCCCTCTCACCGCGCTTTGGGCCTGTTGCCCTTGCCATGATTAAGCGCCCCCATCACGAACCCGGCACCGTCGTTCTGGTTGGCAGCCATGCTGACCAGGCTCACGAGGCATGGGTTTCTGGTTTACCCTTTGATCATTAATTTCTGCGGAGGTTAGCCATGCCAGATACGCAGCCTTTTCTCGGAAAAATAGCTTTGGTAACCGGTTCGGGACGTGGCATAGGGCGCGCGATCGCCACACATTTTGCCAGTCTGGGCGCAGATATCGTGGTTAACTTCTTCCGCAACCGAGCCTCAGCCGAGACAACCTGCGAGGAGATCCAGGCGATGGATCGCCAGGTATTGCTGGTGAAGGCGAACGTGGGCACCGATGAGGGCCTTGATCACCTGTTTAAAGCCATCGCACAACGTTTTGATGGACTGGACTTCTTAATCCACAATGCAGCTTCGGGTTATAACCGGCTTGCAATGCAGCAAAAAGCGCGTGGCTGGGATTGGACGATGAATATCAACGCCCGAGCGCTCTTGTTTGCGGCGCAGCGCGCCGTACCGATGATGCAGCAGCGAGGTGGAGGGGCCATCGTCAGCATCTCCAGCCCCGGATCGCAGCGCGTGATACCAGATTATGTGGTCGTTGGGGCCAGTAAGGCGGCATTAGAGGCGATTACCCGTTATCTGGCAGTGGAGCTTTCACCCTACAATATCGTGGTTAACGCTATATCACCTGGGGTAGTAGAAACCGAAGCACTACAATTTTTTGATACGGTTCGTTCGGAAGAAAACATTATCGCGCATGCCATCAGTCAAACCCCCGCCGGCAGATTGGTCTCCCCTGAAGATGTAGCCCGGTTAACAGCATTCTTATGCAGCCCTGCCGCGCACATGATCCGCGGCCAGACCATCATCGTAGATGGTGGCTATACCCTGCCTGTGCACCCCACACCACATTAGATTATTTTCATCTATTCGCTAGGACTTACACAGTTTATAGGAAATCGGGGGGATTCCGTGTGCTCAGGGTCCAATCAGGATCGCACGCGCTGGGGCGCCTTCCACGTTGCCTAATTTAATAGGTAAACAATATAAGGTATAGCGTCCTTGCGCAACTTGAGAAAGGTCAAGTCCTTCCACAAGAATGATACCCGCTTTTAATAATATTTCATGCGTGGGCCGGCCTGCATCAAAGGGCGCTACAGAAAGGTAATCCACTCCCACTAACTTCACTCCCCGATCCACAAGATACTGCGCCCCGCTGGCATCGATTGCCACAAAATCTTCTCGAAAGCGGTGGGCTTCAGTAACCCAATAGGATGAATTGCGTGTCCGGAAGAGCAGCCTGCGCGTGCGCGGAGGGATTTCAACCTGGGTTAATATTTCAGCCGAGATCACACTGACCTGATCAGGTAAATGAAGGACATATGTCCGTCCGGTGAGCGCCTTCAACGACATTTGTTCAACCGTACGTGGATCATCATCCAGGAAATGATGAGGCGCATCGACATGGGTGCCCGTATGCACGCCCATTCGCATGTGGGTCACATTGGCATCATCGCCTGCAGCAATGCTGGACATCGGTTCCAAAACGACTTGCGGATCACCGGGCCAGACCGGTAGTTCAGGAGTAACGGTCAAAGATATATCATAAATGCGCATTTTTCCCTCCGTAAATTAATATAAGTATAAATGAGGTGATTCTAAAATGCAAACTTCCAGGATTACGATTTATATGGGGTTGAAACTAAGGCTTGCAGGGTGCCTCAAGACCCTTTTTGCAGCCTTAAAGTAAAACTGGCCCGGTGATGATGCCAGGCCAGTCAATCATTAGGCTCGATTTTATTTAAACCTGCAAGGTATTTACGGTAAAAAGATTCAATGCTTGTGGATCAATGGTCACTCCCAAGCCTTCTGCTCGGGGAACATCGATAGTGGAATCTGGGTTCAGAGCAAAGCGCTCGCGAGTAATATCCCGAACATAATAGCGCTCAGTCGCTGAGATATCCCCGGGTAACGTAAAGCCCGGTAATGATGCCAGAGCCAGGTTAGCTGCCCGCCCAATACCTGTTTCCAGCATGCCTCCACACCAAACTGGAATCTCTTTCGACAAACAGAGATCATGAATCGCCATGGCCTCGCTCAGGCCTCCCACCCGTCCAACTTTAATGTTAATTACACCGGCAGCTTTCATTTCCAGCGCCTGGCGTGCATGGCGCGCCTCTAAAATGCTTTCATCGAGACAGAGCGGCGTCTTAAAACAGCGTTGCAGCTTGCTGTGATCCCACAGGTCATCATCCGCCAGCGGCTGTTCGATCAATAACAAATTAAGATCATCCAGAGGCGCCAGGATTGAGGCTGTCTCAAGCGTGTAGGCCGAGTTCGCATCTACTTGTAGACTTAAGCCAGGGTAAGCATTCCGCAGAGCTTGTGTTTCAGCCACATCGCGTCCGGGTTTAATTTTGATCTTGATACGCTTGTAACCTTGTTGTAGATAGTCTTCCACCACGCGTAATAACGAAGGGATCGATTCCTGGATACCCACCGAAACGCCAACTCGCACTTTCCGGCGCACTCCACCCAACAACTCCACCAACGCTTGGTCGCGCTGCTTGCCCCACACATCCCAGAGCGCCATTTCGAGCGCGGCTTTTGCCATTCTATGCCCGCGCACCCAGCTCATTAACTCCTGGACATCGCCTGGCTCAGCTATTTCCGTCCCTAATACAGATGGGAAGAGATAATCCCGCAGCACATGCCATGCGGTAAGTGCCGTCTCATAGGAATAGCCAGGGTTCCGGTCAGCTGCACATTCCCCATATCCCACTACACCCTGACAAAAGACTTCGACCAGGATGCCATCACGCTCCTGAATTCGCCCAAACGAGGTCTCAAATGCTGAACGCAGTGGCATGCGCAAGTGGTAAAGATTGGCGCGCTCGATCTTCATAAAGTACTCTCTCCAAAACTAAGCAAATAAAAACTGCGTGGTTGGGAACCGGGCAGGTAAATAAAATCGGTAACCAGATAACCAGCTGCAAATAACGCTTCGAATAAGCGCCGTGTCTCCTCACGCCAGGTTTGTGCCAGGCTGAGTGAATTCTCTCGTATAGCTTGAAAGTCCGCCGGGATCTCTACCAATAAAATCGATTCAAGTTCTCCGACAGGAATCTCTGGAGGTGAGCCAGGCTCTGGGTAGCCATCACTTCCAATCTGGCTGGGATTCAAAATGCGGGCGCCAGCCGCAAGAACATGCGCCAGATCGAGCTGTAAACGCGCCTGGCGACTCAGTCGCCGCTGTACACGCTTAGTATTTACCCACCAGTCAACTTGAAACCGGTCGGAGGCTAATCCGGTGTTCAACGAATCACGCATATTTCCATACGCATCACGTAAATACTTATTACACACCGCGCCTAGCCGGGTGATATTCAAGTAAGCATTGCGACTCAACATAGGATCAAATGTCCAGGTGATTAGATGCAGGCCCTGGTGGCGCACCAATTGCCATTGCGCACGTTTTAGGGCCACACCCAGCCTATGTCCGCGGTAATCAGGATGCACCCCCAGCATATGCGAGCAATGTTTGGGCTGCTGACCATCTGGGGTTGTAAACAGACCTGGAAAACCAAATACGAAACCCACCAGCTCTTCAGATAACGCACCTGAAGACTCTGTCGGGTTCCAAAAAGCTCCTACAATCAATCCGCCGTTGTGGGCTGCGGCGAGCAGAAAATGTGCGGGAATAATATCTATCTCGCTTCCAGGCCAAATCAAGCGCTGGAGATTCTCCACCGCTTCCATTTCTGAAGGTGTTTCCAGAATACGCAGTACCCAATCCGCCATAAAATTCCTACCTGGAAAAGCGTTAATTGCGCTCCCACAAAGACTTGAGCATTGTAGAACGCCAATTTTTGCCTTGTAAATAACCTAGCTGCTGGCTAAAACGAGCTGGCAGTAGTTTAAACTCACGCGGGATTGTATCCAGGGAACAGGTGCGATTAGAAGCCAGGTATTCCAGCCAGTAGACTGAGACAGGCAGCGTTGGAAACAGCGCGTCCAATCCTATCGTCAGTACTCTCAAATATGGCGGACGCATAAATAACATTTTTCGCTTTACTTGGATGGCTTGCATAACCGTCTCTACAACCTGGCTGAAAGTGAAATATTCCGGCCCTCCAATTTCATAGGAGCGATTGATGGTTCCTCGATCATCTAATGCCCACACAAGACAGGTTACCAGGTCTTGTACCCATAGAGGTTGCAGCAGGGTACGCCCATCACCGGGTACAGGAAAAAAGTAGGGCACCGTCTGCATGATCCCAGCAATGCCGGATGTGAAGGCATCTCCTTGACCATAAACCAGGGCCGAGCGGATAATCGTATATTCCAGCCCACTGCGCCGGATAAATTCCTCCGCAATCCCCTTGGCTTTCAAGACTGGATACGCCGAAGCACGGTCGGCCCCCAAATGGCTGACATAAAAGATGCGCCGCACACCAGCGTCCATTGCCGCCTGGACGATTGCCTTGGTTCCCTGTATGTCGACTTCGAGGAGGCTGGCGCGCGGTCCTTTCCATTCTCCACTGACCAGGTGATAAACGGTATCTACGCCGACCAATGCGGCGCGCAGCCCACGTGCATCTGCAAGACTGGTCACCGCAATCTCTACGGGCACTTTGCGGGGTAAATCTGGCGTACGAGGCGAGGGACGTACCAATGTACGTACAGGATAACCCAACTCCGTCAACTGACTGATCAATATTTTCCCAATAAAACCTGTTCCACCAGTGACCAGGATCATGATTTTCTCGTTATGAAATATTTATATGTTTGATTACATCCAAGAGGCATAGCTTGGATTATAGCACGCGGGTTCTCGGACTGTTACCGACGAAAGAGGTTTTTGCGAGTCCGCCCACCACCTTCTAATTCCATTTCTTAGCTCCCATCCATTTGGCAACCATGGTAAACTCACTTTATAACCCCATTCCATGTACAAGGAGCCTATATGGCATCCGGATACTATCGCTTTCCTACCATACAGGGAGATACAGTTGTTTTCAGCTGCGAGGATGATCTGTGGAGCGTGCCAGCCAGCGGGGGGATTGCCCGCCGGTTGACGGCCAGTCTTGGCGAAGACGCCTATCCCCTGCTCTCTCCAGACGGGCAAAAACTGGCCTTTGTCGGGCACGATGAAGGGCATGCGGAAATTTATCTCATGCCCACCCTTGGAGGTCCAACACGCCGCCTGACCTTCATGGGGGCAGTCGCCTGCCAACCAGCGGCCTGGACCACCGAAGGCAAAATTATTTTTGCCAGTACAGCCGGGCATTGGTATCTGCGCTTTACTCAGCTCTACCAGATCGATCCGGGCGGCGGAGCGCCTGAGCTGTTGAATTACGGCCTGGCGCGCCACATCTCGTTCAGTCCAACTGGAGGCGTTGTCCTGGGGCGTTTATCCACCGAACCAGCACGTTGGAAAAGATATCGGGGAGGCACTACCGGACAAATCTGGTTCGACCCTGAGGGAAATGGCGACTTCCATCACCTGATCGAGCTTCGCGGCAATCTGGCGAATCCCATTTGGCTTGGAGAACGCATTTACTTTATTTCTGACCATGAAGGTATCGGGAATCTTTATTCGTGCCTGCCAGATGGCTCTGGATTGAGACGCCAGACAGACCACGATAATTACTACGTGCGCAATCCCTCCAGCGATGGACAGCGTATCGTTTACCACGCCGGCGCAGACCTGTTCCTTTACACTCCAGAATCTGACAACAGCCGCTCGATCGAGATCAATTTCCACTCTCCGCAAGTGCAACGCAGCCGAAAATTTGTAGATCCGGCGCGTTATCTCGAAGCCTGGAGTCTTCATCCCAACGGCCAATCATTAGCGGTAACCAGCCGCGGCAAGCTCTTTTCGTTCGCTAACTGGGAAGGCGCAGTATTGCAGCATGGCAGTGATGAAGAATCATTAAACGCCGAAATCATCACAACCGGCATACGCTACCGGCTGCCTTGCTGGCTACCCGATGGCAAACGCCTCGCTGCAGTGACCGATGCGGGCGGTGAGGAGCATTTTGTCATCTTACAAGCGGACGGGTCAGCTGAGCCACAACACCTGGGAGGTCTGGATATTGGGCGCCCAGAGTCAGTGGCATGCAATCCTCATAAAGATCAGCTTGTTTTCAGCAATCACCGCTACGAGTTACTGGCTCTGGATTTGGATACCCAACAGCTCACCCACATCGACCGTGGCGTAGCTCATCCCATTATGGGTTTTAACTGGTCCCCAGATGGGAATTGGGTCGTGTTCAGCGCCTCAATTTCCCTTCAGCGTCTGGCGATTAAACTTTGGAATGCAAGTTCGGGTGAGGTTACCCAAATTACGCAACCTGTCCTGCGCGACCTGGCTCCTTGCTTTGAACCACATGGACTGTTTATATATTTCCTGTCCTACCGTGAATTCGATCCAGTTTATGATAGCCTGCAGCTCGATCTGGGTTTTCCACGCGGTATGCGCCCTTATCTAATCACCCTGAAGAAAGACCAGACTTCCCCGTTTGTACCTCAACCGTATGTTGAACAACAAGAAAAAGATACTGACGAGGATGATGATAAGAGTGATGAAACAGATGGAG
>Ga0105107_10002057_pt1 | contig 13221 bp, 15 predicted proteins | sample PPLLaktember2015_6_FD_79335 | JGI IMG/M metagenome (GOLD analysis project Ga0105107, IMG submission 79335) | Freshwater sediment microbial communities from Prairie Pothole Lake near Jamestown, North Dakota, USA - PPLs Lake P8 Core (1) Depth... | ecosystem: Environmental > Aquatic > Freshwater >...
CTCGCCACATTGGTCAAGCACGCCGGCAAGATTCTCACGCAACGTTTCTTGTTGAAGGAAGTCTGGGGTCCTGCCTATATCGAACGGCCGCATTATTTGCGCGTATACATGGCAAACCTGAGGCAAAAGCTGGAACTCGATTCCACCCAGCCCGTGCGCCTCCTGACCGAAACGGGAGTCGGCTACCGCCTGGTCGGCGACTGAAATCCCGTCCGCTCCGCCAGGCAATCGCTGCCCCCCATCTCGTAATCGCGGCACACTGTCGGCCGGCGCTCGTAGATGCGGCATAGCATCGTGCCGCGATCGAGTGCGGCGCACCACCCGTCATCCAGCCGCGCCATGACGTGGCCGCCCCACGCGTCGAGCGCCGTCAGCGCGGCCGGGACGTCGTCTTCGCCCATCAGCATCACCTCCAGCCGACAGCAGCACGCGGCGCACGACGCGCAAGTGATCGCTGGAGCGTTTTCGGGAAGGAGAGTCTTCATGAGGCTGGAGTCGAATTGTGACACCTTTCGGGCGTGCAATAATCGGCAAGCCTCAGCGCGACGCAAACCTCGCGAAACCGGAACATGATCGTCTCGTTCAATTTCTACTATGCGCGCCCGGGGCTCGAGGACGCAGTGCTGAAGCAGCGCCTGCTCGCATCCGACGTGAGAGAAGGTCTGGGGATTCCGCGCGGTCGGGTCATCGCCCGCGCCGAAGGCGCGCCGACGCTGCCCGACGTTATCTGGGAGCAGCATTTCGAGGCCGTCACCGGCCATTACGAAGACATGGCGGTGCGCGCGGCGAGCCCGGAGTTCGAGGCGGTACGTGCGGGGATGCGCAAGCTCTGCCGGCGCTTCGAGCGGCCGCTGTTCGAAGTCGAGCGCGGCGATCCGGTGCAGGCGGCGTCCACCGCCATCGTCGCGCTCGGGTGGATTTTTTGCCCGCCGGATCAAACGAAGAGCGCGCTAGCCGTCCTCGACCGCCACATCGGGGAGGGGCTCGATCACGGGCGGTTGCTCCGCCTCGTCACACCGGGCGAGGATTTACCCGCGCTCGTCTGGCAGCGCGAATACGCCGACCGCGCCGCGGCCGCATCTCAGGATCTGGGGGATTTGCGAGCAGACCTTGCCCCGCACGCCGATCGCGTCGAGGCGAGCGTCTGGAAAGTCGAGTAGCTCAGCTCTTCCCGAAGCGCTCAGCCGAGTACGGCGCGGGATCGACGAAAGGCGCTTCCCCCGTGATCATCTCGGCGAGCATCCGGCCGGTAACGGCGCCGAGCGTCAGCCCGTGATGCGCGTGGCCGAAGGCGAACCAGAGATTGTCGTGGCGCGGCGCTTTCCCGATGATCGGCAGCATGTCCGGCGTGCACGGACGCGCGCCCATCCACGGCTCGGTGTCGAGGCGCTCGGCGAGGGGAAAGAGATCGCGCGCGATCGGCTCGGCGCGGCCGAGTTGCACCGGCGTCTTGATCGCATCGCGCAGCGCGAACTCCGCGCCGGTGGTAAGCCGTATACCCTGCCGCATCGGCGCGAGGAAATATCCGCGCTCGGTGTCGAGCAGCGGGTGGTTGAGCCGCGCTTCTCCCGCCGCGCGGTAGTGCATGTGATAGCCGCGCTTCACCGCGAGCGGAAGGTCGTAGCCGAGCCCCTGCGTGAGGACGTCGGCCCACGGCCCCAGCGCGATCACCGCCGCTGCGGCGGATAGCGGGCCGCGCGCGGTGCGCAGCCTCCAGCCCGCGCCGTCGGCTTCGAGACTATGGGCGTTGCCCTGCACGAAGCTGCCGCCGAGGCGCTCGAAAAGCCGCAGGTAGACGTGCGCAAGGCCGTGGGGGTCGTCGACGCTCACCGGATCGGTCCAGTGGATCGCGCCTGAAAGCACGGGAGCCAGGTGGGGCTCTAGGTCCTGCAACGCCCGCGCATCGAGGGCGACGTGGTTCACGCCGAAATCGCGATAGAGCAGCTCGGCTTCGGCGAAACGCCGGTCGCGCTCGCGCGGACTGCGAAAAGCCTTGAGCCATCCCTTCCGCTTGAAGAACCCCGCCGCGCCCGCTTCGCGCGCGAGCGCGTCGTGCTCGGTCACGCAATGTTCGATCAGTTTGGAATACTTCCGCGCGACTTCGGCGTGGCGCGCGGGCCGCGAGTGCACCCAGTAGCGCCACAGGAAAGGCGCGATGCGCGGCAGCGCCGTGGGGTGGTAATAGGCGTCGATCGTGCGGTTGAAGCCGTAGCGCACGAGCGCGCCGAAATCGTGGGGAAAACCGTACGGGTAAATGCCTTCGCGCTGGATCAGCCCCGCGTTGCCGAACGACGTCTCCTCGGCCGCCCCGCGGCGATCAACCAGCATGACCGCGCGGCCGCGCTTCTGCAGGTGCAGCGCGACGCAGATGCCGACGATGCCCGCGCCGAGGACGACGATGTCGCTGCGCATCGAATCAGGAATGCGCAAGCACCTCGTCGCGGGCCCTCTCAGCGGCGCGTTGCGACATCGCCACCGCCGGCGTGCCGTTGGTGAGCGTGGTACGGCGCAGGTCGCGCGGGAATTTACGGTCGTCGTAAAGCCGGGCGCGGTGCATCGTAGTGCCGTTGTCCCACATCACGAGGTCGCCGACGCGCCATTGGTGGCGGTAGACGAACTCGCGCTGGGTCGAGTGCTCGGTCAGCTCGCGCAGGAGCAGCAGCGCCTCGGGAACCGGCCAGCCGACAATGCGCCCGCAGTGCGAGGCGAGATAGAGCGAATGGCGGCCGGTGCGCGGATGGAAGCGCACCAGCGGCTGGCGCACGGGCTCGAACGCGCGCACTTCGTCTTCGGTGAACGGAAACCCCAGCACGCCTTTGGAAAAGAGACGGCTGTGCTCGCACACCAGGTCTTTCACTTCGTCCTTCAGGCTCGCGTCCAGCATGTCCCACGCCGCGCGCATGTCGGCGAACTCGGTTTCGCCTCCACTGGGCGGAATGACGTGCGCGCACAACAGCGAATACTTCGCGGGGATAGGCTTGTAGCTGCTGTCGCTGTGCCAGAGGCGGTTGCCGAGGATGAAGAGGCGCTTGCGATCCTCGCGAGGCAGGATGTTGCCGTCGGGGCCGAGGTTGGACTGGTCCGCGAGCGCGGCATTGTCCAGGCGCGTGCCTTTGTCGGAATCGATCCGGGTGTACGGCGGCTCGAGCTCGCCGAAGCTTTTGGTGAACGCGATCTGCTGCTCGGTGGTGAGCGGCGTCGCGCGCCTGAAAACCAGCACCGCGTAGCGATCCATGCCCTCTTCTATCGCCGCGGCGACCTGCGGCGAAAGCGGGCGACTAATGTCCATGCCGGAACATTCGGCGGCGAAAACAGGGTGCAGCGGAGTGAACGTGACGCTCATGTGTCGGCTCGATGACGTGAGGCTACGATGCTATTGCATCACGGCGCCGCACGCCACACCGTCGCGAGCCAGGGCCGCTCCTGGATCGGGACGCCGTCGGGGCGAAAGTAGTGTTCCAGCTCGACGAAGCCCGCCGCGCTCACGTAGCGCCGCCACGTCTCGAGGTCCCAGTAGGCCCCGTAGCGCTCGTGGCTCCAGCCTTCCTGGTTGCTGCCGCGCGGGTTCGAGCTGAAGAAGACGCCGCCGGTCCTGAGCGTGGCGCGCAGCACCTCCAACACCCGCGGCAGCTCCTGCGTGGGCACGTGAAAAAGCGACGCGTTCGCGAAGACGCCGTCGAAGCGCGCGCGAGGGAGATCGAGTTTCAGAAAATCCTGCTCCCAGACTTCGCAGCCGCTGTAAGCGCGGGCCATTTCAGCGAAAGACCGCGAACCTTCGAGGCCGACCGCGACGTGCCCGCGGTCGACAAAATCCTTCAGGTCGCGCCCGGGTCCGCAGCCGAAGTCGAGGATCTTGTAAGGCGCATCGGCCGCGATGTGGCGCAGCAGCGCTTCGATGTTCTGGGTGACGTCGTGATCGCGCGTGCCGCGCCAGAAGCTTTCGGCCGAGCGCTCGTAATGATCGAGCGTGCGTCCGGTGATCGCGCCGAGGTCTTCTGGTTTGAGCTTCACGGTTCGGATTGTAGGCGGTGGGGCAAAAAAACGGAGAGCCGAAGCTCTCCGTTTTTCGAGACGACTTTACCTTAGTACTTGGCCGAGCCGCTCGCACCGCTCTTCATTTCGCTCGAAGCGCTGGGCCGGCTTTCGGTCGAAGCGCCCGCGCTACCCTGGGCCCCCGCGGCGGAGGTCACGCCCGCGCCCGCAGTCGCGCCGGTGCCCGACGCCACGCCCAGCGCCGCCAGCGTGCGCGCATCGAGCTGGCCCGTGGCCTCGATGCCTTTCGCCTGCTGGAAATCCTTCAGCGCCTTGGCGGTTTTCTGTCCCAGGATCCCGTCGGCCGAACCGGCATCGTGACCGGCGGCGGAGAGTTTCTGCTGCGCCTGCTTGATCACCGACGCGCTCGCGGTTCCCTGGCTCTGCATGCTCGAGCTCGCGCTGCTTTCCACCCGCTTGTCGTGGCTCGCTTTGTTGCCTTCGGCGAGAGCGCCAAACGACAGGAACGCGGTGCTTGCTGCGATGACGATATGAGTGAGTTTCATAGAGTATCCTTCCTCGGTGGTTGAAAGATTGCACGCGGCTCATGCGCATCACGTGCACAAGGAGATGCTCGCAAACGGCGTACCGGTTTCTGCGGAATTCGAGCACATTCGAGGTATGGGCGATACACCACTGCAATCGCTGGCGAATGACGGTCGCGAATTCCCCGGAGCGCAGCGAGGGCTTTGTTCGCAGTGCAAGATTGCGTCGCCCTCGGGCGACAGCAAACTGTCATCGCGAGGAGCGGCAAATGCGACGCGGCGATCTCGGGGATCCCCGGGATTGCTTCGTCAATGTTCTCCTCGCAATGACAACACGGGCGGGTGCGGTAGCATCGCCGGATGAACAACGCCGAGCTCATCGTCGCCACGCTGCGCGCCGCAGGTATCGTGCGCGGCTTCGGCGTCCCGAGCGGCAACGTGCTGCCGCTGATGGAAGCGATGCGCGAGGGCGGGATCGACTTCGTTCTCACCGCGCACGAAGGCTCGGCGGGGTTCGCCGCCGACGTGACGGCGCGGATCACCGGTAAGCCGGGCCTGTGCATCGCAACGCTCGGCCCCGGCGCCACCAACCTCGCCACCGGCGTGGGCTGCGCCTGGCTCGACCGCTCGCCGCTGATCGCCATCACGTGCACGCTCGTGCAAGTGCAGCACGGCCGGCGTATCCAGATGTGGATCGATCACCAGGCGCTTTTCAAGCCGATCGCCAAAGCGAGCTTCATGCTGCGGCCCGGCGAAATCGCGTCGACCGTCGCCGAAGCCTTGCGCATCGCGACGGCCGAGCCCCAGGGCCCGGTCCATCTCGATCTGCCGGAGGACGTCGCGCTGGCGCTCGCGCAGGAGCCGGCGGCCCCCGTTCGATCCTTCGACTCCGCTGCGCTGTGCTCAGGACGAACGGGGCGTGAGCGCAGCGCAGCCAGGTCCAAGGATGAAAGCGCAGCGCTCGACAAAGCCGCCGACCTCCTTCGCCGCGCTGAACGTCCCGTCGCCGTGATCGGCGCGAGCGCGATGCGAATGCAGCATCCGCAACTCTTGCGCGAATTCGTCGAACGCCACCGCCTCCCGTTCGCATCGACGACGATGGCGAAAGGGCTGATCGACGAAGAGCACCCCTTGTCGCTCGGCTGCATCGAGCGCGCGAAGCGCCAGCTCCAGCGCCGCTTCATACAGGCGGAGGCCGACCTCGTCGTCGGGCTCGGCTACGACACGATCGAAGTGGAATACGAAGCGTGGGCGGGCAAGGTTCCCGTGCTGCACGTCGATCTGCAGGCGGCGGACGTGGACTCGTCGGTCACCCTGGCGCACGAGGTCATCGGCGATCTCGACGTCTCGGTCGCGGCGCTCGCCGCGGCCGGGCCGGGCGGGCATGCGTGGCCCGAAGGGCTCGTCGAGTCGCACCGCGAAGCGTTTCAGCGCGCGCTGCGTCCGAGCGCGAGCGCCGGGCTACCGAACGCCCTGGCGCCGCACGAGGCGATCGACGTCGTTCGCCGCGTGCTGCCGCGCGCAGGCGTGCTCGCTTTCGACGTCGGCGCGCACACGCACCAGATCGCAAGCCAGTGGACGACCCATGCGCCGCGCACTTTCCTCATCACCAACGGCTGGTCCGCGATGGGATTCGGATTGCCGGCGGCCCTCGCAGCGAAGCTCGCGCGGCGCGACCTGCCGGTCGTGTGCATCGTCGGCGACGGCTGCTTCCAGATGACGTGCGGTGAGCTCGCGGTCGCGCGGCGCGAAAAGCTCGCGATTCCATTCGTCGTGCTCGACGACGGCTGGTTGAGCCTGATCAAGGTGAAACAGGAACGGCGCGCGCTCGAGCGCTACGGCACTGCGCTATCCGACGACGCATATCGCGATCCGCCGGAGCACTACTTCGGCGTGCCCGCGGTGGGGGTGCGCAGCGTCGCCGCGCTCGAGCGCGAGCTCACGCGCGCGCTCGCAGCGAGCGGGCCGACGGTGATCGAAGTCGCCGTCGACCCGGGCTCGTATTCGGAAACAGTTTACGACTGAAGCATCCGTAGCTGTCATCGCGAGGAGCGGCAAGTGCGACGTGGCGATCCCGGGGATCCCCGAGATTGCGTCGTCAGAGCCTTCCTCGCAATGACATAGGGTGCGTCATCGCGACGGGACGCAGCCGGTGGTCTTACCCGATGTGTTTCTTCAGGAACTCGAGCGTGCGTCCGCGCGCGATCCCCGCGGCTTCCGCGTTGTAGGAGCCGCGCTGGTCGGAGTTGAAGCCGTGTACCGCGCCGGGATGAAAACGATGGATCTGGCCCTTGTGCGCCGCCGCCACTATCTTCGCTTTCTCCAGCGGGCCGATTATCGCTCACGTCCCGGCCTCATACATCCCGCGCCTGTTGATGCAGTCCTGCAGGATCACCAGCGTGACCGATTCCCAGTTGGCGCTGGTCGTCCACAAGGATTCGAGATTGCGCAGCATCAGCGCATAGATGCTCGAGGGCGTTTTCGCATCGAGCATGACGAGCTCCGCCCTTGCCTTCTCCTTGTCGGCGCCGAGGTCGCGCGCCCACACGAGGTTGCCCGACCAGCTCGCATACGTCTGGCAAGCGCGTTGGCCGAGGCGTATCTGCGCATCGGCTAACGGCGAGGCGAAGAGGGCGCCGAGCGCCAGCACGGCGAGGAAATTGGAGCGGCTGAACGAGATCATTTTCGGTCTCCATCGATTACTCGACCTCGGGCGGCCTAAGGCCGCCGACGTAAGCCATCGAGCTAATATTTTTATCGTCACCCGATCAATAAGATGCCCCTCAATCCAAGCCGCGAGAGTGCGGCAGAAGATCGGGCCTCGGCGAGTTGAAGCGCGTCTCTCGCAAGCCCTGACGAAATAGATAAAGGCGCGCACTTGATCGTTAAAGGAGCTCATCATGAAAAGCAAATCACTGTTGGTGCTGTCGGTCCTGGCGCTCGGCCTCTCGGGCGCGCCCATCGGTAACGCCCTCGCGCAACTCACGGCGACCGGCGAAATCGTGCATACCTCGCCCTACCCCATGGACGGTGAAGCGAGTTTCGACCTGCCGGCGCTCGAAAGCTACGCCGAGCGCATCGCGCGCGTCGGTGAGAGCCCCGAAGTCTGGGGCGTGAGCAAGCGCGAGGTCGAGGCGCATGATCCGTTTCCGTTCGGCGGCGGCCCCGTCGACGACTAAGCGGCTTTCGGTGCGGCCCGCCAGGGCCGCACCGAACCGTTCCGCAGCATCGCCCCGCCTGCACGCTTCACGCGATCACACTTCCACGACCGAAGGCTGTCCGGACTTCTCGCCCACCCGGTCCCGCCATACCAGATACACGGCTTCTTCCTCGTCGGTCGCCACCGCGGTGTGCACCACGTTCGGCGGTATGTGGAGGAGACAGCCTTTCGGCACCAGAAACTGCTGCCCGTCCATTTCCACTTTCAGCGTGCCCTGCAGCACGTAATTGAACGTCTCGTCGGGATGGTAGTGCGGCTTCGAGCCGGTACCCGGCCGCTTGGTCACCAGACCGCAATAGATGCGCTCGCCGGTGAAAGACGAGCCTTCCGAGGTCGAGGTCTTGCCGATCATGGCCTCCTTCTTCATGGTGCGGAAGTCGTGCACGTACTGCCGTTTGTCCTGCTGTTGGGGATTGGCCATGCGTTCTCCTCTCGTGCCGCCGCTCTCACTGCACCTTGATGTTCGCGGCCTTGACCACCTTGCGCCAGTTGGCGGTCTCTCTGGCGATGCGGGCTTCGAACTCCGCGGATGTGCTCGTCAGCGACTCGATGCCCACGGCAAGGAACCGCTTCTGCACCTGGGGCGATGCCAGACGCTTCCGAATCTCGGCGTTCGCTTTAGCGACAATCGGCCGCGGCGTACCGCCCGTGAATACGAGGCCATACCAGACATCGAAAGCGTAGCCCGGCGCACCGGCCTCCGCGACCGTCGGAATGTCGGGTGCAATCTGGGCGCGCTTCGCTCCCGTCACCGCCAGCGCCCGCACGCGTCCACTCCTCGCATGCGGCAGAATAGTGGCGAGGCCCGCGAGCGCCATGTCGATCTCTCCGCCCATCACCGCCGTCAAAGCCGGGTTGCTGCCCTTGTAGGAGATGTGCTGCAGCTTGATGCCCGTCCGCATCTCGAGCAGGGCGATCCCCACGTGCGATGCGGCGCCGACACCGCCCGAGCCGTACTTGATTGCCCCCGGCTTCGCTTTGGCGAGCGCGATGAATTCGGCGACCGATTTCGCGGGCAGCGACGGAGAAACGGCCATGAGAAAGGGCTGTACGGCCGCCAGCGAAATCGGCGTCAGGTCCTTCTGCGCATCGTACGGTAGCCCGGGCCGCACGATCGGCGAGAACGTGAGATGGCCGACGCTGCCGAGGCCCATCGTATGGCCGTCCGGCGACGCGCGGGCGACGATCGCCATGCCGACGGTGCCGCCGCCCCCGCCGCGGTTGTCCACCACCACCGTCTGACCCCAGCCGTCGCTCACCGCCTGCGCGATGATGCGCGCGATGATGTCGGTGCCGCCGCCGGGCGCGCTCGGGACGACCAGGCGTATCGGCTTGTTCGGATACGCCGCTGCAGCGCCCGGGCCCCCTTGCGCGTGCGCAGCGCTCATGAACGTCATGGCGGCCGCGACCGCGCACGCCCCACCGATGCTGCCCGCTCTCGACCACATCATTGATCCTCCGCGCGTTTGTTCTGAATTACGGCAGCGATGCAAAGTCATATTAGCAGAGTGATGAGGCGCACGATTTTGCGATCGCTGTGCAATAAGGCACTACCGGCCGGGGTGCGCGATATCCATACTGCGTCCTGCGGTGCGTGCCGTGACTTCAGGATCGACAAGCAACGTGACTACAGCGAGCATGTCCTCAGACGAAAGCCGCCCGACGGCGCCCGTGCGCCGGGGGGGATACAGCGCGGCCGCCGCGTGGGCGAACCGCTACCTGACGCCGTTCCTGACGGCGATCGCGGTGCTCGCGCTGAGCGCCGTGCTGGTGTTCACGATCTATTTCACCCAGCTCGATCTGCAGTGGACCGCGTTCCTGCTCGGCGTGCTTTTCGCGGCCGTGCTCTCGATGGTGACCCAGAGCGTCAAGGCGCAATGGCGGCTCGTCCGGCGCAGCGCACAGTTGAGGCGCAGCAAGGAGCTCCTCGCGGAGGAGGTGGCGCGCCGCGAGCGATCGGCGCAGGCGCTGAAAGTCGCCGACGTGCGCTTTCGGACCATACTCGACGCGCTTCCGGTGATGGTGTTCTTCGTCGACCGCGAGGAGCGCTGCCTGTACTACAACGCTGCGTTCCAGGAAGGATGCGCGGCCGGCGCGGCCGACATGAGCGCGATGCCGCTGCGCGAGCTCGTCGACGACGCGATGTATCGGGACCTGAGCGCGCGCGGCAAGGAAGCGCTCCTCGGCAGGGAGACCCAGTTCGAGGCGCGATGGCGCCATCCTGCCGGCGAGAAGCCGGTCGCGGTGAAGCTCCTGCCGTACCCGGTGGGCGCGCAAATGACGAGCGGTTTCTACGTGTTCGTCACGCCGACCGCGGACAACGCGACGCCGGGCGCCGCGCCCGGCATCGCGCCCGAGGCGGCCGGCGAGGCGGTTTATTTCGGCGCTATGGAGCGGCAGCTCACCACGCACGAGGACCCGCGCGAGTATCTGCTGCGAGCGATCGAAGCCGACCGGTTCATCCTGCTCGAGCAGAAGATCGAGCCGCTGAGGGCCGACGCCGCCCATCCCAGCTTCCGCGAGATCCTGGTGCGCCTGCGCGAAGAGGAGGAGCGCATCCTCGCGCCGGGCGGGTTCTTCGAGGTTGCCGAGCGCTACGACCTGATGCCGGCGATCGACCGCTGGGTGATCCGCAAGCTCCTCCGCTCCTGCGCGGCGATGAAGAGCGCCGACCCCGCGTGGCGCATGCCGCTCTATTGCGTGAACCTGGGCGGCGCGACGCTCTCCGACCGCGGGTTCGCGAGCCACGTGCAGGTGCAGCTCAAGCACTGGGACATCGCCGGGCACAGGATCTGTTTCGAGGTGAACCAGGGCGAGCTCGCCGAGCGCGAGGCCGATATCGTCCTTCTGATGGCTCAACTGAAGCCCCTCGGCTGCCGTTTCACCGTCGACGGTTTCGGCAGCCAGAAAGTGTCTTTCGCGCCGTTCAGGAACTTGCGCTTCGACTTCCTCAAGATCGACGGCAGCATCGTCTCCGAGATCCTGAAGAAGCCTTCCGAGCTCGCCAAGGCGCGCGCCATCGTGCTCGCCTGCGACAAGCTCGAGGTGCGAACGATCGCGCAGTTCGTCGAAGACGAGGCGACGCGGGTGAGGCTGCGGGAGATCGGCGTCGACTACGTGCAGGGGTTCGGCATCGACAAGCCCGGGCCGCTTGCCGTCATGGCGCCGATGGCCGGCACCACCGCCGTATAAGGGAGCGTAGGGCAGCGTAAGCGCGACTGGGCCCGCAAAATGCATTGCATCGGTCAGGATGACATGACCGGGCGGCAATGTGAGATCGAAGCTGAATATTCCGTTTACGGCCGCGCTCGCGCTCACCGCGACCTGTGCCCTCGCGCAGAAACCGATAGGCGTCGTGAAGCGCAGCCAGGGCCACGTCGTGATCGAGCGCGCGGGCGTCCCGATCACGCCCGAACACGGCACCGTGGTCCACCGCGGCGATCGCCTCGTCACGGGGGCGGACGGCTATACCAGCATCAGCATGCGGCGCGCCGCGTCCATCAGCGTCGGCCCACACACCGTGGTCGCGCTCGACCGCTACGCGGCGGAGGACAAGCCGGTCGCGAGCCGCACCGCGCCCCGTATCCTGCAAAGCCTCGCGTCTTTCCTCGCAGTTAATCGCCAGCGCTGATCCCGCTTCAGGCCCCGCTTCGTCCAGCCGCAAGCGCGATGACCGCGCCCGCGTCGTCGGCCGTCTCCAGCGACCAGATCGCCTCCGCGAGCGCACCTCCCAGCGCGCCCTCGAAATAAACTGCGCCAGGCGCGCCGTGATACCTTCAGCGCCGGTCGTGTCGCTCATCCCGCCACCTTTCGTTCATCAATCGACCGGAGTCATCGTAGCAAATGAAAAAGACGAGCGGACCATCCGCCCTCTCCCCGCTTTGCGCGCGCGCCGCCCGCGCCCTCGTGCTCAACCGCGAGGCGCGGCTCAACTTCCCCGGCATTTTCATGAATCTGACGGGGCACAACGTCGGCGACGACAACATCACGCTGGAAATGAAGGACGATCCGACTTTTCGCGACGCGCAGGGCGAATTGAACTGGCTCGCGCTCGGCGTGCTCGTCGACGTCGCGCTGGGTGCCGTCATGCGAGACAAAGCGGGGCCAACGATGCGGCCGGCGACCGTCCAGCTCCAGATGCAGATGACCGGCGCGTCGACGCGCGGCGACGTCGCCACGCACGCGAAATTCGTGTCGTTTTCGGAAGGCGGCGGCCTCATGCAGGCTCTCACGAGCGCGACGATCGAAGCCGGAGGCGCGCTGATCGGCCACGCGTCGGGGGCCTTCGCGATGTTCGAGCTCCCTCCCGGCTCGACGCAGAAAGCCGAGCCGTGGCTGCCGCAGGAGCTCGCGAATGCACCGCTCGGCGACGTGGAGCTGGATAAGGACGAAACGGAAGCCGTCCGGCTCTGCCGGCGCGCCGAACGCGCCGCCACCGACGCGCATCCTTTCGTCGATCATTTCTGGAGCGGTCTTCCCCAAGCGGGGGCGGGTAAATCGCGGCTCGCTGTGAAGGTCACGCCGCATCTCGGCAACCGCATCGGGCACGTCCACGGCGGCGTCCTGCTCGGCCTCGCGGCGCGCGTCGCGAGCGCCGCACTCCCGGCGAGCATGCGGCTTTCGAACATCTCGTCGTGGTTCGTCAGCCCGGGCCAGGGGCCGCGCCTCACGGTGCGCTCCCGCGTCGTCCAGCAGGGACGGAGCCTCGCCGTGGTGCGCACGCAGATCGTCGGCGCATCGGGGAAGCTCGTGCTCGAAGCGACGAGCCAGCACGCGGCGACGGAATAGAATCGCTCACATGATGCCTGCCATCTCCTGCGCGTTCGATTCGGGCGCGGTCGAAGTCGTTTCGTCCGAAGTGACGGGCGCGGCCGCTCGCTTCACGCTCGGCATCCGCAAGGACAGCCGGGCGGATTTCCGGCAGTGGTTTCATTTCCGGCTGTCCGGCGCGCGGGGAGTCGCGTGCACGATGCGCTTCGAGAACGCCGGCGCGTGCACCTATCCGGAAGGCTGGAAGAATTACCGCGCGGTGGCCTCCTACGATCGCGAGCGCTGGTTCCGCGTGCCGACCCGCTACGACGGCACGGTGATGACGATCGAGCACACGCCGGAGCGCGACGCGGTGTGGTATGCGTACTTCGAGCCTTACTCGTGGGAGCGCCACCAGGCGCTGATCGGGCGCGCGGGTGCTTCCCCGCTCGCGCGGGTCGAGCGGCTGGGCGCGACGGTCGAAGGGCGCGATCTCGATCTCGTCACGATCGCCTCGACCGTGCGTGCCGAGCGCAACGACGTGGAGTCGAAGCGTGAACCGAAGAAAACCGTCTGGATCATCGCGCGCCAGCATCCCGGCGAGTCGATGGCCGAATGGTTCGCGGAAGGCCTGGTCGAGCGCCTGCTCGACGGCGCCGATCCGGTGTCGCGGCGCCTGCTCGAGCGCGCCGTCTTTCACATCGTTCCGAACATGAACCCCGACGGCAGCGTCGC
>Ga0105107_10002058_pt1 | contig 13219 bp, 10 predicted proteins | sample PPLLaktember2015_6_FD_79335 | JGI IMG/M metagenome (GOLD analysis project Ga0105107, IMG submission 79335) | Freshwater sediment microbial communities from Prairie Pothole Lake near Jamestown, North Dakota, USA - PPLs Lake P8 Core (1) Depth... | ecosystem: Environmental > Aquatic > Freshwater >...
AAAACTGAGATCTTTATTCGGGTAATCTTTTAACATTATTTACCTTTGGCTTCGTGCTGGAGGCAAATTACAGGAGGTTAAAACATCCCCCTGCCCCCCTTCAAAGGGGGAATATTTGGGGTTTACTTTTGCCTGTTGCCATTCGACTGTCACCTTTTATCTTTTATCTTTTTACTTTTGTCTTTTATCTTTTTATGATTTATCCGGAAAATTTTGAAGCAAAGACAGGTTTTGACAGGATCAGGCAGTTGCTTGCTGACAACTGCCTTAGCCCGATGGGCAGGAAACAGGTTGATGCAATCCGGTTCAGTTCCGACGCTGAGTCAATATCTTTCAGGATTTCTGCAACGTTCGAATTTCAGAAGTTACTGACATTTGAAGACTATTTCCCCTCTGAGCATTATTTCGATATTTCCGCCTGCCTCAACAAGATCCGTGTTATCGGTTCCTTTCCTGAAGTCCAGGAAGTTTTTGACATTAAAAGGACAGTTGAGACCATTAAAGCTATCACCGTATTTTTCAAAAAGAAGGATGAAAAAGATTATCCTGTCCTGAAATCGATTTGCAGCACTGTTAAGTTCTATCCATATGTTCTTGATTCAATCGATAGGATAATTGACAAGGAAGGAAATATCAGGGATAATGCATCCCCTAAACTTAAAGAGATTCGCAATGAAATCTCACAGAAAAGCATTCATGTCTCCAGGCGGCTGAATTCCATTTTGAAACAGGCACAGAATGACGGAATTGTCGATTCTGATACAATGGCATCGGTACGTAACGGAAGGGGAGTGATCCCTGTGAATTCATACGACAAAAGAAAGATTAAAGGGCTGATTCATGATCAGTCTGCTTCAGGAAAAACTGTATATATAGAGCCTGCCGAAATAGTTGAGATCAATAATGAGATTATTGAACTGGAATATGAGGAAAGGAGGGAGATAGTCAGGATACTGACTTCATTTGCCGACGATATCAGGCCCTATATTGATGACCTTCTGCAATCAAATGATTTTCTTGGCGAGATCGACTTTATAAGGGCTAAAGCCCTGCTGGGCAATCAGCTGGGATCAATTAAGCCAGCTATCGGAACCCCCGGGATTTATTGGAGGAAAGCTGTACATCCTCTTTTGTCCATGGCTTTTAAAAGGGTAAAGGACAGGAAGGTAGTTCCGCTTGATATCGTGCTTGAAGAAAAGAACAGGATTGTATTGATATCAGGGCCCAATGCCGGAGGTAAATCAGTCTGCCTTAAAACTGTCGGCCTCCTTCAGTATATGGTTCAGTGCGGGCTGACTATACCTGTCGGGGAAGGATCGGAATCAGGAATTTTCAGGAACATATTTATTGATATCGGCGACGAGCAGAGTATTGAAAATGACTTAAGCACATACAGTTCACATCTTATCGGCATGAAATATTTCGTCAGGAATGCCTCCAGCGATACTCTGCTCCTGATTGACGAGTTTGGAACAGGCACCGAACCGATGCTTGGAGGTTCAATAGCCGAAGCAATACTTGGTGAATTGAACAAATCAGGATCATATGGTGTGATAACAACCCATTATACGAATCTTAAACATTTTGCCTCGATGACAGAGGGGATAGTCAATGGCGCTATGTTATTTGATAATAACCTTATGCAACCTCTCTTTCAGCTTAGCATTGGCAAACCGGGAAGTTCCTTTGCCTTTGAAATTGCCAGAAAAATTGGCTTACCTGAAGAGATCCTCGCAAGGGCATCTGAAAAGGCAGGTGTCAAGAATATTAATTATGACCGTAACCTGAAAGATATAGCAAGGGATAAACGATACTGGGAAACTAAAAGACAGAGTATCCGACAACAGGAAAAAAGACTGGAGGAACTTGTCAGTCAGTATGAAAAAGAGGTATCCGGGGCCAGGGATCTCAGGAAGGAAATTGTTGCCAAAGCAAAGAATGAAGCAGAAACACTGCTGAATGATACCAACAGGGTAATAGAAAATACAATCCGTCAGATCAGGGAATCGCAGGCTGAAAAAGAAAAGACAAAAGAGGCGAGACAAAAGCTTGATGAGTTTAAACAGGCTGTAGGTGACGAAACTAAACCTTCAACGACGGCCTCTGAAGAGAAAGTGGCAAGACTGGCCAGAAAAGTGGAGAAAATAAAACCTGCAATAATCAGAAGCAGGGAAGAGATCCCCGAAGAATCCGAAAAGCCCTTTGTGCCGGGCGATGCAGTGAGAATGACAGATACTATGGCTTCAGGCGAGATAATCAGGATTGAGAACAGAATGGCCCAGATTGAAACGGGAAGCCTTACTCTTTTTGTCCCTCTTGATAAAATTGAGAGGATAAGCAGATCAGAACTCCGGAAGAGCTTACGATCAGAAAATAAATTGCCTGAAAGGGATCCGCTCATTACACAGCGGAAACTGAATTTCAAACCTGAAATAGACATCAGGGGAATAAGGGGAGAGGAAGCCCTGAACCTTGTCAGGGATTTTATCGACAATGCACTAATGGTTCAGCACCGCAATCTCAGGATCCTGCATGGAAAAGGGAATGGAATTCTTCGCCAGCTTGTAAGGGAGTATCTCTCATCCATGAATATTGTCAAATCATACCGGGATGAACAGGTTGATCTGGGAGGATCAGGTATTACAGTAGTTGAGATGGATCTTTAATAAAGTCTTATGGAACCATAGGAAGCAGTGACCCTTACTTTTGATGAGGGAGAGCTTTCTTTTCCGACTATACCAGCTGTCTCACTTGAATTATTCTGAACAATCCGGCGCTGATGCTGGAAATTTTCTTCATCAAACTTAAGGTCGCCATATGATAATTTAGCATCGAGTTCGTAGCTGGCACCTGCGTCAATCCCAAGTTTCACTCCTATGTACCGCGAATCTGACTCAAGCATTTCGAAGCCTGCAGGAACATTATCAACAGTTAAAGATCCGTAACCCCCTTCAAATTTAAGTTTTTTGGTCAGTTCTCCGACATTAATATCAGCGTAGCCGGCATTGAGTACCAGATTATTGATCTTTTCGATATTGATATTGTCATATTTTGTATCACCTACAACTGAACTGATCTCCTCAATCTGAATTTTGGAATATTTGCTGTCAATCAAGAGCGCCTGGGCTTTTCCAATTGCAAAGCTGCCCGAATATCTTACCGTTGCATCGAGCCATCCGGCTGATTCAATTTCAGCTTTCCCGTATGCAACTGAAAGGGAGTTTAAAGGTTTTTCATTACCACGTGCAAGGTTTTCTGCAACCAGATCCCCGTACTTGATATCAAGTTTTACAAGCCCCATGATTTCCTCAAGTTCTGAGTTTCCATATCTGTTAACAAGGGTGAAATTTATCCTTGAAGGCATTTTTACATTGTAATCGATGCTGAAGCTTTTTGAACCGCCACCCCAGCCGCTGAAATTAAATTTGTCGTCGATTATTGTCCTGGCCTTTACCACATCGCCTTCTTCCGAAAACTCAACATTAATATAGCTTAGAAGCTTTTCTGCCCTCTCTTTATTAGGATATTCAACGGTGACTTTTACATCAACGATTATCTGATTCTGGTCCGATGTCTCGACCACAACATCCCCGTATTTATTGCTGATATCGAGTGTTGTACTGGTTCCTGCTGTATATTCCTGGTGAAATACCTTTGATACTTCCTGGGCTAACAGGGTTGTTGCAGAAAGGCATAAGGTAAACGCGAGGAGTAATCCTGGTTTATAGTTTTGTGTTTTCATTGTCTGAGTTTTTAATATTTTCATTTCTGACAGCTTTAAGTTGATCCAATATATATGACATAATTTCTACTTTAGTCTGGTAATGCTCAATCATGGCATTTATTATTCTTTCATCGTTGGGGTTGGCATTGAGCTCGTGCTGAAGCTGGACATAAACAGAATCCATTCCCTTCATTTCGCTCATGAGCATCTCCTTTTGTTCAGGATTATTTTTAAGATCGATGGTACCCAGTTCACTTTCCATAAGCCTGACCTGGTGGTTATAATAATTTTCTACCTCCTTATACTGGGGAGAGACGTCGCCAAGAGTCATCCTGTTCTTGTCAGGTCTGATAAAATTATCCCATGTCCAGAGGGATGATAGTGTTACCAGCAGTGTTACTACAGCAGCCTTGAGCAGATAGGGGACAATGCTTCTTTTGATTGTTCCGGTCGAAAATCTCATTCCGAGCTTCAGCTCAAATCTCTTAAAGTGTCCTTCTGATGGCTCTGCTCCATTAAAGAACTCCTTATTACTCCGGATTATGTCTTCTATGTTTTTCATTTCTGATAATTTTTTACTTTTTCTTAAGTTCAGCAACAAGTTTTTGTTTTGCCCTTGACAGCTGCGATCTTGATGTGCTGCTCGAAATCGAAAGGATTTCTCCTATCTCATCATGATCATAACCCTCCAGAAGGTAGAGCGAAAGTATTATTCTGTACCCGTCAGGCAGCCTGTTGATTGCTTCCTTTACTTCTTCCACCCTGATATCAGCTTCTTCTTTTCTTAATATGTCATCACTGCTTTCATCCCTGATACCAATGTGAGATTCAATATCTTCAAAGATCGCTTTTCTCCTGCTCAGGGCGTCGAGAGAACGGTTTATCACAATCTTTTTCAGCCATGCGCCAAAACTGACGGTACCTGAGTAAGTATCAATTTTTTCAAAGGCCGAAAGGAACGATTCCTGCATAACATCTTCAGCTTCCATCGGGTCGTTTACGATTCTCAGACTTGTGTTATACATTGCTTTATAGTACAACTTGTAAATCTGGAACTGTGCTCTCTGGTCACCTGTTTTGCACCCGTCAAGTAAGTCCTGGTGCAGGTTAATGAATGCTGCTTCTACATTTGCCATCTTTAAATAAGAGCTGGTTTTTATCTGAGTTGCGGCACCCACTGTCTTTTATGTTTTACAATCAAAAGACGGGGGGTAAAATTTATTGCTGCACTCAATTTAAGAATTTTTTGAGATTTTTAAGGAAAATATCATAATTATTCCCTGAGTTACCTGCCCTGATGCATAATCAAGTTCTGAACCAAACATGCTGTGGGGAATTGAGAATATCAGCAGTAAGACAACCGCAGCAAGTATTGTGTAGAAAGGTTTCTCTTTCTTCCTGTTCATGACCACGGCAATAATCCAGAAAATCAATGCAATCAGTGTTTTATTGTCTGTCAGGTCCCAGCCGAACGGGACCCCGGTCCATAATTCGCCAAATGCAAATTTTTGCACGAGAGGCCCAAGTATCGCTCCTCCCGCAATAAGAAGGATAAGGGTCCACATGGTGTATTTCCTGAAAAGAGGATGCTTTACTATTGCTAAAAGTCCGGCGAGTGTTGAAAACAGCATTGCCAGGAACATGAACAGAATATGAGGAGTGAGGATGTATGACGGCACTGCTCCCTTAAACCTTATAACAACCGGCGATTCTTTTTGCAATGAACGGGTTCCTTTTGAATCAGTCAGCTCGATATAATACTGAAGCTTCCCGGCTGGCGGCTGTTGAGGTACTTCAGCAAATAATCCTCTTTCTTCAGTTATTTTAAATACTTTGTTCATAATGAAGGAATTGACAGGGTAAACCTTATACCTGAATTCACTTACACTATATTTATCGGTGGTCTTAAATCTCTTGTAAAAGAGTACTGCATGTACTGAAGTATCAGCGATCTTCAGTTTGACTTCAGGACGTTCATCAAGTCCGAGGCTGCGGATGAGGGTCACATCATAAACTGAATCGTTCACAGTTACATTAACCGCTTTCGGGTAGGTCGGGCCGGTTTTTCTCTGGTAATAAGCTGTGCCAACTGTAATTACAATCGCAAGGAACCAAAGAGTGAATTTTTTCATTGCATTATGCTTTTGCCGTCTATTTCAATTAGTTATAACTGTATCAATAAAACTTCTGTTTTCCCCTTTCTAAGGACTTCCACGCTGATTGTCTGGCCATGTTTTAGCTGACCCATCCTGTACATATAATCCTGAATGTTGTTAACCTTCTTCCCTTCTATAGATGTTATTATGTCTCCGTTCTTCATTCCTCCGGCTGCAGCAGGTTTGCCAGGGGTGACAAAGTCAGCACGAAGGCCGTTTTGTACATTTCCCGCAAAATCGGGCATTATACCCAGAGTGACACCTTTTCGTCTCATCATACGGCTCACTTCAGCCTTCGGACCAGCCTCTGTGAATTTCAGCCTTTCGGGATTGTTTGCAAAATCAGCTGCCACGTTAAAGATCAGGTCCGATATCATTACCATGCCGGGATAATTGATTTTATCCCATGTATCCGAAGGTGTATGATAATCGAGATGGGCACCAGTTGAATAAAAGAGCACGGGGATGTTTTTTCCGTAAAATGATGAATGGTCCGATGGTCCGTAACCCTCATCCGAGAAAGCAAGATTTATGCTGGTTGTATCGCTCAGAGACATGACAAGCTTTTTTAAACCTACTGCCGTTCCTGCTCCTCCAATCTGTAAGGAACTTGAATCCTTCAATCTGCCAATCATATCGAGGTTAATCATGGCATTTACTTTTGTCAGGTCGATAAGAGGATTTTCAGTGAAGTATTTTGAACCCAGTAATCCTGATTCCTCGCCCGAAAAGGCTGCAAAGATAATGCTCCTTTTATGGCTACCCTTTGTGAGGGCGAATTTTTCTGCAAGCTCAATCATTCCACCCACTCCGGAGGCGTTATCATCAGCACCGTGATGAACGGCAACGGTATCCCTAGCCCTGCTTGATGATCCCCCCATACCAAGATGATCGAAATGTCCTCCTATAATAACATATTCATTTTTAAGCACTTCATCTTCACCAGGGAGGAGCATGACAACATTCCTTGTGGTCGATTTTATTTTTATGATCTCAGATCCGGCATATACTTTTGCTCCTGTTACGAAACCCCCGCTATTCTTTGTGCTGTTGATGGTTCTTTCAAGTTCAGCGACAGTTTTTTCCTTTTTAATCAGAATTTTATCGGCAACATCCCTTTTAATTCTTAAAACTGGCATCTCGACCGAATAAGCCTCTGAGGAGAGTGATTCAAAGGTGTCACTGTCATCAGTTAGAGGCCCGGAAACCATCAGAACACCCAAAGCTCCCATATCTTTTGCAAGCAGTGCTTTATCCCTGTCGCTGTTAAACGGGATAAATCCACTTACGGATTTTTCAGGTTCAGGGTCGCCGCGGAGTATAAGCACCCATTTCCCTTTGACATCAATATTGTTATAATCATTCCATTTCAGGCTGTCGTTGTTTATGCTGAATCCGTATCCTGCGAAAACAATATCAGCTTCCAGTTCTGAATTACCGCTGAACGCGAAGGGAATAAAATCTTCTGATGGAACCAGCTCTTCTCCATTCGCAAACAAAAAATTCTTTTCGCCGGCAATCACTTTATCAGTGACTTCGTACCTCTGAAAACCGTCACCAGAAAGGGGAACAAGCCCTGCAGCAGCAAGCTGGTCCTTTATGTAGAACGCAGCCAGACTGTCACCCGGCGAACCGGTCAGCCTTCCTTTCAGCGAGTCGGACGAAAGATATTTTATGTGGTCCTGAAGCTCCCCGGTCAAGATTTCCCTTGTTACTGATGTGCTGCAGGAGTAAGCTATAATTGTAATAAAAATAGTTACATGAATAATTCCTCTGGTATCCCTCATAATAAAATAAAAGCTTAATTATTAATTATTTTAATCGCCTGAAATGCATAATCCATGTATCCGGGTACTCCCTTTCCCGGAAGACAGACTATTGAATAATAACAATCTGTTTATTCAAAAAGTTTAAAAGCTTCTTTAATAAGTCCGATGGCTTCCCTTAACTGAGCTTCATTGATCACAAGGGGAGGAGCAAACCTGATAATATGTTCATGCGTAGGTTTTGCAATTAACCCCTTGTCTTTCATGGCCAGACAGACATCCCATGCAGTTTTGCCATTTTTGGGTCTGACTACGACGGCGTTAAGCAATCCTTTCCCCCTTACAAGTTCAATCATTTCAGATTTTATGCCACGCAATTCATCACGGAATACTTTTCCCAGACGCTCTGAGTTTTCGGCAAGATTTTCATTCTTAATTACTTCAAGTGCTGCAACTGCGACCTTGCATGCAAGAGGGTTGCCACCAAACGTCGATCCGTGTTCTCCGGGCTTTATTGTAAGCATGATTTCGTCATCGGCGAGCACTGCGGAAACAGGCAATATACCTCCTGACAGGGCTTTCCCGAGTATCAGAATATCAGGACGGACACCCTCGTGATCACAAGCCAGAAGCTTGCCTGTCCGTGCAATTCCTGTCTGAACTTCATCAGCAATAAAGAGGACATTGTTTTTCCTGCACAGGTCATATGCTTTTTTCAGATATCCTTCGTCAGGAACAAAAACCCCTGCTTCCCCCTGTATGGGTTCAACAATAAAACCTGCAATATCCGGATCCTTCAAAGCATTCTCAAGGGCATTAAGATCATTATAGGGTATAATTATAAAGCCCGGAGTAAAAGGACCGTAGTGGTTCCTGGCATCCGGATCGGTCGACATTGAAATTATGGTGATTGTCCTTCCGTGAAAATTACCTTCACAGGCAATGATCTTCGCATTGTTTTCCTTTATCCCTTTTTTCTTATATGCCCATTTGCGGCATAGTTTCAGGGCAGTCTCATCACCTTCAGCCCCTGAATTCATTGGCAGTACTTTATCATACCCGAAATACTTAGTGACATACTCTTCATATTCACCAAGAACTGAATTATAAAATGCCCGTGAGGTTAGAGTCAGCTTCTGAGCCTGATCTGTCAGGGCTTTGACTATTTTAGGATGGCAGTGACCCTGGTTGACTGCAGAATATGCTGAAAGAAAATCAAAATATCTCTTTCCCTCTACATCCCATACAAAAGGACCCTGACCTCTTTCAAGGACCACCGGAAGTGGATGATAATTATGAGCACCATATTGTTCCTCACGATTTATATAATCCTGTGCATTCATGTTATTGATAATTAATTAATTATGATAAACTGAAACAAAGATACAATTTTACGAAAGCTTTTCGTCATTTCAAAATGTCAACGTTTCACCAAGCTCCATGTGGGTGTCGCCGCAATATTGCTGGTCTCTATTTATAGTGTTCGTCTTTAGCTTTTACCGAGAGGAATCCATCAGGCATAGGTGAGAGCACTGTCATCATCTCTCCGCTCTCCGGATGGGGAAACAATAAAGAATATGCATGAAGCCTGACACGTCGTATGAAATCAGCTGAGGCACCGTATTTTCTGTCTCCTACAATTGGACAGCCGATATCTGAAAGATGAACCCTTATCTGGTTCTTGCGTCCTGTATCAGTTTTAACGTCAAGGAGGCTGTAATTGTTGAGCCGTTTAATTATTTTGTAGCTGGTTATTGAGAATTTTGCATTGGGCGCCTCGCGGGTCGAATGCATCTTCTGGGCATTATCTTCGATCAGCCAGCTTTTAATGGTGTCTTCACTCTTTTCAGGAAGACCTTCCACAAGTGCATAATAATGCTTTTCAGTTTTTACCCACTCTTCCTTAATAGTTTCCATGGCATCATGGGATTTTGCAAAAAGCAGTACGCCCGAAACTTCCTTGTCGAGCCTGTGAACCACATACGCCCTTTCTTTTCCTTTACTTTGCTTTCGGAGATACTCCGATATAATTTCATAAATGCTCAGACTTCCATCAGTGCTTGATGTTGGCTTACCAGCAGGTTTTTCGACAACAATTACATGCTTGTCTTCATACAAAATTGGAAAAGGAACACCTGCTTTTGCTGCTTTCACCGTTTGAGGGATGGTCTCAACAATATCACCCGGTTTCAAGGGATATGAATGTAATGTCACCGGCTTACTGTTTATGTTGACAGTACCGCTTCTCAGCAGCTTCTTTATCCTGGTCCTGGGTGAATCAGGATAAAGCTCTGTGAGAAATTCGAGCAGGGTGGATGTTTTATTTACTATTGTTTTCAAATAGCGGTTTATTATTCAGATCAGGTCTGAGTTTTGCTGTCCTTTCAAATGATTGCTCATGGCGCCATTTCTCAATTTCTGCGGCATGACCGGAAAGGAGAACGTCAGGTACTTTCCATCCATTAAAATCTGCGGGCCGTGTGAAAACAGGCGGGGCCAGAATATCATCCTGGAAGGAGTCGGAGAGGGCAGATTGTTCATCCGACATTGCCCCCGGGATGAGCCTTACAATAGCATCGGTTATAACCACGGCTGGTATCTCGCCACCCGATAAAACATAATCGCCAATCGATATCTCTCTGGTGATCAGATGATCCCTTATCCGCTGGTCGACACCTTTGTAGTGCCCTGCAAGAATAATGATATTGTTATTAAGGGAAAGAGTGTTAGCCATTTTTTGTGTGAGGTGTTCTCCATCGGGCGAAGTATAAATTATTTCGTCATATTCTCTTTCACTTTTTAGCTTTTCAATAGCTTTATATACAGGTTCGATCATCATGACCATTCCGGCACCGCCTCCGAATGCATAATCATCGACTGTCTTGTATTTATCTTTTGTAAAATCCCTGAGATTTAACACATTGATCTCCACAAGTCCTTTTTCTCTTGCCCTTTTCACTATTGAGTGGTTCAGCGGGCTTTCAAGCAGCTCTGGCTGAACAGTCAGAATATCAATCCTCATTTTAATATTTTCCTCAAAAGTACATAAAAAGCACAGAAAAATATTTTGTCAGGAAATGACTGGATTATTCAATTCTCAGGGCATTGGCTGGATTGTAATTAGCTGCTTTAATAGTCTGGTAACTCGTAGAAATCCAGCCTATCAGTAAGGTGATCAAAGTTGCCAGGATAAATATAACCGGATTCACAGATATCCTGCTGGCAAATCCTTCCAGCCAGAAATTCGATCCGAAATACGCAACAGGATAAGCCAGCAGGGAGGAAATAATGATTAGGAACATAACCTCTCTTGATAGTAATATAAGTACGGTCTGTGTTGAAGCTCCGTAGCTCTTTCTTATTCCTATCTCCCTGGTTCTTTTGTTAGTTATATATGTGACCAGGCCTATAAGTCCCAAACAGGCAATAAAAATTGCAAGAAAAGAGAAAATCAGGAATATCTTTCCTGTCTTCATTTCCGAGGAATAAAGATCATTCCATCGGTCCGTGAAAAATTCATACTGAAATGGCTGGTCTGGTGTAAATTTTCGCCATGTGTCTTCGATTGCCCCTATGGTACCGGGAATATCATTTCCTGATATTCTCACAACAGCGAACTGATCACCGCCACCCCCTCTGTTGACTGTAAAAATAACAGGTGTTATGGCTTTATGCATCGACTCAATATTAAAATCCTTCATTACACCTATAATTTTAAGCCTGTTCCACTGCTGTGGTCCGGCAGGCTGAAGTATGAATTTGCCAACCGGATCCTTCAAACCAAGTGTCTTTACAGCGGCTTCATTTATCAGGACTGAAGTCGAATCTGAACCATATTCACGCGAGAAAAAACGTCCTTCCGTAAGCTGGACCCCCAGGGCTTCAGGAAAATCAAAACTTACAGATGTCTGATTAATAAGATAGGTGTTTTTTTCAGGATCATCATCATTAAAGAAGGCACTGTTGTTAAATTCTGTTCCCGGAACAGACCTTGAAAATCCGGCTTTTTCAATACCGGGAATCTCAAGGAGCTGTGTTCTGAATGATTCCATCTGCTTCCAGAAAGCATCAACCCGGCGTATTACAATCAGATTATCCTTACTGAATCCAATATCTTTTTTTGTCATGAAATTAAGTTGATTATACACAACAATTGATCCGATGATTATTACTATGGATACAGTAAATTGAAAAACCACAAGAACTCCCCTGAATCGTTTCGACATAGAACCTGGACTCATTGTTCCTTTCAATACTTCTACCGGATTATATGAAGCCAGGACGAAGGCCGGATAGATCCCGGAAGAGATTCCGATAATTAATACCAGTGCAATTAATGATAATATCCCCGCTATATTGCCAATCGGACTAAAGGAAAGTTCTTTGCCAATCAGTTGATTGAAACCTGGCGTTATTATATATACAAGGCTCAGGGCAATTACAGTGGCTATCGTAACAATAACCAGAGATTCTCCAAGAAATTGAATTATCAGTCCTTGCCTATTCGCACCTGAGACCTTTCTTACACCTACTTCCTTTGCCCTTCCGGCTGATTTGGCAGTGGCCAGGTTAACATAGTTGATTATTGCGACCAGAAGTATCAGTATTGCTATAACGGCAAATATGTATACCGTAGTCAGGGAACCGGGGGGTTCAAGATTATACTGTGTTGCTCCCTTAAGATGTATATCCTTTAGGGGTTCAAGGACATAACTGAAATCATTACCGGCTTTCCTGAAATCTTCAATTGTCTGGCCAATAATCTCCCGGAGTTGTGGTCCAACGTATTTAATTACCATCTCCTGGAACTTCTCCTGAAGAATATTCTTGTCAGTACCGTCACTGGTAACGATGAAAGTGTAGAAACTATGACTTATCCAAAACTGATCATTTGCCTGGCCCGGGTATGTGCTCATTGAAGCCAGCATATCAAATTTGATATGGGAATTGTCAGGAACATTCTGGATGACTCCGGTCACCGTATACAGAACAGTATCCGATTCCACGTTCATCCTTTGGCCCATTGGATCCATATCCCCGAAATACTTTTTTGCATATTCTTCGGTAAGTATCATTGATCGCGGGCGAACTAATGCTGTACCTGGATCTCCTTTTAAAAGTTTGAAACCGAAAACATTAAAGAATGTGGAATCAGCAAAAAGTACACCCTCTTCATTGAATTTTTTTTCACCAACCCTGATAAGCCAGTCACCCCACCCTCTTACTCTTGTAGCCTGTAAAACCTCAGGGTAATCCTTAAGCATTGCCTGTGCCATAGGTGCAGCAGTTATAGCCTGATCAAGTTCTCCGCCTGCCATACGGGCCACAATTTTTGTTCTGTAAATTTTCTCATCATTGGTGTGGAACCTGTCGTAACCAAGTTCATTTCTTACATATAGTGAGATGAAGATAAAGCTTGTTAAACCTATGGCAAGACCACCAATATTAAGCAAAATATATCCGCTGCGCTTTCTGATATTACGGACGGCGTTAACGAAAAAGTTTTTTAACATCGTTGAGGTGTTTTGTTAGATTAAATAGTGATATTTTCATGTAAAAGACTATTAAGTTTC
>Ga0105107_10002059_pt1 | contig 13214 bp, 9 predicted proteins | sample PPLLaktember2015_6_FD_79335 | JGI IMG/M metagenome (GOLD analysis project Ga0105107, IMG submission 79335) | Freshwater sediment microbial communities from Prairie Pothole Lake near Jamestown, North Dakota, USA - PPLs Lake P8 Core (1) Depth... | ecosystem: Environmental > Aquatic > Freshwater >...
CGCGGCGAGGCGCGATGCCGCGCCCGTGTCGCTCACGTCGGCGGGAATCGTGACCACGTCGAGGGGCATCGCCGCGTGCTCGCGCAGCGCGGCAAGCGCGGACCCGATGCGGGGTGCGTCGCTGCCCTTCAGCACGACGATGCGCGCCGCCTGCGCGGGAAACGCGACCACGAGCGCAAGCGCGGCAAGCGTCGCATGGATCGGCGCGAGGGATGGCACGGCGCGGCGGCGCGGGTCGGGCACGTGGTGTGGACGGAGGGGCAGCGACCGGCAGGCGTCGAGGACGTACGGCACGCCGAGGCACCGCGACGCCGGCATGCCGGCGCCGGGCGCACGAAGGATACACCGCGCGCCGGCCGTGCCGGACGCCGCCGGTCCGCGCAACACCGACGCTATGCGGTCACGACCGGGATCTTGCCGATCCGCGCCCGCCATTCGGCGGGGCCGGTCTTGTGGACCGCGTTGCCCTGCGCGTCCACCGCAACGGTCACGGGCATGTCCTTCACCTCGAACTCGTAGATCGCTTCCATGCCCAGGTCGGCGAAGGCGAGCACCTTCGAGGCCCGGATCGACTTCGACACGAGGTACGCCGCTCCACCCACCGCGATGCAATAGACGGCACCGTGCTTGCGGATCGATTCGATCGCGGCGGGGCCCCGCTCCGACTTGCCGACCATGCCGATCAGTCCCGTCTTCGCGAGCATCGTGTCGGTGAACCTGTCCATGCGCGAGGACGTCGTCGGACCCGCCGGGCCGACCGCCTCGTCGCGCACCGCGTCCACCGGACCCACGTAGTAGATGAAGCGGTTGGTGAAGTCCACCGGCAGCGTTTCGCCGCGCGCGATCATCTCGGTCAGGCGCTTGTGCGCGGCATCGCGCCCGGTGAGGAGCTTGCCGGAGAGCAGCAGCCGCTCGCCGGACTTCCACGAGGCGACATCGGCCCTGGTGAGCGCGTCGAGGTCGACGCGGCGGCTCGAGCCGAAGTCGAGGGCAAGCTTCGGCCAGTCGTCGAGCGACGGCGGGTCGAGACGCGCTGGCCCGCTGCCGTCGAGAACGAAGTGAACGTGGCGCGTCGCCGCGCAATTCGGCAGCAGCGCCACCGGCTTCGACGCGGCGTGCGTCGGCCAGTCGTTGACCTTGACGTCGAGGACGGTGGACAGTCCGCCCAACCCCTGCGCCCCGATGCCGAGCGCGTTCACCTTCTCGTAGAGCTCGAGCCGGAGCTCCTCGGATCGGGTCTGCGGACCGCGGGCGACGAGCTCGTGCAGATTGATCGGGTCCATCATGCCCCACTTGGCGAGGAGCATCGCCTTCTCGGGCGTACCGCCTATGCCGAGCGACAGGATGCCGGGCGGGCACCAGTCGGCGCCCATCGTGGGCACGACCGACAGCACCCAGTCGACGATGCTGTCGTTGGGGAGCAGCATCGCGAACTTCGACTTGTTCTCGGAGCCGCCGCCCTTGGCTGCGACGATCACGTCGACCTTGTCGCCGGGCACCAGCTCGACGTGCACGACGGCCGGCGTGTTGTCCTTGGTGTTGACGCGCTTGCCGTCCGGGTCGGCCAGCACCGACGCGCGCAGCGGGTTGTCGCGGTCGGTGTAGGCGCGGCGCACGCCCTCGTCGACCAACTGCTGCAGCGAGCGCTTCGTGTCCCAACGCACCTCCATGCCGACCCGCACGAACGCGATCGCGATGCCGGTGTCCTGGCACATCGGCCGGTGGCCTTCGGCGGACATGCGCGAGTTGATGAGGATCTGCGCCATCGCGTCCTTCGCCGCCGGCGAGGCCTCGCGCTCGTAGGCCTCGTGGAGCGAGCGGATGTAGTCGGCCGGGTGGTAGTAGCTGATGAACTGGAAAGCGTCGGCGACGCTCTGGATGAAGTCTTTCTCGCGGATGGTGGTCATCGTCGCTCCCCGGGGCGCGCCGTTCGCGGCCCGCGTTCGGTGGTTAGTGGGCGGCGCCGGCGTGCTTCGCGCCGCGTTGCGGCATGAGCCGGTCGGTGGCGGCGATCGCCATCGCCGAGAGCAGGAAGGTGATGTGGATCGCCGTCTGCCAGAGCAGCGTCTTCTCGTCGTAGGCGGAAGCGTTGATGAAGGTCTTGAGCAGGTGGATCGATGAGATGCCGATGATCGCCGTGGCGAGCTTCACCTTGAGCACGCTCGCGTTGACGTGCGACAGCCACTCGGGCTGGTCCGGGTGGCTCTCGAGGCGCATGCGCGAGACGAACGTCTCGTAGCCCCCGATGATCACCATGATGAGCAGGTTGCTGATCATCACGACGTCGATCAGGCCTAGCACGACCAGCATGATCACCGTCTCGGACGGCGTCTTTGCGGTCGATACGGCCTGCCCGGGGGGCGTCACCGCGGAGACGATCGCCGAGAGCGCCTCCTGGTTGCCGAACGCCGCCTCGACGAGGTGGACGAGCTCGACCCAGAAGTGCCAGACGTAGACGGCCTGCGCGACGATGAGGCCCAGGTAGAGCGGCAGCTGCAGCCACCGGCTCATGAAGATGAGGTACGGCAGCGGCTTCATCCGCGCGTTGGCGAGCGAGAGGGGATCGGGCTGGTTGGCCATGGGCGGGAGGGGACGGGACGGAGCGCGGAAGTCTAGCGCAGTCCCCGCCACGCATTCTGCGGCACCCGGCGGGGCGCCGTCCTGCGCTGGGTCAAGCCGCGGCGGGCTGCCGCGGGCTCGAGGGCGCGGGAGTCGGCGGGCGCACGAGGAAGGAGGCCAGCGCCGGCAGCAGGAAGATCGCGCCCAGCATGTTGACGACGAACATGAACGCGAGCAGCAGGCCCATGTCGGCCTGGAACTTGAGCGCGGAGAACGCCCAGGTGCCCACGCCGATGCCCATCGTGATGGCGGTGAACACGGCAGCGGTGCCGCGGTTGCGCAGCGCCTGGTAGAAGGCTTCGCGCAGCGTGGCGCCGTTGTCCTCCATCTGGTGCTGCATCTGCTCAAAGAGGTAGATGCCGTAGTCGACGCCCACGCCCACGCCGAGCGCGATCACCGGCAGCGTCGAGACCTTGAGGCCGATGCCCAGCGTGGCCATCAGCGCGTTGCACAGGATCGACACCAGCGTCAGCGGCAGGATGATGCACAGCACCGCCGCCCACGAGCGGAACGTGATCCAGCAGAGCAGGATGATGGCGCCGAACAGTGCCAGCAGCATCGTGATCTCGGCGGCGTCGACCGCCTCGTTGGTCGCGGCCATCACTCCGACGTTGCCGGCGGCGAGGCGGAACTCGACCTGCGGCGTGGCGTTCTCGGCGGCGAAGCGCTTGACCTCGCGCACGATGTGGGCGATCGTGGTGCCCTGGTGGTCGCGCGTGAACGCCAGCACCTGCATCGCGCTGCAGTCGGTGTTGAGCAGGCCCGTCGAGGTGTCGATCGGCGTGACCGACTGCGCCAGCACGTCGGAGTTGCGCGACAGCGCCCGCCAGTCCGGGCTGCCCTCGTTCCAGCCCGCGTTGACGTTCTTGGCGAGCCCGGGCAGCGACAGCACCGACTGCACGCCGGCGACGTTGCGCAGGAAGAAGTCGAAGCGGTCGACCAGGTCCATCACCGCGAAATCCGTGCAGGCGCCGTCCACGTCCTTCGTCTGCACGACCACCGACAGCACGTCGACGCCGATGGCGAAGTGGTCGACGATCACCGCGTTGTCGCGGTTGTAGCGCGAACTGTCGTGTAGCTCGGGAATGCCCTTGCCGAGGTCGCCTGTGCGCAGGTCGCGCGCCTTGATCGTGCCGACGGCGAGGAGCGCGGCGGCGACGAGCAGCACGACGACGGCGTTGCGCCGCTCGGTGAAGCCGGAGATCCACCGCCACAGGGCGTCCACGCGCGGGTGCGCGACGGGCCGCGGCGCGCTCGGCGCGGGCAGCCACGACAGCAGGATCGGCAGCAGCAGCTTGTTCGTCACGATCATCAGCAGCACGCCGAGGCTCGCCGTGATGCCCAGCTCGCGGACGACGTCGATCTTGATGTGCATGATGACGAGGAAGCCGAGCGCGTTCATCACGAGCGCGAGCGTCCCCGGCACGAACAGCTTGAGGAACGCGTTGTGCGACGCGCGCAGGCCGCCCACGCCCCGGCCCGCCTCGTCCGCCCAAACGTTGGTCATCTGCACGGCGTGCGACACGCCGATCGAGAAGATGAGGAATGGGACCAGGATCGACATCGGGTCGATGCCGTAGCCGAGCAGCGGCAGCAGGCCCAGCAGCCAGAGCACCGGCATCAGCGCGCAGACGAGCGCGAGCAGCGTGAGCGGTAGCGAGCGCGTGTACCACCACAGCAGCAGCGTTGTGATGACGAAGGCGAGCCCGAAGAACGCCAGCACGCCGATCGCGCCCTCGGTGATGTCGCCCACCGCCTTGGCGAAGCCGATGATGTGCACGTCCACGCCCTGCTCGGCGTACTTGCCGCGCAGCGCCTCCAGCTTGTCGGCGACGGCCTTGTAGTCGAGCCGCGCGCCCGTCTGCGGGTCGATCTCCAGCAGCTCGGCGCGGATCAGCGCGCCGCGGAAGTCGTTGGAGACGAGCCGGCCGACGCTTCCCGACTTCAGCACGTTCTCGCGCACCAGCGCCAGGTCGGCCGGCGTGCCGCGGAACGCGGCGGGGACGACGTTGCCGCCCGCGAAGCCCTCTTCGACGACCTCGATGAAGCGTGTGTTCGGCGTGAACAGCGAGGTGACGCTCGGCCGGTCCACGCCGGGGATGAAGAACACGTCGTCGGTCGCCTCCTTGAGCGCGCGCATGAACTCGGGCGTGTAGATGTCGCCGGCCCCGCGCACGCGCAGCGCGACCAGCACGCGGTTCGCGCCGCCGAACACCGTCTGGTAGGCGGTGAACGTGCGCATGTACGGGTGCTCGAGCGGCACCATCTTGTTGAAGCCGGCGTCGACGCGCAGCTGCGTCGCCGACCACGCGAGGGCTACGGTGACGGCCGCGAACAGCAGGAGCAGCGGCACGCGCGCGGCGAACACGACGCGCGCGGTCGCCGCGACGAAGCGGTCGAAGGCCGTGTGCAGGCGCGTCTTCATTGCGGCGCGGCGGCGACGCCGCCCTCCCCGGCGAGGATGCGCGCGCCGCCGGGCAGCGCGCGCACCGCCGCCACCGCGCGGCCGTCCGGGCTGCGGCGCGCGGCGAACGTTCGGCCCTGGTCGCGGCTCTCGAGCATCGTGCCCTCGCGGCCCGCGAGCACGACGCCGCCGTCGGGCAGGACCGTCCCCGCGAGCAGCGTGGCCTTGGTGCCCTCGGGGGCGACGCTCGTCCATGTCGCACCCGCATCCGCCGAGCGGAACGCGTTGCCGCGCAGTCCGTAGACCAGCATGCCGCCGTCGGGGGTGGCGAGCACGCCGAAGAACGAGCCCTTGTACGGCGAGGCGAGCGGCGCGAACGTGCGCCCTGCGTCGGTGGAGCGCGCGAGGAAGCCCGCCTCGCCGGCCACCACGACCGAGCCATCGGGCGCGACTGCCAGCGCGTTGAGATGCTGGTCGCCCTCGAACGGCTGACCCGCGGCCCAGGTGCGGCCGCCGTCGCGGCTCTCGTACCACGAGCCGTAGGCGCCCGCGGCGACAAGGTGCTTGGCGTCGACGTAGGCGGCCGCCAGCAGCGGGCGCTGGTCGTCGGGTGCGGCGTGGACCTGCACCCACGTCTCGCCGCCGTCCTCGGTGCGCAGGATCACGGCATCGTGGCCGACGGCGATGCCGTGTTTCGCGTCTGCGAAGCGCACGTCGGTGAGCGTGGCGGTGGTCGGCGAGCGCGCGGCGCGCCAGCTGCGCCCCTCGTCGTCGGAGAGCAGCACTACGCCGCGCTCGCCCACGCCCACGGCGCGGTTGCCGGCGGTCGCCAGGCCCAGTACGAGCAGTCGGTGGGCGGCGATCTCGGTCGGCGGGAAAGGGGGTAGTGGCCTCGGCGCGAACGCGTAGAGCGCCGCGCCCAGCATCACCAGCGCGAAGACGAGGCCGGCCGCGAAGCGCGTCATCGGCGTCGTAACCGGGAGCTCGTGCGCCGCGCCCGCGCCTGCCTCGCGGCGGTGCCGCGCGGCCGCGAGGCAGCGAGCGCTAGCGGGTGCCTATGCCGCGCAGGCCCGAGGGCGTGAAGTCGGCCTTGTCGCGCTTGACCGGCTCGAAGACCTTCGGCTCCTGGTTGCGCATGCCCATCGCGATGTAGCGACCCGACTGCAGGTCGTGGTGCACCTCGAGCGTCGCGAAGATCATCGGCACTTCGGCGAAGACGATCGAGTGCTGCTCGGCGACGCGCCACAGCTCGTCGCGCGCGTCGTACTTGTCGACGACCAGCACCATCCAGCTGTCCGCGTCGATGTAGAACACGCGCTTCTTGTAGATGTGGCTCGTGCCCGGCTTCAGCGTTGCCTCGACCACCCACACGCGGTGCAACTCGTAGCGGGCGAGGTCCGGATTGACGTGCGCGGGCTTGAGCACGTCGGCCATCTTCACCTCGTTGCCCGAGATCAGGTAAGAGTTGTACGGGACGTAGAGCTCCTGGGTGCCGACCAGCTTCCAGTCGTAGCGCTCGGTCGAGCCGTTCCACATGCCGAAGTCGTCGCTGGTGCGCAGCCCGTCGGCCGCGGTGCCGGGGTTGTCGTGCGCCACCTGCGGGGCGAGGCGCACGCGGCGCTGGCCGGGGTTGTACGTCCACGCGCTGCGCGGCTCCTTCACCTGGTCGACGGTCTCGTGCACGAGCAGGATCTGGCCGGCGAGGCGCGCCGGCGCGGTGGTCGACTGGAGGAAGTTGGCGAGCTTGTTCTCCTGGCGCTCGGCCGCCGGCCTGGTCAGGTTGCCGTAATGGAAGTCGTACTCGTAGTCGAACGCGACCGGCGTGTAGCTGCCCTCGCGCGTGACCGCGGCCTGTGCCCACTTGGTCAGGTAGGTGTCGCCGCGGTAGCGAAGCACCGTGTTCCAGATCGCCTCGAGCCCGTCCTTCGGCACCGGGAAGGGGATGCCGCCGCGCACGCCGACGACGCCGTTGCCGCCCTGCGACAGCCTCGCCTTGCCGGCATTGGCCGCGGTCTCGTCGTACACCGCCTTGGGGAAGGACGCGCTGCGCCGCGTGGGATAGACGGCCATCTTCCACGTCGGGTACTTCTTCAGCATCGCGTACTGCCCCGGCGACAGCTGCGCCTTGTACTGGTCGGCGTTGGCGCCGGTGATCGTGAACTGCGGCTTGTCGGCCTTGAACGGGTCGGCGTAGTGCCCGCCCGCGACGTGGCCCGGCTGCGGCTTGACGATGCCGCCGGTCCACGCGGGGATCGTCCCGGCCGCGTTGCCGCCGGCCTCGGCGCCCATCGGCGTGCGCGCCTGCCCGAACACGGCGCCGGCCGCGCCCAGCGCGAGCGCCAGCCCGACGACGCGGAATGCCTGCTTGTTCATCGTTGCTCTCCTGGTCTCGCGGGCGCGTTCAGAACGCGTAGCTGATGCTGATCGAAACGAAGTCGCGGTCGCGCAGCGGGTTGGAGTTGCTCGCGTAGTCCGCGCTCTGGCCCGGCGGCAGCGGCCCGGACGCCGCGTTGGGCACGTCGGTGCCGCCGTAGGTACGGCCGCCGAAGAAGTTCGTGTAGGCGATGTCCGCCGTCCACTTCTGCTGGTAGTTGAAGCCGATTCCGAACGTGAGCGCCTTGGCGCTCTCGTTGAACGTCGGCCCCACGCCCGAGACGTCGTGCGACCAGACCAGGCGCGGCGAGACCGTTGCTCCGAACACGTCCGCGTAGTCGAGGCGGCCCACCAGCCGGTAGCCCCAGGAGTTGCGCGTGGCGAAGCAGTCGGTCGACACGGAGTTGTACGCCGACGCGGTCGACGACCCCGGCTGCGGCAGGTGGCAGCCCGGCCCGGCGAACTTGAGGTCGTCCGGCAGGTCGAGGTAGGTCCAACCGACCTCGCCCACGACCACGAGCTGCTCGGCCGCCAGCTGCGGCCCGAACGACTTCGTGCCGGTCGCCTGCACCTGGTGCATCTTCACCCGCCGGTAGCCCGAGATCTCGGTGCCGTAGGGCACCGCGGCCGCCGCCACCGGGTTGGTGCTCGTGAGCTGGTTGGCGAGCCCGAGTGCTGCGAGCAGGAGCTCTGCCGAAGGCAGCTGCAACGGCTGGTTCCTGCGGTACGACCACTCGCCCTGCAGCGCGATGCCCCATGGCCCGGCCGTGTTGGCCGACAGGCCCCACAACTGGATGTCTTCGGGGTACTCGAGGAAGTACTGGCCGGCGCGCCCGGCGGCGGTGGCGCATGCTGCGTTGGTCGCGTTGAGCGCGGCCAGTGCCGTCGCGTTCGCCGCGCCGCCGACGATCGGCGCGAGCGCCGCGATGTTCGTCGGCGTAAACAGGGCGCCGAACGACGGGACGTTGAGCGCGGTGCAGGCCGGGTTGCCCTGCGCCACCGCAGGGATGCGCGCCGCGGTGAGCGCCGCGACCTGCTGTGGCGTCAGGTTCTGCGAGATCGTCTGCGCGGCGGTGATGCCGCCGCGCGTGCCCGACACGAGCGGCGTACGGCTGTGGTAGTTGACGAAGAACAGGCCGAACTCGGTGTTGTTCCAGTCGGGGACGAACTGGCGCAGCGCCACGCCGTACTGCCCGCTGTCGCTCGGGTTGCGGTCCGCGCCGCGCGGGGCCTTCAGCTGCGCGGTCGGCGACACCGGGAAGATGCCGGCGGCGCCGTGCTGGTCGTTGCGGCGGCCGAAGCCGGTGTAGGCGAAGTCGCCGTCGTCGACGGCGAAATCGTTGGTGCTGAAGAACACGCCGCGCGGGTCGATGCGCGTCTTGTCCCAACTCGCGAGCCAGGTGGCTTCGATCGTCGTGGTGTCGGTCAGCTCCTGCGAGCCCCAGACCATCGGCGTCGGGAGGAACGCCTCCTTGAGCTCCGAGCCCGGCAGGCGCAGCCGTGAGACGTCGATCGGGTTCAGGATGTTGATGCCGTTGGGTATGAACGTGCTCTCGCCCCAGCTCACCACCTGGTTGCCCGCGCGGAGGTTCAGCGTGCGCCCCGCGATGGACCACTTGCCGAACACGAACGCGTCGAGGATCTCGGCGTCGCTGACCAGACGGTCGCGGGCCTCCGGCCCGAGACCGTCCTTGCGGTCGACGGCCCAGTCATAGAACGCGGTGCCGCGCACGAACATGCCGTAGTCGCGCCACTTGAGGAGCAGGTCGACGGTCGCCTTTGCGGCGAGGGAGGTGAGGTCCCCCGAGTCGTAGTTGAGGTTCCCGTCGTCGGCGTTGGGGTCGCGCGAAGTGCCGCCGTTGACGATCGCGACCAGGCCCGGGTCGCGGCTCTGAGTGCGCCACAGCGCACCCACCGAGATCGTGGTGTCGAGGCTGCCGGTCACCTCGTCGTGGCTGAACGGGAAGGCCTGCGCGGCGGGTATCGCGCCGAGCGCGCAGGCGACGGCTGCCGCAACGCCGGACAGGCGCAGCGGTGTTCCGCTGGAACGTCGGGTCATGCGAATCTCTCCTCCGTTGGCCGGGGTGTCGGCCGCCCTGATGTCGAGGACGGCCGGCCCGGGGCGCGCGCCCGGTCGGCTTCGTGCCGCGTCTTGTCGCAATACCCAGGACCAATTGGATTCTTGCAGGCCGCACGGGGGCGCGCAAGGTCGCCCGGCATCGTACTTGCGCCACGACAGATGGAATGTTGCGCACCCCCCAAGGGCCGCCGGGCGGGACTTGCCGGGAAACGCGACCGGCCGGCCGCCTTTTCGCGGCCGGCGCCGCGGGGCGGTGCGCCGCGGCGGCCTTGCGCTGCATCAACGCGATCGCGTTGCCGGCGCCGGGACGCGGCGGTTAGACTCGGCCGTCCTGCACCACTTCAAGCGCGCGGCCGCCGGGCTGGCGCGGAACGAAAATCCCGTCCGGAGGAAACGGCATGTCCACCACGATCGAATCGGTCCTGAACGAGACCCGCGTCTTCGAGCCCTCGCCGGCGTTCGTCGCGCAGGCGCACCTGACCCGCGACGACTACTACCGGCTGGTCGCGGAATCGAACAAGGACTACGCGGGCTACTGGGCGCGGCTCGCGCGCGACCATCTGCTCTGGACGAAGCCGTTCACGCAGACGCTCGACGAGTCGAATGCCCCGTTCTACAAGTGGTTCGCCGACGGGCAGCTGAACGCTTCGTACAACTGCCTCGACCGCCACATCTTCACGACGCCCAACAAGACCGCGATCATCTTCGAGGCGGACGACGGCTCGATCACCAAGGTCAGCTACCAGGACGTCTACGAGCGAGTCTGCCAGTTCGCCAACGGCCTGAAGAAGCTCGGCGTGAAGAAGGGCGACCGGGTGCTCATCTACCTGCCGATGTCGATCGAGGCAGTGGTGGCGATGCAGGCCTGCGCCCGTATCGGCGCGATCCACTCCGTGGTGTTCGGCGGCTTTTCGGCGAAGAGCGTCAACGAGCGCATCGCCGATGCCGGTGCGAAGCTCGTGATCACCGCCGACGGCCAGTTCCGCGGTGGCAAGGAGATCCCGCTCAAGCCGGCCGTCGACGAAGCGCTGTCGATGGAGGGCTGCTCGTCGATCGAGGGCGTCGTCGTCTACCGCCGCACCGGCAATGCCGCGCTCGCCTGGGACGACAAGCGCGACATCTGGTGGCACGACCTGATCTCGGGGCTGCCGAAGGAGTGCGAGCCCGTGCCCGTCGACGCCGAGCATCCGCTCTTCGTCCTCTACACGTCGGGGTCGACCGGCAAGCCCAAGGGCGTGCAGCACTCGACCGGCGGCTACCTGCTCGGCGCGGTCTGCTCGCTCAAGTGGACCTTCGACATCAAGGATTCCGACGTCTTCTGGTGCACGGCGGACGTGGGCTGGATCACCGGGCACACGTACGTCGCCTACGGCCCGCTCGCGGTCGGCGCGACGCAGGTGATGTTCGAGGGGGTGCCGACCTATCCGTCGCCGACCCGCTTCTGGGAGATGATCCAGCGGCACAAGGTCTCGATCTTCTACACGGCGCCGACCGCGATCCGCTCGCTGATCAAGCTCGGCGCCGACCTGCCGAAGCAGTTCGACCTGTCGTGCCTGCGCCTGCTGGGCTCGGTGGGCGAGCCGATCAACCCCGAGGCGTGGATGTGGTACTACACGCACGTCGGAGGCTCGCGCTGCCCGATCGTCGACACCTGGTGGCAGACGGAGACCGGCAGCCACATGATCTCGCCGATGCCGGGCGCGACGCCGCTGAAGCCAGGTTCCTGCACGTTCCCCCTGCCCGGCATCCAGGCGGCAATCGTCGACGAGACCGGCCACGACGTCGAATGGGGCAAGGGCGGCTTCCTGGTGATCAAGAAGCCGTGGCCCTCGATGATCCGCACGATCTGGCGCGACCCCGATCGCTTCCGCAAGTCGTACTACCCCGACGACCTGGGCGGCAAGCTCTACCTCGCCGGCGATGGCGCGAACCGCGACATGGACGGCTACTTCTGGATCATGGGGCGCATCGACGATGTGCTGAACGTTTCCGGCCACCGCCTCGGCACGATGGAGATCGAGTCGGCGCTGGTCGCGAACCCGCACGTCGCCGAGGCGGCCGTCGTCGGGCGCCCGGACGACATGACCGGCGAGGCGGTGTGCGCGTTCGTCGTGCTGAAGCAGGCGCGCCCCGAGGGCGCCGAGGCGGAGAAGATCGCCAAGGAACTGCGCGAGTGGGTGGCCAAGGAGATCGGTCCGATCGCCAAGCCGAAGGACATCCGCTTTGGCGACAACCTGCCCAAGACACGTTCCGGCAAGATCATGCGGCGGCTGCTCCGCTCGCTCGCCAAGAACGAGGACATCGACCAGGATACCTCGACGCTCGAGAATCCGCAGATCCTCGACCAGCTCAAGGAAGTTAAGTAGCGCGGCCTGCCCGCGGCGCGCGTTTGTGGTACAACGCGGCGGCACCCTGCGGCGGGTTCCGCCGCGCGCGTTTCGGGCCACCCTCCAGTGAAAGACATCGGCACCACGCTCTTCGTCCTCCGGCTCGTCAAGCTGGTGCTCGAGATCGCGCTCTTCGCGCTCGCGGGGCAGGGCATCGTCTGGATGATGATCCGCGCCGTCGGTCAGCAGGCCGAGACCAACTTCGCCTATCGCGCGCTGCAGACCGTCGCTTCGCCGTTCACGAAGCTCGTGAGGCTCGTCTCGCCGAAGTTCGTCGTCGATCGCCACATCCCGTGGGCGACGTTCGCGCTGCTCGCCGTCGCCTGGGTGTGGGTGACGTTCACGATCGCAGACACCTGCATCGGCGCGGGACTGTCGATCGCCGATTGCGAGCGGGCGCGCTGAGCTCGCCGAAGATGGACGCGCTGCGCCGCATCGGGCTCACGAAGATCGCCGGCTGGGCGCGGGTGTTCGGCGCCACCGCGTTCGCGCAGCGGCTGCTGGAGACAGTGCGGCAGGAGTACCCGGACGACGTGCGGGCGCTCTCGTCGCTCGCGTTCCTCTACGCGCAGCAGGACCGCCGTCGCGAGGCGCTCGCGCTGTTCGATCGTGCGGTCGCACTCGCGCCAGGCAACGCCGAATACGCGTTCAATCGTGCCTACCTGCTGCAGCAACTGAACGATCACGAGGCGGCGATCGGCGCGTTCCGGCGCGTGCTCGAGATCAGCCCGGACCACGATCGCGCACACTACGGTCTCGGGTTGTCGCTCATCTCGCTGAAGCGCCTCGACGAGGCCGTCCCGGTGCTCGAACGCAACACGAAGCTGCAGCCGATGAGTCCGTACGGCTGGTACCAGCTGGGCCGCGTGCAGTTCGACCGCGGCAAGGCGGACAAGACCGCCGCCATCGTCGCCCATCTGAACACCTTCGAGCCCAAGGTCGCCGCGCAACTCGCGCGCGAGACGGGTCTGCCCGCACCGCCGCGTCCCTAGCGCGCCATCGCGCGCGCTGGCCGCACGTGAGGCAGGTCCCGCCTCTGCTGGACGCGGCGCACAAAAGCTGCATTCTTGCGGCGCCGATCGGCGTTCCGCGCGTGAACCGGTTGTTGCGACCGGAAAAACCCGTTTATACTCGCGGCAATTTGCCGGGTCGATGACCTGGGCATAGGCTGCGGCCAGCGCGACGATCGAATCGCGGCGGGCGGCCGGTGGCGAAGGCCTATCGCGCGCACCACGAATCGCGCGGAGCGCCGACCGGCCGCAAGGCCAAGGGGATTTCACCGTTCTGCGTCAGGAGGAGCGTTTCATGCAGCTATCCCAGAAGCACGTGGAGTACTGGAGCAAGAATCTCC
>Ga0105107_10002060_pt1 | contig 13210 bp, 12 predicted proteins | sample PPLLaktember2015_6_FD_79335 | JGI IMG/M metagenome (GOLD analysis project Ga0105107, IMG submission 79335) | Freshwater sediment microbial communities from Prairie Pothole Lake near Jamestown, North Dakota, USA - PPLs Lake P8 Core (1) Depth... | ecosystem: Environmental > Aquatic > Freshwater >...
CATCAAGGCCGTCTCTCCCTTCATTCGACGTCGCGTCCGAGGTAAACGCCGTCGCGCTCCAATTGTGCCTGAAGCGTTGCCACATCCAGTGCGCGCGGCGCGATGCCTTGCGTGAGCGCCAGCGCCGCCGCGGTTCCCGCAGCCTGGCCCATGATGAAGCAGCCGCCGCTCACGCGCGCGGCGGACTGGCCTTCCGAGGTCATCGACGCGCAGCGGCCGGCCACCAGCAGGTTGTCGATCGCCTGCGGCACCAGCATGCGGTAGGGCAGGTGGTTGAAGCCGCGCGACCCGGGGATCGCAGGCCACGACCACTCGACGTCGCCTGCGACGTGTCGCTCGAGTGGCCAGCCATTCACGCCGACCGTGTCGGAAAAGCTCGCGCACGCGAGCACGTCGTCGGCGCTCAGCGCGTACTCGCCGATCACGCGGCGCGTCTCGCGGATGCCGACCTGTGCCGCAATGTCGAGCGCGTACGCGCGCTCGAAGCCGGGCACGCGCGCGCGGAGGAACCGCACGTACTCGCGGATCTGCCGGCGGCCTTCGATCTCGCCGGCGCTCCACTGCTCGGCGTCGGTGCCGTCCATCGCGGCGCCGTCGGCATTGCGGATCTGCGTGACGTTCGCGCGCCACTCGGTCGGGTTCTTCTGCGGCCGCACGATCGCGCCCCGGCGCGGGAAGCGGAATGCGCCTTCGCGCTCGGCTTCCTCCATCAGGCGCGGGATCTCCTGGACGGCGTCGCGCGCGCGCTCGGGATCGACGTTGTTGACGCGGAACATCAAGGTCGGATACAGCAGGTGCTCGCTCTTCTCCCACGGCGCGCCGGCCCAGGCTGCGAGGTCGCCATCGCCCGAGGCGTCGATGAAGAGCCGCGCCCGGATCGCGCGCCGGCCGGATTTCGTTTCGACAAGCAGCGCGTCGATCGTCCGTTCATCGCGCATGGCCACGCCGGCGCCCAGCGCGTGAAAGTACAGCTTCGCGCCGGCGGCGGCGAGCAGGTCGTCGGCCGCGCACTTGTACGCCGACATGTCGTAGGCCTGCGCCAGCGTCTTGCCGAAGATCGAGTGCGGGCCGTTCAGCCCGCCCAGTTGCGCGATGCGGTCGAGCAGATCGTCCGCGACGCCGTGCACGACACGCCGGATCTCGCCGTGGACATTGGCGAACAATCCGCAAAAGTTGGTGACCCCGGCGGCGGTGCCCATGCCGCCGAGGAAGCCGTAACGCTCGACGAGCAGGGTGGCTGCGCCGCCGCGCGCCGCGCCGGCCGCCGCCGCGATCCCCGCCGGTCCACCACCCAGGACGATGACGTCGTACTCCCCGGCGATCGGGGTCTGGCGCGCGGGCTCGGTGACGAAGTGCATGGCGGCGGGGAAGATACCGCAGGCGCGACGTGCGCGGGGCACCGACGCATGCTTAGAATCGCTCCTGTGGACAAGCCGTTCAACCAGGTCGCGCTCCAATCCGCCCCCGACAAGGCGCGCGGCGTGCGTGCGTTCTGGGGCTGGCTGACGAGCGTCGGCCGCGGGAAGGCGCGCCAGCCGATTTCCGGCGCGGAGCTGCGTCTCGCGCGCACGACTTTCCGCGAGTGCCTCGCGGGCACAGGCGGCGAGGCCTCGGCGCGCCGGCGAGTGGAGACGCTCGCAGCGTTGTTTCGCGGCCTGAACGACGCGGGGCGGCAGAGCGTCCTCGGCCTGCTCGCCGAGGAGTTCGGGCCCGACGAGCTCGCCGTGAACGGCGCGATCCAGGCTTACCTCGACGCCGCGCCCGGCGCGTCGCGGCGGCACGCCGAGTCGGAGCTGCGGCTCACGCTCGGCAGCCCGCGCATCCGCATCCTGAAGCAGTTCAACCTGCTGCACGACGGCGTGAAGTTCCTCGTCGACCTGCGCGCTGACGTGCTCCGCTACCTGCGCGAGCGGCCAGAGCTCGCGGTGCTCGACGAGGAGCTCTACTCGCTCCTCTCGAGCTGGTTCGACATCGGCAACCTCGAGCTGAAGCGCATCTCGTGGGGCTCGCCGGCGATGCTGCTCGAGAAGCTGATCGCCTACGAGGCGGTGCACGAGATCCAGTCGTGGCGCGACCTGCGCAACCGCCTCGACTCCGACCGGCGCTGCTACGCGTTCTTCCACCCGCGCATGCCTGACGAGCCGCTGATCTTCGTCGAGATCGCGCTGGTGAAGGACATGGCGGACAACATCTACCAGCTCCTCGACGAGGAGGCGCCGGCCGTCGACCCGCACGCGGCGCAGGCCGCGATTTTCTACTCGATCTCGAACACGCAGGTCGGCCTCAAGGGCGTGACGTTCGGCGGCTTCCTGATCAAGCGCGTGGTCGAGGAGCTGCTCGCCGAGTTCCCGAAGCTCAAGACCTTCGCGACGCTGTCGCCGGTGCCCGGCTTCCGCAAGTGGCTCGACGGCCGCGTCGCCGCAAAGGATCACTCGCTCTTCGGCCGGCACGAGCGCGAGAAGCTGTGCCATGAGGCGGAAGCGAAGGATCCGTGCGACGCGCTCGCGCAGCTGATGCTGCGCGGCTTCGTGGCCGAGGCGCAGCCGCCGGAATCGGTGCGCGGCACGCTCATGCATCTGTGCACGCGCTACCTTGCCGAGGAAAAGGAAGGCCCGCCGGAGAATGCGCGGCCGCTCGATCCGGTCGCGCGCTTCCACCTCGGCAACGGCGCGCGCCTCGAGCGCATCAACTGGCTCGCCGACACCAGCCCGCGCGGCGTCAAGCAGGCGGGCGGGATGATGGTGAACTACCTCTACAAGCTCGACGACATCGAAGAGAACCACGAGGCCTACGCACGCGACGGCAAGGTCGTCATGGCGGATGGCGTGAAGCGGCTGTTGCGCAAGCCGTCGTAACCGGCCTTGTCGAGAAGAGGGACCGCGCAATCCCCCGGCAAGCACGCGCGGTGATCGGGGCATAATCCCCGCGCAGCCCAGACAAAGAAGGAGGAGGAGATGAAGCTCAAGATCGTCCTGGCGGCCCTCGCGGTCGCCGCCGCGGCGCTGCCCGTGCATGCGCAGCAGTTCCCCAACCGCCCGATCACGATGATCGTGCCGTTCCCGCCCGGCGGCATCGCCGACATCACTGGCCGACCGCTCGCGGTGTCGATGGCGAAGCACCTCGGCCAGCCGGTCGTGGTCGAGAACAAGGCGGGCGCGGGCGGTGCAGTCGGGCACGCGTTCGTCGCGAAGGCGAAGCCCGACGGCTACACGATCATGACCGCGCTCTCGTCGATCGTCGTGATCCCCGAGGCGGACAAGGTCAACGGCCGGCCGTCGACCTACCAGATGTCGGATTTCACGTCGATCGCGCTCGTGTCCGCCGACCCGACGATCCTCCTCGTGCCGGCCGACAGTCCGTGGAAGTCGCTCAAGGACCTGATCGCCGATGCGAAAGCCCGGCCGGGCAAGATCAGCTACGCCTCGTCGGGCGTCTACGGGACGATCCACACCTGCTTCGAGATGCTCGCGCAGGCCGCCGACGTGAAGCTCCTCCACGTGCCCTACAAGGGCGGCGGACCGGCGATGACCGCGCTCATTGCGGGCGAGACGAACCTCGGCGCGCAGTCGCCTGGCGTGGCGAATCCCCACCTGAGGTCGGGCAAGATCCGGACGCTCGGCTCATGGGCCGGCACTCGCACGGCCGCGCTGCCCGACGTTCCGACGATGAAGGAGCAGGGCTTCGACGTCGAGTTCTACATCTGGGCCGGCGTGTTCGCGCCCGCAGGGCTTCCGGCGGACGTGAGCGACCGGGTCACCGCCGCGGTGCGCGCGTCGATGCAGGATCCGGAGTTCCAGAAGGCGATGACCAACGTAAATACGCCGATCAACTACAAGGAAGGCAAGGACTTCGAGGCGTTTCTGGACACGGACACGAAGCGGCTCGCCGAGGTGGTGCGGAAGATGGGGAAGACCGAATGAAGATCGTCCGGTTCAACGCCGACGGCGCAACGCGGGTAGGCGCGCTCGATGGCGATCAGGTAATCGAGTTTCCCGGGGTGCAGAGCACGCAGGATCTCATCGCAGGCGGCGCTGCCGCGATGGACGCGGCGCGCAAGGCGGTCGCTTCGGGCGCGGGGCGCCGGCCGCTCGCGAGCGTGAAGCTGCTCGCGCCCGTCGTGCCGGCGACGATCCTGTGCAGCGGCTCGAACTACACCGACCACAACAAGGAGAAGGCGAACACGCCGATCTCGGGCAAGGAGCCCGAGTTTTTCGTCAAGACCGCCGACTGCGTGATCGGACCGGGCGACACGATCGTGCACGACGAGCGCCTCGCGAAGAAGCTCGATTCCGAGACCGAGCTCGCCATCGTCATCGGCAAGCCGGGGCGCTTCATCCCGGTCGAGCGCGCGCTCGAGCACGTGTTCGGCTACACGATCGTCAACGACGTCACGGCGCGCGACCGGCAGGTGCGGCGCAACGCGCAGGGGTTCACGTGGTACGAGCTCGGGCGCGGGAAGGCGTTCGACTGCTCCGCGCCGCTCGGGCCGTGCATCGTCACCACCGACGAGATTCCCGACCCGCAGGCGCTGCGCCTGCGCACCCGGATCAACGGCGACCTGCGCCAGTCCGCCTCGACCGGGAACATGATCTTCTCGTGCGCGCAGCTGATCCACTTCTTCTCGGTCAACTTCACGCTGCGGCCCGGCACGGTGATCATCACCGGCACGCCCGGCGGCACCGCGTGGTCGGTCGACCCGGAGCTCGGTGGCAAGTGGGTCGGCGGCGACGGCAGCGAGCCGCTCGTGCCGGCGAAGGGCTATCTCAAGCCCGGCGACACGATCGAGTGCGAGCTGGAGAAGATCGGCGTGCTGCGGAACGTCGTCGGCTCGGCGTGAGCGCGCGCTCTCCCCTCCAGGCCAGGAGGGGTGGCGCGCAGCGCCAGGGTGGGTGAGTCATGGACCGCTGCGATGTCGCCGTCATCGGCGGCGGCGCGATCGGCTCGAGCGTCGCGTGCTTCCTGCTGCGTGAGCAGCCCGGACTGCGCGTCGCCATCGTCGAGCCCGATCCGACCTACGAGTTCGCTTCGACCCCGCGCGCATCGGGCGGCGCACGGCGGCTGTTCTCCTGCCCGGAGAACATCGCGATGTCGATGTTCGGCATCGACTTCATCCGCGCGCTCCCGGAGGTCGGCTGGAAGCCGGGTGGCTACCTCTTCATCGTGCAGGACGCCGGCGTCGCCACGCTCGAGGCCGGCTGGCGCACTCAGACCGCGCTGGGCGCGCGCGTCGAGCTGCTCGACCACGCCGGCCTCGCACGGCGGTTCCCATCGATGAACGTGGCGGATCTCGCGGCCGGCGCGTGGTCGCCCGACGACGGATGGTGCGATCCGTACGCGCTGCTGCAGGCGCTCCGGCGCGAGGCACGCGCGCTGGGTGCGACGTACGTGAAGGATCGCGTTGTAGCGCTCGCGTGGGAGGGCGCACGCGTGCACACCGCAACACTCGAGTCCGGCGGCACGCTCGCCGCCGATCACTTCGTCAACGCTGCGGGCGCGTGGGCGAAGCTCGTCGCCGACATGGCCGGCATGCCCCTCCCGATCGAGCCGCTGCGCCGCTTCGAGCATTACTTCGAGACGCCGAACGCGATCGAGCCGCTGCCCTACGTCAAGGATCTCGACCGGCTCGCGTTCCGGCCGGAAGGTCGCGGCTACTCGGGCGGCCTGGTGAACTCGGACGAGCCGCGCGGCTTCAACTTCGACGTCGACCACAACTGGTTCGAGACGGTCGTGTGGCCCGCGCTCGCGCATCGGTTTCCGGCCTTCGAGGCCGTCCGCTGCAAGCGCACCTGGTCGGGCCTCTACGATCAGTGCGAGCTCGACGGCAATCCGATCATCGGCAACTGGCCGGGGCGGCTCGACAACTTCCACGTCGTGGCCGGCTTCTCGGGCCACGGGATGATGCACGCGCCCGCCGCGGGACGCGCGATCGCCGAGCGCATCGTCCACGGCGAGTACCGCACGATCGACCTCGCGCGGCTCGGCTATTCGCGCATCGTCGCGAACGAGCCGTACCCCGAGTGCGGGATCATCTAAATCCAATCGCCGGTTCGTGATGCGCGATCCACAGGCCGAGCACGACGCAGCCGAGCCCCGCGGCCAGCATCAGGGAAACGGGCTCGCCGAGCAGCAGCGCGCCGAGCGCGGTCGCAGTGATCGGGCTCAGTCCTAGGAACACGGTGACACGGGTGGGCGTCGTGCGACCGAGTGCCCACAGCCAGAGGTAATAGCCGACGCCGCTGCTCAAGCCGATGAACAGCACGGCGAGCCAGCCGTTCCTGGTGAACTGCGGGGGCGCATCGAAGAATCCTTCGCCTGTGGCCAGCAGGGCCAGGAATCCGACCGACGCGAGCATCGCGAACGCGCTCACCGGCAGCGTGGGATACCTGCTCAGGTAGGGCCGGTACAGGACGCTGCAGATCGCGCCGGCGAGGGCGCTTGACAGGATGGCGAGCTCGCCCAGCCATTCGCCGGCCGCATTGTCCGGCCCGCCGGCCCTCTCCCCGATCGCCAGCGCGACGCCAACGATCGTGAGCAGGACGCCCACCGTCTTTGCCGCAGTCGGGCGCTCCTCGCCCAGCACGGTGGCAATCACGACGGTGAGGAGGGGGAAGGACGCGAAGATGAGCGCCGCCCGCGCCGACGGGACGCGCGCCAGCCCGTAGTTCAGCAGTGCGATGAGCACGCCGAACTGGACGATCCCGAGCAGCCCGATCGGCACGAGATCGCGCGGGGCGATGCGAACGCGCGGGGCGAGCGCGAGCGGCGGCACGAGGCACAGCAGCCCGATTGCGTAGCGCAGAAGCGCGAGGGACGCCGGCGCCGTCTCGCCGATCACGAAACGCGTCGCGACGATCGCCGCGCCGACCTGGATTCCGGTCGCCGCGGCGGCGACCGCGGGGAGGAAGCGGCGCATGCGGAGCGGGCTAGAGCTTGAGCTCCCAGTACTGGCCCACGAGATCGTGACCGAAGCTGTGATGCGGCTCTTCCTTCACGAGCCGGTAGCCGGCTTCCTCGTAGAGGTGCCGTGCTGCGTCCAGGATATCGTTGGTCCACAGCACGATCTTCCGGTAGCCGGCGCGGCGCGCAAAGCGCTCGCATTCGCTCACCAGGCGCCTGCCGATCCCGAGGCCGCGCGCGTCCGGCTCCACGATCAGCAGGCGCAGCTGGGCGACCGTGGCGGACTTCCGGACGAGGCACACCGAACCGACGTTGCAGCCGTCGCGCTCGGCGATCCAGCAACGCTCGCGCTTCGGGTCGAAGTTGCGGATGAATCGCGCTGCGATCTCGCCGACGAGCGCTTCGAAGGTCTCGTCCCAGCCGTATTCCTGGGCGTAGAGTGCTCCGTGCCGGCCGATCACCCAGCCGAGATCGCCCGGCTGATGGGTGCGCAGGAGGAAGGGCACGCCCGGCGCCGGCCGGGCACCGAGCACCATTTCGACGGTCTCCAGGGCGGAGACGAGGCCGCGCTGCTGCGGATCCGGAAGGCCCTCGAGCAGGGCGGCGACATCCTTGTTCGACTGCGCGTTCAGCGTCGCAAACGCGCGGCGCCCTTTCGCGGTCAAGGCCAGATGGTTCCGCCGGCCGTCGGTGGCCGAGCGCGTGCGCGAGAGGACGCCGCTGCGCTCGAGGCCGCGCAGCAGCCGGCTCAGATAACCGGCATCCAGCGTGAGATCGCGCCCCACTTCCGCGGCGGTGGGCCGGTCGCGGTGCGCGAGCTCGTAGATCAGCCGCGCCTCCGCGAGGGAATACGGGCTGCCGAGGAGGTCTTCCCGGAGCACCCCGATCCGTCGGGTGTAGAAGCGGTTGAACCGCCGCACGGTGTCGATGCGCCGTGCGAGCTCGCTACCTGCCATGGCTGGCCTCCCCGGGCGCCGCTAGAAGGATGCCATTGTCAACCGGATAGTTGCTATCCGCAAGTATCTCGGCGCGCCTGGCGCCAGCGTCGCCGGCCGGCAAGCGATATCCCCGCCCTCTGCTACGATCCTCGCGGAGCGGACGCGCGAAGAGGTGAGCCATGGCCTTCCGGATCGAAACCGACACGATGGGCGAGGTGCAGGTGCCGGCGGACCGGTACTGGGGTGCCCAGACCGAGCGCTCGCGCAACAATTTCCGCATCGGCCCGCCGGCGAGCATGCCGCGCGAGATCATCCGCGCCTTTGCCTACCTCAAGAAGGCCGCCGCGCTCGCCAACGTGGAGCTCGGCGTCCTCGCACGGGCAAAAGCCGACCTGATCGGGCACGTCTGCGACGAGATCCTCGCCGGCCGGCTGGACGACGAGTTCCCCCTGGTGATCTGGCAGACCGGCAGCGGCACCCAGAGCAATATGAACGTGAACGAGGTGATCGCGAACCGCGCGCATGTCCTCGCCGGGGGAACGCTCGGCGACGGAAAGCAGACGCTCAACCCGAACGACGACGTCAACAAGAGCCAGTCGAGCAACGACACCTTCCCGACTGCGATGCATGTCGCGGCGTACCAGCTGGTGGCGGAGGTGACGCTGCCGGGCGTGCAGAAGCTCCGCGACACGCTCGCCGCCAAGTCGCGCGCGTTCGAGAAGATAGTGAAGACGGGGCGCACCCACTACATGGACGCAACCCCTCTCACGCTCGGCCAGGAATTCAGCGGCTACGTGCAGCAGCTCGACAACGGTATGCGGGCGATTCGCAACGCGCTCGAGTCGGTGCGCGAACTCGCGCTCGGCGGCACGGCGGTCGGCACCGGCCTGAACGCGCCGAAGGGCTACGCGGTGCTCGTCGCGAAGAAGATCGCCGAGCTGACTGGCCATCCCTTCGTCACTGCGCCGAACAAGTTCGAGGCGCTGGCGGCCCACGACGCGATGGTGGAGCTTTCGGGCGCGCTGAAGCGGGTCGCGGTGTCGCTGATGAAGATCGGCAACGACATCCGCGCCTTGAGCTCCGGACCGCGCAGCGGCATCGGTGAGCTCATCATCCCCGACAACGAGCCCGGCTCGTCCATCATGCCCGGCAAGGTCAACCCCACGCAGCCCGAGGCGCTCACGATGGTCGCCGCGCAGGTGATGGGCAACGACGTCGCGGTGACGATCGGCGGCGCGAGCGGGCACTTCGAGCTGAACGTGTTCAAGCCGCTGATCGCCGCGAACGTGCTGCAGAGCGCGCGCCTTATCGGTGACGCCTGCGTATCGTTCAACGACAAGTGCGCCGCGGGCATCCAGCCGAACCTTCCGGTCATCGACCGGCACCTCGAGAACTCGTTGATGCTGGTGACCGCGCTCAATCCGCACATCGGCTACCACAAGGCCGCGGAGATCGCGAAGAAGGCGCACAAGGAAGGAACAACCCTGCGCGAGGCGGCGCTCGCACTCGGCTATGTCACGCCCGAGCAGTTCGACGAGTGGGTGGATCCGGCGAAGATGGTGTCCGGCGGGTGAGCACCGGGCCGACGGCGCGCCCGACTGCCAGACTACTTGAGCCCGAGCGCCTCGCGCGCGATGCCGTCCAGGAGGGACTCGACTTCCTTGAGCGAGGCTTTGGAGGCGGCCGACCCATCCGCACGCCACGGACGCCGGTAGGACACGTAGACCTTCTCCGGTTCCTGCGCCGTCGCGTATACGACCATCGTGTACGGGCACATCGACACGTTCGCGGGGTCCGCTTCCATCGTCTTGCGCGACAGCGTGGCGCTGCAGAACACGAAGGCCTGCGCGTCCGCGTAGAGCTTCCGCGACGAGCCGACGTCCTTGCCGGTGCGCTCGAGCATGCGATTCATGTACGACTGGTAGTCGATCACCAATCCCCGCGCCTCGATCGCGGACTTCAGGTCGTCGCGGACGTCCTCGAACTTCGCCTGCTTCGAGTAGGCGACTACCGGATGGGGATCGGCCGCCAGTGTGGCCGTACTGAGCGCGACGAGCAGCGCGAATAGCAGAGTGCGAGCCATGGTGATCTCCTTGCCGTTGGCGGTCAGCGCGCCCCCGCGTTCTCCAGGATCGCGGCCATCTCCTTGTAACCCCGCCCGCCCGCGCGCGTGCGCGAGCGGCGTGATCCCGGCGCGATCGGGGATGTTGAGGTTTGCACCCGCCTGTACGAGCGCACGCAGCGTCTCGGTGTGACGCTTGCCGCCGTCGCCGAGCACGATCGACTCCATCAGCGCGGTCCAGGTCAGGTTGTTCACATGATCGAGCGGCGCGCCCGCCTTGATCAGCACCTGGACGACTTCGACGTGACCGAGATGCGCGGCTGCGATTAGCGCGGAGCCGTCGTAGGGGCTGGTGACGTTCTTTGCGCTCGCCCCGCCTTCGAGCACGAGCTTGAGCATCGGCACGTCGTCGGCGACTGCAGCAATGGTCACGACGTCGTAGCGCTGCCGGTCGAAGGCGTTCGCGTTGGCGCCTTTGGCGAGCAGCAGGCGCGCCGCGTCGTACTTCTTGCGGTAGACAGCCACGTGCAGCGGCGTGCGCCCGTTGCCGTCGCGCGCCTCGCGATCGGCGCCCGCGGCGAGCAGACGCTCGATCTCGGCGACATTGCCCGAAGCGGCCGCGGCGTGGAGCCCGGAGTAGCGCCCGACCTCGGCGTCGCTCGGTGGCACCTGGGCGGGCGCCATTGGCGTCCACCCGAGCGACACCAACGCTAGCGCCAACGCCAGCGCGGCAACGCCGGGAAGCATCCGCATTCTGGTGACCGCTTAGTCGATTGACGTGTACAGCTGCTCGTCGTAGAGGCTGCCCGAGAGCGGATTGATCACGAACAGCGGGTCGGCCGCCACGCCGCTGCCGGGCGCCACGCCCGCCAGGCTGTCGCGGAAGCGCCTGGTGTCGGCGTGCATCGTGTGGGCTTCCTGATCCTTTGCATTCCGCCACACCTCGACGACGGTCATGTGGTTCGGGCGATTGGCCTGGTTGAGCGCGTCAATCTCGACGACCACATTCTGGCCGAGGATCTCGGCGAGCCGCTCGGCGACCAGGCGCACCGCGATGTCGGATGCGCTGCCGACCTGCAGCGGCAGGATCACCTGGATCGGCCGGTTCGGATAGGACTCCTGGGCGACCGCATACGGGACGACGCAGGCCGCGGCGAGTGCGGCGCAGGCGAGTTTCTTGTTCATCGTGGCTCCTTTATCGCAGCAGTCCGGCTTCGCGCAGATACTTCGCGACGCCCGGATGGATGAGATCGGCGCGCGGCGCCGCGGCGACGGTGTTGGCGGCAGTGGTTTCGCGCGCCTGCGCGAGCTTTGCGCCCAGCGCTGCTTCCCCTTTGTGGAGCGCTCGCGCGAGGCGGTACGCCGTGTCGTCCGAAAACCCCGGCCGCGCGAGCACGAAGCTCCACGAGCCGACGGTCGCGACGGCCGCATCCTGGCCGGGATAGCTGCCCGCGGGCATCGTCATCGGCTTGAGGAACGGAAACTTGGCGAGGACGCGCTTCGCTTCCTCCGCGTCCGGTGCGATGAAACGCCCGCCGGCCTTCGCGACGGCGGTGAAACCGGGCCAGCCGACGCCGGCGCCCCAGAGTGCGGCGGCGCGCCCGTCGAGGACCATCGCCGGCCCGTCGGCCGCGCGCTCGAGGTAGATCGCCTGGATGTCGCGGTCGGGGTCGATGCCGATCGCTCCCAGCACGTTCCGGCCGAGGATCGTGAGGCCGGAGCCCTGTGCCCCGAGCGCGACCGGCTTGCCGCGCAGGTCGGCGATCGCGCGATAGGGGCTGTCACCGCGAACCACGAACATCCCAGGCGACGAGTACATAGCAGTGATGATCCGCAGCGGCGTGTCGGACTTGGCGAGCGCCGGGTTCGCAACCTCGCCTTGCACGAGCGCAATGTCGAGAGTGCCCGCCTCGAGCAGTGGCACGTTCTCGGTGCTGCCCTTGGTGTTGCGCGGCTCGATGCGGAGCGTCCGCTCGTTCGCGTTCACCACGTCCGTGAAGGCCGCACCGTAGACGGGGAAGCCGCCGCCGGGCGTCGCGGTGCCGAGGCTGATCGCCGTCTGTCCGGGCGCCGATGCGGCGACGAGCGCGATGGCCACGCCGGTCAGGATTCTGAGCGTCATCGTCATGGTCTCGGCGCGTTTGGTCCGCACATCGGATTCTCCTCCGGTCGTGCGCGCCGGTCGGGGCCGCGCGGCGGGCTACTATGTTGGGAAGACCGGAGGGCGTCAAGCGCGCCGCGGCTTTGCGCTCGCCGCCCGTGCCGCGATAATCGGCGCATGGCGCCGTCGTCCCCGCCCACCCCCCGCGAGCTCTTTCTCGCGTTTCTGAGCGTCGGCATCTCCGGGTTCGGCGGCGTGCTGCCGTACGCGCGGCGGCAGCTCGTGGACCGCAAGCGCTGGATCACCGACGGCGAGATGACCGAGATGTTGAGCCTCGCCCAGCTGCTGCCCGGGCCGAACATCGTGAACGTGGCGATCATGCTCGGGACGCGCTCGTGCGGCGCGCTAGGCGCGGTCGCGGGTGTACTCGGCCTGATGCTCGTCCCGCTCGTGCTCTTCCTCGTCCTGGGCGCGATCTATCAGCAGTTCGCCGAAGTCCCGTGGCTGAAGGGGGCCTTCGCGGGCGTTGGCGCCGCGGCCGCAGGGCTCATCCTGTCGGTCGGAATCCGCTTTGCGCACGCGCTCAAGCCGCGCGGGTGGGTGATCGCCCTCGGCGTCGCGAGCTTCGCGGCGATCGCGTTCGCGCGGCTGCCGCTGCCGCTCGTCGTGATTGCGCTCGCGCCGCTCGGTGTGTGGATTGCCTGGCGGCGAGACAGCTGATGGAGTCCCTCGCCGACGCCGGCACGCTGCTCGCGCACCTCGCGCTGCTCTCGCTCGTCTCGGTGGGCGGGGCGCACGCCGTTTTTCCCGACATCTTCCGGCTCGTGGTGACCGAGCGCGGCTGGATCACCGGCACCGAGTTCGCGACGCTGGTGGCACTCAGCCAGGCCGCGCCCGGGCCAAACGTGCTCGTCATCGCGCTGATCGGCCAACGCGTCGGCGGGGCCACGCTCGGCGTCGCGGCGCTCGTCGCGTTCTGTCTGCCGTCTTCGGTGATCGCGTGGTTCGCCGCGCGCGCGCACTTCCGGGCCGCGGGGACGCGCTTGACGCGCGCCCTCCGCAACGGATTCGCGCCCGTCACCGTCGGGCTCGTGCTGGCGAGCGGATTCATCCTCGCGACCGGCGCCGGGGCGCACGGGTGGATCTACGCGACCGCGATGGTGTCGACGGTGCTCGCGTCGGTCACGCGCCTGCACCCGTTGTGGCTGATCG
>Ga0105107_10002061_pt1 | contig 13210 bp, 25 predicted proteins | sample PPLLaktember2015_6_FD_79335 | JGI IMG/M metagenome (GOLD analysis project Ga0105107, IMG submission 79335) | Freshwater sediment microbial communities from Prairie Pothole Lake near Jamestown, North Dakota, USA - PPLs Lake P8 Core (1) Depth... | ecosystem: Environmental > Aquatic > Freshwater >...
CAGCTGATCGCTAAAGAAGAAAAATATGTCCAGGTAAAACTCTCTTCCGGTGAGGTAAGGCGTGTGGCTGCCAACTGTATGGCTACGATAGGCCAAGTGAGTAACCCCGAACATGAGAATCTGTCCTCAGGCAAGGCCGGCAGGTCAAGGTGGCTTGGGAAAAGGCCTCATGTAAGAGGTGTTGTTATGAACCCGGTTGACCACCCGCTCGGCGGCGGAGAAGGAAAAAGCTCTGGCGGAAGGCCACCCTGCACTCCATGGGGAGTGCCTGAAGGGATAAAGACCAGAAATAGTAAACGGACAAATATGTATATCGTGAAGAGGAGGAAGTAAATTGCCACGGTCATTAAAAAAAGGCCCGTATGTAGAAGATAAGCTCATGAAGAAAGTAAACGCAATGCTTTCAACAGGAGAGAAGAAGATTGTAAAAACTTGGTCAAGGCGTTCTACGGTGGTGCCGGAATTTATCGGATATACATTCGCTGTTCATAATGGCAAAAAATTCATTCCGGTATATGTAACTGAGAACATGGTTGGGCATAAGCTTGGTGAGTTTTCACCAACAAGAACTTTTAAGGGCCATGCAGGCTCGTCAAAGACAACAAAGACTACTAGTGTAAAGGGCTGATAAAATGGAGTCGAAGGCTATATTAAAATACGCGAGATGTACTCCGAGAAAGGCACGGAGGGTTGTAGATCTTATCAGAGGGAAAAAGGCTGGAGATGCCTTGTTGTCTCTCAAGTTCATGCCTTACAGAGGTGCCAGGTATATTGAAAAGATTCTCAAATCAGCGATGCATAACGCAGAGCAGAAAAATAATAACATAGATTCCGAAGCCCTGGTGATCAAGGCATTTGTTGATGAGGGATCAATGATGAAAAGAGTTGAGCAGAGATCAATGGGCAGGGCAAACGTCATCAAGAAAAAGTCCTGTCATATTACCGTGATATTAACAGAGGAATAATCAGGAGGAAATTTTGGGCCAGAAGACGCATCCTACAGGAATAAGATTAGGCATTATAAAGACATGGGACTCACGGTGGTACCTGAAGAAAGGGTATGCCGAGCAGTTACTTGAGGATATCAGGATACGAAAAGATATCAAGGCGAAATTGTTTCATGCGGGAGTCTCGAGGATAGAGATAGAGCGTGCTGGTCAGAAAATCAGGGTTATCATCCACACCGCAAGACCGGGAATCATTATAGGAAAAAAAGGCTCTGAGGTTGAAAAACTTCGCAAAGACATAGAGCTGGTAAGCGGGAAACAGGCAAGCGTTGATATCAAGGAGATCAGGAAGCCGGAGATAGACGCCCAGCTGGTCGCGGAAAATATAGCGTTGCAGCTCGAAAAAAGGATAGCGTTCAGAAGGGCGATGAAGAAATCAGTGGCATCTGCGTTACGGTTCGGGGCGCAAGGCATCAAGATCACCTGTTCGGGGAGACTTGCCGGCGCTGAAATAGCACGAACAGAGTGGTATCGCGAAGGGAGAGTGCCTTTGCATACATTCAGGGCTGATATCAATTATGGTTTTGCTCAGGCGAAAACCACATACGGCATTATTGGAGTTAAAGTATGGGTATATCTTGGTGAAGTGCTGCCGGAGGCTGTAAAGCCTGCTGAACAGGCAGCTGCTATATAAGGGGAATTAAGCTATGTTGATGCCAAAGAAAGTTAAGTTCAGAAAGATGCAGAAAGGCAATATGAACGGTAAGGCATACCGCGGGTCCGAAGTCTCTTTTGGTGAATTCGGATTAAAGGCGACCGAGCCCGGCTGGATTACCAGCAGGCAGATCGAGTCTGCGAGAATTGCCATTACCCGCCATGTCAAAAGAGGGTGTAAGGTATGGATCAGGATATTCCCTGACAAACCAATAACTAAGAAGCCTGCAGAAACTAGAATGGGTAAGGGAAAGGGCGCACCTGAGTACTGGGTTGCTGTTATAAAGCCCGGCAAGGTCATCTATGAGATGTCCGGGGTAACGGAAGAAGTCGCCAAGGAAGCGTTCAGACTCGCTTCACATAAGCTTCCTCTGTCTACGAAGTTTGTCAGAAGAGAGGAGCAGATAATATGAAAGCTGGTGAGTTGAGAGAGAGTACGGCAGAAGAGCTCGAAAAGAAAGAGCAGGATCTGAGGAGGGAGCTGTTTAACCTCAGATTTCAGCAGGCGACAGGCGAGATAGAGAATCCCATGAGGATCCGCGCGATAAAAAAAGACATCGCCAGGATATTGACCGTTGTGACGGAAAAGAAGAGCAAATAGAGAAATGGCAATGATAGTTTTTAATAATAGGCTTGGAAGGTAAACATGATTAACAAAACTTACACCGGGAAAGTAGTCAGCAACAAGATGGATAAAACAGTGGTAGTCGCTATTACCAGGCTTTTTCAGCACCCTGTCTACAAAAAGACGGTAAAGAAGGTGTCGAAATTCAAGGCGCATGATGCTGAAAATGTCTGTGAGGTCGGCGACACGGTCACTATTACGGAGACCAGGCCGATGAGCAAAGACAAGAGATGGCTGGTCCTTGAGAAGGTGAACAACTCGGCAAGGAGTAACGAAAAATGATTCAGTTGAGGAGCATACTTGAGGTAGCAGATAATTCTGGCGCTAAAAGAGTTCAGTGCGTAAAGGTTCTTGGTGGATCTAAGAGAAAGTATGCAAGACTCGGTGACGTTATTGTTGTCAGTGTCAAAGAAGCGATACCAGAGGGAAACGTAAAGAAAGGCGCTGTTGCAAAAGGAGTTATCGTGCGCACCAAGAAAGAAGCGAGAAGGCCTGACGGTTCCTACATACGCTTTGACCAGAATGCGGTGGTGCTGATAAATGCCCAGGGCGAGCCGATAGGAACGAGAATATTTGGACCAGTCGCAAGAGAGCTAAGATGGAGAGAATATATGAAAATAATCTCCCTTGCTCCTGAAGTACTGTAGGAGGAGAGATGGGTTTGGGAATCATAAAAGAAGACACGGTGTATGTCATCACAGGCAAGGAAAAGGGCAAGAAGGGCAGAGTCCTTTTAGTCGATAGAGAGAAGAACAGAGTGCTGATTGAAAGGGTCAATGTTATTAAAAAGCACATGAAGCCGAGCAAGAAGTATGCTCAGGGCGGTATTATTGAAAAAGAGGCCCCGATTGCTATTTCGAATGTCCTGCTCCTGTGCCCCAAGTGCAGTAAGCCGACCAAGATAGGGGTCTCTGCTCTTGAAAGCGGAAAAAAGCACAGAACGTGCAAAAAATGCAAGGAGGTCATTGACTGATAATGACTCCAAGAATGAAAGAAAAATATACAAAAGAGATTATCCCTGCAATGATGAAAGAGTTTGCGTATAAGAATATCATGCAGGTGCCCAAAATACAGAAGGTGGTGCTGAATGTCGGGCTTGGCGAGGCCATTCAGAACATCAAGCTTCTGGAAGCAGCGCAGAAAGAATTGACTGCCATTTCAGGCCAGAAGGCTGTGATTACCAAGGCAAAGAAGTCAATCGCAACCTTCAAGTTAAGGCAGGGGATGCCTATAGGCTGCAAGGTCACTCTGAGGGGCAATACCATGTACGAATTCATTGACAGGCTTGTAAGCGTCGCGCTGCCGAGCATCAGGGACTTCAGAGGGATTTCCGGCAAGTCATTTGACGGCAGAGGGAATTATGCTCTTGGTATTCGCGAACAGTTTATTTTTCCTGAGATAGACTACGATAAGGTTGAGATGGTGCACGGACTGGATATCATCATGTGTACCTCCGCAGAGACCGATAAAGAAAGCAAAGCGCTTTTGCGCATGTTTGGTATTCCTTTTAGAAATTAGAGAGGTATTTTAATGGCAAAGACGTGCATGATAGAAAAGACAAAAAGGCCGCCGAAATTCAATGTGAGGGTGTATAACAGGTGTAAGATATGCGGCAGGCCAAGAGGCTACCTCAGGAAATTCGGCATGTGTAGAATATGTTTCAGAACCTTGGCTCTCCGCGGGCAGATACCCGGAGTGACGAAATCAAGTTGGTAGAGGTGATTGATGTTAACTGACCCAATAGCAGATATGCTTACAAGAATCAGAAATGCTGCTCTCATAAAGGCAGAAAAAGTGGATATCCCTGCATCGAGGATGAAGCTTGATATAGCGAAGATTTTAAAAGAGGAAGGCTTTATCAGGGCATATAAAATCCTGAAAGACAAAAAGCAGGGCATATTGAGGATTACCCTCAAGTATGCGCCGGATAATCAACCCATCATTACCGGACTGAAGAGGATCAGTAAACCTGGCAGAAGGGTATACGCCAATACTGACAAGGTCCCGACGGTTATGGGAGGGGTCGGCATTTCCATTCTCACTACCTCGAAGGGTATTCTTACCGGCAAGGCGTGTCGAAGGGAAAAAATAGGCGGAGAAGTTCTCTGCCATATTTGGTAAAGGAGAAGCAGGATGTCGAGAATCGGGAAGAAACCAATAGATATTCCAGCAGGAGTCGACGTTAAACTCCTGGATAATACGATAAAGATAAAGGGGCCGAAGGGTGAGCTGCAGTGGGGCCTGCCTTCAGGCACCAGAGCTTCTGTAGCGGAAAACAGGATCCTTGTTGAAAGAGAGAATGATTTAAAGAAAAACAGGGCACTCCATGGCCTGAGCAGGAACCTTATCGCGAATATGGTTACCGGCGTTACAACAGGATATCAGCGGGTTCTGGAGATCGTCGGTGTCGGTTACAGGGCGCAGGTCCAGGGCAGCAAGATAGTCTTGTCGCTCGGATATTCACATCCGGTAGAGTTTAATCTCCCGGACGGGATAACAGCCGCAGTCGATCAGAAACAGACCCAGATCACTTTGACCGGTATCGACAAGCAGAAGATAGGACAGATAGCAGCGAATCTGAAAGCGATCAGGAAACCCGATATTTATAAGGGCAAGGGAGTCAGATTTGCAGGCCAGAGACTGAAGCTTAAGGTAGGGAAAACAGGCAAGAAATAAACAGGGGGCGTACCGCGCCCTTATTTGCAGAAATGTTGCAGGAGGCTATTTTGGGTAAGAGCAGGGAAGACAACAGGAAAAAGCGCCACATACGGATCAGGAAAAAAGTGGCTGGCACGCGGGAAAGGATGAGGCTTTCTGTTTACAGGAGCTTAAACCATATTTATGCCCAGATTATTGACGATTCAAAGGGCAGCACTCTGGTTTCGGCCTCGAGCCTTGATAGCTCGGTCAAAGAGATGAAACAGCATAAGGGAAACGCGCTGACGGCGAAAGAAGTTGGCGGGCTGCTGGCGAAAAGGGCCGAGGAAAAAGGTATAAAGAAGGTAGTGTTCGATAGAGGCGGATATCTCTATCATGGAAGGGTTAAGGCATTGGCCGAGGCAGCAAGAGAAGCTGGTTTGGAATTTTAACATGATCGAAAAATTTGCAAGGAGGTAAGGTGGGAAGGATTGACCCGGAAGGACTGAATCTCAAAGATAAAGTTGTGTTTATAAATAGAGTGGCCAAGGTTGTAAAGGGTGGCAGAAGGTTTTCCTTTGCAGCGCTAGTTGTTGTGGGAGATGGAGAAGGCACTGTGGGGATCGGCAAGGGAAAGGCAACCGAGGTTCCTGAGGCGATCAGGAAGGCTGTGGAGCAGGCAAAGAAGTCCCTCTTAAAATTTCCCTTAAAAGAAGGGACAATCCCTCACAGGATTGTCGGGAGATTTGGTTCTGGTTCAGTTGTTATGAATCCTGCTCAGAAAGGGACCGGCTTGATCGCCGGTGGGGCTGTGAGAGCTGTTCTGGAAGTTTCCGGGATACAGGATATCGTCGCAAAATGCCTGGGCAATCATAATCCGTACAATTCAGTAAAGGCAACGATCGACGCTCTTACGAACCTGAAGGATCCTGATTTTGTGATAAAGCTCAGAGGTCGAGGAGAGGAAGAAACTCAGGAGGCGGTCAGCTAAATGGTTAAAATAGTGTTAAAAAGAAGTTATATAGGAATAACGCCGAAACAGGAAAAGGTTTTACAAGCGCTGGGGCTGAGGAAGATCGGCAGCACAGTCAGGAAGGCAGATAATAAGGCGACCATGGGTATGATTAACAAGGTGTCTCACCTTGTATCTTTCGAAAAGGTAGACGAATAGTCTGGAGGTTTGACTTTTACTATGAGGATTGAGGATATAAGGCCTGCTGAAGGCAGCAGAAAGAATAAGAAGAGGGTGGGAAGAGGTTTCGGCTCCGGACACGGAAAGACATCGTGCAAAGGGCATAAAGGGCAGAAGGCCAGGTCTGGAGGGCAAAAAGGCGCAGGATTTGAAGGCGGACAGATGCCCTTGCAGAGAAGGGTCCCGAAGAGGGGCTTTAAAAACATTTTCAGGACGGAATATGCCATTGTTAATCTGGATACCATTGACGCGATGAAGGACGATGCTGTTGTGACTCCTGAACTCCTCGTCGAAAAAGGGGTTATCAAGGATGTGAAAGACGGTATTAAGGTCCTTGGCAATGGAAGTATTCAGAGATCTGTAACGATCAAGGCCCATGCTTTTAGTGCTGCTGCTACCGCAAAAATTGAGGCAGCGGGCGGCAAGACAGAGGTAATATAGTTTGGGCCTCTTCGCGAATGTCCAGAACATATTTAAGATAGAAGAGCTCAAAAAGCGCATCTTTTTTACCCTGGCTCTCCTGACAGTCTATCGGATAGGCTGTCATATTCCTACTCCAGGTATTAATGGTGAGGCCTTAAGCGATTTTCTCAACAAACAGGCCGGGAATTTCATGATGTTCTTCGACATGTTTTCCGGCGGAGCCTTATCAAGGGTCACGATATTTGCTCTCGGAATCATGCCGTATATCAGCGCTTCCATTATCATGCAGTTGCTGACCGTGGTCATCCCTGCAATCGGGAAACTCGCGAAAGAAGGCGAGGCAGGAAGGAAAAAGATCACCAAGTATACAAGATACGGAACTGTTGTCATCAGTGCGATCCAGTCCTTTGGTATAGCAGCCGGACTTGAGAGTATGCAGAATGGTCTTTTTGTGCAGAATCCTGGTTTGTCTTTCAAGCTGATAACGATGATCACCCTTACTTCCGGAACTGCTTTTATCATGTGGCTGGGCGAGCAGATTACCGAAAGAGGGATAGGAAACGGTATCTCTCTCATCATCTTTGCCGGAATCGTTGCACGATTTCCAAATGCGATCATCAGCACCATCAGGCTGGTACAGGCCAATGAGCTTTCGATATTTTTTGTTATCTTCCTCGTCGTTATGATGATTGCGGTGGTCGGGGCGATCATCCTGCTTGAGAGAGGACAGAGGAAAATTCCGGTACAGTACGCAAAGCGGGTTGTCGGCAAGAAGGTATATGGAGGGCAGTCAACACATCTGCCTTTAAAAATTAATACCGCAGGAGTCATCCCCCCGATTTTTGCCTCTTCAATTATCATGTTTCCTGCAACCATAGCAGGATTTATTCCTGTACCCTGGGTGCAGTCAATAGCAAAACAGCTGTCGCCCGGCACGGTACCCTATACTCTTTTATATGTGGGCATGATCTTCTTCTTCGCATATTTTTATACAGCGATTGTCTTTAATCCTGTAGATATCGCTGATAATCTGAAAAAATATGGCGGGTATGTCCCCGGTATCAGGCCTGGACAGAAGACATCAGAATACCTTTATCGTGTACTTTCACGGTTGACATTTGTAGGAGCTATATATCTCGCGATAGTGTGCGTCATACCTGAAATCCTTATAACAAGGTTCAAGGTGCCCTTTTATTTCGGAGGCACATCTCTTCTGATAGCGGTGGGGGTTGCGCTTGATACAGTATCCCAGATAGAATCTCACCTGGTAACACGCTCATATGAAGGTTTCCTGAAAAAGGGCAGAATAAAAGGCCGGCGGAGCTGAAGCAGGACAGTTTGAGTGAGCAGCTTTCTTGCCGGGGTGTGATGTTCAACCTCTTTACATTAAACAGTTTTTGCTGATTGAGAGACAACTTGATTGTATTGAAATCTCCTGAAGAGATAGAAAAAATGGAAAAAGCCGGCAGCATTGTCGGAGAAATTCTGGAGTCAATAAAAGACATGATACAGCCAGGAATTACAACGAAGGAGATAGAATTGTTTGTCGACGGGCGCATAAAAGCACTCGGGGGAAAGGCTGCGTTCAAAGGCTACAGGGGCTATCCTGCCAGCATCTGCGCCTCTGTCAACGATGAGGTGGTGCATGGCATCCCTTCTTTGCGTAAGCTTAGGGAAGGCGATATTGTCAGTATCGACCTTGGAGTGTATTTTGAAGGGTTCTATGGCGATGCCGCTGCTACGTTCCCCGTCGGAAAGATCGATGAGGAGACAGCTGATCTGCTCCGGATAACAGAGGAAGCACTGAATCTGGGGATAGAAAACGCTGTCGAGGGGAAACGTGTCAACGATATATCTCATGCTATACAGAGCCATGTCGAAAAAAATGGCTTTTCGGTTGTCAGAACATTTGTCGGCCATGGCATAGGCAGGGAATTACACGAAGAACCGCAGGTCCCCAATTACGGCGCTCCGGGAAGAGGACCAAGGCTGAAAGAGGGAATGACCCTTGCGATAGAACCTATGGTGAATGCCGGGACCTTTGAGGTAAGGGTATTGGGAGACGGATGGACGGCAGTGACAACTGACGGCAAGAAATCCGCACATTTTGAGCATACGGTCCTGATCACATCAGGAGAACCGAAAATCTTGACTAAATTCAACCAAAGAATCTATAATTAACGTTTCATGGCAAAAGAAGATAATATAGAAGTTCAGGGCACGATTGTTGAGACCTTGCCAAATGCCATGTTCAGGGTTGAATTGGAGAACGGCCAGGTGATACTTGCGTATGTCTCCGGTAAAATGCGGATGCATTTCATTAAAATTTTGCCGGGCGACAAGGTAACCATTGAGCTTTCTCCGTATGATCTGACAAAAGGTAGAATTACATACAGATTCAAATAGGATGACAAGGTAAGGAGTTATTATGAAGGTACGTTCATCAGTAAAACCGATATGCGCTAAGTGTAGGATAATAAAGAGAAAAGGCGTTATCAGGATTATCTGCGATAATCCGAGACATAAGCAGCGCCAGGGATAAATGACGTTAAACGTTCAAGAGGGACAGCTTTGATCGAAAGTAAAATTAACCGTCCTGAACAGACAAAGGAGGCTTAAATTGGCTAGAATAGCGGGAGTTGATCTGCCAAAAAATGAACGGATAGAAATAGGGCTTACACGAATTTTCGGAGTGGGGAGATCAGTTTCTAAAAAGATACTCGAAGAAGCTAACGTAAGCCCTGACATACGGGTGAAAGACCTTACCGATGAGGATTCGGTAAAAATAAGGGCTTTACTGGAGAAGGACCACAGGGTCGAGGGTGATTTAAGGCGTGATATATCGATGGGTATCAAAAGGCTCACCGACATCGGTTGTTACAGGGGCCTGAGGCACAGATCCGGTCTGCCGGTGAGAGGGCAGAGAACAAAAACCAATGCCCGCACGCGAAAAGGTCCGAGAAAAGCTGTTGTCGGCAAGAAGAAGGAGGCATAGTTCATGGCTCAGAGGAAAAAAGGGGTCAAGAAAGACAAGAAGAACATTCATTCGGGTGCTGCCTATATTCAGGCGACCTTTAACAATACAATAGTGACCATAACGGATCCTGCTGGCGGTGTTGTCACATGGGCAAGCGCCGGCAACCTGGGATTTAAAGGTTCCCGGAAAGGGACGCCGTATGCGGCACAGCTGGCTGCTGAAGCAGCCGCAAAAAAAGCTGTTGATTTCGGGATGAAACAGGTAGACGTGTATGTTAAGGGACCGGGCGCAGGACGTGAGTCAGCAATCAGGGCCCTTCAGGCCGCGGGTCTTGACATAAATCTGATAAAAGACGTGACGCCTGTACCTCATAATGGTTGCAGACCGCCGAAGAGGAGGAGGGTGTAAATTGGCACGATACAGAGGAGCATTATGCAGGATATGTCGCAGGGAGACTGAAAAACTCTTTTTAAAGGGTGACAGATGTTTTACGGAAAAATGTTCTGTTGAAAGAAGGCAGTATCCTCCGGGACAGCACGGTCAGCGCAGAGGAAAATTGTCCGATTACGGAATCCAGCTGAGAGAAAAACAGAAGGTCAGGAGAACATACGGCGTCCTCGAAAAACAGTTCAGAATATACTTTGAAAGGGCGGCCAGCAAAAAAGGCGTTACCGGTGAAGTGCTCCTGCAGCTTCTGGAGACACGGCTTGACAATATCGTGTACAGAATCGGGTTTGCTCCCAACCGTATAAGCGCACGGCAGCTCGTAAGTCACGGCCATTTCCTGGTAAACGGCAGAAAGGTGAATATCCCTTCATGCCGCCTGAATGTGGGAGATGTGCTTGAACTCAGAGAGGGGAGCCGTGAGCTGGCCATTGTCAATGACAGCATAGCGAAGATAGAGCACAGAGGAGTTCCTTCGTGGCTTGAGCTGGATCCAAAGAACTACAAGGGAAAGGTATTACAGATACCTGCGAGAGAGGATATTCAGCTGACAGCTCAGGAACAGCTGATCGTTGAGCTTTATTCAAAATAGGTATGTTTGTGATGTAATGAGAGTTGGGAGCATATTCCCAGCTTGAACTATAGAGTATTTAATAACATGTAAATTTGAGGCAGATGGGAGGCCTTATGAACCTAAAGAAAAAAGGCTTTCAATTACCTGAGAAGATCAGGTTTGATGAAGAGACATTAAGCAGTACTTACGGGAAGGTCATTGTTGAGCCGTTGGAGCGCGGTTTTGGCACAACAATCGGAAATTCATTGAGAAGAGTTTTGCTTTCGTCTCTGGAAGGCGCTGCGGTAACTGCAGTCAAAATCTCGGGCGCATTGCATGAGTTTTCGTCCATAAAAGGCATCAATGAAGATGTTATTGACATCATTTTAAATCTGAAAAAGATGAGGATTAAGTCTCACGCGGAAGGCGATAAGATCGCCACCTTCAGCGTAAAAGGGCCGGTCCAGGTGACCGCAGGAGATCTGAAGGCTGATTCCACAATAGAGGTATTGAATCCTGAACTGGTGATCGCTACCCTGGATAAAGATGCCAAGTTCGATGCTGAATTGTATATCAGAAAAGGCAAAGGTTACGTGACAACAGAGGTCACGAAGGAGGACCTGCCGGTTGGCATGATCGCTATCGACGCTGTTTTTTCCCCTGTCCAGAGGGTCAATTTCTGGGTAGAAAAGACAAGGGTCGGAAGAGCTACGGATTACGACAGACTCATCATGGAACTATGGACCGACGGAAGCTTGACCCCTGAAAAGGCGCTTTCCGAGGCAGCTTCCATTCTTATCGAACATATGGATCTTTTTGTTGCTGAAGAAGAATACGAAGAAGTTGTAGCTGAAGAGCCGATGACGGTGACTGTTGGACAAGAAGGCGGCAGATCGACGAATTCCAATCTTTTTAAGACAGTGGATGAACTTGAACTCTCTGTGCGGTCGTATAACTGTCTGAAGAACGCTGATATAAAGACAATCGCTGAACTTGTCCAGAAGACAGAGCCGGAAATGCTCAAGACGAAGAATTTCGGAAGGAAATCCCTCAACGAGATAAAAGAGATATTGTCCAGGATGGGGCTCCACCTTGGCATGAAGATCGATCTTGATAATCTTGATAAAGAGGAAGCCTTACAGACGGGAGGTATGAGCAATAATGCGTCATAAAGTTGATGGAAGACTGTTCGGCAGACCCGCAAACCAGCGTAAGGCTCTTTTGCGCGGGCTTGTCACTGCCTTGCTTGATAATCAGAGGATAGAAACGACTGTAGCAAAAGCGAAAGAAACAAAAAGGATCGCTGAGCGGATGATAACCTTTGGGATAAAGGGGGACCTTCATTCCAAACGGCAGGTCTTGTCCTATGTGACGGACAGGGCGGTCGCATCGAAGCTCTTCAGTGAGATAGCTCCCCGGTTTTCCGGAAGGAACGGCGGCTATCTCAGGTTGGTCCAGACAAGAAACAGATTGAAGGATTCCGCCCCCATGGCTGTGCTTGAATTCATAGATTATGATAAAATAAAACAGAGCAAAGGGAAAGACAAGAAAGAAGAGAAGGCAGAGAAGAAAGAAAAAGCATAATGAGCGATATACTGATCGGACTGGCTGTCATAGCAGTCTGGATAATTTTACAGGCAGTGGTTCTGCCGAGGCTCGGTGTTTCTACCTGAGTGGTCCCTCAAAAGGGCCCGGGCAGGCCGAATAAAAAGTGTTAGCTCTGAAAAGGACTCTTTCGAGAGTCCTTTTTTTATGAGGGACCAGAGCGGTTTATCACCGTTGACAATGTTTTGTGCATGAACCGAATCCATATTTTCATCCATTACAGGGGTTCACTTTTTTCATCCAAAAACCTTGTCAGTAAAATTTGATATGGGGTATACTAAAAGCCTTAAAAAAAGAAGTACTCATCTCTTTTAAAATGCGCATCGAAAAAATCGAACTCATAGGTTTCAAATCATTTGCGGATAAAACTACGTTTGCCCTCCATCCGGGGATAACCTGCATTGTCGGGCCGAACGGCTGCGGCAAGAGCAATATCGTGGACGCCTTCAGATGGGTGCTGGGGGAGCAGAGCGCCAAGAGCCTCAGGGGTGAAAAGATGGAAGAGGTCATCTTTAACGGATCTGCCACGAAAAAGCCGAAGGGAATGTCGGAAGTGACGCTGGTGGTCTCCGGGCTGAACGGCGCGGGCTCGAACAACGGGCAGGGACAGAGCGATCATGTTACGGTAACCAGGCGGCTCTACCGCTCCGGCGAAAGTGAATACATGATCAATAAAAGCACCTGCAGACTGAAGGATATCAAAGACGTTTTTCTCGATACAGGGTTGGATTTCAAGAGTTATTCAATCCTTGAGCAGGGAAGGATCGGCGAAATCCTCAATTCAAAGCCCCTGGAAAGGCGTTTTATCATAGAAGAAGTCGCAGGGGTCATGAAATACAAGGTCAGAAAGGCCGAGGCCCTTTCAAAACTCGAATCTTCCCGTCTGAACCTCGTCAGGATAAATGACATCATCGCCGAAGTCAAGAAGCAGATAAACATACTCGACAGACTCGCCAAAAAAGCCGAACGCTACAGGAAACTCTCCTCCGAGATGCATGCTATAGAACTGAAGATAGCGAGAAGAGAATACCAGCAGATAAAGGAATCTTTCGGCCTGATCATTGCAGAATATGATTCGCTTAAGGGAAAAGAG
>Ga0105107_10002062_pt1 | contig 13208 bp, 9 predicted proteins | sample PPLLaktember2015_6_FD_79335 | JGI IMG/M metagenome (GOLD analysis project Ga0105107, IMG submission 79335) | Freshwater sediment microbial communities from Prairie Pothole Lake near Jamestown, North Dakota, USA - PPLs Lake P8 Core (1) Depth... | ecosystem: Environmental > Aquatic > Freshwater >...
CCCCGAATTCTTTGACAATGCCTCCGACCCGACACAAGCGACAATCCTCGCGATACGGGGCGATACGACCGGTATCACCTTCTCCCTCAGGAAGAAAGCTCCATCCGATACAGGCACCATGCAGGGCACTGTGCAGGATCCCGGAGGCAACGATGTTCCTGCACGCATCATCCTGTTTCCCCGCCCGAAAGAAGGAGACGAACGACCGGCAGTCTTCACCTTCACTGACTCGAGCGGCATCTTTCTTGTTGAAGACATCGAAGCGGGGAGCTACAATGTCCTTGCCATCCCCTTCGGTGAGTATGCCCCGTCCTACTCAACGGCCTCAGGTGCCAGCGCCCTCACATGGCTCGATGCCGACAGCGTCGAGGTCAATGGCATTACACCATACATACGGATATCCGTACCACCGCTGAACAATGCCGGTCTTACAAGGATACGGGGACATGTCCTTTCCGGGAACGGCACTCCGTTGCCCGGGGTTCGCGTCCTGGCACGTGCCCCAGACGATAGAATCATCGGGTACGGGTTGAGCGACCCGACAGGCCGGTATGCTGTGGATGCACTCGGGAGCGGATCGGTAACGTTGCTGGCGGACCGCTTCCGGTTCAACCACGTTCAGACCCCCGTCACAATCCCGTCCAGCACCTTCGTTGTTGAGCCTGTGGATTTCATCATGACCGCATCAAATCCGACCGCCGTGGATGTACCGGTCGGCACGCCGATGCAGACCACGCTCTTGCAGAACTACCCGAATCCTTTCAATCCGAAGACACACATCGGGTACAGAGTTTCGGGCCCGGGATCCCGATGGGTGAAACTCGGCATCTATGACCTACTCGGACGGGAAGTTGCAGTGCTGGTGAACGAGAGACAACCGGCAGGTGAGTACGCGGTGACATTTGATGGGGCGGTGCTTGCGAGCGGCCTGTATTTATACCAACTCGCCGCCGACGGATTCGTCACGACGCGGAAGATGATGCTGGCAAAGTAGGGTCTGGACACCTGGCAGCCTGCAGAAATTCTTCGGCCGCACTGTCACCAGCGACGAAGCCCGTGGAAAACGCCGCTTGAAGGTTGTACCCCCCTATGGGACCGGCGATGTCCAGCACCTCACCGCACAAATACAGTCCCTTGACTCGCCGGGAACACATGGTGTGCGAGTCCACCTCCCCGAGGGCAATCCCGCCGGCCGTCACTTCGCCTCTCTCGATCGGTATGCACGCAACGTCTCCAAGCGGCCATCGTTTGAGGAACCTGATGATCGCGCTGCGGTCCTTGCGTGTCAGTACATGACCGCGAGTTTCCGGATCAACTCCTGCCGACCGGAGCACCGCCTCAATGATTCGGTTCGGCAGCCACGGCTCCAGAAGAGTCGCCACTGTGCGGCCGCGATGTGTCCGGATCACAGCCTGGAGTTCCTCATCCAAAACAGCTGGTTCCTTCCGGGGGAAGAAATCCCAAAAAAGCGAGACCGTGCCTGATTCCGCGGCAAGCGCCGCGGCACGGCTGATCCCCAGCGTCGCCGGGCCTGACAAACCTTCGTGCGTGAATAACAGATCATCCTCCAGCCGGGCGATCTCCGTGCCACGGTGGACCGCAGAAAGTGACCCTCCCCGAATCGCCACACCGCGCCAGCTCCCCGGAAGGAGAGGGGCTGTCTGTATCGGCGCGAGGGCGGCACGTACGGGCACAACCGTGTGTCCGAGAGTCCGTGCAATCACAAATCCATCTCCCGTGGTTCCGGTTTGTGGGTAGGACGCGCCGCCGGTGGAGAGGATTACCTGTCGCGCGTTGATTACGGTACGATCGATACGGACGCCGCACACGCCGCGATCATCCGTGAGAATCTCTTCGACTCTCTGATGAAACCTCACGGTGACGTTGTGTGCGTCAAGAAGACGGGAGAATACCCTCATGACATCTTTAGCTGTTCCGTTAACGGGGAAGACTCGTCCGTTGGCGCGCGGCGCGACGACGATTCCTCCGGCACCGAGCAGTGCCGCCAGATCCCGGTTGTCGAAGCGGTGGAGTGCAGGTTTCAAGAACCTGCGCTCCGGCAGAACGAATTCGGCAAGGAGATCGTCTACAGTGCCCGCATGAGTGACATTGCATTTCCCACCGCCGGAGATCAGGATTTTTTGCCCCAATCGGCCGTTCCGTTCGAGCAGAATCACAGGACACCCTTGGTCGGCCGCGTGCCATGCAGCGATGATGCCTGCACCTCCGCCGCCGACTACTACAATCTGTTTCTGATCTCCGCACATATGTATAAAGTACGCAACTAAATTTTGGATTGCGAGTATTTGGTGATGAGATCACTTGCTTTCTCTTGCACGTTGCCGTATCTTTGTCTTAGTGGAATCAGCAAGAGGAGGAGGCAACTATGGCCATCGGCGATGCACCACGTGAGAGAAAGTCACTCTCAGTCACCATCGGTTCCGACTTCGGCAAGGTTGGCGGAAGTGCGGGATCGGGTCGGGATGTTCAATCGCAAATTTCGCGCTTGACCGGAGCCGCGGAACAGTATCTCAAGCGCGGGCAGAGTGCGCTTGCGTTCGACTCCCTGATGGAAGCCTACTTGCTCGATCCCTTGAACCCTCTGGTGGTCTCCTGCGAGAAGAACGTGCTTCCCGCCTGGGAGGCTTTCCGCAACAAGCAAACTTCGGCGCAGCCACCATCCTCGCTCATAACTGATGAGCAGCGCCTGGCCCGCCTCAAAGCAGAACGTGAGGCCGTCCGCCAGGAAAAGGAGCGCAAGGTGTGGGAACAGGCATCCCGTTCGCCGGGCCTTCCTCCCCAACAAGCGGGATCACCTCCATCAAAAACAGGCAAGCGAAGTCTGTAAGGTTTTCCGTAGCCTGCATAGGCCTTCTCGCAACACTTGCATCATTCGCGACGGCGAGCCAACGGCTGTCTATTAGCGGCTGCGTCAGGGATTCCTCGACAGGTGAACCTCTGCCGGCAGCACATGTCCGTATCGCCGGCACCGCCCGGGGTACAATCACAAGCCCGGCCGGACAGTACTCATTGCAGGTGGAACCCGGCAGCTATACGATCATCGCAAGCATGATCGGCTTTCGCGCAGATACGACCCGTATCGTAGTATCGCGCGCTGTTATCCACGACGCCCTCCTTCATCCCAGCGAGATCATTCTCCCTGAAATCGTCATCACCACCGAAGATCCGGCGGTCGAAATCATCCGACGCGCAATCGCCCGCAAACGTCACTGGGTCAGCAAGCTTGCCTCCTATCAGATGGATGCCTTCACCCGGCAGGTGATTCGCCGGGATACGGTCATCGCCAGCGTCACCGAATCGTTTACACGCGGCTACTGGCAACAGGGAGACACACTCCGGGAAGTCATCCTCCAGCGCAGACAGACTGCAAACATCCCGCAGTCCTTCAACTTTGCTTCGGTGGGCAGAATCATCAATTTCAACGATGACGAAATCCGCTTCCTCGGCTACACCTTCATCGGCCCGACCGCCCCGGAAGCCCTCGATGTGTACGCCGTTCACCTGGAGCATACGTATCGCGACCGCGATCAGAACATTTTCGAGATTGCCATGACTCCCCGCGACCGTACCCGGCCGCTCTTCCGCGGAACCATCCATATTGCCGATGAAACGTATGCCCTGATGGGAGTTGATGTCGAGCCCAACGAAGCATTTCAGATTCCTTTCGTCAAAGAGAAACACCTCAGATACAAGCAGGAATTTGCCGTCTACCAGGATGACATCTGGCTCCCGATTGACATACGCATCGTCGCGGATGTACAGATCGGCCTGATCGGTGTGTCATTACCCCGCTTCGGCTTCGATCAGACTTCCGTGATCACAAACTACACGGTGAATCCGCAACTGCCCGACACCATCTTCCGGCAGGCGCGCCTCGTCATTGATTCTTCGGCGACACGGACCGACACCAGTTTCTGGACCGCCAATGAGGTACTGCCACTCACTCCTGAAGAGATTCAGGCCTACGGATCCCTGGACAGTACGCAATCGCTCGAAGTGCAGTTCAGACCGGGCGGCATCACGATGGCAATCGGAGGAGATGACGGATCCGCTGCCTCCCTCCTGCAATATGCAGACATCTCGTTTTCCCGGGTCGAAGGTTTTCATCTCGGGGCGCAGCTCTCAGCCGCAGTGCTCCCGGCGGTGGATGCCAGGGCGGGGGTGGCATACAACATCTCGGCCAGGAATACGTCATATTCTTCCGGCGCGACCTTCTTTACCTCCCCCGACCGCGTGCTGGGATTAGGCATAGATGGATACAGAAAGTCCGGGGTCCGGCCGGACGGCGGTGTGTTCGGATCGTTGGTGAACTCACTGACCGCACTGTTGCTCAAGAATGACTATCGCGATTACTATCGGGTGGAGGGGTGGCGGTCGTTTCTGACGGTGTCGCCATCGCGCATGGTGCGTGCAGAACTCACGTTCATGAATGAAATGCACTCTTCCCTCCCCGTCGTGACACACTACAGCATTCTGTCCCCATCGCGTGACTATCGCCCGAATCTCCCTATTGCCGAAGGCAAAATGCGCAGCCTGCTGTTGACCCTCCGTTACGGTGAACCCGCCGTTCCCTTGAACCTCGTCACGCGCAATGCCCTGGACATCCTCCTCGAACATTCCACTCCTCATCTCGCCGGGAGCTCGTTCGACTTCACCCGGCTCGAGGCAATCGCAACGCTCACGTTGCCGACTTTTGCGCGGAGTCTGCTGTTCGCGCCTGGTTTTACCTTCCGGATTGCGGGCGGCTTCTCGGGCGGAGCATTGCCGCTTCAGCGCGCATTCACGCTGGAAAGCGCTTCAAGCAGCATCGGGCCTCTGGGAGTCCTCAGAGGCCTTGAAGTGAAGGAATTCGGGGGCACCGAATATGTCGCCTGTACGGTTGAACACAATTTCCGCTCATTGCCTTTCCTGGCCCTGGGCCTGCCCTTCCTCTATGAGCGAAGCGTTGAACTCGTCCTCCACGGCGGGTTCGCCCGGACATGGAACCGGGGCCTGCTGCCGCTCACGGAGTCCAACGGCTGGTACACAGAGGCCGGATTTGGCATAAATAGGGTTTTTGACCTTCTTCGGGTGGATTTCACGTGGCGCTTGAGCGACCCGGCTGGTTTCCGGTTTACTTTCGGAACGGCCCAGATTTTCTGATGTTTTTTTGATGGTTTTTGCCTCTTTGACTTTCCTTCTCGCCTCTTTCCAGCGATAATCCCATTACGTGATTGGTTTTACCGCCGTGAATCACTATATTTTACGTTTGATTATACATCAGGAGCAGCGAACGTGGCCTCCAAGCGAATTTCGGAAAAACAGATTGAAAGCCGCATCCAACAACTCCACGAACTGGCGTACAACCTGTGGCGTTCGTGGAATCCAGCTGCACAGAGAATCTTTAAAGAGCTATCGCCGTTCTTCTGGGAAGACAGCAACCATAACGCGGTGGAGGTGATGAATTTCGTGTCCGGACGGGAACTCCGGGGCCGATTGCAGGACCCCGAGTTCTATGAGAAGGTGGATGCGGTATGCCGGACTTTCCAGGATTACATGAAAGCAAGGAGTACCTGGGCTGGCAAGAGCACGCCGTGGCTGAAGAATGCTCCCGTGGCGTACTTCAGCGCCGAATTCGGTCTGCATGAAAGTCTCCGCATCTACTCCGGAGGCCTGGGAATGCTGGCGGGCGATCATGCGAAATCTGCCAGTGACCTCGGCGTACCGTTCGTCGGCATCGGAATTTTCTACCGCCACGGGTACTTCCGGCAGCATATCAGCAGGGAGGGTTGGCAGCAGGAGATGTACCCCGCGTACGATCCCGAGCGGCTGCCACTGCGCCGGGTTGCCGACAAACGGGGGAATCCGGTCATTTGTACCCTCCAGATCGGCTCTACTGAAGTTGCGTATCAGGCGTGGGTAGTGGAAGTTGGCCGCGTAAGACTCTACCTCCTCGACACAAATCTCCCCCAGAACGGACAGTTTTTCAGAGACCTTTCCGGTCATGTCTATGGCGGAGACCAGTCAAATCGCATCGGTCAGGAGATTCTCCTCGGCATCGGTGGCGTTCGACTCATTCGCAAACTCCGCATCGCCCCGTCGGTCTTCCACATGAACGAGGGTCACTCATCGTTTCTCACGCTGGAGCTGCTGCGCGAACAGCTGCAGACGAAAAAGTCGCTCCTTGAAGCCGAGGCGTTTGTGAGGAGGCGCTGCGTGTTCACAACGCATACGCCCGTTCCCGCCGGTCATGACCGGTTTGACCGCGGACTCATCGAAGGAAACCTCGGTCACCTGGCCACCACCATGGGCATGTCCGCCGACGACATCATGAACTACGGGCGTATCCACAGCGGCAATCAAAGTGAACCGTTCTGCATGACCGTCCTTGCATTGAAAATGTCCCGCGCCGCGAACGGCGTGAGCCAGCTCCATGGCCGCGTGAGTCAGGACATGTGGAAGGACCTCTACCCCGAGACACCCGTCAGCAAAGTCCCGATCGGATCTGTGACGAACGGCGTTCACACCGCTGGCTGGACGACTCCCACCGCATCATTGTTCTGGACCAATCACCTCGGACCCGCGTGGATTGGCAAGCTGCGGGATGCGAAGTACTGGCATGCAATGCTGGAATCGAAGAAAGTTTCCGATCAGGATCTGTGGGCCCTTCGCACCGCCCTCCGGCGCGAACTCGTGGAGTTTGTACGCAAACGCCTGCGTGAGCAACAACTCCGTCACAATCCTGACGACATCGGGCTGTATGACAACGTGCTGTCGCCGGACGTGATGACTATTTGCTTTGCACGGCGGTTTGCCACCTACAAGCGTGCCCCGTTGTTGTTCCGTGATCTCGGCTGGGCCATCCGCGTTCTAACCGACAAGGAGCGGCCGGTACAGGTGGTATATGCGGGGAAAGCGCATCCCCGCGATGATGCGGGGAAACATTTCATTCAGGAAATCATCAACATAACAAAACGGGTGGATCTCTTCGGACGTGTTGTGTTCGTCGAAGACTACGACATCAATGTTGCACGATATCTCGTCGCCGGCGCCGACATCTGGCTGAATACTCCCCGGCGTCCGAATGAGGCATGCGGCACCAGCGGCATGAAGGGCATCATGCATGGCTCTCTCAATCTCAGTACGATGGACGGCTGGTGGCGTGAAGCGTACGACGGGATGAACGGATGGAAAGTCGGAGAAGATACGACCGCCAGTTCAGAACAACTGCAGGATGATCTGGATGCCGCTTCTCTCCGGGCCGTGCTCGAAAATCAGGTGATACCGCTGTTCTACGACCGGGGAAAGGACGGCATTCCACACAACCTGCTGCGGCGGGTCAGGCATTCGATTGCCACGCTACTCCCCGTCTACAACACCGATCGCATGGTGGCCGAATACGCAAAGAAATATTACCAGCGGCCCGCAAAGAAATAGCAGGGGAAACGAATGGTCGATGGGGGGACTCTACTTCTTTTGCACTTCTTCAGTTGCGATCTTCTGCAGGATTGAGGATTTCAGGCTGGCGAGCTTTTTGGCTGAAAGCTTAGACTTGTGAGCTTTGAGCGCGGAGATGCTTGCATCTGCAATAAAGAGCTTCGAGCACACCGCTCCTCTAAAATTCCCCGTACGTTGACATTCGAAATGATTCTTGAGAATGTCAACATAATCAGCTGGCGCGAAACAGAAGTTATCCAGAGCCGATCCGCATTCGGTGCAGAACAGCTTCTTCCCACGCCGTGTTTTACGTTTCATCGCGGCCTCCTGTTCCTCGTTTTGCCAATATACCATTCACTTGTGAAAAAAGGTACAAATTAGGGTCCTCCCCCCGGAGATATATAACAATCTACGGGCCCGACAGTTCCATTTTTGCGGCATTTCCCGATGGATTTTGGCGCCGGTAAACGTCAAATCTGAACCCCTGATGGACGTCGCTGCTGACAAGGGAGAATGTGCTTCCGAGCAGATGTTCATAGGGCGGGAAGTATGTGTCTGCTTCAACTTCGCGGTCAACGATGGTGAGGTACAGTTCCTCTGCGCGACCGATGAGCTGCGCGTAGACTTTGCCGCCCCCAATCACGAAGATCCGCTCCTCGCCCCGGAGCGCAGCAAGTGCCGCATCGATGGAACCGTATGTCTCAACCCCATCCACAGATGTCCTGCTTAGCACTACATTCCTGCGGCCTGGAAGCGGTCTCCCAATCGACTGCCACGTTCTCTTCCCCATCAACACCGCGTGACCCATCGTGAGTTTCTTGAAGCGACGAAGATCCTCCGGAATGTGCCATGGAAGCCCGCCGTCTTTGCCTATTCCCCGGTTCCGGGCGATGGCGGCGATGATGGCGAGTATCATACCGCCACCTGAAATTTGATGGCTGGATATGGATCGTATCCGATGATGGTGAAATCCTCGAATTCGAGCCGATCAACCGGCTTGGGCTCAATCTGAAGGCGGGGAAGCGGGCGCGGTGCCCGTATCAGCTGTTCCCGGAGACCGTCCACATGGTTTATATAGATATGCGCATCCACAATTGTATGGCTGAACTCCCCAAGCTCAAGGCCTGCATCATGCGCCAATATCTGGGTTAAGAGTGAATATGCTGCGAGATTAAAAGGAATCCCGATGGCGATATCGCCTGAACGCTGTGTCAAATGGCAACTAAGTCTGCCGTCGGCAACGTTGAATACGAATGTATAGTGGCATGGGGGTAACTTGCTGCTCAACGCGTTTCCGGGCTCCCAGGCGGTGACCACCATGCGCCGCGAATCAGGGTCCGTTTTGAGCATTTCGAGCACTCTCCCGATCTGGTCCACTTCCACAACCTCATACTGCTTCGTGACCGGGTTCATCCGCGCACTGGGAAAGCGGCGCCAGTACCGGCCGTAGGCCGTGTCCAGGTTCCCGTCGGCATCAGCCCACGCATCCCATATCCTGGTGTGCTCCCGCAGAGATCGGATATGATCTTCACCGGAGAGATACCAGAGGACCTCCCGGAGCATTGCGGAAAAATTTACCTTTTTCGTCGTCAGCAGCGGAAAACCGCGGCTCAGGTCGACGCGGTAATGCTCCGCAAAAGAAGAGATGGTGTCGACACCGGTCCGGTTACCCTTCCGCTTGCCGTGTGTCAACACCCGTTCCACAAGATCCAGATATTCGCGCATGGGAGGTGTCGATCGAAAAGTGCTGGAAAGCTACCGAAATTGGCGCCGAAATGCAACGCGAGACTGCGCAACAACCGTGCCGGTCAATCCGTATCATTACGTGGGGTCGGCCAGCTGCGCGATAGTCGCCGGGCTAAGACTTCAGGACCGGAGGAGCAATGCCAATCACATTCCGCGTATTTCTGACAACCTCCCTCCTCTCTGCCGGTTGTTGCGCGTCCTATGCCGCAGAGAAGTCCATCATTACACTGAAAGACATGAGCCAGACCGAACTCCGGTATGCCGGGTTTGACCTGCGAGAACCTGCGGCTGTGCATATCCGTGCCACGGGTGCCGGGGGAAATCAGGGATGGACCTACAAAAGCGACAGGATGCTTGCCTATGGCTGGATCCTGAACGCGGACACGCGCGAGCCGGTGTGGGAAATGACGACCAGCAACACCCAGAAGCTCCGCGACGACCGCACATTCGATGGCACAGTCGACCTCTCCGCAGGTTCATATGAGGCTTACTTTTCTGCTTGCACCTTTGGCTACCATTCGACATTTGCTCATTTTGATGTAAACGTTGATCACCGACACCGACCACTGTTCGGGGATGAATCCAAAAGCAAACGCCATTTCTTCTCCTGGCTAACAGATTGGTGGAGCGATGACATCAGCAGCGCGTGGGAGAAACGATCGGCGACCTGGGGCATGGAGCTGTTTGTCGACGAAACTCATGCAGACGCCGTCAGGCCGTTTACTCCTCCGAAGGTTCCCGCCGGCACTGTGTTGAGGGCGACAGGCCTCGGAGAGGACGCTGTCGTGCGCCGCGGATTCACTTTCTCCGCCCCCGCAGAGGTTTTCATCCGTGCACTCGGCGAAGGGAGTGCAGGCTCCGAATGTGCTGACTATAGCTGGATCGTCGACTCGCGCACACGCAATCGCGTTTGGGAATTGGACTGTCACGATGCGCGCGCGGCGGGCGGTGCGAAGAAAAACATCCTTGCGGCATCCGCCATCCAGCTACCCAGGGGCTCATACATTTTGTACTGTATCACGGACGACTCCCATTCAGCCGTGGATTGGAACGCAGCCCCTCCCTATGACCCCCTCAACTATGGTGTGTCAATCGTGATCGAGGACAAAAACGAGCGCGCTGCCTTTGCATCTTCGGCGATTGCCGAAGACCGCAATGTCATCGTCAGCATTGTCAAGGCAGAAGACAACACGTCTCGTTCGGAGGGTTTCACACTGAAAAAGGAATCCCGTCTGCACATCTCCGCATTCGGCGAACGCACCAACAACCGCCGGTCCATGGCGGACTTCGGGAGCATCCTGGACGCGCGGACACGGACACGTGTATGGACCATGGAACCCGACCGCACGCGCCACGCGGGCGGTGCCTCGAAAAACAGGTACATTGACGAAGTCATCACCCTGCCGGAAGGCAACTACATCGTGACGTATGTGACCGACGACTCCCATGCGTACGGAGATTGGAACGATTCGCCTCCCTTCGACCCGGATCGCTATGGCATTGTCGTCTCCGGTGCAGACTCTGCCTTCGTGCCGTCGTACGCGGTCAAATACAACCCCGCCAAAGACAAGAATATTATTGCGCAGATCATTGCTGTCGGAAATGACGCCGACAGGTCGGCGCAGTTCACGCTTGCCCGTACATCACGTGTGCGCATCTATGCCATTGGTGAGGCACAGAACCGCGAGATGTTCGATTATGGATGGATCGAAGACGCGCGCACCGGCACCGTGATCTGGGAAATGTCGTATGGCCTGACCTTCCATGCCGGGGGGGGGAGAAAGAACCGGATGTTGAATTCCACCATCGTCCTGGAGAAGGGCAACTATCTGTTGAGGTATAAGACCGACGATTCACACGCGTACGACGATTGGAATACCGACCCTCCCGATGACCGCGACTACTACGGCATTACCCTGTACCGTGAGCCGGCGCCGGAGGTTCCAGCCGCAATGATACCCCCTCCGCCCGAACACGTGCTCCCTCCGCCGAAATAGACCGGGCGCAGGGGGAAACACAACGCCTCGCGCTCCCGTTGATATTTTTCAAAGTATTCTCTACTTTCGTTACTGGATGGCCCACCGTTCCACACCCGATACGGAGTTATCCCACATGCCCCCGACGCGAAGAGAGTTCCTCCGGCAGGCTGTCATCACCGGCAGTGGGGCACTTGTCACAGGTGCCGTTCCACTGACGGGAACAGCCCGCGCCACCCCAAGGCCCGTGAGGCCTATCGCGATTTCCAGCGCCAACGGTCTGCGCGCAGTCACGAAGGCCATGGAGATGATCGCAGCTGGCAGTGATGCTCTCGATGCCGCCATCGCGGGCGTGAACATCATCGAGGATGACCCCAACGACGTCTCTGTCGGATACGGAGGCTTACCGAATGAGGATGGTGTCGTCGAACTGGACGCTGCTGTCATGCACGGGCCAACGCATCAGGCCGGCGCCGTTGCCTCTCTGCGAAACATCAGGAATCCGTCAAAGGTCGCCCGGACTGTGATGGATCGCAGCGACCATGTGCTGATGGTCGGAGAAGGCGCCCTCCGCTTCGCCAGGGCACACGGCTTCAAGGAGGATGACCTGCTCACGGAGAAAGCCCGCGAGGCATGGTTGTATTGGAAGGAGCATCTCTCCGCAACCGACGACTGGTTGCCGCTTCACGGCCCCGAGGACCGGGATATCGGCGATCTTCTCCCCGTACCGCTGCGAAATGAATTCGGTGAATTCTTCCGCCGCTCCGGGACGATTCACTGCAGCGCCATCGATCAGCGCGGGAATCTCTCCTGCGTTACCACAACCAGCGGCCTGGCTTTCAAAATTCCGGGACGTGTCGGTGATTCGCCAATCATCGGGGCAGGGCTGTATTGCGACAACGCCGTCGGCTCGGCGGGTTCGACCGGCCGGGGTGAGGCCAACCTGATCAACTGCAGCTGCCGGATGGTCGTGGAAAATTTGCGCAGGGGGGCATCTCCTGAGGAGGCATGCCTCGCAACTGTGAAGCAGATTGTGGACCAGAACCGTCTCAAACGGTTGCAGACGTCCTCAGGGCGCCCCCGCTTCGAAGTGGAGCTGTATGCAATCAACACCCGCGGAGACTATGGCGGTGCGCGCATCTACAGCGGCGGGAAATTCTCCGTGCACGACGGGACCGCGGCCCGCCATGAGCCGCTGGCGTTTCTGTACGAGAAAGAGCAGAACCGATGAAAGGATCTTATTGAACCCACTGCTACTCCGGCTGTTCACCCTCTGCTGCATAGTGGTCGTTGCCAGGAACGCTGACGCACAGTCGTACCGCGTGGACACTCTCGCGCGGGCACCGTACGCGCAGTATCCCGTCTGTCTTGCGTTTCCACAAAGAGGGACCGGCGTGTTCTTCTTTACCGAGAAGAACAACGGACGTGTACGTCTCATTGCCGGCACATCCCTCCAGACCAAACCCTTCGTAACGGTGCCGGTTGAATCGGAGGGCCCTCAGGGGTTGCTGGGCATCGCGTTGCATCCGTCCTACCCCGACACACCGTTTGTCTACCTGTTTTACGTACGTGCCCAGGATCGCCTTGGCATAGTCGAACGGTACCGTGACTCGGCCGGCACCGGCGTTGACCCCACTCTCCTGGCTGTAATCCCGCGACGCGATGGTGCAACGGAAAACAACGGCGGTATTCTCCGGTTTGGCAATGACGGCAAACTCTACGTCACCATCGGAGATCATGTGACCCACCCTGAGCTGGCTCAAGACACCTCCTCGCGTCATATCCCCTGGGGCAAGATCCTCCGCCTGAACCCCGATGGTTCATACCCCGCCGACAATCCGTCGGCGCTAAAGCCGTTCTGGGCCGTGGGACTGCGGAACAGCCAGGGACTGGCAGTGGACGCGGAAACCGGAGCGATGTATTGCACCGAAGGAGGAACAGGTATCCCCAACAGGATCTACCGGGTGCGGCGAGAAAGCAACTTTGGATGGCCGCTCACCCGCGGAGATTCATCGGCCGGTTTTTCCCGGCCACTCTACGAATTCCCCG
>Ga0105107_10002063_pt1 | contig 13206 bp, 11 predicted proteins | sample PPLLaktember2015_6_FD_79335 | JGI IMG/M metagenome (GOLD analysis project Ga0105107, IMG submission 79335) | Freshwater sediment microbial communities from Prairie Pothole Lake near Jamestown, North Dakota, USA - PPLs Lake P8 Core (1) Depth... | ecosystem: Environmental > Aquatic > Freshwater >...
GAGCGCGCTGCGCATGAAGGACGACGCCGCCATCATTCTCGATCCGGTCAACATGCCGCAGATAAAGGATGCTCTTTCGAAAAAGGTAAAAAACTTCATCGGTGGCAATTGCACGGTAAGCCTGATGCTGATGGGCATGGCGGGCCTCTTCCAGCGCGACGAGATCGAGTGGATGACCAGCATGACCTACCAGGCCGCCTCCGGCGCCGGCGCCGCGGCGATGCGCGACCTGGTGGCGCAGATGGCCCGCGTCGGCCGCAGCGCCGAGCCGCTGCTCGAGGATCCGGCCTCGGCCATCCTCGACATCGACCGGGCGGTCACCGACACGCTGAGAGCGGCCGACCTGCCGAAGTCCAATACCGAGTTTCCCCTCGCGGGGAGCCTGCTGCCGTGGATCGACAAGGACCTCGGCAATGGCCAGAGCCGCGAGGAATGGAAGGCCCAGGCCGAGGCGAACAAGATCCTCGGCCGCAACGGCAACGCCATCCCGATGGACGGGGTCTGCGTGCGGATCGGCGCCATGCGCTGCCACAGCCAGGCGCTCACGATCAAGCTGCGCCGGCCGCTGCCCATGGACGAGGTCGAAGGCATGCTCGCGGATGCCCACGATTGGGTGAAAGTCGTGCCGAACCGGCGTGAGGAGTCCCTTGCCGAGCTCACCCCCGCGGCGGTGACCGGGAAGCTCTCCGTGCCCGTGGGGCGGCTGCGCAAGCTCCCCATGGGGGAAGACTACCTCGCCGCCTTCACGGTGGGCGACCAGCTCCTCTGGGGGGCGGCCGAGCCGCTCCGGCGTATGGTGCGAATCCTCATAGATGCCGGGGTGAAGCAGTAACAAACCAAGAAAATATCTCAACTTGCAGCCGTAAGACCATGATGTTAAGTTACTTGGTCCGGCTTAAGAAGATTCAGGGGTGGGAAACCGTGGGCGGTAGATCGATAACCTTCGCCGTGCTTGCGGCAGCGCTGTGGCTCGCAGCGCCGCTTGCAGCGCATTCCGCGGGGCTCGGCCGCATCAACGTGCTCTCTTCGCTCGGACGGCCGCTGAACGCGGAGATCGAGCTTCACTCCCAGCCGGGCGAGCAGGACCTCGTCGCGCGGCTTGCTTCGCCGGAGGCCTTCAGCCGCGCCGGCATCGAGCTCAACCCGGCGCTGCTCAGCGTGCGCTTCAGCGTCGAGCGGCGTGACGGCCGGCAGATCCTGCGCGTCACGACCACGCAGCCGGTCAACGAGCCCTTCCTCGATCTGCTCGTCGACCTGCAGTGGAACAGCGGCCGGCTGCTGCGCGAGTACACCGTTCTTCTCGACCCGCCGGAGTTCAAGGGTCGCCAGGCGATTGCGGCTGCGCCAGCGCCAGCGCCGGCGCCGAAGCCCGCGCCCAAGCCGGTGCCCGCGCCCCCCGAGTCGAAGCCTGCCCCGAGCGTCGAAGCGAAGCCGCTGCCGCCGGAGCCGGCCCCGCCGGTCGTGACGCCCGCCCCGCCGGCGCCCACCGCCGCCGCGCCCGCGGCGCCGGCCGAAGAGAAGCCGGCCGCGCCGGCTCCCGAGAAGCCCGCCGCGGCTGAGCCGGCCGCGCCCGCCGGCGCCGCAACGCATGAGGTGCAGAAGGGCGAGACCCTGGGCGCCATCGCCAAGAGGAATCTGGCGCCGGGGATATCGCTCAACCAGATGCTGGTCGCGATCTACCGGGCGAACGAGGATGCCTTCATCCGCGGCAACGTCAATCTCGTTCGCGCCGGCAGGATCCTCAACATTCCGGACATCGACGCCGTCGGCACCGTCGACCGCGACGAGGCCAACCGCCTCGCGCGCGAGCACCACGCGCAGTTCAACGAGTACCGCAGCCGGCTGGCCGCCGTGCCGGCGCCCGCCGAGGCGGCCGCCGGCCAGCGCGACGCCGCCGGGCGCATCGAGCCCAAGCCGGAAGCCGCGCCGCCGGCGCCGCAGGATCAGGTACGCCTGTCCAAGGCGGATCCGAAGAAGCCCGCGACCCCCGGGGGCCGTGCCGCCCGCGAAGACGACCAGGCCGCGCGCGAGCGCGAGCTGAGGGAGGCGCAATCGCGCGTCACCGACCTCGAGAAGAACGTCTCGGACCTGCAGAAGCTGCTGGAGATGAAGAACCAGCAGCTCGCCGAGCTGGAGAAGAAGGCAGGCACGCAGGCGGCGCCGCCCTCGGCCGCGCCCGTCCCGCCCGCGAAGCCTGCGGCCAAGGCGCCCGAGAAGCCGGCCGCCAAAGCCGCGGAGGCGCCGAAGCCCGCCCCGACACCAGCCCCCGCGCCCGCTGCCAAAGCACCGGAGGCACCGAAGCCGGCGCCGACGCCGGCTCCCGTTGCCGAGGCGCCGAAACCGGCGCCAGCGCCGGCCCCAGCCCCGGCCGCAAAGGCCCCGGAGAAGCCCGCCGCCCAGGCGCAGAAGCCCAAACCCAAGCCGAAAGCCGTCGCGGCGCCGCCGCCGGAGCCCAGCTTCCTCGACGAGATTCTCGCCAATTTCGAGGATCCGATGCTCCTGGGCGGCCTCGTGCTCGTCCTGCTGGGGCTGGTCGGGTACAGCGCCTTCCTGTGGCGGCGGAAGAAGGCCGCACAGGCGAAGTTCCAGGACAGCGTGCTCGGCGCGGCCGCAGCCGGGGCGGTGGCGGGCTCCGCAGGCGAACCGGGCGCGCCGACGGTGCAGCCGGCGGTGTCGCAGGCCTCCGTCAGCCAGGCGCCGGCCGGCATGGAGGCGGAGGAGGTCGACCCGATCGCCGAGGCCGACGTGTACATCGCCTATGGGCGCGATGCGCAGGCCGAGCAGATCCTCAAGGAAGCGCTGGCCAAGGACGCGAACCGCGTCACGGTGCACGCGAAGCTGCTCGAGATCTATGCCAACCGCAAGGACACCAAGGCCTTCGAGCAGACCGCGCTCAAGCTGAAGAACCTGACCAACGGCGCCGGGCCGGAGTGGGACAAGGCCTGTGCGCTGGGCCGCGGCATCGACCCGCAGAACGGCCTCTACGGTAGCGGCGGCGACGCGGCTCCGGCAGCGGCCGCTGCGCCGGCGGCTGCGGGCGCCGCAGCCGCGCCGACGCTCGACTTCGATCTGGGCGGCGCATCGCAGAATCCCACGGCGGTGCCGGATATCTCGCTCGACGAGACCGGCAAGCAGCTCTCGGCCCCCTCCGGCGTCGACATCGAGCTGGGCACGACGGCCCAGACCATGGCCCCGGCCGAGCAGGAAAAGACGGTCAGCAGCATGGACTTCAACCTCGACCTGGGGACGACGACGAGCGAAGCGCCGGCGGCGCCCGCCGAGCCGCCCCCGGCGGAGCCGAGCAGCGGTCTCGACTTCGACCTGAAGCTGGACGACATGCCCTCGGCGGCGCCCGCGGAGAAGTCCGCCCCGCCGGTCGACCTGGGCTCGATCAGCCTGGACCTCGGTACGCCGTCGGACGCCACCGTGGTCGCGCCGCAAGGCAGCGCCGACCCGAAGTGGCAGGAAGTCGCGACCAAGCTCGACCTGGCGAAGGCCTACGAAGAGATGGGCGACAAGAACGGCGCCCGCGAGCTGCTGAACGAGGTCATGAAGGACGGCGACGCGGCGCAAAAGGGCCAGGCCGAGCAGCTGCTCGCCAAGCTCGGCTAGACCGCCAATCAGGATCGCCCTAGGCCTCGAGTACGACGGTAGCGGCTTTCTCGGCTGGCAGACCCAGCCCGGGGGCGGCACGGTGCAGGATGCCCTCGAGCAGGCCCTCGCGGCGATTGCCGGTGCGCCGGTTTCCGTGACCTGCGCAGGAAGGACCGATCGAGGCGTGCATGCCCGCGGCCAGGTCGCCCATTTCGACACCGAGGCTTCGCGCCCGGACGCCGCGTGGGTGCGGGGCACGAACGCCCTGCTGCCGGACTCGGTGGCCGTGCGCTGGTCGGCCGCCGTGGCCGACGACTTCCACGCCCGCTACAGCGCGCTGTCGCGCACGTACCGGTACGAGCTCATCAACCGCCCGGTGCGCCCGGCGATCGCGGCGCGGTACGCGGGCTGGTTCCATGGCGCGCTGGACGTGCCGGCGATGCGCGACGCGGCGGCCGTGCTGGTCGGCGAGCACGATTTCTCGGCGTTTCGCGCCGCCGAGTGCCAGGCGAAGTCGCCGGTGCGCACCGTGCACTCGTTGGAAGTCGAGCGCAACGGCGAGAAAATCGGCTTCGTGATCCGGGCGAACGCTTTCCTCCACCACATGGTGCGCAACATCGTCGGCACGCTGGTGTACGTCGGCAAGGACCGGCGTCCGGCGCAGTGGGTGAAGGAGATCCTCGACTCGCGCGATCGCTCGCGCGCGGCGCCGACCTTCGCGCCGGAGGGCCTCTATCTCGAAGCAGTCGAGTACGACCGCAAGTGGAACCTGCCGGCATGAGAACGCGCGTGAAGATCTGCGGCATCACCCGGCCGGGCGATGCCCGGGCTGCGGCGCAGGCCGGCGCGGACGCGATCGGCCTGGTGTTCTACCCGACGAGCCCGCGCTATCTCGCCACCGAGCGCGCCGTCGAGATCCGCGATGCGCTGCCGCCCTTCGTGCAGACGGTGGCGCTGTTCGTCAACCCCGACGCGGCGCAGGTTGCGCAGGTGCTGGGTCGCGTGCGCCCCTCGATGCTGCAGTTCCACGGCGAGGAAACGCCCGAGTTCTGCGCGCAGTTCGGCATGCCGTTCGTCAAGGCAGTGCGGGTGAAGCCCGGGGTCGATGCGCTAGAATACCTGCGCCCGTTTTCGCGCGCCGCGGCCTGGCTCTTCGACAGCCACGTGCCGGAGTACGGCGGAGTGGGCGAGAGCTTCGACTGGGCCTTGGTTCCGGTAACTGAAAGATCCGTAATCCTGTCCGGGGGGCTCTCGCAAGCGAACGTCGCCGAGGCCATTCGCCGCGTACGGCCCTGGGGCGTGGACGTGTCGAGCGGCGTGGAATCGGCGAAGGGCATCAAGGACGCCGCGAAGATCGCCGCTTTCATCGCAGAGGTCAGAAATGCAGATGTATGACTTGCCCGACGCGCGCGGCCACTTCGGCCCGTACGGCGGCATCTTCGTCGCCGAGACGCTGACGCAGGCGCTCGCCGAGCTGCTCGCGGCTTACGGGCAGGCGCGCAAGGACCCGGAGTTCGAGGCCGAGTTCCGCTACGAGCTCAAGCACTACGTCGGCCGGCCGAGCCCCGTCTACCACGCGAAGCGGCTCTCCGAGCGCTGCGGCGGCGCGCAGATCTACATCAAGCGCGAGGACCTGAACCACACCGGCGCGCACAAGATCAACAACACCATCGGCCAGGCGCTGCTCGCGCGGCGGATGGGCAAGCGCCGCATCATCGCCGAGACCGGGGCCGGGATGCACGGCGTCGCTTCGGCGACCGTCGCCGCGCGCTACGGCATGGCGTGCGTGGTGTACATGGGCACCGAGGACGTGCGGCGGCAGGCGCAGAACGTCTATCGCATGAAGCTGCTCGGCGCCTCGGTCGTGCCGGTGGAGTCGGGATCGCGGACCCTGAAGGACGCGCTCAACGAGGCGATGCGCGACTGGGTCACAAACGTCGACAGCACCTTCTACATCATCGGCACCGTCGCCGGCCCGCATCCCTATCCCATGATGGTGCGCGACTTCCAGTCGGTCATCGGCGAGGAATGCCTGGTACAGATGCCCGAGCTTTGCGGCCGGCAGCCCGATGCCGTGATCGCCTGCGTCGGCGGCGGCTCCAACGCGATGGGGATTTTTTACCCGTATATCTCGAATACCGATGTGAAGCTGATTGGCGTTGAAGCGGCAGGGGAAGGCCTATCTACCGGCAAGCACGCCGCGTCGCTGTGTGCCGGCAGGCCGGGCGTGCTGCATGGCAACCGCACCTATCTCCTGCAGGACGCGAACGGGCAGATCACCGAGACGCACTCCGTCTCCGCGGGCCTCGACTATCCCGGCGTCGGCCCGGAGCATGCGTGGCTCAAGGACAGCGGGCGCGCCCAGTACGTGGCCGTCACCGATGCCGACGCGCTCGCGGCGTTCCAGGAGCTGTGCCGCAGCGAGGGCATCATTCCGGCGCTCGAGTCGGCGCACGCCGTGGCGCATGCCATGAAGATGGCCGCCGGCATGGCGAAGGACGCGATCCTGCTCGTCAACCTCTCCGGGCGCGGCGACAAGGACATGCACACCGTGGCCGAGCGCATGGGCCTCAGCCTCTGAGATGTCGCGCATCCAGGGCTGCTTCGAGTCGCTGCGGGCGCGCCGGCGCAAGGCCCTGATCCCCTATATCGCCGCGGGCGATCCGCATCCTTCCCTCACGGTGCCCCTGATGCGCGGGCTGGTGGAGGCGGGCGCCGACATCCTCGAGCTCGGCGTGCCGTTCTCGGACCCGATGGCCGACGGGCCGGTGGTCCAGCGCGCCAGCGACCGCGCCCTCAAGCACGGCGTCGGCCTGGCCGATGTGCTTCGATATGTATCTCATTTCAGAGAAGCGGATAAGACCACGCCCGTCGTGCTCATGGGCTATGCCAATCCCATCGAGGCGATGGGGATCGAGAACTTCATCGGCGCGGCGAAGACCGCCGGCGTCGACGGCGTCATCGTGGTCGACTACCCGCCCGAGGAATGCGCCGAGTTCTCGGCCCTGGCGAAGAAGAACGAGATCGACTCGATCTTCCTGCTCGCGCCGACCTCGACCGACGAAAGAATCGACCAGGTGGCCCGGATCGGCAGCGGGTTTCTCTACTACGTGTCCCTGCGCGGGATCACCGGCGCCACCCACATCGACCTGGGCGACGTGGCGGCGCGCATTCCCAGGATCCGGGCCGCCACGCGGCTGCCGATCGGCGTCGGCTTCGGCATCCGCGATGCCGACTCGGCGCGCCGCGTCGCCGCCGATGCGGACGCGGTGGTCATTGGCAGCCGCATCATCCTGGAGATCGAGGCAGGCGCCGCCGACCAGGCCGTCTCGAGAGTAAAGGCCTTCCTGAAGCCGATTCGCGAGGCGCTCGACGCCTCGTTTTCCCGATGAGCTGGCTGCAGAAGCTGCTGCCGCCGAAGATCCAGCGCACCGGAGGCGCCGGGCGCAAGACCGTGCCCGAGGGCCTGTGGACCAAGTGCGCTTCCTGCGACGCGGTGCTCTACAGCACCGACCTCGAGAAGAACCTCAACGTCTGTCCCAAGTGCGGCCACCACGAGCGCCTCGCCGCGCGGCCGCGCCTCGACGGGCTGCTCGACCCCGACGGGCGCTTCGAGATCGGCGCCGAGGTGCTGCCGGTGGACCCGCTCAAGTTCCGCGACTCGCGCCGCTATACCGAGCGCCTTGCCGAGGCGCAGGAGCAGACCGCCGAAGGCGATGCGCTGGTCGTGATGCAGGGCTCGATCAAGGCGCTCGGCGTGGTGTGCGCCGCCTTCGAGTTCGACTACATGGGCGGCTCGATGGGCTCGGTGGTGGGCGAGCGCTTCGTGCGCGGCGTGCGCGTGGCGATCGAGCAGAAGCTGCCGTTCGTCTGCGTCACCGCCTCGGGCGGTGCGCGCATGCAGGAGGGCGCGCTGTCGCTGATGCAGATGGCGAAGACCACCGCGGCGCTCACCGACCTCGCCGAGCGGCACCTGCCTTTCGTCACCGTGCTCACCGATCCGACCATGGGCGGCGTCTCGGCGAGCTTCGCCATGATCGGCGACGTGGTGATCGCCGAGCCGAAGGCGCTGATCGGCTTCGCCGGCCCGCGCGTGATCGAGCAGACCGTGCGCCAGAAGCTGCCCGAAGGATTCCAGCGCGCCGAGTTCCTGCTGGAAAAGGGCGCCATCGACATGATCGTCGACCGCCGCCAGCTGCGCGACAAGCTGCACTCGCTTCTGTCGCTGATGCAGGGACAGCCCGCCGACGCAGCCGTGTGACGCTGCTCGCCGAGCTCGCGCTCGCGTCGGGACGGGTCGCCGAAACGCCGGGCCGCCTCGCCAAGCTGCGCATCCTCGCCGATTGCCTGCGCGCCCTCGCCCCGGAGGAAGTCGAGACCGCCATCGCGTACCTCAGCGGGGAAGTCCCGCAGGGCAAGCTCTCGCTGGGGCATGCGGCGCTCCAGGCGGCGGCCCGGGCCCCGCTGCCGACGCCTGAATTGAAGCTGCTCGAGGTCGACGCCGCCTTCCGCGCCATCAAGGCGGCGAAAGGGAAGGGCGCGGCCGCCGCCCGGTCCGCGCTGCTCGGCGGGCTGCTCGCGCGCGCCACCGCGGCGGAACAGGACTTCCTCGTGCGATTGATCGTCGGGGAGCTGCGGCAGGGGGCGCTGGAAGGCGTGATGCTCGAGGCGCTCGCCGCGGCGGCCGAGGTTCCGGCGCAGGACCTCCGGCGCGCCGCCGCTTTCGCCGGCGGCCTGGCGCCGGTCGCGCGCGCCGCGCTTTCAGGCGGCGCGGCGGCGCTCGCCCCTTTCGCCATCCGCCTCATGCAGCCGCTGCTGCCGATGCTGGCGCAGCCCGCCGAGAGCGTGGCCGATGCCCTCGGCGCGCTCGGGGGCAGGGCATTGCTCGAGTGGAAGCTCGATGGCGCCCGCGTGCAGGTGCACAAGGCAGGAGACGCAGTGCGCGTCTATACGCGCAGCCTGAACGACGTCACGGCCGCCGTACCAGAAATCCTTGATGTGATGAAGACTGCAAAAGCAGATTCGCTCATCCTCGACGGCGAGGCGATCGCGCTGCGCCCCGACGGCAGGCCGCATCCGTTCCAGGTGACGATGCGCCGCTTCGGCCGCAAGCTCGACGTCGATGCCTCGCGCCGCGAGCTGCCGCTTTCGGTGCTCTTCTTCGACTGCCTCCTGCACGACGCCGGGCCGCTCGTCGACCGCGGCGCCGGCGAGCGGCACGACATCCTGCGCGAGGTTCTGAAAGAGAATTCTTGTGCACCCTCGCTGGTGACCGGCGAACTGGAAAAGGCGGAGGCCTTCTACGCCGAAGCGCTGGCACTCGGCCACGAAGGCGTGATGGCTAAAGCGCTCGATGCGCCGTACAGCGCCGGGCGCCGAGGCGCCGGCTGGCTCAAGGTGAAGCGCGCGCGCACGCTCGACCTCGTGGTCCTCGCCGCCGAATGGGGGCACGGGCGCCGCCGCGGCCGGCTGTCGAACCTGCACCTCGGCGCCCGCGACCCGGCTTCCGGCGGCTTCGTCATGCTCGGCAAGACCTTCAAGGGCCTCACCGACCGGCTGCTCGAGTGGCAGACGCGCGAGCTGCTCGCGCGCGAGACGGCGCGCGACGAGTGGACGGTGCGCGTGCGCCCGGAGCTGGTGGTGGAGATCGCCTTCAACGATATCCAGGAAAGCCCGCAGTATCCGGGCGGGCTCGCGCTGCGCTTCGCCCGCGTCAAGGGCTACCGGCCCGACAAGCGGCCCGAGGAGGCCGATACCATCGACGCGGTGCGCGCCATCTACCAGGAGAGCCTGTCGTGAGGTCGTTGCGGGAATGGCTCGCGTTCATCGAGCGCCAGCATCCGGCCAGCATCGCGCTCGGGCTCGAGCGGGTCGCGGAGGTTTTCTCCCGCCTGGAAGTCAGGATCGAATGTCCCGTCATCACCGTCGGCGGCACCAACGGCAAGGGCTCCACGTGCGCGATGCTCGAGTCGATGCTGCGCGCCGCCGGGTACCGCACCGCGCTCTACACCTCGCCGCACCTCGTGCGCTACAACGAGCGCGTGCGCATTGCCGGCGTGGAAGCGGGCGACGAAGAGCTGGCCGAGGCATTCGCCGCCGTGGAGGCAAGCCGCAAGGGGACGCCCTTGACCTACTTCGAGTTCGGCACGCTCGCCGCGCTCTGGCTGTTCAGCCGCGCGAACGTCGATGCCGCGATCCTGGAAGTCGGCCTGGGCGGCCGGCTCGACGCGATCAACATCCTCGATGCCGACTGCGCCGTGCTCACCAGCGTCGCCATCGACCACGTCGACTACCTCGGCGCGGACCGCGAGGCGATCGGCCGCGAGAAGGCCGGCATCTTCCGCCGCGGCCGGCCCGCCGTCGTCGCCGATCCCCGTCCGCCGCAGTCGGTGCTGCAGGCACCGGGGCAGCTGCTGCTCCTCAACCGGGATTTCGGCTATGCGGAGCAGGAGCGGCAGTGGAGCTACTGGGGACCGGGCGGGCGCCGCGGCGGGCTCGAGTATCCCGCGCTGCGCGGCAGGGTGCAGCTGCGCAACGCCGCCGCCGCTCTTTGCGCGCTCGAGACGCTGCGCGATCGCCTGCCGCTCGCCATGCAGGAGGCGCGCCGCGGCCTCGCCGAAGTCTCCCTGCCCGGGCGCTTCCAGGTGCTTCCCGGTCGGCCGCAGATCATCCTCGACGTCGCGCACAACGTCGAAGCCGCGAGGACGCTCGCCGACAACCTCGCGGCTTCGGCATTCGCGCCGGAAACCATCGCCGTCTGCGGCATGCTGCGCGACAAGGACATCGCCGGCGTCCTGCGCGAGATGGCGCCGCGCATCACGCGCTGGCACCTCGCGTCCCTGCCGGGCCCGCGCGGCGCCCAAGCCTCACTGCTGTCGACGCATCTTCCCGATGCAGTGAAGACAGAGCATGACAGTGCGGCAAACGCGTTCGCCGCCGCAATCGAGAACGCAGGCGAGAATGATAAGATCGTCGTGTTCGGATCCTTTCTTACGGTCGGCGAAGTGACGCAATGGCTGAAGCGCAGGACGTCGAAGCACTGAAGCGCCGCGGCCGGCGCCGCCTGGTCGGCGCCGTCGCCCTTGTGCTTGCGGCGGTGATCGTCCTGCCGATGGTGTTCGATCCAGAGCCGCGGCCGACTTCCTCCAGCGTAAGCGTGCGAATTCCCGGCGAGGGCGAGACGTCGTTCACGCCGAAGCCGGCGCCGCAGGTGCAGCCAGCGCCCCCGGCGGCGGCGCCGGTTGCGCCGAAGCCGGCGCCAAAACCGCCGGCGATCCAGTACGTGTTCCAGGTCGGCGTTTTTGCGAACCCGGAAAACGTCGCCGCCAAGCTGAAGACCGCGAAAGTTCCGTACTACACCGAGGCGGTGAAGGACAAGCTGACGCGGGTGCGCGCCGGCCCGTTCGCCACCAAGGAGGCGGCGGAAAAAGCGCACGCGCAGATGAAGAAGCTCGGCCTCGAGCCGGGCGCGGTGACGACCAAGTCGGGATGAGCTGGCTCGACTACGCCATCCTGGGCGTGCTCGCGGTCTCGGTGGTGTGGGGAATCTGGCGCGGCTTCGTCCGCGAAGTGATCTCGCTGGCGGGCTGGGTGCTCGCCTTCCTCGCCGCCAACGCCGTCGCCGGCCCGCTCGGCGACGCGCTGCCGACCTCGATCTCGAGCCCCGAGGTGCGCGTCCTGGTGGCGTTCCTCGTCGTCTTCATCTTCACGCTGTCGATCGCCACGGTGGCCGGGATGCTGCTCTCCAGGCTGCTCAAGGCCGCCGGCCTCGGCGGCCTGGACCGCACGCTCGGCGGGCTGTTCGGCCTGGCGCGCGGCGTGGTGATCCTGCTGGCGCTCGCCATCGCCGCCGGCCTGACGATGGCGCCGCGGCACCCGCTGTGGAAGGAATCCGTCGGCGCGGGCATGCTGACGCGCACCGTGCTGCAGCTCAAGCCGTGGCTGCCGCCGCGCCTCGCCGACCGCTTGCGCTATGATTGATACTTAACTACACCGGGAAGCCTTATCCGATGTGCGGGATCCTGGGCATCATCGCCCGTTCACCCGTCAACCAGCTGCTCTACGACGGCTTGCTGCTGCTGCAGCACCGCGGCCAGGACGCCGCGGGCATCGTCACGAGCGAGCGCAACTCGTTCCACATGCACAAGGCGCCAGGCATGGTGCGCGACGTGTTCCGCACGCGCAACATGCGCTCGCTGCCCGGCAACATGGGCATCGCGCACTGCCGCTACCCGACGGCCGGCTCGGCCTTCAGCTCGGCCGAGGCGCAGCCCTTCTACGTCAACTCCCCCTTCGGCATCGTGCTCGGGCACAACGGCAACCTGACCAATTCCGAGCAGCTGAAAGAGGAGATGTTCCGCACCGACCGGCGGCACATCAACACCGGCTCGGACTCCGAAGTGCTGGTGAACGTCCTCGCCTACGAGCTGGAGAAGGCATCGGTGAAGCTGCGCCTCGAGCCGCAGACCATCTTCGCCGCCGTGGCCAACGTGCACCGCCGCGTGCGCGGCGCGTACGCCGTGGTGGCCATGATCGCCGGCTACGGCGTGCTCGCCTTCCGCGACCCGTACGGCATCCGCCCGGCGGTGATCGGCTACAACGAGACCGAGGCCGGCACCGAGTACATGGTGGCCTCGGAGTCCGTGGCGGTCGATGCGCTGGGCTTCCGCGTGCTGCGCGACATCGGCCCCGGCGAGGCGATCTTCATCGACGAGGAAGGCAGCTTCCACAGCCAGCAGTGCGCCGCCCGCGCGAGCCTCAATCCATGCATCTTCGAGTACGTGTATCTCGCGCGCCCGGACTCGCTGATCGACGGCGCGTCGGTGTACGAGACGCGCCTCAACATGGGCGAGAAGCTGGCCGAGAAGATCCGCCGCCAGTACCGCCATCTCGACGTCGACGTGGTGATCCCGATCCCGGACTCGAGCCGTCCCTCGGCGCTGCAGCTCGCCGCGGGGCTCGGCGTGCCCTACCGCGAGGGCTTCGTCAAGAACCGCTACATCGGCCGCACCTTCATCATGCCCGGGCAGGCGGTGCGCCGCCGCTCGGTGCGCCAGAAGCTCAACCCGATGTCGATGGAGTTCGCCGGCAAGAACGTGCTGCTCGTCGACGACTCGATCGTGCGCGGCACCACCAGCCGCGAGATCGTGCAGATGGCGCGCGAGTCCGGCGCGCGCAAGGTGTTCTTCGCCTCGGCCGCCCCGCCGGTGCGCTTCCCCAACGTCTACGGCATCGACATGCCGACGCGCGCCGAGCTGATCGCCGCGCACCGCAGCGAGGACGAGGTGGCGGGCGAGATCGGCGCCGACGCGCTCATCTACCAGGACCTCGAGGCGCTCAAGGACGCGGTGCGCCGCGCCAACCCGAAGCTGACCAGCTTCGAGACTTCCTGCTTCGACGGTATCTACGTCACCGGGGACGTCACCCCGGACTACCTGCGCACCATCGAAACCCAGCGCGACGCCAGGCGCGACTCGAGCGACGAGGAGGTCGCCCAGCTCGATTTAAATCTGGCCGCCTGATATACTTTTTCCGTCGCGCCGATTTGAGCCACAGCTTGCGGGCGCGTTACAAATTCCGCTAAAGCGTGCCGAGGAAACCCGGTTCGCTTGC
>Ga0105107_10002066_pt1 | contig 13202 bp, 12 predicted proteins | sample PPLLaktember2015_6_FD_79335 | JGI IMG/M metagenome (GOLD analysis project Ga0105107, IMG submission 79335) | Freshwater sediment microbial communities from Prairie Pothole Lake near Jamestown, North Dakota, USA - PPLs Lake P8 Core (1) Depth... | ecosystem: Environmental > Aquatic > Freshwater >...
GGGGCGGGGTGCAAGCTGGGGCGCAAAGCGCCGCTGAAACCCCCCAACAAGGAACGCCGGGAGTAAAGCATCGCGACTGGATCTGCTGCCCAGTCGACCCCCACCCTGACCCTCCCCCTGACCCTGACCTTTACCCATAAGTCTGTCCGCTGGACACCGTCGGGGGTGGACGCGCAAACATGGCGGCGAAGACTTCATACATCGCGGTGATGTCGTCGAGGCGCTGCAGGCCCAGCCACAAGGTCTGGGTGCCCGGTTCGCCATCGCATTTGCGCCCGAGGAAACCGCCCAAGCCGGCTACCAACCGGGTGGCCTCGCGCAGGCTGGGCGGCTGCGCGGGCACGTGGGGATTGCGGTTGACAAAGGTCAGTAGCGCTTTCCACTCGCTTTCGCTGAAGTACACGGTGCAGGGCACATCGGGGTGCTCGCGGCCTAGCTTGCTCAGATGCAGAATTCTCCAGGCCACCACCATGTCGATGGCCAGACAGGCTTCGATGCGATCGGCATGGCCCAGTTGCCGGGTTTCGATCTGGCAGCCGCTTTTGAGCGTGCGGTGATACACCTCGATGCCCCAGCGCTGGGTGTACCAGGCGAGCTTCTCGACCGCCGCAGCCAAGCTGTCGACCTCGCAAGTGGTCAGCAGCATCCACTCCAGCGCGCTGGCCTTGGCCGGGGCCTCGAGCTCGCGGGCCCATACCGCCCACAGCTTGACCGGTTTGAGCCTGGCCTTTTGCTTGGGCGCCTCGAGCTCGACGCAGGCATGGGAGATGGCCATCTTGGCCACACGCGCGGGCCGATTGTGTCGGCGCGGCAGCTGCAGCTGCTGGAACCCGGCGATGGGGCAAGCGCGCAAGTGCTCCCAGAGCTTGCCCTGCTCCTGGGCGAGCGTGCGGTTCTGCTCGGCGCGGATGAGCAACATGGGTGCATGCGGCAGGCCGCGCGCGTGATCGAACAGCTCGAAGATATCGGCCTCGCGATCGCCCACGCTGACCACCGTGCTCTGCGGCAGGCGCGCTTGCAGGGCGGCGGCCGCCTGCACGCTTTTGGCCCATTTGTAGCTCTCCTTGGCTACGAAGGGCAGCCGCTTGCGCTGGTGCTTCTTGCCAAAGTCCTCGGCCTCGCGCGCCCAGCACTGCACATCGATCAGCCCAAGGGGCAGCCCGGTGACGCTGAAGGCCATCGTGTCATGCACCATGAGCCCAAACCAAGCATCCGCACGCGAGCCAATCGGCCCCAGGTTCTCGATCGCGGGCTGGGCATCGTAGTTCAGGCTGGTGGTGTCCTGCACCGCCAGCACGACGCGCTCGCGCCCGGCGCGCTCGGCGCTGGCTTGGTAGTGCGACTGCAAGATGGCATCCATGCCGGTGTGCGGGTGATCGAAGAAGCGGTAGGCCGCCTTGGTCTTGGCGCGCGTGCCGCAGGCTTGCGGAATCTGCGCCCGCGGCTGAGCGTAGAAATCACGCGTGAGCGCAATGAGCCGGGCCTCGAGCCGCGCATCGCCCAGCCGCGCTCGCCCCAGTTCCTGCTGCGCCCAGTCCTCCCCGCCCGCGCCCTGCGCCGCGCTCGCAGCCACGGCCTGCAGCGCAGCCGGTTCGGCACACAAGCGCGCACGCCAATCCGGCTGCAAAGGATACAGGTACACGTCCTTCGGCGGCACCTTGCAGCGGCGTGTGCGATCTTGCCGGCCCCGCCCGCTGGTGTGCCCCACGTGCATCCAGTTGGCCGCCCGGTAACAGGTGCCCTTGAAGCGCGTGCGCTCCACGAAGCTCTCCAGCAGCAGCGGCCGGTAGCCGTAGCGCGCCTGCCAGTCCAGCGGCAGGCGCCTGACACACAAGCCCAGCACGTGGGAGGCCAGATGCGCCACCTCGATGCCCGGCACGATCAGAAAGCGGCTGTTGGCCACCACCGAGCCCAAGTTGTGCGCGCGCGCAGCTTCGCTCCAGCCAATGTAGCGATCGCGCGCCCCCACCCGCCAGGCGCTGGCGCTGAAAGCCAGCGCCGCCACGATCCCGTGGTGCTCACTGCGCACCAGGTAGCGCAACTGCGCCCCGCACAACGGCCCCGCCCCCAGGTAATGGTGCGCCTGCAACAGCGCCTTCCACACGCGCGCTGCCGCGCTGCCGCGGCTGCCCACCAGCACCAGATCGATGCACCCCAGCTGAGCCAGTTGCCCCTTCAGCGGGACGCTCACCCCGCTCAGCAGTTCGTGCTGGCAGCTTGGCGCGCGCGCACCCACGACCGCTGCAGCGGGCTGGGGCAGCTGCAGTGCTCCCGCGCGCGCCAACTTGCCCAGCGCCACGCGGCAACTCATCTGCTTGAGCCGGCCATCGGCGCCGCGCCAGTCCAGCCACTCGCACACCTGCCGCGACAAGGCCCGGCGCGACAGCTGGGGCTGCGCGCCCGCCAGATCGTTGATCCGCTCGAGCAGCTGCGGGGTAAACTCCTGCCCACACACCACCATCACTCGAGAGTAATGGAACATGACGGCGGTGTCCAGCCCCCGACTTATGGGACATGATCAGGGCAGAGCCGGGGGGCCTCCCGCGTTAGCTAAGAAGCCGTGGGAAGCAGAAATGTGGTCTGGCGGCCGAGGTCAATCCCACCCGCACGATGGCCGTCCGCACGCAATGGGCGCGGGCAACGTCATAGTGGAACTCGAAGTCGTAGGTCTTGCACAGCTCCGGGTTCGCGAGTAGGGGCGCGGCCTCACGCAGCGGCTCGAGCGCGTCCTTGCCCAGCTCCTCGAGATAGCGGCGCGCCGGGGGGCGCAAGCTCGTATTCGAGGCGATACAAGGCTCAGGCCTATACTTAAAGCCCTTTCCCTCGGCCCTTGGTGGTTCCGCCTTATGCCTTCTCGAGCCGCCGATACTGCACTGCCTCGGCAACGTGCGTCGCCGCCACCGCTTCGGTGCCAGCCAGGTCGGCGATGGTGCGTGCAACCTTGAGCACACGATGATAACCGCGCGCCGACAACCCCAACCGGCTGATCGCCTGCTTGAGCACCTGCTCCCCGGCGCTGTCGGGCTGCGCATGCTTGTCGATCTCGCGAGTCGACAGCTGAGCGTTAGGCTTGCCTTGGCGTGCGAGCTGGCGCTCGCGTGCGCAGACAACGTGCGCACGGATCGTGTCGCTGCTGTCGCCGCGCGGCCGCGAGGCCAAGTCGTCCGGCGGGACGGCCGGCACCTCGACATGCAGGTCGATGCGATCGAGCAGCGGCCCGGAGATCTTGCGGCGGTAGCGCGCCACCTGGTCAGGCGTGCAGTGGCACTTGCCGGAGTAGTGGCCGAGGTAGCCGCAGGGGCAAGGGTTCATCGCAGCCACGAGTTGAAAGCGCGCGGGAAACTCGGCCTGACGCGCAGCACGCGAGATGGTGATTCGGCCCGATTCGAGCGGCTCGCGCAGCACTTCCAGCACGTCGCGGTCGAACTCGGGCAGCTCGTCGAGGAACAGCACGCCGTTCATGGCCATGGAGATCTCACCGGGCCGCGGGTTGCTGCCGCCACCCACCAGGGCCACCGCCGACGCAGTGTGGTGCGGGGCGCGGAAGGGCCTGCGCATCCAGTGCTCCAGCCGGAAGCCGCTCGAGCCCAGCGACTGGATCGCGGCCGAGGCAAGCGCCTCCTCGTCAGTCATCGGCGGTAGGATGCCGGGCAGGCGCTCGGCGAGCATTGTCTTCCCGGTCCCGGGTGGACCACTCATCAAGAGACTGTGCCCGCCGGCTGCCGCGATCTCGAGCGCGCGCTTGGCCGGCAGCTGACCTTTCACGTCGCTCATGTCGGGGTAGACCGCGGCCGCCGCATCTGCGCGCCCGTTCAGGCGCTCTAGCGCTTCGCGCCCAGCCAGATGCGCGCACACCTGCAACAGTGACGCGGCGGGGTAGATCTCCGCGCCGCGCACCAGCGCGGCTTCCTGCGCGCTCTCCGGGGGCAGCACAAACGCGCGGCCCGACTCCCGTGCCGAGTAGGTTATGGCGAGCGCACCGCGGATCGGGCGCAGTTCCCCGGTAAGCGCCAGCTCTCCGGCGAACTCGTAGCGGTTCAGTGCCTGCGCCGGCAGCTGGCCGGATGCGACGAGGATACCGAGGGCAATGGGGAGGTCGAAGCGGCCGCCTTCCTTGGGGAGGTCCGCCGGCGCCAGGTTGACGGTGATGCGCCGCGCCGGGAACTCGAAGCGGGCGTTCTGCAAGGCGGCACGCACCCGATCCTTCGCCTCCTTCACCTCGGTGTCCGGCAGCCCGACGATGGTGAAGCTGGGTAGCCCGTTGGCGAGGTGCACCTCCACCGTCACCAGAGGTGCATCCATTCCGGAGATGGCGCGACTGTAGAGGACGGCGAGAGACATGACGCAAGGGGCAGACGCAACAACCTGAGTCTAGCCTATCTTGCTGCCGAGGCGATGGGCGTGGCCGGCCGCAGCGCCACCAGCGCGGCCGAGAGGATCCTTCAGGCTTGTCCGACTGTTTGAGCGAGGGCGTATCGCGCCCGCTCCGCAAACAGCAAGGCCGCCGTGCGGCGGCCTTCCTCGTTCAGCCTGGGCACCGGCGCGCACCCGCGCGCGGTGCCGCGAACGCGCCTTGGTCAGTCCTTCAGCGCTTCCACGTTGATCAGGAGCTTCACTTCGTCGCCCAGACCCGGCAGCAGGCTGTTCATGCCGAACTCGGAGCGCTTGATGGTCCCGACCGCGTTGGCGCCGCACGCCTCCTTCTTGGCGAAGGGGTTGGGTGCGCAGTGGAACGTGTCGATGGTCAGCGTCAAAGGCCTGGTTACGCCGAGCATCGTGAACTCCCCGTCGACCGAAGCCGGCTTGTCGCCGCTGAAGTTGACCTGCTTCGATCTGAATGTCATCGACGGGTACTTCGCAGTGTTGAAGAAGTCTTCGCTGCGCAGGTGCTCGTCGAGCTTGTCCACGCCGCTGCTCACCGACGCAACGTCGATGGATACCTCGACCGTGCCGCGCTTGGCCGCGCGGTCTAGCGTGATCTTGCCCGTCACGTTGTCGAAGCGGCCGCGCTGTGTCGACCAGCCGAAGTGGTTGATCTCGTAGGTGGGATGGGTATGCCGCGGATCGATGGTGTAAGAGTCGGCGGCCAGTGCGGGGGCGCTGAGCGCGGTGCCGAGCGCGGCGATGAGCAGCTTGGTCTTCATGCTTTCTCCTGGATGTTGGTGGATAAGCGCTGCGAGTCTGTTGCAACAGACAACTCGCGAGCTACTTTCTGTCGGTGCCCGTCAACTTGAAGCGGATCTGGACTTCGTCTGCAACGGTCTCGGTGTCAGACCAGACGCCTTCGCCGATGCCGTACTCCAGGCGTTTGAGCGTGAATGCCCCTTCGAAGACAGTCGTGCCGTTCAGCTGCGTGACCGTAAACGGCGCAGCGATGTCCCGCGTACGGCCCTTGATGGTCAGCTTGCCGGTCACCTCATAGCGGCCTGTGCCCAGGGGCTTCACCGCAGACGATACGAACTTCGCCGTGGGGAACTGGGCCGTGTCGAACCACGCCCTGCGCTTGACCTCGGTGTCGACCTCGGTCACACCGGTGTCGATGCTGGCGAGCTCGATCTCGATCTGCGCCCGGGCTGCGGCAAGCCGGGCCGGATCGAACGTGACTTGCGCAGTGAAGCGTCCGAACCCGCCCTCCGCGGGGACGCCCATTTGCCGGGCGACGAAGGTGACCTCGCTGCGGGCGGGATCGATGGCCTGTACCGGCTCGGCCTGCACTGGCAGCGACATGCCCAGACACATAGCGATGGAAACCGATCTCAGACTTTTCACGGAGGATCACCTGCCGGTGCGGGGACGAACGAACGGCAGCATCCGATGCAGGACATCATCGCGGTCACCGAAGTGGTGCCTTAGCGCCGCCGCTGCATGCACTGCGACCAGCGCGGCCAGGGTCAAGTTCAGTGTTCCGTGCACGACCTTGAGCTGCTCGCCCAGCACCTTGTCCTTCGCGACCAGGTCCGGCAGGGGAACGACGCCAAGATAGACAGTCTGAACGCCGAGTGCCGAGCTCATCAGCCAGCCGGACAGGGGGATCACGAGGAGCAGCAGATAGAGCAGGAAATGGGTGACCGCTGCCGCCTTCCGTTGCCAACGTGGCGTCGCAGCGGGCAGAGGCGGGGCCGGATGCATCAGCCGCCAGAGCACCCGTAGCACGGCCAGCAGGAAGATGGTTACGCCGAGCCACTTGTGCCAGGAATACAGCTTCAGCTTCGCGGGGCTGAGCGAAAGACCCACCATGTACAGGCCGAGCGCCGCCGAGCACACCACCAGCACAGCGAGTAACCAGTGCAGCGCGATTGCAGTTGCGGTGTAGCGACGGACCATGATTCCCGGACCGGGCCACCGGGGCCTCACCAGCGGATTCGGTGTATCAGCCGAGGCAGTCTAGTGAAATGCGAATCACGCGCAAAGCGAACGTTTTTGCGCGACTCGCTCAGAGGTCCTGAACGATCGGGCCCGCTCAGGCGTCGGGCTTACGCTCCCGCTGCTCGAGCTGGGCCAGCTGGGCTTCGAGCTTCTCCAGCTTCTCTCGGGTGCGCAGCAGCACCTGGCGTTGGATATCGAACTCTTCCCGGGTGACCAGATCCAGGCGCGCAAAGAACGCAGACAGCATGGCCTTCAGGTTCTTCTCCACATCCTTCGCCGGGCTGTGCGCAAGGATCTCGCTCACTTTGCTCTGCAGCTGCTCGAACAATGTCTGGCTGGTCATCGGAATCGCTTTCCTGGGATCGGCTGAGTCTAGCAGAGCGGGAAAGATCGACTGGTCATCGGCTCAAGGCCGAGCGCGCACCGCTCTGGTGCGGAGCACCAAAAGCCCGCTTCACTCTGGTGCGCAAAACCTTCGCTCACAGCTGAATATCCATATATCACATTGATAATAAATGAATTGTTTATTGGCACAGGAAATGCTGACGCCCTCTCTCGCCTTGGTTCACCGCAATGTCAGGGAAGATATCCGGCATGCGATGACGGCGGAGGGATCGTCCTCCTAACCACAACTGTTTCAGCAACCAGGAGCGAGCAATGAAATTCGTCACCGCAATCATCAAGCCTTTCAAGCTTGACGAGGTGCGGGAGGCCCTCTCCGCCATCGGCGTGCAGGGCATCACCGTCACCGAGGTCAAGGGCTTCGGCAGGCAGAAGGGACACACCGAGCTGTATCGGGGGGCGGAGTACGTGGTGGACTTCCTGCCCAAAGTGAAGATCGAGGTCGCCATCAAGGACGACCTGCTCGACCAGGTCATCGAGGCCATCGAGAAATCCGCCAATACGGGGAAGATCGGCGACGGCAAGATCTTCGTGTACCCACTCGAACAAGCTATCCGGATCCGCACGGGCGAGACCGGTGCAGACGCGCTCTGACGATTGAGGGAGATACCAATGAGAAAGTTCCTGCTGTTGCTGACCCTGTGCGCCTCGTTCGGCCTGAGCCTGCCGACCGTGGCCCAGGACACGGCGGCCGAGCCGGCGCCCGCTGCGGAGGCCCCGGCCGAGGCGGCCGCGCCCGAGGCAGCCGCGCCGTCGGCGCCGACTCCGGACAAGGGCGACACCGCCTGGATGCTGATCGCGACCGTGCTGGTGATCCTGATGACCATCCCGGGCCTGGCGCTGTTCTACGGCGGCATGGTGCGCGCCAAGAACATGCTCTCTGTGCTGATGCAGGTATTCGCCACCTTCAGCCTGCTCGCCATCCTGTGGGCGGTGTACGGCTACAGCGTGGCCTTCACCGAGGGCAATGCCTTTTTCGGGGGGTTGTCCAAGATGTTCCTCTCCGGCGTCACCACCGAGTCGATGGCGGCTACCTGGAGCAAGGGCGTGGTCATTCCCGAATACGTCTACATCGTGTTCCAGCTCACCTTCGCAGCCATCACGCCCGCGCTGATCATCGGGGCGTTCGCCGAGCGTATGAAGTTCTCCGCTGTGCTGCTGTTCATGGTGATCTGGTTCACCTTCTCCTACCTGCCCATAGCGCACATGGTCTGGTACTGGGCCGGCCCCGACGCATATACGGACCAGGCAGCCGCCGACGCGGCCACTGCAACAGCAGGCTTCCTGTTCCAGAAGGGTGCCCTGGACTTCGCGGGCGGCACAGTGGTGCACATCAACGCCGGCATCGCCGGCCTGATCGGCGCGCTGATGCTGGGCAAGCGGGTAGGCTACGGACGCGAGGCGATGCCTCCGCACAGCCTGGTCATGACGATGGTCGGCGCCTCCCTGCTGTGGGTCGGCTGGTTCGGCTTCAACGTCGGCTCCAACCTCGAGGCCACGGGTCTTGCCGCGATGGTGATGGTCAACACGCTGCTGGCCACCGCCGCGGCGGCGCTGTCCTGGATGTTCGTCGAGTGGATGGTGCGCGGCAAGCCCACGATGCTGGGCATCGCCTCGGGTGCGATTGCCGGCCTGGTAGCCATCACTCCCGCCTGCGGCTTCGTGGGTCCGATGGGCTCGATCGTGCTGGGCGCCATCGCCGGCGCGGTCTGCCTCTGGGCTGTGGTGTGGTTGAAGGCCAAGCTCGGGTACGACGACTCGCTCGACGTATTCGGCGTGCACGGCATCGGCGGGATACTCGGCGCTCTGGGCACCGGCATCTTCGCCTCGCCGTCGCTGGGCGGCACCAGCTGGTACGACTACGTGGCCAATGGCGCCGGCGCATTCAGCATGAGCGGCCAGCTTACCAGCCAGCTCTGGGCCGTAGCCGTGTCGATCGTCTGGTCGGGCATCGTGGCATTCATCGGCTTCAAGATCGTGGACCTGGTCATCGGCCTGCGTGTCAACGAAGAGCATGAGCGCGAAGGCCTGGACGAAACCCAGCACGGCGAGCGCGCCTACCATCTGTGAGCATAGATCTCCTCCCCCGGTAGAAACACTGCCGGTTCAAGGGCGCCCTGCGGGGCGCCCTTTTTTTCTGGGCGCTCGCCAGCGCGCCAACTCAGGCGAACCTCTCACCACGAAGGCACGAAGACACGAAGAAAGGCGCAGGCAACAGGTTTCCAGGGCGCGGGATGCGGACTCGGAGCGCCTCTAGCCGCTTTGCCGCTGAACACGATCAACTCATTTCAGGCTTTGCTTTTCTTCGTGCCTTCGTGGTGAGCGGTTGGTAGCAGTCGGAGGCTAGAAAAGCCCGACGATCCGGCCGTCGTCAGCGATATCGATGCGCTCCGCCGCGGGCACCTTGGGCAGCCCGGGCATGGTCATGATATCGCCGCAGATCATGACGACGAACTCGGCGCCGGCGGCGAGCCGCACCTCGCGGACGTTGACGACGTGGCCGGAGGGCGCACCGCGCAATCCAGGGTCGGTGGAGAAGGACGACTGGGTCTTGGCCACGCAGATCGGGCAGCGCCCGTAGCCCTCGGCTTCCAGCCTGTCGATCTGCGCGCGCACTTTGCTGTCCGCCGCGACCTCGGCCGCACCGTAGATCTTTGTCGCCACGGCCCGCAGCTTGTCCCAGAGACTGGCCGCGTCCTCGTAGACGAAGTGGAAGTCGGTGGGCGTGCGCTCGATCAGCTCGACCACCGTGCGCGCCAGCGCCTCGGCACCCTTTCCGCCCTCGGCCCAGTGACGCGCGAGCACGACCGGGGCCTCGTGATGCGCCATCTTGCGCTGGAGCAGCTCGATCTCGGCCGGCGTGTCGTGGGTGAAGTGATTGATCGACACCACGCAAGGCAGGCCATAGTGGTTGCGCACGTTGTTGACATGCCGCTCCAGATTGGCGATGCCCTGCTTCAGGGCCCCAAGGTTCTCAGTATTGAGCGTCTTGAGATCGGCGCCGCCGTGGTACTTGAGCGCCCGGATCGTCGCCACGATCACGCACGCGTCCGGTCGCAGCCCGGACTTGCGGCACTTGATGTCGACGAACTTCTCCGCGCCGAGGTCCGCGCCGAACCCCGCTTCGGTGACGACGTAGTCGGCCAGCTTCAGCGCGGCCCCGGTGGCAATCACCGAGTTGCAGCCGTGGGCGATGTTGGCGAACGGACCGCCGTGAATGAAAGCGAGATTGTGCTCGAGGGTCTGCACCAGGTTCGGCTTGAGGGCGTCCTTGAGCAGCACGGCCATGGCCCCGTCGGCCTTGAGATCGCGCGCACGAACCGGCTTCTGGTCGCGGGTGTACGCGACCACGATGTTGCCCAGCCTCTGCTTCAGATCCTTCAACGACGTGGCGAGACAGAAGATCGCCATCACCTCCGAGGCGACGACGATGTCGAAGCCGTCCTGGCGCGGGTAGCCGTTGGCCGTGCCGCCCAGCGAGACCACGATATCGCGCAGCGCACGGTCGTTCATGTCCACTACGCGCTTCCAGGTGATCCTGCGCAGGTCGATCCCCAGCTCGTTGCCCTGGTGGATGTGGTTGTCCAGCATCGCCGCGAGGAGATTATTGGCCAGTGCTATGGCGCTGAAGTCGCCGGTGAAGTGCAGGTTGATGTCCTCCATCGGCACCACCTGGGCGTAGCCGCCGCCGGCCGCGCCGCCCTTCACGCCGAATACCGGGCCCAGACTCGGCTCGCGCAGGCAGATCATCGCCTTCTTGCCGATCCGGTTGAGCGCATCGCCCAGGCCGACGGTGGTGGTGGTCTTGCCTTCGCCCGCCGGCGTCGGGCTGATGGCGGTCACGAGGACGAGCTTCCCTTGCTTGCGCCCAGCGAGGGAATCCAGATAGTCGAGGGACACCTTGGCCTTGTAGTGCCCGTAGGGTTCCAGCACTTCGTCGGGAATGCCGAGCCGTTCCTGCGCAAGCTCTGCAATGCGGCGCAGCTTCGACTGCTGCGCGATTTCGATGTCGGTGAGCAAGGGGGCTCCTGGGGTGGTTGCCTCGGGCGCGGGCGCCATTCTAGCGTGCTGGACGGCCTGCTACGAAAAGGGCGAAGCTCTCACCACGAAGACACGAAGGCACGAAGAAAATCGAAGAGCTCATCTGCCCTGCGCAGATCTGGATCTGTGGGTTGGACGTACGGCTGAGAAGGAAAGCGCGCGAAGGGCAACGATTGGGGTTCTCCATTACGTCATGTTTTCTTCGTGTCTTCGTGTCTTCGTGGTGAGAGGTAAGCCGTAGTCGCAGCCTCAGCGTCCGCCGCGGTTCGAGACGCGACGTTCCAGAGCACGGCCGCCAGGGCGCGAGACGTTGCCCTCCGTCAGCCACGGAAACGCCTGCGTCAGCTCCAGGATCTCGCCGGCGCGGTCGGCGCGATAGCCCGGGAGCGAGCGCGTGAGCTCCTCGAACTCGGGCCCGCGCAGCAGCCGCAGCAACTCCTGCACGGACGGATAGGCCAGTGTCTCGCGGCCGGTGAGCAGGAGGTAGCGCTCGCTCGCCACCGGCACGAAGTCGAGGTCGAACTGGCGCGCCGCCGCCTCCACGCCGAAACCGGCATCGGCCATGCCGCTGGCCACGTACGCCGCGACAGCGGCATGCGTGTACTCCTCGTTCGGCCAGCCGTTGATCCGCTGCGGATCGAGTCCCTGCTCCTCGAGCATCGTTTCGAGCAGAAGCCTGGTCCCCGAGCCGCGCTGGCGGTTGATGAACCGCACGTCCGGCCGGGCCAGCGCCGCGATCGAATCGATCTGCTTCGGGTTGTGCGGGCGCACGAAGATCCCCTGCTGCCGGCGCACCAGGAAGATCAGGCACTGGTCCGCGGGCCGAAGCCAGCTGCGGTATTCGGCCACCGCACGCGCGCCGCGGTCGCCCTCGGGAACATGGAAGCCTGCTATGTCGCAGGCGCCGCGGGCAAGCGACGCGAGCGAGTCGGCGGCAGAGAGGTACTGCAGATCGAGGCCTATGCGAGTGTGCCGGCGCAGCAGCTCCGGCAGCTGCGCGACCGCATAGCCGTAGCTGGCGTGGATGCGCAGCGTCGGGCTGTGCTCGGCGAGCGCGCGGCTCAGCTCGAGGTTGAGCTCCGAGGCGATGTTCTCGAGCTGCGGCAGCAGGCGGGCGCGGGCACGGGCCTGGGCCCACACCAGCTTTTCCCCCAACGGCGAAAGCGTTGCGCCGCGCCCCTGCCGCAACAGGACCAGCTCGGAGCCGAAGAACTCGGACCAGCGCGCGATGATGTTCCAGGCGTGCCGGTAAGACATCCCGGCGCGCTGCGCGGCCGTCGTGAGCTTGCCGCTCTCATGCACGGCATGCAGGAGGTCGAACAGACGATGGTCGACCTCCTCTCCGGCCTCGTTGCTGAACACCCACGCAGGGCGGATCTCCATGCGCCTCATATGCACTCCAATTCATATTGAAGCCGGACAGGCATGCTGCTAGCTTGGTAGGTCCTGCCTGATGATACCTGACATATGCACTGCTTTGCATATGTCGAGGTGAACCTACCGGGCGTCGAACAGGAGCAACGGGTGAACGACGGCGGACGATCCGCGGCGGAAAGCGGCACGCTTTCCGGAGCGCAGCAGGAGGCCGTCGAGCGCGCCATCGCCCTCCACCAGCCCCGTCCGGGCGCGCTGCTGCCCCTCCTGCATGCGATACAGGACGTGCTCGGTTTCGTGCCGCCCGCGGCGTTGTCACGCATCGCGCAGGCGCTGAACCTCTCGCGCGCCGAAGTGCACGGTGTCGTCGGCTTCTATCACGACTTCCGCACCCACGCTCCCGGACGCCGCGTGCTGCGGCTCTGCCGGGGCGAAGCGTGCCAGTCGATGGGCGCCGAGCGGCTGGCGGATCTCGCGCAGCGCATACTTGGCATCGCGTTGGGCGGCACTTCGGGAGACGGCGCGGTCACACTGGAACCCGTGTACTGCCTGGGCAACTGCGCGTGCGCTCCGGCAGCCATGCTGGACGGACAGGTGCATGGCCGCCTGAACGAAGCCACGCTGCGCGCGCTGCTGCAGGGCGCGGGGGAGACGCTGTGAGCACGACCGTCTGGGTGCCACGCGACACGTCGGCCATCTCGGTCGGTGCGGAGGACGTCGCACGTGGGATCCAGGCCGAGGCGCAGCGACGCGGCGAGGCGGTCCGGATCAGACGCAACGGGTCGCGCGGGCTGTACTGGCTGGAACCGCTGATCGAAGTCGAGACGCCGGCCGGGCGCATCGCCTATGGACCGACTGCACCTGGCGATGTCGGCTCGCTGTTCGACGCAGGATTCCTCGCCGGGGGTACACATGCGCTCAGCCAGGGCCCCACCGAGACTATCCCCTTCCTCGCCCGCCAGGAGCGCCTGTGCTTTGCGCGCATGGGCTTGATCGACCCGCTCAGCATCGAGGACTAC
>Ga0105107_10002067_pt1 | contig 13196 bp, 9 predicted proteins | sample PPLLaktember2015_6_FD_79335 | JGI IMG/M metagenome (GOLD analysis project Ga0105107, IMG submission 79335) | Freshwater sediment microbial communities from Prairie Pothole Lake near Jamestown, North Dakota, USA - PPLs Lake P8 Core (1) Depth... | ecosystem: Environmental > Aquatic > Freshwater >...
AGGAAAACGAGCATCACACCGCCGGCGAGGAGAGGTACGGCACGTTCGTAATATGGGTCGATGGCGGCGACTGGCCGGATCTTCGGGACAAGCTTGGCATTGCGGGCGTCCGCAGCGCTGGCCGCCTCAGTTGCCATCCGAAGGGCATCGGCCCGCGGCCGGCCGGCCGCAAACCGAACGTACGCCATCGGAAAACTCGACGGCTGCGTCGTGGGGACAGCAGCGAAATCGAGCGCCTTCCAGATGACGGTGTCCCACCTGGGGAAGCGGAACTCGGACGGCAGAATGCCGACGACCAGCAATGACTCTCCGTCGATCACCACTCGACGGCCCACGAGCGATGCGTCGCTGTGATACAGCGTTCGCCAGAGATCTTCCGACAGCAGCACGCGATCGTCGGCGCCCGGCCGTCCATCGGTCTCGTCGAACAACCGGCCGCGAACCGGGCGCACGCCACCCAACAACCCGAAGAGCCGGGGTGTGACGTGGGCGATTCCTCTCGCGGCGACGGTGCCGTTTGCCTCGATTAATGCAGTGTCGGGGACTGCCGCTTCTACGCCGGCGAATGCCGGACTGTTTCGCCATGCACGCAGCACCGCCGGTGCGACTGTGGCGCGCCCGCCGGTTGGACCTCCCATAAAGACCAACGCGAGATCATCCGGCCTGGGAAATGGAACTGGCCGCAGGACGAGCGCATCGATGAGCGTGAACATCGACGTCGCGACGCCAATGCCGAGCGCTAGCGTGAGGACGGCGACGAGCGTGAATCCCGGCGATCGACGGTGGGTTCGGAACGCAAAGCGAAGGTCCTGGAGCCATGATTCAATCGAGGAAAACAGCCAGACGTCACGCGTCTCTTCCCTCAGCAGTGCCGGATTTCCGAATTGACGGCGAGCCATCGCTCGCGCTTCTTCGGGTATCAGTCCGTCTCGACGATGCTCCTCCTCGCGCATGGCGAGATGAAACGCGAGCTCGTCGTCCAGATCGCGGTCGAGTCGGCGCCGCCGAGTCAACGCGCGCAGCCGCCGCATCAGCTCGCTTAGACGCATAGAGAGCCTCGCTTATTTCTTGTTCAGGCCGTCTGCATGATGCGTGAGATGGCTTCGGCGGCCCTGGCCCACGACTTCGCTTCTCGTTCGAGTTCCTTGCGTCCCTGCGCTGTGAGGTCGTAGTACTTGGCTCGTCGATTGTTGTCGGAGACGCCCCACTCCGATCGCAGGAGCCCGCGCAGCTCGAGGCGGTGAAGCGCCGGATAGAGCGCGCCTTCTTCGACGCGCAATACGTCTTCTGACACCAGCTGAATTGTTCGGGCAACCGCATACCCGTGCATGGCGCCGCGGCTCACCGTCTTAAGGATGAGCATGTCGAGCGTGCCGGGGATGAGCTCATTCGGGGCGAGGCGTTCGGCTGCACCCATAAACGTTTCATGGGAGCATGCCACAGGCCCCCTAAGTCGTCAAGGGGTGCTGCTGCAACGATGACAGAAGAACGGAAGAACGGAAGGAACAAGGCCGACACCCGCATCGACGTCGCGCCGATGGCGCGCGAGGAGGAGAAGACAGCCGAATATCAAGAGCCTTGATCCGTGCAGCTCTTGTATTCGGCTGTCTTCTCCTCCTCGCGTGGGCCGCGTCCGCGGCCCACGACGTCGATGCGCGCGACCCTGCCTTGAAAGGCTTTCTATCCTTCTAATCTTCCGTTCTTCTGTAGAGGTTCGTTCGGATGGGCGTGACGATCGAACCCTCACGCGAAACCCAGCGCCGGTGCGGCGCGGGCGGCGCGAGCCGTTCAGCGTGCCAAGAACGATAAACAGAAGAACGGATGAACGGAAGGAACGAGGCCGACACCCGCATCGACGTCGATGCGCGCGACGCTGGGCTCTGCTTGAAAGGCTTTCTATCCTTCTAATCTTCCGTTCTTCTGTAGAGGTTCGTTCGGATCCATTTCATTTTCTGCAACGTCGTTGACCGGCGATGTGTGCAGTTTCTTGAATCCTGTGTGCAAGCTGTGAGGCAGTCGGCGTAAATTGCCGTGGATCGGTTTGTGCTTTGGCAAGAGCACTGTGAGTGCAGACGTTCCAGACGTTGAGCCGATTGTAAAGAAAGTCATTGGCGGCGCGATCGAAGTCCACCGGGTCATGGGGCCGGGGCTGCTGGAATCGGTGTATCGAGAGTGCCTGCCCATCGAACTCAGAGAACGATCGCTGCGCGTCGAGAGCGAGCGTCGCATTCCGCTCAAGTACAAGACGCACAGCCTCAGTAGCGTCTTGAAGGTCGATCGGCTCGTCGAAGGCTGCGTGCTGGTCGAATTGAAGGCGATCGAACAGATCAATCCTGTTCACATCGCTCAAGTGGTTACTTATCTAAAGCTCGGCGGGTGCCCGGTGGGACTGCTGATCAACTTCAACGTGGCGCTGCTCAAATCCGGATTGAGGCGACTCGACCATCCCGACACGTACAAAAAAACCGACCTGCCTGGAAAGCGTTTTCCGTCGCTTCGTTGATCTTCCGTCTTCTGTTCTTCCGTTCTTCTGTAGAGTTACAGCGTCAGTTCGACCATTTCAGGTCGCGCGTCATCACGCCCAGCCGGCGGCCGTCGCCGCGCGGACGCCAGATGGGATCGACCCGCATGACGACCCATTCGTTGTCGGACTCCGCGCCGGCCGGCCGCGGGGGAATCTGATAGCGCAACGTGTGCCACTCGTGATCGGTCAGCTTGCGCGTGTCCACGACCGTGCCGCGAATCTCGACGGTCAGCGTCTGCGGCGTGGGCGCGGCCGATCGCACCATCAGCTCCAGGCCTTTTGCGTCGGGTGGCGCGTGCAGGTAGGCATTCCCGCCGCTCCAGCGGAACGTGATGCCAGGGCCGCCGCGCTCGGGGCGATAGAAGCCGCGCGAACGCCCGCCGACGTCGATGCCCGGCGCGTAGATCGGATCCTCCGTCTTCCACGCCTGTCCATCGATCATCGACCCGTCGATCGTGAACACGTCCATGTGCGGGAAGTGATCGGCGTACCAGTCCGAGCTGCTCCATGGGTAGACCGCGAACGCGCGCGGCCGTGGAGCGGTTTCGTCCACCTTCATCGCGGGCGTGCCGCCGAACGGGTTCTTCAAACCCATCGTGTCGACGATCGTCGCCGGAATGTCGCTGATCGTCGTCGGCGCCTGCGAGATACGGACCGGACCGTTCGCCTGCGGCGGTTTCACCACGAGCAGGGCCAGCGCGCTGCCCGACAGGTTCGAGAGCGGGCCGCCGAAGATATCGCGATCGCCGGTGAACCCGTCTGGCGGCAGGGCCACCCCGTGATCGGACGAGATCACCACCATGCTGCTGTCGTAGAGTCCCAGCTCGCGCAGGCGGTCGAGAAACTCGGCGACGCGCTTGACGGCACACCGCGCCTGCCCGGAATAGAGCTCGCGCGAGGCGCGTTTGACGCCGATGTAGTTGCAGTCGGCGTCGAGCGTCATCGGCCAGTGAGGCACGCCGACATGCACGTATTTGTAAAGCGGCCGATCGTGCCCGACGCGCAGTCTCGGCGTGAAGTCCCTGAGGAACGCCTCACCGTTCACCGGCAGGTGACGCCGGCCGGCAGTGTCGGCATTGTCCTGGCCGAACATGTTCTGCAGCCGCCACGACTGGCCGTTGTAAATCGCCGGCTTCAGTAAATGCGGCGAATGCCGGAAGAGCGACAGATCGGCGAGCTGCCACGCCGTGAACCGCACATAGGCGTCGTAGCTGACGTAGGGCGTTGGCAGGCGGTAGTAGTTGGTCGCAGAGGCCTTGTCGAACTGCAGTCCGGAGATCGCGTCGACCTGATAGCCCTGCGATCGCATGACGCCGAAGATCGACGCGCGCTTGAAGTGCCGGTTCATGAACCGGCGCATCGGCTCCTGATTCCGATAGACCTGTCCTGTCAGCATCGCCGGAATGCTGACGATGGTCGTCGGAAAGGCGCCCGAGTGATTGGCGAAGAACGTGAATCCGGAAAAGCGTCGATCCATTTCCGCGCGGTCGGCTTCGACGATGTCGAGGAAGACGTCGGACTGGAAACCGTCGAGCACGAAGTGGAATACGTTCTGCTTCGACGAGACTTCGAAGATCGCATCCGGCGGTCCCTCCCATTTCGCGCGCGCGTCAGGGTCGGCTTTCGCCGCCGTCACCGCGAGGAGGACGATCTGGAGCGCGACGAGCACGCGGCTGGCGAACACCGCCGTCGGGAACAACCTGCGAGCGAAGACGACGAGCAGCGCCGGCAGCGCCACCCACAGCACCGGCTCGTACCGGTTCCGCCACGCATGACTGCTCCAGTCGATGTCCTCGCCGTTGAGCACGCCGTAGTCGGCGACGATGAGGTTGCCCTGGATCCACAGGACGATCCCCACGCCAACCAGGCCGGCGACGTAGTGCCGGAACAGTCGTTCGGGCAGAGCCACGCCGACGAACACCAGTACTGACGTGACACCGAATATCGCCGGCACGAGGTGGACGCCGATGTTCCAGAATGGCGCGCTGAACTCCTGCTGGTTGTTCGAGTAAAGCGTGTGAGGGCCGAACAGAAACAGTTGCAGTGGCGGCAGCAGTGCGGGAAACAGGAGAACCAGGGCGCGGCGCCAGCGGGAATCGGGCATTCTCAGGCGCGAATTATAGCCCGTCGGCGGCCAGGCGCGGTGCGCCGGCGCCACGATTTACTCCTTTCCACCCAGGCAATTGGCGAATTTCCCGAGTTTTCAAGACTATTCAGGGGAGGGGACAAAAATCCGCGGTCCTATTAAGGAGAAAAACCCGGATAATAGATGGGGTTTCTAAAACGATGCGATGGGTGTGGGCCGCGGCAGGCGGCATACTGCTAAGTACGTCCATTTTCCGCGCGCCGGCAGCCTCGCAAGCCCAGACCCAGGCGCCCGGCGCGACAGGTATTGCTGCACATGCCGCCCTGGTCAATCAGACCTGCCTGAGTTGTCACAACGACAAAGCCAGAACCGGTGGGCTCTCTCTGCAGGGGCTGAGCCTCACGGATGTCCCGGCCAACGCGGCTGTCTGGGAGAAGGTGCTTCGGAAGGTTCAGTCAGGCGACATGCCGCCCGCGACTTCGCGAAACCGTCCCGAACCCGCGGCGGCGGCCGGCTTCGCCGCATTCCTTGAAACGACTCTTGATCGCGCGGCCGTCGCGAAACCCGATCCCGGGCGGCCGGCGGTCCACCGTTTGAACCGCGCCGAATACAGCAATGCGATTCGCGACTTGCTGGCCGTCGACGTCAAGCCCGGCGACTGGCTGCCCGTGGACGATTCCGGGTACGGCTTCGACAACATCGCGGACGTGCTGTCTACCTCGCCCGCGCTGCTCGAGCGGTACATGCTGGCCGGGCGGCGCGTCAGCCGTCTGGCCGTTGGCGATTTGACGTCGAAGCCGGTCGAGGACATCTATGATGCGAAGCGCGACCCGCTGAAGGGTTCGCGCAACGAGCGCCTCAGCGACGATCTGCCGTTCGATTCGCGCGCGGGTATCTCCGTCGATCACTATTTTCCGGTCGATGCCGAGTACGAGTTCGAGATCAGGTTCGTCGGGCTGCAGCCGACAGGAGATGAGGCAGAAACCTATCCGTGCCGGGTCCGGCTGCCGATCAAGGCGGGCCTGCATGCGGTCGGCGTCACGTCTCCTCGCGAAAATCTGAAAGTCGAAAGCGAGACGCCGGGACGCGGCGGCGGCGCGGCCAACGCGGCGCGCGGCGGAGCCGTTCCGCCGGTGCCGTATCCCGTGGACCTTCGATTGGACGGGAAGCGACTGAAGCGCTTCGACTTTGCAGGCGGTACGCCTGAGACGAATCGTCTGATCATCGGAGGTCCGCACGGCACGACGGGCCGCGGCACCACGGCGAGCCGCTCGAAAATCTTCATCTGCCGCCCCGCCGCGGCGAAAGACGAGCCCGGTTGTGCGCGCCGCATCCTCTCGGCGCTCGCGCGCAGCGCGTTCCGCCGGCCGGTGACAGACGAGGACATTCGACCGCTGTACGTCTTCTACGAAAAAGGGCGCGAAACGGGAGATTTCGATCTCGGCATTCAGAAGGCGCTCGAAGCGCTGCTCGTCGCGCCCGAGTTTCTGTTCCGTGTCGAGCGCGATCCGGCGAGAGCCGAAGCGGGCAAGGCCTATCGCGTCACCGATCTCGAGCTGGCCTCGCGGTTGTCGTTCTTTCTGTGGAGCAGTATTCCCGACGATCAGCTGCTCGATCTCGCCGAGCGCGGCCGGCTGAAGAACCCGGCGGTGCTGCAGCAGCAGGTGCAGCGCATGCTGTCGGACGCGCGCGCCGACGCCCTGATTGCGAACTTCGTCGGCCAGTGGCTTCACCTGCGAAACGTCGAGCAGACCAAGCCCGATCCGTTCATCTTCCCGTTCGACGAATTTCTGCGCCAGGCGTTTCTGAAGGAAACCGAGCTGTTTGTCGCAAGCATGTTCCGCGAAGACCGCAGCCTGCTGGATCTGCTGACCGCCGACTACACGTTCGTCAACGAGCGGCTCGCCGAGCATTACGGCATTCCGAAGATTTACGGCTCTCAATTCCGCCGCGTGGCGTTGACCGACCCGAACCGGCGCGGGCTGCTCGGACAGGGCAGCATTCTCACCGTGACGTCGTATCCGAATCGGACGTCGGTCGTGCTGCGCGGGAAATGGATTCTCGAGAATCTTCTGGGAACCCCGCCGCCACCGCCGCCGCCCGACGTGCCCGAGCTCAAGGCTGAACGCGACGGCAGGGTGCTGTCGCTGCGCGAGCAGATGCAGGTACATCGCGCCAATCCCATCTGCGCCTCGTGCCACGGACGCATGGATCCGATCGGCTTCGCGCTGGAAAACTACGATGCGGTCGGCAAGTGGCGCGCCGAGGACGCGGGCGTGCCGATCGACGCGAGCGGCACGCTGCCGGACGGCACGAAATTCGACGGCCCGGCGGGGCTGACGCAGGTGCTGCTGACGAAGTACCGCGATGATTTCGTGCGCACGGCCACCGAGAAACTGCTGACCTATGCACTGGGTCGCGGCGTCGAGCACTACGACAACCCCGCGATTCGGGCGATTTCACGCGAGAGCGCGCGCGACAATTACCGCATCTCGTCGTGGATTCTGGAGATTGTGAAGAGCACCCCGTTCCAGATGAGGAGGGCTTCGGAGTCATGATCATCACGAACAAAACGCTGCCGCGACGGACGTTCCTGCGAGGACTGGGCACGACCCTGGCCCTGCCTCTGCTCGACTCCATGATCCCCGCCTCGGCGCTCCGCGCGTCGGCGAGGCAGGCCGCGAAATCGCCCGTTCGCCTGGGCTACGTGTATACGCCCAACGGCATCATCGGATGCTCCGACAAGAGCCCGAAGCCGCTCATGTGGACGCCGAAAACCGTCGGGGCGAATTTCGAGTTCAGCCCGACGATGAAGGTGCTCGAGCCGTACCGCGAATCCGTCAACGTGTTCAGCGGGCTGGCGCAGGTCACGGGCAGGGCGCTCGGCGATGGTCCGGGCGATCACGCGCGCGCGACCGCCACCTTTTTGACCGGCGTGCATCCCTACAAGACGGGCGGCGCCAATTTCAAGCTGGGCGTGTCGGCCGATCAGATTGCGGCAAAAGAGCTCGGCCGGTTCACCCAGCTCTCGTCGCTCGAGCTCGGCCTCGAGCCTCAGCCGCTCGCGGGTAACTGCGATTCGGGCTACACGTGCGCGTACATGTCGATGTCGTGGCGCGCGGAGACGACGCCGATGCCGGCAGAGCTCAATCCGCGCGCGGTCTTCGAGCGGCTGTTCGGCGACGGCGAAAGCACCGATCCGGCGGCCCGCCGGGCGCGGCTCGAAGAGCAGAAGAGCGTGCTCGACTACATCAGCGGAAGCCTGTCGCGCCTGCGCGGCAGCGTCGGCGCGGGCGACAAGCGCAAGCTCGATGAGTACCTCGAAGCCGTTCGCGACATCGAGCGGCGTATCGAGCGCGCGGAGGAACAGAATGTTCTGACGCAGCTGCCGCACATGGAGCGCCCGAGCGCGGTGCCCGATCACTACGAGGAATACTCGAAGCTGATGATCGATCTCATGGTCATCGCGTGGCAGACCGACATGACGCGCGTCGCGTCCTTCATGATGGGACGCGATGGCAGCAACCGCCCGTACCGCGAAATCGGCATCGCCGACGGACACCACTCCATTTCGCATCATCAGAACGACATGGAGCGCGTCGAGAAGCTCATCAAGATCGACGAGCTCCACACGCAGCTGTTCGGGTACCTGGTGCAGAAGCTGAAGGACACCAGCGACGGCGACGGCTCGTTGCTCGACCACTCGATCACCGTGTTCGGCAGCAGCCTGAGCGAGTCGAACATCCACACGCACGACGATTTGCCGATCGTGCTCGCGGGCACGGCCAACGGTCAGGTGAAAGGCAACCGGCACCTGCTCTATCCGAAGGAAACGCCGCTGAACAACCTGTTGCTCAACATGTTCGACGTGGCCGAGGTGCCGAATGTCGAAGGGTTCGGCGACAGTACGGGACGACTGACGGGTCTCTAGGTGCGATGGGTGCAATAGGTGCAATAGGTGCAATAGGTGCGATGGGTGCAATAGGTGCGATGGGTGCGATAGGTGCGATAGGTGCGATAGGTGCGAGGGGTGCGAGGGGTGCGAGGGCGTACGTAGTGTCCGGCTTTAGCCGGACTGTCGTCATCGCACTCGCCCTGGCGATCTCGGTGCCCGTCGGCGCCGACCAGCGGGACGTCAACCTGATCGAGGCGATCCAGCGTCGCGACGAGAAGTCGTTCGCGGCGCTCCTTCGGGCCAAGGCCAACGTCAATGCGGCTCGACCGGATGGGGCCACCGCGCTTGCCTGGGCGGTGCATCTGGGGCTGCAGCCGATGGCCGAAGCCCTGATCGCGGCGGGCGCGAACGTCAACACCGTCGACGAATACGGCGAGTCGCCGTTGACGCTCGCCGCCGCCAACGGCGATGCCGCGCTCGTGCAGCGGCTGCTCGCGGCAGGCGCCAATGCCAGGGCGACGCGCTGGAACGGCGAAACCGCCTTGATGGTCGCAGCCGGTGCCGGCAGCGTCGCTGCCGTTCGTCAGCTCGTGCTCCGAGGCGCAGACGTCAATGCGGCCGATCCAAGGCGCGGCCAGACTGCGTTGATGTGGGCCGCGGCCGAGGGACACGCCGACGTCGTGACGGCGCTCGTCGAGATTGGCGCCAATATCAAGGCCGTCTCGAAGAACGGCTTCAGCCCGCTCGTCTTTGCCGTCACGAAAAACGACGTACCGTCCATCAAAGCGCTGCTGGCTGCCGGCGCCGATCCGAATCAGCCGCTCGCGTCGGGAAGCTACCCGCTGGTCATTGCGATGGCGTATCGACATAGCGATGCGGCGCTCGCCCTGCTCGCAGGAGGCGCGAACGTCAACGTCCGCGATCGCGCAGGTTACTCGCCGCTGCACGTCGCCGCGCAGCAGGGCGACCTGCCGGTCGTCAAAGACCTTCTGGCGCGAGGCGTCGACCCGAACGTTCGCACGCCACGATCGCTCGCCGGCGCCGGACGGGGCGGTGGCGGAGGGTTTCGGGCGGGCCCGAGCGGCGAGCAGACCCCCCTCATGATGGCGGCGCGGGGCGATTACGAAGAAGTGATGCGGGCGCTGGTCGCGGGGGGCGCAGACCCGTCTGTGCGCGCGCAGGATGGGTCGAATCTCGCCATGGCGGCCGCAGGCGGCGCGCGATTCAAGACATTCAAGTACGCCTACGATCTGAATCCGGACGTCACGCCCGTCACGACGCCGGGCGGCAACACCATCATGCACATCGTGGTTGCGCTGAACGGCCGCACGCAGCCCGAGGTCGTCGAGATCATGCAGTTTCTCGCCGACCGCGGCGCGAAGCTCGATGAGATGAACGCCGCGGGCCGCACGCCAATCGCGCTCGCCGATGGGCAGCCCGTGGATCTTGCCGTGGATCTGCTGACAAAATTGCTGACCGAGCGCGGAGAAAAGCCCAAGATTCCTTCCAGGCGTTGATTGGATGATGCCGACCCCACAACGAGCCGTCCTGTCTGCCTCCTTACTCGTGTCGGCGACGCTCGCGATCGGCGTTGCTTCCAGAGACTACATCGTCGGCGCGCAGGAACCAGACAAGACCGTGGCCGACGGCGTGTTCACCGAAGCCCAGGCGGTGCGTGGCTACACCGCGTACGAGACGGCCTGCAGCCAGTGCCATCGAGTGGACCTGACCGGCGGAAACGGTCCCGCGCTCCGCGACGAGCGCTTCACCCGGGAATTCGCGGGTAAGGATTTGAAGACCCTCTACACGAAAATTGCCACGACGATGCCTCGCGCCGCGGCGGGTAGCCTCGGCGACAACGTGTATCTCGACATCGTCGCGCACGTGCTCAAAGAGAATGGATTTCCCGCCGGCGATCAGGAGCTGACGCTGGAGGCGCTCGGCGGACTTCGTGTGCTGCCGGGCCGGCCAAAGCCGCCGCCGCCTGTTGGCGACTTTTCGTACGTCGAGGCCGTCGGGTGTCTGGCTCCGGGGCCCGGCGGCACGTGGCTGCTCACCAGTGCGACCGAGCCGGTCTCCGTGGTGGTCTCTCCGGAGTCCGCGCCCACGCTGCCTGGCGATGCCGCGACGAGGGCGCTGGGTGACCAGACCTTTCATCTGCTCGACGCGATGGCGTACAGCCCGGACGAGCACAAGGGGCACAGGATGTACGTCCGTGGCCTGCTCATCAAGCTGCCGTCGGAGCAGCGGATGACGATTAGCGCATTCGAAACACTCGCGCCGAACTGCACCAGATAAATCATGCGCCTCACTGCATTCACCTTCGTGTTCGCTACAGCTGTGGGCGTCGTGGCGGCACAGGGCACGGACAACGCTGCACGCGCACCGCGCACCGTGTGGGATGGTGTGTACTCCGCCGCCCAGGCCGAGCGAGGAGAAGAGTCGTACCGAATCAGTTGCGCGACCTGCCACCGGGACGATCTCTCCGGGTACAACAGTCTGCTGCTCGGCGAGCGCTTCATGGAAAAGTACCGCGAAGCGAGCCTCCAATTGTTTTTCGACAAGACAAAAACCACGATGCCGCGAAACGCCGCTGGCAGCCTCAGCGACGACACCTACGTGGACATCGTCAGCTACGTGCTGAAGATGAACGAGTTTCCTGCCGGCGCCCGCGACCTCGGCGTCGCGGACATCGCCAGCGTGCGGCTGGTTGGCAAGGGTGGCCCCGAACCCGTCCCCAACTTTTCGCTGGTCCAGGTCGTGGGCTGTCTCACCCAGCGCAGTCATGCCTGGATCGTGACGAACGCCACCGAGCCCGTGCGCACCGGAAGTCCACAGCCGGAGGCCGGCGAAGTGGTGGCGTCGGAAGCTGTGCCCTCCGGGACGGGCACATTCGAGCTGCTGTCGTCGGCGGCCTACACTCCGTCGAAATTTGCCGGCCGCATTGTCGAAGTGAGAGGCTTTCTCATCCGGCGGCCCACAGACAGTCGCATCAACGTGACGTCGCTCGAAACCGCCGGACCGGAGTGCGCTCCCGCGGGCGGCCAGTAGCCGGTAGCCTGGTTTCACCACAGAGATCACAGAGAACAGCCAAAAGCGGTCTCAAACCTGGCAGAAATAAACAGAAGAACGGAAGAACGGAAGATCAGCGGGCGAAAGTGGCATCGACGTCGCGCCGTTGGCGCGCGCGGAGAAGAAGACGGCCGAATATCAAGAGCCGGGATCGTGCAGCTCTTGTATTCGGCCGTCTTCTTCTCCGCGCGTGGGCCGCGTCGCGGCCCACGACGTCGATGGGCCGCACTCATCCCGTCATCGTGCTCTTCTGATCTTCCCTTCTTCCGTTCGCATTTCTTCGTGATTCCACGTTTCAACAGTCTGTGCGCTCTGTGTCCTCTGTGGTTTAAAGTTCACACGACGCCAATGAGGTTCACTTCGCTGAAAACGGCGATCCTCGGCATGTTGGCGATGGCGCCGCTTTCGGGCACCATCCAGAAAGTGCCGGATCTCGCGCCGGGGGCAGCATTACAGGCTGCACAGCGGCAGGAGCGCCGCTACCTGTATGTGGGCGTGCCTGGAGCGGATGATGATATCGCCGACGCGGGCGCGTCCGGCATTCTCGTCTTCGATATCGACAATGGCCACGAGCTCGTCCGGCGCATTTCATCACGGTCTGCCGACAGCGCTCCCTCCGGTTCCGGCGGCGAGCGGGTGAGAGGCATCGCCGCCGACGTGAACACGCAGCGGCTGTACGTGAGCACGGGTCGCGGCATTACGGCACTCGATCTGGTGACCGATCGCGTGCTGTGGGAACACACATACGCCGGAGGCTGTTGCGATCGGCTCGATATTTCGCCGGATGGCGCGACCATCTACGCGCCGGCTCTTGGCGCGCCGAAGTGGCACGTGATCGACGCGGCTGGAGGGACGCTCCTCACCACGATCGACGTGCAGGGATTTCCGCGCCAGACGCTCTACTCGCGCGACGGAAGACACGTGTTTCTCGCGGCGTGGCAGTCGCCCGTCCTCTCGGTGGCCGCCGCAACATTACACAAAAAAATCAGAGAAGTCGGCCCCTTTGGCAGCTCCGTCTGCCCCTTCACCGTCAACGGCCGCGGCACGCTTGCATTTGCGAACGTCGATGGCCTCGTCGGGTTCGAGGTGGCGGATCTGCAGACCGGAATGCTTCTCGATCGCGTCATTGTCGAAGGGTCCGACATGGAGGCGTGGCCGCGCTACGAGTGCCCGAGTCACGGCATCGCGCTCACGCACGACGAACGTGAGTTGTGGGTGGCCGACGGCGTCGCGAATCGGCTGCACGTGTTCGATGCGACGACATATCCTCCGGTGCCGTCGCGCATGATTCCGCTGCACGCGCAGCCCCGGTGGATGATTTTCAGTGTGGACGGACGGTTTACGTATGCGTCGACCGGCGATGTCATCGAGACCGCGTCGGGGAGGATCGTTGCCGTGCTCGATGACGAGCGCGGAAACACGGTGCGCAGCGAAAAGATGATCGAAATCGATTTCTCGGGTGGGCGTCCGATTCGCGCGGGCCGTCAAACGGCGACCGGCGGCAGGCTGTAACGAAGAGATGCCGCCTGATGCGCCGATTCGTGGGACGATTGATTCCAGAAGGTGCCAGAAGGCACTTGGGTTGACGTTGCCGCACCGCGAATCCGGGGCTTTGGCGC
>Ga0105107_10002069_pt1 | contig 13192 bp, 10 predicted proteins | sample PPLLaktember2015_6_FD_79335 | JGI IMG/M metagenome (GOLD analysis project Ga0105107, IMG submission 79335) | Freshwater sediment microbial communities from Prairie Pothole Lake near Jamestown, North Dakota, USA - PPLs Lake P8 Core (1) Depth... | ecosystem: Environmental > Aquatic > Freshwater >...
GCGCTGCTCGAACGCACGCTGCGGATGGCGGCGGCGGAGCTCACTCGCAGGCCGGCGCTGCTGCCCGGCGTGGCCTCGGCCCGCGGGCAGCTTCCGGTGGGATTCCGGCGCGAGCTCGCGCGCCTGCTCGTGACGGCCCTGCCCGCGCTCGCGCTCGGGATCGCGTGGGCGGCGCTGCTGCTCCGGCTGGGGCCCGGCTGGCTCGGGCTCTGGCTGCCCGCGGGCCTCGCGTTCGCGCTGGTCGGCGCCCAACTGCTCGCGGGGCTCTCCGCGCTCGGGCTCGTCACCGCCAGCCTGCCCCTGGTCGCTCATCGCCGGGCGTTGCTCCGGTTGCGAGGTGTGGAGTCATGAACGACACCCGGATATGTCCCTACTGCGCGGAGGAGGTCCGCGCTGCCGCCATCAAGTGCAAGCACTGCGGCTCGATGCTCAGCACCCGCTACGCGCCGGGCGACTGGTACCGCTCTTCGCGCGACCGCATGATCGCCGGCGTGTGCGGCGGACTCGCCCAGCAGTTCGGCGTGCCCGCCGCGGTGATCCGGCTCGCCTTCGTGCTGATGACCTTCTTCTCGGCGGGCGTCGGCGTGCTGATCTACCTCGTGCTCTGGATCGTGATGCCGAGCGACGAATGGGCCGACGAAGAGCCCGAGCCGCGGCGGCTGCCGCAGCACCCGGAGACCTAGCAGACCGGTCTCCTAGCGGCGTAGCCGCTCGGAGAGCCGCTCGAGGCCGGCGACGACGTCGTGCAGCGTCGCGAAGCCCTCGTAGGCGATGCCTTCCGCCGCGAGCGCGTCCGCGAGCGAGTCCTTGGCGAAGACCACGTCGGCGGCGAGCGCGCCGCACAGGTCCGACACCCGCCCGTTCCCGACGTGCACGACGCAGGCGCCGGGGTGGAGCGAACGGAACGCCCGGATGCGGCCGCGCTTGCACAGCCCCGTGCCGCAGCTGCAGCTCGCATCGGGCGCGCTGGCCGCGATCCGCCAGGCGCCGCCCTCGTACCAGAGCCGGTTGGCGTCGTAGGCGAAGCGCACGCCGGTGAGCTGCTGGATGCGGTCGAGGTTGCGGTCGAAGCCGTCCGAGAGCACCCGGAACGGGACGTTCCGCTCTTCGCACCAGCGCACCAGGGTGGCGGCGCCGGGGTCGAGCTCGACGGTGCGCAGGAAGGCGTCGAGCTCGTCCTCCGGGAGCCGCAGGCCGTCGAGCAGCTCCATGTTGTACTGCCACGCGTTCAGCTCGCCGCGGCTGAGCCGCGCCCAGAGCGCGGGCCGGCGATCGCCGGCATGGCGCTTCGCGAGGGTGGAGCCCACGTCCTGCACCGCGAAGGTGCCGTCGAAGTCGCAGAACACGGCGAGGTCGATGCGCGCGTGCACGCGCAGCAGCAGGCTGCCGTGCGGGGCGAGCGAGGCGCGCACGACGCCCTCCGCGTCGGACTCGAAGGCCGGCGCGCCGAGCGCGGGGCGCGGCGGGAGGGGCCCCGCCGCGGGCAAGATGTCGCGCAGCGTCGTTGCGAGCTCGCGCGGCTGATCGTCCCAGTTGAGCAGGAAGGCGAGCGCGGCGCTCTCGCTGCGGCCGACCAGCCCGCCCGGGGCCGGCGCGTCGAGCAGCTCGAGAGCGCGCGCGGTGCCGCGCGCCCCGCCGTCGTCGATCTCGCGCGCGAGCGCGAGCGTGTCGCGCAGCAACTGCCGCTCCTCCGCCCCGAGACGCCCGACCTCGTCCGAGAAGAGCACCATGCCGCCGCTCGCCGCGATCGCGCCCGCGAGCGAGGTCAGCTCGGCGGACGACAGCTTCGTGTCCGTGTGTCGCACCATCAGGCAGTCGGGATCGTTGAGCCAGAGCCGGCGATGCATCCACGCGCGCGTCAGCACGTTGCGGATCGCGTTCGCCGTCGAGGGCTGGGTGGGCTCGATCCCGCGAACGCGCGCGCCCTCCTCCACGCTCCAGGTCGGCGCGACGTCGGCGCCGATGCGCATGCCGTCGACCATGCCGACGGCAGCGCCGAGCGGGCAGCCGCAGCCGAGCAAAAAGGTCTCGTCGCCCGCGCCGTCGCGGATCGCCGCGAGGCCGCGCCGCAGGCGGCCCGCACGCGTGACGCGCGGGTCGTGGGCGGTCGCCTGCATCGCCGCCACGTACAGGAAGTCGAGCTTCAGGTACGAGAAGCCCATGCCCACCAGCGCGGCCGAGAGGCGCAGCAGGTGGCGGCCCACCTCTTCGCGGGACGGGTCGAGCGCGTAGACCCAGCCTTCCCGCGCCCAGTCCGGATGCACGAGCCCGCGGAACGGGCCGCCCTCCCCGCGCAGCAGCCAGTCGGGGTGCGCCTGGAAGAGCCGGCTCTCCGGCACCACGCAGAACGGCGCGAGCCAGATTCCGGCGCGGAAGCCCGCGCTGCGGATGTCCTGCGCGAGCGGCGCGAGCCCGCGCGGGAAGCGCTCGTTCGTCTCGAGCCAGTCGCCGATGGCGCGCTGGTAGCCGTCGTCGAGCTGCACGAGGTCGATCGGGAACTCGACGCGCGCCTTGCCGAGCGCCTCGAGATTGCGGAGCAGATCGGCCTCGCTCACCTTGCCGAAGAACTGGTACCAGCTGCACCAGCCGGCCTGGAACGGGCTGCCGGTGCGCGCGCCCGCGCGTGCGCCCAGTTCGTCCGCGAAGGTCTCGAGCAGCCGGTTCGGGTCGTCGCCCAGCGCGACGAGCACCCGCTCCAGCTCGAGCCGCGCCCCGGGCTCGAGCGGCGCCTCGAAGCGCGCCTCGACCTCGACGAGCAGATCGTCCCCGTGGCGGCGCAGGTACACGACGCCGGTGGCGACGCCGCACTCGAGCAGGCCGGCGAGGCAGCTCCCGCGCGGCCCGCTCGCCACCGAGACGAGATCGGACTCGTGCCAGCCCGCCCGGTCGGGCGGCGGCGCACCGAGCGCATGGTGCATGCCGCGCAGCCACGGGCCGGACGGGAAGGCGGGCTCGCCGGCGTCGTCGAGTGCGCGGCCCGCGCTGAAGGACCAGGACTGCCAGCCGTGCCGCAGGAAGCGCAGATCGCTGCCGGCCGCGGCCCAGCGGAAGCCCAGCACCACGGCCTCGAGCTGGACCATCGTGGCGGTGCGGTTCGTGACGACGCAATCGAGGCTCGCGCTCTCGTCGGCGGCGTCGAGCGCGACCGCGACCGAGAAGGGCCCGAGGCTCTGGACGCCGGGCGCGAGCGGGCCTTCGATCCAGTGCGGCGAGCCGGCGGGGAAGCCGCCGCTAGGCTCGTGCGCTGCGTCGGTCGAGTAGCGCAGGCCGAGGCGAAGCGGCTCCACGCGGCCCGCGCGCTCGTGTCGTGCGAGAGAGGGAGCGCGAGGCATGGCGGCGGATGATAGCGGCGCGTACGCGAAGCCCCGGCCGTCGCTGAGCGCCGGGCTGCGCGCGCGCCGGCCGCTCGTCCTCGACGGCGCGACCGGAACGGAGCTCGAGCGCCGCGGCGTGCGCTGCGCGCTGCCGCTCTGGTCGAGCTGGGGCCTGCTCGAAGCGCCCGACGTCGTGCGCCAGGTGCACGTCGACTACCTGCGGACCGGCGTGGATGCGCTGACCGCGGCGACCTTCCGCACGCACGCCCGTTCGCTGGCGGCGGCCGGGCTCGAGGGGCGCGCCGCGGAGCTGTGTGCGCTCGCGGTGCGGCTCGCCCGCGAGGCCGGCGAACGCGCGGGCCGCGACGCACTCGTGCTCGGCTCCGCCGCCCCCCTCGAGGACTGCTACCACCCCGAGCGCGTGCCCGACGAGGCTGCGCTCGCCCGCGAGCACGCCGCCCATGCGCGCCATCTCGTGCGCGCAGGCGCCGACGCGATCCTGATCGAGACGATCAACACGCTGCGCGAGGGCGTGGCCGCGGCGCGCGCCGCGCGGGACGCGGGCGCCGAGCTGCTCGTCAGCTTCGTCTGCGAGCGCGAGGCGCGGCTGCTGTCCGGCGAGCCGCTCGCGGAGGCGCTCGGCGCCGTGGCCCCCTTCGCGCCGGCAGCCGTCGGCGTGAACTGCTTGCCTCCCGACGCGGTGGATCCGTGCCTGCCGGTGCTCCGGTGCGCCGGCGCGCCTTTCCTGGTCTACGCGAACCTCGGCGCGCCCGGTGCGCCGCACGCCGCCCGCACGAAGGATGCGACGCCCGCGGCCTTCGCCGGCGCCGGGCTGCGCTGGGTGTCGGCCGGCGCCTCGTGCGTCGGTGGCTGCTGCGGTTCGACGCCCGCGCACCTCGGCGCGCTGGTCGAGCGCCTGCGCCGCGGGCGCCCGCCCACCACGATCTCCGCTGCACAGTGACGAAATTTGCGTCGCTCCGCGGCCGTTCGCGCGCCGCCGAGCGGCGTCTCAGGAGCCGGCAGGCGGTGCCCCTTTTGCGTTCGAGCACGCGGGCTTCCGGACCGAGCTAGGCATCCTCCACGGCGCTGGCACGGGCCTTGCTCCTTCCCTGGTCATTCACTGCGCCCGGGCCGGCTACCCCTCCCCTCGCCGTCAAACGCGAGGAGCCGGCCCGGGCGTTCGACTTTCCGGGCTTCACTCGCGCAGCACGCGCCGCGCGATGCCCGCCAGATAGAACGAGCCCGAGGCGCACAGCAGCCCGTCGGCGCCGAGCGACTCGCGCGCTGCCCGCAGCGCGAGGTGGGGATTCGGAACGACGCGAACCTCGGCGCGGCCGGCCACCGCGCGCACCGCGTCGGCGACGAGCTGCGGGTCGAGCGAGCGCACCGGCTCCGCGCGCGTCACGGTGACGAGGTCGGCCTGCGGCACGAGCGCCTGGCAGATCGCTCCGAGGTCCTTGCCGGCCGACACGGAGAGCACGAGGTGGCTCCGGCGCCGCGGAATGCGCTCGAGCGTCGCGGCGAGCGCTCGCGCAGAGGCGGCGGTGTGCGCGCCGTCCACGACGATCCAGGGCGCGCGCGCCAGGATCTCGACGCGCCCGGGCAGCTCGACCGCGGCAAAGGCGCGCGGCGCCGCGGCCCGGAGCACGGCGTCGTCAACGAGACCGACGCGGCGCACGCAGGCGAGGGCGAGCGCCGCGTTCGCGACCTGATGGCGGCCGGGCGCGGCGAGCGCGAGCTCGAGCCTGAAGGCGCCGTCCGCGAAACGGAAGCGCGAGCCGTCGACCTCCTCGGCGAGCAGCTCGACGGCGAGCTCCTGCCCGAGGCGCGCGAGCGGGCAGTCGAGCTCCCGCGCCCGCGCCTCGACCACCTCGGCCGCCTCCGCTGCAAGCGCGCCCACGACGAGCGGCACCCCGGCCTTCGCGATGCCGGCCTTCTCGCCCGCGATCGCGGCGAGGGTGTCGCCGAGCTTCTCCGTGTGCTCGAGCTCGATGCTGGTGATGCAGCAGACCGCGGGCGCCACGACGTTGGTCGAGTCCAGCCGCCCCCCGAGGCCGACCTCCACGACGGCGACGTCCACGCCCGCCTCGGCGAAGAGCTGGAACGCGGCGGCCGTGGTGACGTCGAAGAAGCTCGGGGGCTCCGGCCCGTCCCGGAGCGCATCCACGTGCGGGCGCAGGCCCGTGATCGCCGCCGCGAGCGCATCGCCCGGCACCTCGCGGCCGTCGATGCGGAAGCGCTCCGTCCAGCGCTCGAGATGGGGCGAGGTGAAGGTGCCGGTCGAGCGCCCCGCCGCGCGCAGCAACGCCTCGGCGAGCAGCGCCGTCGAGCCCTTGCCCTTGGATCCGGCCACGTGCACGACGCGCAGCCGACGCTGGGGGTCGCCGATGCGCGCCAGCAGGCGCTGCACCGGGGCGAGCGACAGGCGGGCGCGCCGCAGATCCGGGGAGCGCTCGAGGTTGATCAGGCCCTCGAGCCAGGCCTCCGCCTCGGCGAGCCGCATCGCCCCTCGACGCTCGGACTACTGGACCAGGTACTTCTTCCACTGGCGGTATTCCTTCACCGCCGCGGGCGTGCCCTCGACCGCCGGGTAGTAGTACCGGACGGCGTGTCCGCAGTCCTCGCAGATCTTGTAACAGAACTTGAAGCCGTCGACTTCGCGAACCGAGCCGACCACCACGCGGTTCTCTTCCCTGCAGCAGCGGGAGGGCTTGGTCGGCGAGACGATCCGCTTCGGGTACTCGTTGCTCGGCTTCTCTTCGTCCGAGTAGCGGATGATGTTGCGAATGACGCGGCTGGGCTTCGCCTCCGCGTTCTGCCTGCGAATGTTGCTTCCGATCCGTCTCACGCGTGCTTCCTCTCTGCGGCCCCTGCGCGCGCGCCGGTCCGATCCAGCTGCGCGAGGAGCGGGGTGAAGTCCTGGTAGGCATGGCTGCAGGGCGGCCCGCTCGAGAAGCGGAACACGTCCTGGTCGGGCCGCGAGCCCCGACGCATCAGGGTGGAGCTGCGGGTGCCGTAGGCACCCGCGTGGATGCAGGTCGATTCGAGCGGATTGCCGTCGCTCCGGTGCGCCGCGCAGGCGCGCTCGAGCGCCGGCAGCGCGTCCGCGGCGCTGCCGCGGGCGATGGCCTCGGCCTGGTCGAGCAGGCGGGCCACCTTCGGCAGGCGCCGGCTGTCGGGATCGCCGTTGCCGATCACGTGGGCGCCCGCTTCGAGACGCCGGAGCTCCGGCTTCTCCTCGTACACGGCGACGAAGGCGTCGCGGGCGTCGCAGACGACGAGGTTGAACGGGTTGTAGGCGCCGGCCGCGAGCTCGACGAGGCGGGCGGCCGCCTCGACGGCGCTGCCGGCCCCGAGCGCGTCGGCCACGAGCAGGCCCCGCGAGCGGCGCGTGGCGTCCGGGCGGGGATTCGGGCGGTTGGTCAACGCCGCGAAGACGCCGGCCTCGTTCGTGCCGAGCCAGGTGCCGCCGGCGCGGGCGTCGAGCGGCGCGAGCACCGTGCGCCCTCGCCAGGCTCGCAGCGCAGGGGGCTCGGCCGGGCGATCCAGGTATTCGTCCCGGTTCGCCGCGATGACGAGCTCCGCATCCGCGAAGCAACGGTGGAAGAGGATCAGCGTGCACATCGGAGGATGGGGGCGCCGTGCGCGGGGGTGGCGGCGGACACGAGTGACGCGGAACTTAGCATCCCTTCCCCGGGGGAGCAAACTCCCGGCCCGATGTGGCCGATCGGGCCGGTTCAGCCCCCGCCGACCACCCGGAGGTGCGGCGAAGGCGGCTCGGGCTCGCTCTCCCGGTCGCTCACGCGCCAGCCGCGGCTCGCGCGCAGGCGCACCGCGCGGCGTTGGGCGGCGCGCCGGTCCATGCGGAGGCCGTAGCGCGAGAACACGTCGGAGAGCGCGTCGAAGTTCTGCTCGATGGTGACCCGCACGGACTCGAAGCCCTCGCGGATCGCGTCGGCTCGCTTCCAGAACGCGAGCGGGTTGATGGCGAAGAAGTCGGCGTCCTGCTCGCGCGGCTCGAGCAGCACGATGTCGCCGCGGAAGCGCTCGTCCGTGAGGTAGCCGCGCAACGCGGTGCGGAGCCGGGAGTGGAGCAGCGTCCGGAAGACCTGGTTGATCAGCATCTTCATGCCGCGATCGGAGAGGTAGCGGCCGGCGGCGAAGTATCGGCTCTGCCCCTCCTGATCGATGCGGTTCAGGAATGGCCGGAACGGGTTGTAACAGATCACGAGGTCCGCGCCCTTCTCGATCGCGACGTCGATGTTGGCGGTGTTGCGGATGCCGCCGTCCACGTAGTCGATGCCGCCGATGCGCGCCGGACGGTAGAAGATGGGCAGCGCCGTGGAGGCCTGCACCGACTGTGAGATCGTGACCTCGTGGCGCTCGTCGGCACCGAAGATCACGCGGTCCGCGGTGTCGAGGTCGCAGGCGGTGACGTAGAGCTGGCGGCCGCGCTTGCGCGCGAACTCGCGGAAATCGTTCGGCATGCGCATGCGCTCGAGGCTGCGGCGCAGCCAGCGCTCGAGGCTCGAGTTGTCGAACAGACCGGTCGGAATGTGGTTGGTGAGCGCCGGGATCTCGCGCGACGGGGAGACGTGCTCGATCAAAGTCATCGCGAGCTCTTCCGCCGAGGTGTAGTTCGGCTTGTCGAGGAAGGTGCGCAGATGGGGGCCCATGACCTCGGGGAGCTGGGGCACCTGGCGGATCAGCTCGAAGAGCACGCCCGGCACGTACGTGAACAGGTCGTAGAGGAACTTGGCGGGACGCTCGATGAACTCGCGCACGTTCGGGTTGTAGAACTGGAACGGCGTGAGCTGGTCGAGCTTGCTGCTCGTGCCCTCGAGCACCTTCACCATCTCGTCGGGCGTGATGCCCGACGCGAGCGAGACGGCGAGCATCGAGCCGGCCGAGAGGCCGATGTACATGTCGAGGTCGGCGACCTTGCGGTCCACCAGGTAGTCGTCGAGCGCCTTGAGCCCGCCCACCTTGAAGGCGCCGCCGGACACGGCGCCGCCCGCCAGCACGAGCGCGATCTTGGGCTTGCGCTTGCGCGGGAGCCCGTCGCTCTTGCGGATCAGCGTCAGGCCCACGCGATCCCCCGGAGCCTCGGAACGAGCGGCACGGCCATCTCCCGGGGGTGGTTGCGATGCAGCGCGTTAGCCTAGCCGGGCCGGCCGCCTCCGCCATCGGCCCCCTCTCGGGCGGAGCCCTGCGAGATCGAATGCATATACAGGCTCCTGCGACTCGGGGTCACTCGAGCTGCGCCCCGCGTCTGCCGCAGCGCGTCGAGGTCGGATGGAATCCACCCCGGCGCCGCTCTCTCCTTTGAGTTGGCACCCACAGGGAGTACGATCAGGCGCCGAGCGTCGACGCGACGAGGGTCCGATGCATCGCCCCACCATCAGCCTGTTCGTCCTTGGCTTGGCCGGGTCGCTCGCATGCGCAACCACGCCGGCCTCGCAGGCGCCGGGCCCGGTTTCGACGCCGCCGAGCGATCCGCAGGGCAGCTCGGATCCCGGTGGATCCCGCACGCGCGAGCACGTCGACGCGGCGATCGAGTCGATGATCATCGGCGCCATGGTCGGCTCGATCGGCGGGCCGATCGGCGCCGCAGCAGGCGCGGTCGGACTCGGACTCTACGGCGCCGTGACGGGCGACGTTCCGCTCTCGGGCAACCGCTCGGGTACGCCGCGCGGCTCCGAGGCCGAAGCCGAAGACGAGATGGAGCGCGAGATCGAAGAGGAGATGGCGAAGCAGGACGAGCTCGAGGCCGAGATCGAAGCCGAGCTGAAGCGCCAGGAAGACCTGCTGAAGCAGATCGAGCGCGACGAGCAGGTGCGCGAGGCCGAGCAGACGCAAGCCGCCGCCCCCGGCACGTCGACCGCGAGCCTCGACCCGCTCGAAGCGCCCCCCGCGCCGAAGCCGCGCGATCTCCCCGCCTCGATCTTCGAGGACAAGCCTCGTCAGGTCGCGAAGGGCGAGTGGGGTAACGACAAGCCGATCGACGTCGTCGCGAAGTCGCTGGACGCCGACCGCGACGGCGCGCCCGAAGAGGTCCGCTACCACGATCAGAAGACCGGCGTGATCGTGCGCATGGAAGAAGACCGCGACTACGACGGGCGCATCGACACGTGGGTGCGCTACGACGCGGGCCTCGTGGTCGAGATCGATCGCGACACCGACGGCGACGGCAAGATCGACGAGTGGCAGAGCTACGGGCGCGACGGCCGCATGGCGCGCCGCGAGGTCGATCGCAACGGCGACGGCACCCGGGACGCCTTCTACGAGTATCAGGCCAGCTCGCTCGCCGAGGAGCGGCACGACGGCAACTCGGACGGCAAGATCGACCGCGTCGTCCACTACACGGAGCGCAAGCTCACGAAGACCGAGGAAGACCTCGATAACGACGGCCGCATGGACACCTGGACCTACTTCGAGAGCGTCGGCGGCCGCGATCTGGTCTCACGCGTGGAGCGCGACTCGAACGGCGACGGCAAGGCCGACACCTTCGAGACCTACGAGCAGCTCGCCGGGAAGCCGAGCCTCAAGGAGCGCAACGAGGACAAGAACGGCGACGGCAAGATCGACGTTCGCTCGGTCTACGAGAACGGCAAGCTGAAGCAGCGCGAGATCAGCGACCCGACGCTGATGCCCCTCTAGGGCGCCTTCGGCCGCTCGGCTTCGATCTCGAGCTGCTTCTTCTGCTCGCGGCGGAACTTCTCGACCTCGAGCCCGAGCCGGTGCAGCTCGAGCGCCTTGTTCTGCTCGCGGATGCGCTCGAGCTCGCCGAGGCGGCTGCGGTCGCCGACCTGGTTGTGCTCGAAGTCGAACTCGAGCTCGACGCTGCCGCGCGAGCCGTCGCTCGCGAGCGCCGAGATCCGCACGCGGTTGCGGCCCTCGCGCACGGGGACGAAGCCGGTGAAGCTGCCGTCGGGCGCGAGCCGCACGTCCGTCGAGAACTCGCCCGTGCTCAGGTTCGTGAGCACGACGTCCTCGACGTCCGCGAAGGTCACGCCCTGGAGCAGCGTCACGATGTCGCCCGGGTTCTGGACCGGCGTGTAGTTGCCGACGGTCATGCGCGCCATCTCCGTCACCACGCGCGGATACTGGAGCGCGCTCGGGCCGAGCGCGTAGGTGTTGATCGAGATCCCCGCGCTGCGGGCGAGCTGCGCCGCGCGCAGCGCCGCCTCGCCGTCGCCCGGGTCCTCCCGATTCCCCTTGCCCACCGGCAGCGTCGGGATGCCGTCGGTCAGGAACAGGATCACCTTGCTGGCGCCCTGGCGCGGCGTGCTCTTCGCTCCGCCCAGCCCGGCGAGCTCGACGATCGCGAGACGGATGCCGGCCGCGTAGTTCGTGGCGCCGTTCGGCCCCCGCGCGAGCACGGCGCTCAGGGCGCGATCCACTGCGGCGTAGTCGTTCGTCAGCGGGAGCTCGAGCCAGGCGTCCTGCTGGTCGATGCTCTTCCGCTCCCCGGTGGTCGGGCTCACCTCGCCGGAGAAGGTCGCGAGCCCGACCCGCACGCGGCGCGGGTCGAGGCCCTGGAGCAGCGAGCGGGCCGCCAGGATCTGCGCCTGCAGGATGGTGTCGCCGGGGTCGGTGCTCCGGATCGCCGGATCGAAGGCGCCGGGCGGCAGCAGCTCGTTGTGCGGGTCCACGCCGACCTGGCCGTCGCCGTCGACGTCGGCGCCGCTGGCCGCCTTGGTCGAGTCGGAGACGTCGATCACCAGCATCACGTCGAACTGGTCGGGGCCGCCGCTCTCGGCGAGGGCGGCGCCTTCGATGCGCGCCTGGTGCAGGTAGTCGCGCAGCTTGCCGCCGGGCGCGGGCGACGTCACCGAGACGCGTACGTCGCCGCCCTCGGCGGCGAGCGCGCCCGAGACGAAGCAGAGCGCTGCGGCTCCGACGAGGACCGATCTCCACCCGCTCCGCCGCAACGCGCTAGTTCCCCTGCGGCTGCGTGCTCTGCTGCTCCCGCATCTGCTGGTTCGGTCGCAGCTCGATCTCGACGCGCCGGTTCTGCTGGCGCCCCGCCATCGTCGAGTTGCTCACCAGCGGCATCGACTCCCCGAAGCCGATCGAGGTGATGCGCGAAGGGGAGACGCCCTTGCCGATCAGGTAGCGGCGCACGGAGTCCGCGCGCTGCTCGGACAGGCTCTGGTTGGACGCCTCCGAGCCCTCCGCGTCGGTGTGGCCCTTCACGATCACGTCGGTGTCGGGGTAGCGGGTCAGCGTGTCCGCGAGCTGGTCGAGGCGGCTGAAGGCGCCGGGCGCGAGCGAGCTCGAGCCCGTGTCGAACAGCACGTCGCCCGGGAACGCGACCATCAGGGCCTCGCCCTGCTGCTGCACGTTCGCGTCCGGGATCTGGTCGATCTCCTGCTTCTGCTTCTCGAGGTACTGGCCGATGCCGGCGCCCGCGAGGCCGCCGACCGCCGCGCCGATCAGCGCGCCGCGGCCGCGCTTGTTGTGGTCGATGGCGGCGCCCGCGGCGGCGCCCGCCAGCGTGCCGAGCACCGCGCCCTGGACGCGCTTGTCGTCGGCGACGGTGCCGGTGTTGGTCGCGCATGCGGACAGGGAAGCCAGGAGCGCGATGGCCATCGGCGCGGCCAGCGCCCGGTGGAGCGATCGGTTCATCGGTTCTCTCCTTCTCCGTGTGTGCCGAGCGAGGGGTTCGATGCGCCGCCGGCCGCGGTATTCGCGGCGGGGGCTCCCCCCGGGGCCTCCACCAGCCGGTCCGCACCCCCCGGTGCGAACCCGTGGAAGATGACGGTCTTCCGGGCGCCTCGCCGCCCCTCCGCCCGACCCCGCGTGTGACACTTTTCGCCCCGCTGAGCCACTGAACGGGGTGATAGCCCCATCCCTGGCGGGGCTTCTCAAGGGTGGAAGGCAGGGCTCGCTTCGGCGGGCCCTGCCTTCATGCCCAGGCGCCCCCTCCCCCCACGGTCCCGCGGAGCCGCCGTGTCCCGCGTCATGGGAGGCGCACTGGTCGGTGTCGACGGCGTACCCGTCGAGGTCGAGGTGCGGATCAGCTCGCAGCTACCGCGCGTCGACGTGGTGGGGCTGCCGGAGGCGGCCGTGCGCGAGAGCGCAGCGCGCGTGCGCGCGGCGATCGCGGCGCTCGGCCTGCCCTTCCCCGATCGCCGCGTCACCGTGAACCTCGCGCCCGCGTCGCTGCGCAAGTCGGGCGCCGGCCTCGATCTGCCGATCGCGATCGGGATTCTCGCCGCGGCGGGCGTGCTCGAGCCGGAGCGGCTCGGCGGGCTGGGCCTGCTCGGCGAGCTCGCGCTCGACGGGCGCGTGCGCGGCGTGCGCGGCGCGCTCGCGCAGGTGTTGGCGCTCGGCGCGGCCGGCTGCACGCGCGTGATCGCGCCGAGCGACAACGGCGGCGAGCTGGCGCTGGCGCCGCACGTCCGAGTCGGCCTCGCCGCGACGCTCGGCGAGGTCGTGGAGTCGCTGCACGAAGGCGCGCCGCTCCCGGAGCCGGCTCCGGTCGCATTCGCGCCGCGCCCGTCGAGCGCGCCCGACCTCGCGCTGGTCCGCGGCCAGGACCACGCGCGCCGCGCGCTCGAGATCGCCGCGGCGGGCGGGCACGGCCTGCTGCTGCGCGGTGCGCCGGGCGCGGGCAAGACGCTGCTCGCCCGCGCCCTGCCGGGGGTGTTGCCCCCGCTCGAGCTCGACGAGGCGCTCGAGGTGACGCGCATCCAGAGCGCGGCCGGGCTGGTCGAGGCCGGCGCGTCGCTGGTCGGGGAGCGCCCGTTCCGCGCGCCGCATCACTCCGCGAGCCGGGCCGGCCTGCTCGGCGGCGGGAGCCCGCCCGGGCCGGGCGAGGTGTCGCTCGCGCATCGCGGCGCGCTGTTCCTCGACGAGCTCCCCGAGTTCGA
>Ga0105107_10002070_pt1 | contig 13192 bp, 14 predicted proteins | sample PPLLaktember2015_6_FD_79335 | JGI IMG/M metagenome (GOLD analysis project Ga0105107, IMG submission 79335) | Freshwater sediment microbial communities from Prairie Pothole Lake near Jamestown, North Dakota, USA - PPLs Lake P8 Core (1) Depth... | ecosystem: Environmental > Aquatic > Freshwater >...
CCATGACGGTCAATTGAGGGCCGAATTCAGTGAAGATTTTGGTCGGGGCGAGAGGATTCGTGCCGATTGGCGCCGAGCGCCGTCAGGAGCGAGGCGCCGGATGCCTGAAGCCCGCGCGCCGGCCAGGCACGAACGACGTGAGTGAATGGTCGGGGCGAGAGGATTCGAACCTCCGACCCCTCGGTCCCGAACCGAGTGCTCTACCAGGCTGAGCCACGCCCCGACAACCGGACAATCATACCTCAACCACCTGGCAGGGCGGCTTCGCGGGCACTCCCCCGCTACTCGCGATCGGGGGCCCCGCCCGATGCTCCGCGGCGCGCTGGACTGAGGAGCGCGGACACCAGATCGAGCGCCGAGTGGTCCGTCAGATCGGGCTGGAGCGGCGTGACCGACACGTAGCCCTCCATGATCGCGTGACGGTCGGATCGCACGTCTGGCTCCCACTCGTCCTGCGCCTCCTCGATCCAGAAATAGGGCCGTTGGCGAGGGTCGAGCCGCTGGTCGACCTTGGTGATGTGATTCCGTTTGGCCTGGACGGTGATTCGCGTCCCCTTGGGCGCGCCCTGCGGCACGTTGATGTTGAGGAAGGTCCGTGACGGCAACGGGTTGGCAAGCAGCGCTGTTGCGAGCTCGGCGGCAGCCGCGGCGGCCGGACCGTAGTCCCAGGTGCCCCGCGTGAACTGCAGGGAAACGGCAATCGCCGGGTACCCCAGCAGCGCGCCCTCGAGCGCGCCAGCCACTGTTCCCGAGTAGGTGACGTCGTCGCCGATATTGAGCCCCTTGTTGATGCCGGACACGACGAGGTCAGGCCGCTTGCCCAGCACCTTGTCGATCGCGATGTTGACGCAATCGGTGGGCGTGCCGTCCACGGCGAACACCCGCTCGCCGATGGCCTCGATGCGCAGCGGGCGTCGGAGCGTCAGCGCGTGGCCAACCGCGCTGGCCTCCTGGTGCGGGGCCACGATCGTGATCTCGCCGAGCGGTGCGAGGGCCTCGGCCAGCGCCCTGATCCCGGGCGAGAAGTAGCCATCATCATTGGTGACGAGAATCGTCCGCATGCTATCCAGCCGATCTTATCCCGGATCGTCCGGATGACTTGCGCTGGCCCGCCCCCGCGCCCTGGGGGATTCCGGCCGAGGGCGGCCGGTCCCACCTTTCTTCACACCCGGAGGAACCAGCGTCGGCGGTACATCACCTCGAGCAGCGCGTAGAGCACGAGGAGCGACGCGAAGGCGAACAGCAGCGACGCGTTCTTCGGCGCGGCGAGGGGCGCGAACAGGTGCACGAAGATCCAGCGGTAGACCGTCACGGCGGTGCCGTCCGGCTCGCTCACGCGGATGTTGACCAGCGTCTTGACCAGCAGGCCCGACACGACGAACAGCGCGAGCGCGTTTACGCCCATCACGACGAACGGGCGCGCCAGCCGCCGGGCGCCGTGCACGTCGACGATCCAGTAACAGATCGCCAGCGCGAGAGCCGCCGCGCCGCTCGTGAACAGCACGAAGGAACTGGTCCACAGATTCTTGTTGATGGGAAACCGGTAGTCCCACCCCAGCCCCGCGACGAGCGAGGCCGCGCCGGCCACGAGCAGCAAGGCCATTCGTTCGGGCGCGGTCCGGTTGCTCGTGAGGATCACCCCCGCGGCAATTCCGCTCAGTGCCGTGCCGATCGCCGGCAACGTGCTCAGCAGCCCCTCCGGATCCCAGGTGCGCGACTGACGCCACAGGTGGGCTTCGCCGAGGATCGTCCGATCCAGCCATGCCCCGAGATTGCCCGACGGAGTGAGATCGCCGGCGATGCCGCCCGGCGGCGCGACGAACTGCAGGAGGGCCCAGTAGGCCACGAGCGTCGCGAGACACGCGGCGACGGCCGCCCGTACGCGCCCCGCCTCGTCCAGATGGGCCACACTCCGGTAGAACAGCGCCGCGGCGAAGTAGCAGAGTGCGAGACGCGGCAGGACGCCGACCAGACGGACCGTCGAGAAATCGAATCGCGGGTAGAGCGCAAGAAGCAGCCCCAGGGCGTAGAGCAGCAAGGCACGGCGCGCGATCCCTACGACGCCGCCCGTGCTGCGTTTCGACAGCACGATCGACACGCCGACGATGAAGACGAAGAACGGGAAGATGAGGTCGGTGGGCGTCCAGCCGTGCCACTCGGCATGGAGCAACGGCGCGTAGACGTGACTCCAGTCGCCCGGCGTGTTCACTATCACCATCGCGGCCATCGTCAGGCCGCGGAAGACGTCCACGGATACGACACGGGATGGCGAGGCGGATTCGGTCACGAGTGACGCGCCAGTATAATCTGGGGGCCGCCGCCTGAATGTGCTGACCACCGAGGACTCCGTGCCCAGACAGCCTCTGCTCTGCGTAGCCGCATCGCTCCTCGCCGTGGCGCCGATCGTGGGCGCGGGTCTCGCGGCGCCCGGTGACCGTTCCTGGGCGCAGACCCCAGGCATACCGGCGCCCACCGCGAACATCACCGCCGTTCCCGGCATCACGGTCGGACAGGTCACCCTGACCGAGCGCCCTACCGGCTGCACGGTCATTCTTGCCGACGGCGGCGCGGTCGGCGCCGTGGACGTTCGGGGCGGCGCGCCCGGCACCGCCGAGACGGATCTGCTCGCGCCCGACAACACGGTGGAGCGCGTCAACGCGATCGTGCTCTCGGGAGGGAGCGCCTTCGGCCTTGACGCGCGCTCCGGCGTCATGAAGTTTCTCGACGAGAAGAAGGTCGGTTACCGCACGTCTGGCGGCGCGGTGCCGATCGTCCCGGCAGCGATCCTCTACGACCTGACGGTCGGCGGCCGGCCGGATGTGCGCCCGGGGGCCCCTTGTGGATATGAGGCCGCGCAGAAGGCGACCGCGGGCGCGATCGAGGAAGGATCGGTCGGCGCCGGCGCTGGGGCAACCGTGGGCAAGTCCATGGGCGGCAATCGCGCGATGAAGGGCGGCATCGGCAGCGCGGCGCTGACCACCGGTGACGGACTCATCGTCGGCGCGATCGTGGCGGTGAACGCAGTCGGGACCGTGATCGATCCGCGGACCGGCACTCCCGTGGCCGGCGTGCGCACGACTGACGGCCGTCGACTGGAGGACCCTTTCGCGCTCGTGAGGCGCGGCGTGATGCAGCAGTTACCCGGCCGCGAGAACACGACGATCGGCGTCGTGGCCACCAACGCGCGGCTCACCAAGGCGCAGGCGCTCAAGATCGCCGAGATGGCGCACGACGGTATGGCGCGCACCATCGTTCCGTCTCACACACCGTCGGACGGCGACACGCTGTTCGTGCTGGCTACCGGGTCGCTCGCTCGAGACGCCAACGTGGGCTCGGTCGGCGCGCTCGCCGCCGAGGCCGTGTCGGACGCCATTCTCAGGGCGGTGCGCCTGGCGCGCGGACTGCCCGGCTATCCGGCCGCCGCCGATATCCGCTGAGCCCTCAGTGCGTCCGTGACCTTCCTTCTCGCCCTCATCATCGTCTACTCGATGGGACTCATCGCGCTGGGATTCTGGGTGGGCCGGCGCGTGCGCGATGCGTCGGACTTCTTCGTCGCCGGCCGCTCCCTCGGCCCAGGTCTCCTCTTCGCCACGTTCCTCGCCGCCAACATCGGCGCTGGATCCACGGTCGGCGCCACCGGCCTCGCCTATCAGGACGGTTGGGCCGCCTGGTGGTGGAACGGCAGCGCCGGCCTCGGCTCGCTGGCACTCGCGTTCTGGGTCGGGCCGCGGATGTGGCGCGAAGCGAAGCGGCTCGGGCTGTTCACCGTCGGCGACTTCCTCGAGCATCACTTCGGCCGCGAGGTGCGCGGGCTGGCCGCCGCGCTGATCTGGGTAGGCAGCTTCTCGATCCTGTGCGGCCAGCTGAAAGGCGCCGCCGAGGTGCTGCACCGCGTGGCGGGGCTGCCGCTCGCGACGGGCGCCCTCCTGGCGGCCGCGGCCACGGTGGCCTACTTCATCAGCGGCGGACTCAAGAGCGCGGCCTGGGTCAACATCTTCCAACTGGTCGTCATCCTCGCCGGATTCACACTGGCTGCGCCGTATGCGACGAGCGCGGGAGGCGGCCTCGATGCGATCGGCAGCGGCTCGGACTTCTGGCGTGGCGCTGGCGTGGGATGGCCGACCCTCTTCCTGCTGGCGCCAGCCTTCTTCCTCTCGCCTGGTTTGATCCAGAAGGCGTACGGCGCGAAGGACGCCCGGTCCCTGAAGTGGGGAATCGGATTGAACGGCGTCGCGCTGATGGCGTTCGCATGTCTGCCGGTGCTGCTCGGCATGGCCGCGCAGGTGTTGCATCCCGGGTTGCCTCGCCAGGAGATGGCGCTGCCGGCTGTGCTCGCGGAGAACGTGCCGGCGTTCGTCGGCGCCCTCGCGCTGGCTGCGGTTTTCTCGGCCGAGCTCAGTTCGGCTGACGCGGTGCTGTTCATGCTGGCCACGTCCGGCGCCCGGGACTTCTATCGAGGCTTTCTCCGGCCGCAGGCAGCGGACGCCGACGTGCTGCGCGTGGCGCGGATCCTGTCGGTCGTCGGAGCGCTCGTCGGCTTCGGGCTCACGTTCGTCTTCGACAGCGTGGCGTCGGCGCTCATGTTCTTCTACCAACTGATGGTCGTGACGCTCTTCGCGCCGATTCTGGGTGGGCTGGTCCTGCCGCGCGCGAGCCGGTGGGCCGCGCTCGCGGCCATGCTCGTCGGCGTGACGACCCTCGCCACCACTCATCTGGCCACCGGCGGCGTGGGTTTCGGATGGGCCGCGCCCCATTTCGTCGGGCTGGTCGCCAGCGGCCTGACCTACGCGATTCTGGCAGTGTTCTGACGTTGGAGAGAGCGAGAGAAGCTGGGTGACATTGGACTCCGGTCTCCGGCCGAACCCGGACGTGATTGCGAGACGCCTCGGTGACGGCGCCGTGCTGGTTCACCTGCCAACCAACCGCGTCTTCGAGCTGAACGACACAGGCATGCGCGTGTGGGAACTCGCCGGCGAGGGCCTCGCGCAGGCGGAGCTGCTCGATCGACTCGCGACAGAGTTCGCCCTGGATGACGCGGCGCGACGCGACGTCGCGGACCTCATCGACAGGCTTCGACGTGAGGGCCTGTTCGTATGACGATGGCTGACTCGATCGCTCCCGAGCCTTCGGCGGCGCCAGCGACCGACGACGGCTGGGTGATCGCCGTGCCGACCGACGCGCCAGGCCGCGTGACGTTCAGCGGCGCGACGGCCGAGTCCGGTCCCCGACGGGCGTTCGTCGCGGGCCGGCTGTTCGATCGCGCCGCGCTCGCCAGCGCGTCATCTCTCCCCCCGGACACGAGCGACGCGGCCCTCGTCCTCGCACTCTGGGAACGCGAGGGCGATGCAGGGCTCGCCCGTCTGCGCGGCAAGTTCGCGTTCGCCCTTGCCGACCAGTCGTCGAATCGGGTTCTCGTCGGGCGCGACCCCCTCGGCACGCATCCGCTCTTCTCCGCGAAAACGCCGCAGACCATCTACTTCGCCACAGCGCCCCAGGCGCTCATTCGGCAACCGGGCGTCTCCCCGGCGGTGAACCGGCCTGCACTCGCCGACCACCTGTGCCGGCGCTGGCCGCACCCGCACGAGACCTTCTTCGAGGCGGTCCTGCGCGTGTCGCCAGGCTGCCTCATCGAGATCGTGCCCGGCCGAATCGAGCACCGGCGCTACTGGGACCCCACGCCGGCGGACCGGGACATCGACTGGCTGGACGGCGGAGAGTCGGAGCTATTCAACGAGCGGCTGGATCAATCGGTGCGCCGGTGCCTGTCTCTCGGAACCAGCGGCGTGTTTCTCAGCGGTGGCATGGACTCGGTGAGCATCGCGGCCGTCGCCGCCGATTGTGCCCGCCGCGACGGGCAGCCTCTTCCGATCGCCCTTTCGCTGGGTTTCCCCGATCCCGAGGTGGACGAGCGGCCGCTGCAGGCGGCGGTCGCGAGCCAGCTTGGCCTCCGACACCACCTGATCGACTTCTGGGACGCGGTCGGCGACCGTGGGCTCCTGGCGCAGTCGCTCGAGCTCAATCGCTACATGGCTTCACCCGTCCTCAATACCTGGGGACCGGCGTATCATGCGCTGGCGCGGCGCGGCCGGCAGGAAGGCGTCGAGGTGATTCTCACGGGCATGGGTGGGGACGAGTGGCTGACGGTGACGCCACGCCTGGCCGCCGATCTGATGTGGGATCTCCGCCTCGGCGACACGCTCCGGTTCATCAGGATGATGATGCGGTCGCAGCGCTTCAGCCGGGCCCGCGTGCTGCGAACCGTGCTCTGGACGTTCGGCCTGCGCCCGCTCGGCAGCCGCACGCTCCATCGGCTCGCACCCGCTGCCTGGCATCGCAGCCGGGTGTCCCGGCAGACCCGGCGCGACCCGAGCTGGGTGGCGCCCGACCAGGCCCTGCGGGCCACCATGGCCCAACGGGCCGAGCACAACCTCGGTCCCGCCGACCCCCCGATGGGCTTCTACATCCAGGAACTGCGGTCCAGCCTGGAACACGGTCTGGTCTCCTGGGAACTGGAGGAGCAATACCAGTTCGGACGCCTGCTCGGGGTGGAAGTAATGCACCCCTACTGGGATGCCGATTTGGTGGATATGCTGCTCCGCACCCGCCCGGAGGTCCTGTCCCGGGGCGGGCGCTCCAAGGGGCTGGTTCGGTCCACCCTGGCCGTCCGATTCCCCGACCTGGGGTTTGCGAGGCAGCGAAAGCTCTCCGCGACGAGCTTCTACCGGGCCGTCCTGAAGCGGGAGGGCCCGGCGGTCCTCGCCGCCTGCGGCGGGTTCGGGACGCTGGAGAGCCTCGGAGTCGTCAACGGGGCCGCTGCCCTGAGTGTGTGCCAGGACCGACGGGTGCCGGAGTCGACCCGGTGGTCACAGGCCTGGAATTTGGTTAATCTTGAGGCCTGGGTGAGGGCGCACGGGAATTAGCGCCAACGGCAGGAAGATGCTGAGGATGGACACCATGCGATCGACTGAGAAGCCGGCCGGGCAGCCGCGGCCGTGGGTACCGCCGGTTCTGAAGGAGGTCGGCACCGTGGGCGACATCGTGCGCGCCGGCGGTGGGAAGCAGAGCATCGTCGACGCCGACTCCGGCGACGTCAACAAGCCCGCCGGCCAGGGCTGATACCCTCACAGGCATGCTGGGGCTGACCTTCGCTTCTGGCGAGCGTCCGCCTGATTCGTCACGGGCTCGTTTGGTCAACACCTGGCGAGCAAGCACCGGGGAAGTCGTGGCCACCCTCCATGCCGATCCCCAGCGACGGTGGATCGACTGGCATGGGCTCGGCGTCTTCGCCTTCTCAGACTTGTCACGCGAGGTTTCGGTGTGGCCGGTCGACCAGGTCAACCCCGACCTCGTCCACGAGGTGTTTCGCCGGGCCGTTCTTCCGGCCATACTCCAAGCCTGCGGCCGCCAGGCCCTCCATGCGAGCGCCGTCATCCTGGACGGCAGTCTGCTGGTCTTCTGCGGCCGCTCAGGTTCGGGCAAATCCACCCTGGCCTACGCCCTCGGGCGCCAAGGCCTCACGCAGGCCGCCGATGATGTGATCGTCATCGACGCCGTTCGTCCGCACGTCGTTGGGCGTCCTCTCCCCTTCTCGCCAAGATTGCGCGTGCCCTCTCGCGAACATTTCGCTTTCAACGCGGGCGACGCGTCGGTCATCGACGCGGGCGCCTCGGCTCCCGTGGCGGCGTTCTTCCTGTTGAGCCAGGAACCCAGTTCGATCGCCCCCAGCGTGGAGAGGCTCGACGCGGCGCCGGCCTTCAGCCGGCTGCTGGCACACGGTTACTGCTTCGACCCGTCCGACCCGTCCGAGACAAGGCAATTGACGGACGACTACATGGCGATGGTGGCGATCGTGCCGGTGTTCGAAACCGCGTATCGACCGGGACTTGGGGAACTGCCCGCGCTCATGAACGCCGTGCTGAGGGCGGCGCGCCGCGCTTCCGGGGCCCGCTCGCCCGGGGCGCCTGGCCCGGCGCTGGCAGAGCCATGAACGCCCCGGGTAGGCTCACTCGCAGGCTGAGACATGGGCTGGCCCTCGGCGGACTCGTGCCCGCTTACGTCGTCCTCGGGGCGTTCAAGCACGTCCTCCCGGTCGAGCGGCTGGCCCGCTGGGCATGGCGTGCCCCTGACCCGACAGTGGATGGGGAGAAGGTCCGAGCCCGCGTGGGGCTCGTTCTGCGGCTCAGCCGGGTGGCCGGACGCGGAGACCGCGACTGCCTGCAGCGAAGCCTCCTGCTCTACCGCGAGCTGTCCAGGGGAGGCGCGGATCCCGTGCTGGTGATGGGTTTTCGTCGTGACGGCGGCCGGATCGAGGGGCACGCCTGGGTGGAATCGCGGGGGCGGGTCATCGGGGACTCCGCCGACGAGGTGGGGCGTTACGCGGGGATGCTGCGGATGGGACGCGGTGGCGCGGTGTCGCCGACTAGTCCTTCTGCATCGCCTCGATGACATTACCGACGCTGGAGGTCTCCTCCGCCTCGTCGTCGTCGATGAAGTGCACGCCGGACAAGTAGAGCGTCGAGTCGCCCTGCCGCGCCACGTTCGTGCAATGCAGCACCCGACCGCGCAGTTCGACGAGTGCTCCGTCTCCAAGCGTCAGCCGGAAGTCGTGTGTCGCGCCCACCGGAAACGGGAACGGCGTCTCCATCGCCATGCCGCCGAGGCTGAAGTCGCGGACGACAACGGGAGCGTCGAGCGTGACGCTGTGGCCGTGCAGCCGGCCGAGGATCTCGATGCGCGGAGAACGTCGCCGGTCGGTGCTCATGATTCAGTCCTGCGTCAGCGGCTCCGGGCCACGGAGTAGTTGTGCTTCACGATCATCGCGTATGCGCTGTTGATGGCGACGAGCGTGACGATGGCGGCCACCTTGTTGCGCTTCGCCAGCTGGCGGGACGCGAGGATGGTGGAGGCCGCGACGGCGGCCTTGGTCACGATGAAGGCGCCGCGATTCCTCGTGACGCCGGACATCAGCGGGTTGGCTTCCACGGCGCCACGGTCGAGCGCGCGGATCGTCGAGTGCACGTCGAGCCCCTGCATCAACGCGGTCGACGCGTAGAGCGATCCGAGCAATGTCCTCGAGTGGTCGCGTCGAACGCGCGTGAGCGGCGACGGCCGCTGTTCGCTTTCGACGAGACGGATGGGCTGCGCCGCGGCAATCGGGAATCCGTTCGGCCGGAACACGGGCGTGAGATCGAGAGCCGCCGATTCGGCGCGCTCCTGCGCGAGGGCTTCCTGCGCCACTCCGGGCGCGAGCACACAGGATGCGAACGCCATCGCGACGAACAGACGACGAGCCATGGACAGCCTGCTTTCCGGTCTTGGGGAGACCTGTCGGCTGTCCTTCCCTGCTCGAGTGCACGTACCACGCCGCGCGTGTGACAGCCGCCTGCCTCAAGGGCAAGCGGCGTACCAGCGCGGCGCATCCCTGGATCCTCCAGGAATCGCGCCCACCCGTGATGATCCGTGCAATCCTGCACGGGGCCTCCGGTTCGCACACACGATCCTGTTTCGCGGCTCACGTTTCTGTGGGCAATGATGTGCGTCCGGTCGTCGAACGCCCGTCCACAACTTCGTTCGTGCGTTCACGCTTGTGTTCGCGGCGCGGGGCGCGCCGCCTCAGCGGCGCAGCAGCGTCGACGCCGACTTCGTCCGCAGGCCGAACAGCCGGCGCATGCGGTCCAGCAGCTTGCCTTCCGAATCGGCCTTCTCGGCCTCGACGAGCGTGTCGAGGCAGTTGGCCACCGTGTGGGACACGGCGATGCCGAGACGTTTGGCCGAGCCCGGAACCGTCTCTTGCGGGCCGCGCCAGATGAGGACGGCGCCGGCTTTCGACTCGAGCACCACGTCGAGGCAATTGTCGGGACGATCGTCGACGACGACGTCCAGATGCAGGGCCTCCGCGACGCGGCCGCGGGAACCGTGCACCACGAACGTGCTCGGCAGCGGGAAGCCCATCCGCTCGAGCCAACGCTGGCTCTGCCGTTGAATCGTGCGCCCTCCCGACTTCGGCCGGCTCGTGATGAAGATCACCTCCCACCGGCGCTCATCGGCAATCGACGCCAGACGGGCGATCGCACCGGACTCGATCTCGTCCAACGACTCCCAGAAGTTCTCGATCCCTCCCAGATGCCGCCAGATGGCTTCGGACTGGCGGCGGTTCACCGGCACGGAGAGCAGTGGCGGTGGCGCCTCCGGATCGTCGTCGGGCGGCTGGGCGTCGTCGGGCGGCGAGGCCCCGACATCGGGCGAGCCGATGATCTTGGGATCGAGTTCGGGGAACAGCGTGAAGGCCGCCCGGACGTACGGCGCGTGCAGATCAGCGAGCACGCCGTCGAGGTCAAACGCGATGCGCATAGGTGGAAGGTGCCGGCCGGTGGATGGCGATGGCGAGCAGAAGGATGAAGAGAATCGCGTTGCCGGGCATCTGCAGGCTGAAGTCAAGGAACGACTGTGCCGCGATGCCGACCAGTCCGGCCACGGCGCCGGCGCGAATCCACCGAACGCTCGTCTCGTCGTCGTCGTTCAGGAGGCGCCTGCGCACGGCGCCGATCAGCACCACGAGCGCGGCCATGACGGGCACGGCGATGACCAGGCCGCCTTCAGCCAGCACCTGAAGGTAGTCGTTGTGCGCCTGGGCGTAGATGGACGTGCGATCTGCCGTCTGATACACGAGCATGGCGGCGCCGTACCCGCCGAAGCCGGTGCCGAACAGCGGGAAGTCGCGGATGATGCGCGTCGTGTCGCGCCAGGCGGTGACGCGCTCGCCAATCTCGGAGGGCGCCCGCTCGAAGCGATCGACGGTCGCTTCGAGACCGGTCCATCCGAACACGCCGACCACGAGGAGCATGATGTAGCCGACCGCCAGTGCGCGGCGGGTGTGGCCCTGCACCTGCCGCGCCACGAAGTAGGCGAGCACCGTCATGGCCAGGATGACGCTCGCGATGCCGGAGCGTGAACCGGTCAGCACGAGTGCGATGCCCATCACGAGCATCGCCGAGGACACGAAGGCGAATCGACTCGCGTCTGGTGTCAGCAGCCAGCGCAGCCAGGTGCCGAGGTCTCGCCGGTCTGGCGTACGCGACATCCGCATGACGCCGATCGCATGGCCGGCCACGAGCGGCAGGAGCATGAGCATCCAGCCCGCGAAGTGATTGCGATTGATGAACGGTCCGAACGGCGTTCCTATGCCGTGTGGCTTCCAGAACCCGTACACCCGCGGGTCGTTCGGCGCTCCGATCGCCTGCTGGATGATGCCGAACAGGGCGAGCGCCAGGCCCAGGGCCATCAGGCGGCCGACCAGCAGGTCGAGCGGCATGTAGCTCACGGCTCTCATGAGCCCCACGAGCAGAATTCCGAACGCCAGGAACAGCAGGAGCGATGTGACGGTGGATCCCGGTGCGATGGAGAGCGTGAGCCACGCGGGTGGATTCGTCGCAAAGCCCAGACGGGTCTGACGCAGCAGCTCCTCGCCGCCCGGCGAGAGCCAGGCAAACACGTCGTGCGGCAGGGGCACGAGCTGCAGGGCGATGGCGGCTGCGATGGCCGCCCACGCCCAGGCGATGGTGCGCGCGCGCGCATCGCGCCAGGCTTCCGTGACGGCGATCGCCCCGGCGCCGAGCCAGGACGCCGCGACGGCCATCGGCCAGTACGCCCACGGATAGACGGCGCCGAACGACAGGACGCCCCAGCCGATGACGACCACGAGCAATCGGCTGAACAGCAGCATGCGGTCAGGCCCTTCCCAACCACTTCACCGCGCCGCGCATGGCGCGTCGAGCGTACAACACCGGCAGCGGCGCGACGCTGGCCGGGGCATACACCTCCCGCATGTACTGCGCCGGCGGAAACAGATGCTGGCCGACCAGCCGGACGCGATCGCTCCACCTCGGCAGCGACCGCAGATCGGAAGCGAACGTGCGGAGCTGGGGCACGCGCGCATCATAGAGCGATTCGTGGAGGCTCGTGGCTGCGTCGCTGTCGATCCGGTTCCGAACGTCCGCCGGCAGCACGCGCCCGAACAGACGCTCGGCGCGTTGCAGGCGATGCGCGACCAGGTCCCAGACGCCGCGAGCGTCGGCAAGTGCCATCAGCGCGCGCCATTGGCCGGCTCGTGCGGAGCCGGCGAGCAGGAACGTGTCGTAGTCCCAGATCAACCGCTGCGATCCCGCATGGTGCGCATAGGGGTGGACGCAGGACAGGACCAGGGCGTGAACGAGGTCGGGCCCCTTCGCCCACGGACCAAGCTGGTCGATGGGCGTGGCCGTCCCGGCGATCTCGTCGAAGGTCAGCAGCCCGCCGAACTGCTGCGGGTTCGCGATGCGCCAGTGCAGGTCGACGACGTGCACCACGGCGCCCTCCCGGACTCGATGGTATGTCGCCTGATAGGTCACCAGGTCGCCGGTGAACTGCACGACCTTCGCATAGCCCGCTGCGTCCAGCACGCGATCCGCCCGGTCGCGGTCGCCAGGGGAAACGAGCAGGTCGGTGTCGAGGCGCGGGCGCAGGTCCGGGCGTGCGTAGCAGGCGTACGCCAGCTGCGCGCCCTTGAAGATGATCGCCGGCAGCCCGGCCCCCTGAAAGCGCTCGAGCAACGCGACGAGCTCGCGCTCCCGGACCATGTCGGCCGCGGCCTCGCGCGTGGCCGCCGTACGCAACTCCGCGATGAGTCCTGGCGGCGTCCCCACGGGATCGCGCGCCAGGATGTCGGCGATGAGCGGAAGCACGCCATGGCGGGTGGCGGCCTCGACCACCGACGATCCGCCGGCGACCGCGCGCAGGCCATAGGCCGGCGGGCGCGTGCCTCGGAGCATGGCCGCGAACGCGTCGGTCATGTCTCCGCGCGAGACGGGATCCGAGATGAGATCAGAGCGGACCGGCACTGCTGGTCCAGGACTTGAAGACAATCTTCCGGAACGACGGATGCGCCAACAACGCGATCGCCGCCTTGCGATGCCAGTTGAACGAGGCCGTCTGCTGCAAGAGCGGCACGATGCCGTTGACACGAGCGAGATCCATCAGCGCGTCGATCGACTCGTCGCTCAGCCGCGCGGCAATACGCCGGAACGCGAGGCCGATGCGGATCTCCTGCCCGAGGCGCCGCCGCCAGGCCGCTTCGTAGCGCTTGAGCGTGCTCGCATCCAGGCGATCGCGCGCGAGGCCCTCGTCAAGGGTGGCGGCCGCGAGCGCGCCGCTCAGG
>Ga0105107_10002071_pt1 | contig 13187 bp, 14 predicted proteins | sample PPLLaktember2015_6_FD_79335 | JGI IMG/M metagenome (GOLD analysis project Ga0105107, IMG submission 79335) | Freshwater sediment microbial communities from Prairie Pothole Lake near Jamestown, North Dakota, USA - PPLs Lake P8 Core (1) Depth... | ecosystem: Environmental > Aquatic > Freshwater >...
ATCCATCAGCGTATTCATCAATTGACTCATCCCAGACGCTTCGCGGTCATGCGGGCCTGCCGCGCATCGCGGTAGCTGCCCCCGGCTTCGATGCTGCCGCCACTGAAATAGGCGAACACGTCCGTCATGCTCGCGTCCTCGCTCACGGCCGCCTTGAGCTGCGCCGGGCTGCCGCTTGCCGCCAGCTTGCCTTGGTGCAGAATGGCCACGCCATCGCACAGCTCATCGACCTCGTCCATGACATGCGTGGTCATCAGGATGGTCATGCCGTGCTCGCGATTGAGCGCGCGCAGCCGATCCCACACGCTCAGGCAAGCCATCGGATCGAGGCCGATGGTTGGCTCATCCAAAAACAGAATCGTCGGTCGATGCAGCATGGCCTGCGCCAACTCCAGACGGCGGATCATCCCGCCCGAGTATTTTTTCACCAACTGCTGCGCCGAATCCGTCAGCCCCATGTAATGCAAAGCCTCATCGATACGCGGCTTCAACTCCGTGCGCGGAATGCCGTACAGCTTGGCGGACAGTGTGAGATTTTCATACCCGGTGAGCGCCCCATCTGCGGAAAGCAGTTGCGGCACATAGCCGATCCTTTTTCTGACCTCGCCCGGCGCCTGCGCAATGTCGAAGCCGGCGACCAGCGCCGTCCCATCCGAAGGCTTGAGCAGCGTCGTGAGCATCTTGATGACCGTGCTTTTCCCCGCACCGTTAGGTCCGAGCAGGCCGAATATCCCGCCATAGGGTACCAAGAGATTCACCCGGTCGACGGCGGTGAATGCACCGAAGCGGCGGGTCAGGTGAACCGTCTCGATGGCGCGGCCAGCGGATGGGTGTTGCGTATCGTTCTGAGCGGTGGTCATGCGTTTCAGTATCCTATAACGCGCCTTTCGGGAAGCTGGATCCAAGAGGGATGCCAAGCGAACCTCGACAGGCTTCATTGTCCCCGACCATTTTATGAGCGCACTAAAGCAAACCCGTAATCAACAACTTTGTTGCTGATGACGGGTGGTATGCGATTTCAGCCCCAATTGTAAACGCCGCGAAAACAACTCGAACAGTATCGCCTGGCAAATTTCAGCGAGTGCAGGATTGTAGCGATGGCCCTCGTCGCGCATAAAAGCGTGCTGGGCATTGAATTCGTGCCAGGTGAAATTGACTTCGGCATCGGTCAGCGCTTGATAAATACGCTGACGACCGGCGGCTGGAATATGCGGATCTTGTTTGCCCCATATCATCAGCATTTCGGCTTTTAGTTCGGCGAACCGATCCAGCGTGTTGTCCTGCTTGCCTTTGCCTAAGGTGCGCGAATGCACATCGGTCGCATAGAAGCTCACTGCTGCCAGAATCTCGGGGTTCATGGCGCAGCGTATGCTTAAATGTCCGCCCAAACAGATTCCGACGCATCCCAAGCGTCCGTTGCAATCATCCCGCGCCATGAGGTGATCGATGCAGGCGCGCGCATCGTCATCGTAGGAGGCAATGGTCTTCTCTATTTTGTAGCGATTGCCTTTGTCCGTACCTTCTTGATCGTATTCGAACGGGCTGCCGGGCGCTTCAAAATCATGATATGTCTCCGGCACGGCAACCACATATCCGTGGCCGGCCAGAAGGCGCGCCATGCGGGCAATCGGCCCGGTCATTTGGTAGATTTCCGCGAATAACACAATGCCGGGGAAGCGGCCTTCGGCAGCGGGGCGAAATAGGAAGGTGCGCATTACGCCTTGCGAGGTATTTAAATCGACAAAATTTTCCTGGATCAGCACGGCGTCTCCTTCTAGTTGATTTTTTCAAGGTAATAGAGAAATATCCATGTGCTTTGCAATGTTGTTCGCCTCGGGTACGGCGCTGTGTGGGATGACGCCCAGCAGCGGTGCTGCAAGGCGCGCTTGCAGCGTTTGCACATTCTCATCGAGCAGGGCCATCGCCGGGTCGATGCGATTCGCTACCCAGCCTTGCAATTGCAGGCCCTGCGCTTGTATCGCTTGCGCTGTGAGTAAGGCATGGTTGAGGCAGCCCAAGCGCATGCCCACGACCATAATCACCGGCAAGTCGAGCTGTTGTGCCAAGTCGGCGCTGGTCTGCGTGTCGTTGAATGGCACGATCCAACCGCCCACGCCTTCGACGATGACGACATCGGCCAATGTCTGCAATTGGCGATAGGCGTTCAATATTGGCGCCATCTCTATTTGGATATGGGCTTGCTGTGCCGCCAAATGCGGTGCGACAGCCGCCGGCAGCGCATACGGGTTGATGCACTCTCGCGCCGCATCCACGGTACTCGCCGCACGCAAGGCTTCTACATCCTCGCACACATTGCCCTGTGGAGAAGCCATGCAACCAGCGGCGACAGGCTTCATGCCGACCACGGATTTTCCCGCCTGGGCGAAAGCATGCAGCAAGGCACAAGAGATCAGGGTTTTGCCGACACCGGTATCGGTGCCGGTGATGAAAAAAGCGTTCTGCATTTTTAGCTACGCGGAACCCACAACACATCCGGCATACCCATGGCGCGATTCAGGGCGCGGCATAATACGAACAATAAATCGGACAAACGATTGAGGTACATCAGCGCCGCTGTCGATAGCGGTTCTTGCTGCGCCAAAGCCGCCAAGCGGCGCTCCGCACGCCGACACACGGCGCGCGCAACGTGGCACAAAGCAGCAGGGCGCGAACCGCCGGGCAAAATAAACTCCTTCAGCGGTGGCATGGCGTCATTCAGCAGATCCAACTCCTGCTCCAAGCGCGTCACCATTTCGGCGCTAATGCGCGTGTAGTTTGGAATCGACAGTTCGCCACCCAGTTCAAACAACTCATGCTGAATGCGCGTCAGCATGGCATGTGTAGCGGCGGGCAGATTGGGTTCTGCCAGCAGTACGCCGAGCTGACTATTCAGTTCGTCGATCGCGCCGAGCGCCTCAATGCGTGGACTGTGCTTCGCTACCCGCATGCCATCACCCAGCCCCGTTGTGCCATCGTCGCCGGTGCGCGTATAAATTTTGCTCAGACGAAATCCCATTAGCTTTGCACCTTTCAAGGTGGAGATGGAAGGCAATTCAAGCGTGCCGAGTGCTAGCACGCCATGGCATGCGTGGTCCGGGGTGTAGCCCTAACTTAGAATTCGTTTTGCAGCTTTTTGTAACCTTTGACGAGGTCGATGTTGGTGCGCGCCACGTCTTCGGAGAAATCCATGGCGGCTGGCGGTACCGATTTGATCTGGCTCAAGTCCGAGTTGGAGTGAATGTTGGTCGTGGAGGGGATGTAGAAGTTCTCCGGCACCTCGCAGCCTTCGATCACCGAATTGTGGCGCACCACAGAGCGGTTGCCCACCACACAGTTGAACAACACGGTATTGAAGCCGATAAATACATGATCGCCGACCACGCAGGGGCCATGCACGATGGAACGGTGGGCGATGGAGGTGAATTCTCCGATCTTGACCAGTCCGCCGGATTTGGAATGGATCACCACGCCGTCTTGAATATTGGAATTGGCGCCGATGATGATGGGATCCATCTCGCCTTTTTCGTTGACTTCATCTGCGCGGATGACGGCATACGGGCCAATAAATACGTTTTCGCCAACGATCACTTTGCCGCAAATGATGGCGGTGGTGTCGACGAAGGCGGATTCGGCAATGACCGGCAGGTCGCCGCTGGGATTTCTTCGGATCATGTTCGGGAAGTTGGGGCAGTCAAAAACACCGCTATTCTATCCCGAACGGGCGGGCGGCGAAACGTCATCCTAGCCGGCTAATATTTTCCAAGCGCGGTTGGCCGTTCGGCAGCGCTATTTTGCATTCCGGGAAAATCTGCGCTTGGCAAGTGCGGCATATTTCGGAATCCAGTCGTGGATAGATCGCTTCAATCGGGCGCGCTTTGGGCGGAAAGATGTTTTCATGCCCAATATCGGCGATATAAGGGCCTTTACGCAAGGTGCTGCAGACCGAGTCTTTGACGCGGTAGAAATATAAACCGCCACCCAATTTTTCACGGCGCCGTGCCTCTTGCGTCAGCATTTCCGCGCCGGCGATATCGATGAAATTAACGCCGGAGGCAACCAGTACTACATGTTTATGGTTGGGATTTTGCGCGTCGATTTCTTGCAAGGATTGCTGGATATGATCGACGGCGCCGAAGAAAATCGAACCATTGACGCGAATCATTTTGATCTGCGGGCATTCTGGGTGGTTTGCCGCATCGATGTAGTGATAGCTGTCGGGTTCGGGATCCGGGACGACAGCTTGCACTTGCGGGCGCGAAGTACGGTAAAGATAAAACATCAGTGAAAGCAAAATACCGAAAAAGATGCCCTTTTCGAGATCGATCAGGGTGCCGATCAAGGTTACTGCCAGCACCACGGTTTCCGTGCGACTGGCTTTGCTGATGGATGAAATATGATGGAAATCGATCAGGCCCCAGGCCACCAAGAATAAGATCCCCGCCATTGCGGCGTTTGGCAGATAAGCCGCAAGCGGCGCCACCAGCAGCAGTACCAAGACCAGGCTGATCGAAGCGAACACCGCGGCCAACGGCGTGCGTGCACCGGATGCATAGTTCACGCCGCTGCGATTGAAGGAGCCGCTCGCGGCGTAGCCGGAGAAAAAGCTGCCGAAAATGTTGGATAGGCCTTGGCCGATAAATTCTTGATTGCCATCGATGCGTTGTTCCGATTTGACAGCGATGGAGCGTCCAATCGAGACCGCTTCAGTGAGCGCGAGCATGGTGACGACTAACGCCGGAAAGACCATATTTCGGATGGCCTCGAGCGAAAAATCGGGGTGCGAGATCGGGGGCAGTTGTGCGGGCAGTGCGCCGACGGTTTTGATGCCAGTCACTTCTACGTCGCCGAAATATACCTTGATGGCCAAGGCCGCTAAGCTGCCGACAATCATGGCGATGATCATGTAAGGCAATTTGGGCAGGAATTTTTTGCACGCAATCCCCGTGACCAGCGTGAGTCCGGCAACGCTGGCGACGTAGGGGTTGATGTTGTTCAGATGCAATACGAATAACTTCAGTATTTCGAAGAAAGGGGTACCGCGTGGGATATCAATACCGAAGAAATTGCGCATTTGGCTGGCGGCAATGAGCAGCGCCGCGCCGGCCGTGAAACCGATGACCACGGTGTGGGAAATAAAATTCACCAGCGCGCCCATGCGCGCCAAGCCGAGTATTAATTGAAAAACGCCGGTGAGGAGGGTCAGCGTTAAAGCCAAACTGATGAAGTGCTCGGTCCCGGGTACCGCAAATGGGCTGACGGATGCGAATAGCGCAATCGAGATCGCGGTGGTCGGACCGGACACCAAGTGCCAACTCGAACCGAACATGGCGGCGACGATGGCTGGGATCATGGCCGCATATAAGCCGTACTCCGGCGGCAATCCTGCAATGGTGGCGAACGCCACGCCTTGCGGTAACACAATCAATGCGCCGGTGAAGCCTGCGATACTGTCGGAACGCAGGGTGGTGCGATCCACCATCGGCCACCAACGGAGAAAAGGCAGTAATTTATACAGCCATAATGGGCATGCAAGCGGTGTATTCATTGGATATGTCCGTAAGGGAATGCAGCAGCAACCGATTTTTTTCGGCAATTGTTAATTATCTAATATTCCGCAGGCCCATTCAAACATCAATGTCATAAATAAATGCGAAATTAGCTGTAATTACATATAAATCCAACTCAATAGCGCCAAATTCGGTGCGTTTTCCCCTGACCAAAGCAAAGGTATTGCTTAAATTGATTTTGCTGCTCAGCGGTTTCGTTCAGCTAGCGTTCAGCTTGCGAGGCATACAGTGCGCTGCATCAGGTCCAACCTGATGCTTCTACACTAACATTAAGGAGTCTGAACATGAGCATCTCTACATTCAAAAAAAGCGTGATTTTGATGAGCGTTTTAGCCGCTACTTCGACTTCGGTGCTGGCCGACCGTGATGGCGACTACAACAGAGGACGATATGGCGATTATGCCCGGGTGACCAGCGTGACGCCGGAATATGAGCGCGTTAATAACCCGCGTCAGGAGTGCTCGAGCGAATATATTCCCGGCACGACTTATCGCAATGAGCGCGCGGATTCGGGGCGTTCTTATACGGGCACGATCGTCGGCGGCATTACCGGTGCGTTGATCGGCAGCCGCCTGGGCAAGGGCAACGGCAATCGTGCGGCAACGGCGGCAGGCGCGATTGCGGGTGCGGTCATTGGCGATCATGTGCAAGAGAGCGGTCGAAATACGCGTTATGGCGATGTGTATGCAGAACCAGCCCGTGAAGTGCAACGCTGCCGGGTCGTGGATAATTGGGACAATCGCTTGACCGGCTATCGCGTAGTCTACGAGTATGCGGGCCGCAGCTATACGGCGGTATTGCCGCAAAATCCGGGCCGTCAAATTCCGGTGCGTGTTTCAGTCACGCCGGCCGTCGAGCAATTATCGAGTAACTATTATCGATAATCGGCCAGATGAACGAGCGCTTGGTACACTATTGAGCCATAGATGAAATGAGGTTAGCGATGCAATACCGAATGCTCTTGGTGCTTTTGTTCACACTGTTTCAGCCCATGGCGCATGCCGTCGATTTCGAGCCAAGCCAGATTACGTGGCAGCTGGCGGCGCGCCAGGGGCAGCTGAGCTTGAGCGATGCTGCCGATCTGGTGCAGCGCAGCACCGGCGGGCGCGTATTGTCGGCACAAGCGGTACGCGAGCAAGGCCGGGAAATGTATCGCATCAAAGTGCTGACACCGCAAGGCGAGGTGCGGATTGTGTTGGTGGACCCCGCAACCGGGCGCATGGAATAAACCGGCACATGCGCATTCTGGTGATCGAAGACGAAGCGCAGTTGCGCGAACAGGTGCAACGGCAATTGCGAGCGGATGGCTATACCGTCGATGTGAGCGGCGATGGCAAAGAGGGCTTATACCAGGCGAGTGAATATCCATTGGATGCCGCGATCGTGGACTTGGGCTTGCCCGGCTTATCCGGCATCGAAGTCATCAAACAATTGCGCGCGCTGGGCAAGAGTCTGCCGATACTTATTTTGACTGCGCGCGGTAGTTGGCAAGATAAAGTGCAAGGTTTGGAAGCCGGTGCTGACGATTACCTGGTCAAGCCGTTCCAAATGGAAGAGCTGCAAGCGCGCTTGAAAGCCTTGTTGCGCCGCGCTGCCGGCGCCGCCAACAACCACCTGCGTTGTGGCCCGATCAGCTTGGATTTAAGCGCGCAATCCGTGTCTTTACATGGCAAGCCGGTCGAGCTCACCAGTTTCGAATATCGTCTATTAGCCTATCTGGTCAAACAGCGCGGCGCGGTGGTGCCGAAAACCGAGCTGGCCGATTATTTGTATCCGCATGACCAAGACCGCGACAGCAATGTATTGGAGGTTTTGGTGGGCCGCCTGCGCCGAAAATTGGATCCGGATGGCAGCTTGATGCCGATTGAAACGCTGCGCGGGCGCGGCTACCGCTTCACGCTGGCTGCATCCCAATGATGTCGCTTAACCGGCGCATGATACTCAGCGCCAGTGTGGTGTTGGCGGTGTTTATCGTATTGACAGCGCTGGCTTTGGATCGCGCTTTTTTCGACAGCGCGCGCTCGGCGCGCCAAGAGCGTTTGCTGGGGCAACTTTATTTGCTGATCGCCGCCGCCGAAGTGGATGGGCAGGGACATATCAGTCTGCCGAATACTTTATCCGAATCGCGTTTCAGCTTGCCTGGCTCGGGCTTGTATGCAGCGATTTCCGATCAGCGCGGCGTGCCGCTGTGGCGTTCGGTGTCTGCCCTGAATATCGCCGCACCGTTTCAAATCAAGTTGGCGCCAGGCGACAAACGCTTCGACACGGAGGCGAATTATTTCGTGCAAAGCCTGGGTGTCAAATGGGCGGTCGGGCGCCAGCACTTTGCGTTCACCTTCAGCGTGAGCGAGGATCGTAGCGAGTTCGATGCGCAAATTCGGCGCTATCGGCAAAGCTTATGGGGTTGGTTAGCCGCGCTGGCGGGATTCTTGGTGTTAGCGCAAGCTGGCGTGTTGCGTTGGGGCTTGCGTCCCTTGCGCAGCGTGGCCAGCGAGCTGAACGCCATCGAATCCGGTCGTCAAGAAAGCCTGCAAGGTCGATACCCCGAAGAAATTCAGCGCTTGACCGACAATCTAAACTCTTTGCTTGCGCATGAGCGCGAACAGCGGCTGCGTTATCGCCATGCCTTGGCCGATCTCGCGCACAGCCTTAAGACGCCGCTGGCGGTGATGCGTGGTGCAATTTCGGGCGACAAAGCGCAGCTCGCCAAAACGGTGGATGAGCAGGTAGCGCGCATGGATACGATCGTGGCCTATCAATTGCAACGCGCATCCACAACCGGGATGCACAAGCTATTTGCGCCGCCGATTCCCATTTTGCCGCTGGCCGAAAAAATTATTGGCGCCTTGCATAAAGTGCATGCGGATAAGTCGGTGCACGTGGATCAGGCCTTGGATCAGAATTTTTGTTTGGCTGGCGATGCAGGCGACTTAATGGAGTTGCTCGGCAACCTGCTGGAGAACGCCTTTAAGTGGTGCGCCAAAACCATTCGGATCGGCGCAGAAACGCGGGATAGATTTCTCGTCCTGACGATCGAAGACGATGGCCCGGGTATAGACCCATCGCAGGTCGACGTCGTTTTGCAGCGCGGCGTGCGTGCCGATGAAGCGGTGCCGGGTCATGGCATCGGCTTGGCCGTGGTGCGCGACATCGTGGAAGCGTATCAAGGGAAAATCGAAATCAGCCGCAGCCGTTTGGGCGGCGCAGCGATCAGCTTGGTTTTTCCACGGCGAGAGAGCTAAGCAACATTCCCGGTTTCCAAGAAGAAATAGGCGCATAGGCTTCTAGGCGTAGAGCGGTTAAAATGCACTTTTTCATCCAACGATTCTCATCATGAGCATTCTGGTTAATCAGAATACCAAAGTGTTATGCCAAGGCTTTACCGGCAAGCAGGGCACTTTTCACTCCGAACAAGCGCTGGCCTACGGCACGCAAATGGTGGGGGGCGTCACCCCCGGCAAGGGCGGACAAACGCATTTGAATCTGCCGGTGTTCAATACCATGCGCGATGCGGTGCAAGCGACCGGCGCCAATGCCAGCGTGATCTATGTGCCCTCACCCTATGCGGCGGATTCCATCATGGAAGCCGCAGACGCCGGCATCGAAGTGATTGTGTGCATTACCGAGGGTATTCCGGTGCTGGATATGCTCAAGGTCAAAGCGGCCCTGAAAGCCAACGGCGCAAAACTGATCGGCCCGAATTGCCCCGGCATCATCACCGCCGGCGAATGCAAGATCGGCATCATGCCCGGCTTCATTCATCAACCCGGCAAAGTCGGCATCGTGTCGCGCTCCGGTACCCTGACTTACGAAGCGGTGCACCAAACCACGCGCCTTAATCTGGGTCAGACCACTTGCGTTGGCATCGGCGGCGATCCGATCAAGGGCCTGGATTTCATCGATTGCCTGGAGCTGTTTCAGAACGATCCGGCCACGGAGGCCATCGTGATGGTGGGTGAGATCGGCGGCACGCGCGAAGAAGAAGCGGCGGAATACATTCAATCCCACGTGACCAAGCCGGTGGCGGCCTACATTGCCGGTCAAACCGCGCCGAAAGGCAAGCGCATGGGCCACGCCGGCGCGATCATCGCCGGCGGCAAAGGCCTGGCGGAAGATAAAATCCGCGCACTGGAAAAAGCCGGCGTTGTGGTGGCGCGCTCTCCCGCTGAAATCGGCGAAGCCTTGAAGACGGCGATCAAGCGCTAAATGAAAATCGCCATCGCCCAAATCAATTGCACCGTCGGCGACCTGGGTGGCAACGCTGCCAAAATCGTCGACTATGCCAATCGTGCCAAGGAGCAAGGCGCCACACTCATGCTCACGCCGGAATTGGCGCTGTGCGGCTATCCGCCCGAAGATTTGTTGTTGCGCGCCGGATTCTTATCGAATTGCCTGGAAAACTTGTACGCGCTAGCCGCGCAAATCCACGGCATCACCGTGGTGGTGGGGCATCCCGACGAAGTCAAAGGTCAGCGCTTCAATGCCGCCTCGGTATTGCGCGATGGCCGCGTGCTGACGACTTACCACAAACATATCTTGCCGAACCACACCGTGTTCGATGAGGTGCGCTATTTTTCAGCCGGTACCGAAGCTTGCGTGTTCGAGCATGAAGGCGTGCAATTCGGCATCAATATTTGCGCCGATATTTGGGAACCGGCGCCTTCGCAACTGGCGAAGCAGGCCGGCGCGCAAGTGCTGTTGGCCTTGAATGCCTCGCCTTATCACATGCAAAAGCAGCCGACGCGCCACACTGCGATTGCCGAGCGCATTGGTGAAACCGGCATGCCGACGCTGTATGCGAATTTGGTCGGCGGTCAAGATGAGCTGGTGTTCGACGGCATGGCGTTCGCCATGAATCGTGACGGCCAGCTGGCTATGCAATTGCCCGCATTTGAAGAATCTCTGGGGATCGTTGACTTTGATGGCCAAGTCTTCGCAGCGGCAAGCATTGCGCCGGAATTATCGCTGGAAGCCACGGTATACCAGGCGCTGACGCTGAGTGTGAAGGACTACACCGACAAGAACGGTTTTAAGAGTGTGGAGCTTGGCTTGTCGGGCGGTATCGATTCGGCGCTGACTTTGGCCATCGCCGTGGATGCCTTGGGTAAAGAGCGCGTGCGGGCGGTGATGATGCCATCCGAGTTTACCGCGACCATTAGCCTGGAGGATGCGCGCCAGATGGCGCGCGATTTGCAAATCACTTACTCGGAAATCACCATCAAGCCGATTTACGATGCATTTTTGAGCAGCTTGGCGGATGAATTCAACAATCTTCCTTTCGATACCACCGAGGAAAATATTCAGGCGCGGATTCGCGGCACCTTGCTGATGGCCTTGTCCAACAAATACGGCACGCTGGTGCTGACCACCGGCAACAAAAGCGAAATGGCGGTGGGTTACGCCACGCTGTATGGGGATATGGCCGGCGGCTTCGCTGTGTTGAAGGACATCCCCAAGACCTTGGTGTATCGTCTGGTCAAATATCGCAACAGCGTGAGCCCGGTGATACCGGAGCGGGTCATCACCCGCGCGCCTAGCGCCGAATTGCGCGCCAATCAAACCGATCAGGATTCCTTGCCGCCGTACGAGATTTTGGATGCCATCATGGAAGCGTACGTCGAGCATGATTTATGTCCGAACGAGATCATGGCCTTCGGTTTTCAGGAAAAAGACGTGCGGCGCGTGGTGAGCTTGATCGATCGCAACGAGTATAAACGCCGCCAAGCGCCGATCGGCGTGCGCGTCACGCAACGCGGATTTGGCAAGGATAGGCGCTATCCGATAACATCCAAGTATCAGCCTAAATTTTGAACGGAAAAGGAGTGCGGAAATGAAAAAAATCGAGGCTATTATCAAGCCGTTCAAGTTGGATGAAGTGCGCGAAGCCTTAGCGGAAGTCGGTGTCACGGGCCTGACGGTGACCGAGGTCAAAGGTTTCGGGCGGCAGAAAGGCCATACCGAGCTGTATCGCGGCGCGGAATACGTGGTGGATTTCCTGCCCAAGGTCAAAATCGAAGTGGTGGTGTCCAGTGATAAGCAGGATGCCGTGATCGATGCTATCGTCAAGGCCGCGCGCACCGGAAAAATCGGCGACGGCAAAATCTTTGTTAGCAGTGTTGAGACAGTGGTGCGGATACGCACCGGAGAAACCAACGACGCCGCGATTTAAGCTGGGCGGCGCGGCCCAGCGAATTCAATAGGCGCATTCAATCATTACCAGATTTGATACCACGGTTTCTTCAGGCCAATCGGCGCACCTTTGAGGTAGGCGCTATTCGGGAAGGTCTTTTCCAGCACGCGTTTCGCATCCTTCGATAAATCGGGCAGACCCATTTTGTCGTAGGCTTGCACCATGACCGCTAAGGCGGCTTCCGTGGCGGGTGTTTCCGGATAAGTTTTCAGCAAGTGTTGCGCACGGTTTACCGCTGCCACATAGGCGCCGCGCCGATAATAATATTGCGCTACATACGACTCATGCGAAGCCAGTGCATTAACCAGGTAAGCCATGCGCTTGAGTGCATCCGGCGTATATTTGCTTTGCGGGAATTTGGTGGTGAGGTCTTTGAAAGCTTCGAAGGAATCGCGGGCTGCCTTTGGGTCGCGGTCGGTCAAATCCTGATCCACGACGTAACCCAGAAAGCCAATATCCTCATTGAAGTTGATCAGGCCTTTGAGGTAGTAAGCGTAGTCGACGTTCGGATGATTTGGATGGAGTTTGATAAAACGATCGGCGGCGGCAATTGCCGAGGCCGGTTCGCGTGATTTGTAGTAGGCGTAGGCCACTTCGAGTTGCGCTTGCTGCGCATAGCGGCCGTAAGGGTAGCGCGCTTCCAACAATTCGAAAAACTTAACCGCCTTTTCGTAATCTGCATTATCCATGCCTTCTTTGGCCGTAGAGTACAGTTTTTGCGCTGAAGCATTTTTGTATTCGTCTACGGTTGCTGGCAACAAGCCGCAGCCTCCCAGCCATAGAACGAGGAATAAAGATAAAATTACGCGCATGACCAAACTCCCAATGAATTCTTCCGATTATACCCAATCCGCGGAGGGCGGGCAGCCACAACTGCTGGCCATTCCCGCCCGCTTGGCCGGAGTACGGCTCGATCAGGCCCTGGCGGAAATGCTGCCGCAATATTCGCGCAGTCGTTTACAAGCTTGGATCGGCGAAGGGTTGATCACCTTGGAGGGTGAAATCGCCACACCCAAGCGTCGCGTGTGGGGTGGCGAGAAAATCCAGGTGCGGCCGAGCGAGCATCCCTCGGAAGCTGCGCCGCAAGCCGAAGACATCGGCTTGAATATCATCTATGAAGATCCGGCGATTCTGGTGATCGACAAACCGGCAGGGCTGGTGGTGCACCCCGGTAGCGGCAATTGGTCCGGTACCTTGATGAATGCGCTGCTGCATCATGCCCCGCAATTGCAGAGCGTGCCGCGCGCCGGCATCGTGCATCGCTTGGATAAAGAAACCAGCGGCTTGCTGGTGGTAGCGAAAACCTTGGAGGCGCAAACCGATTTGGTGCGGCAACTGCAAGCGCGCACGGTCAAGCGCCAATATCTGGCCGTGGTCGAAGGCCGCATGACACAAGCCGAGGGCCGCATCGAAGCGCCCATCGGCCGTCA
>Ga0105107_10002072_pt1 | contig 13181 bp, 11 predicted proteins | sample PPLLaktember2015_6_FD_79335 | JGI IMG/M metagenome (GOLD analysis project Ga0105107, IMG submission 79335) | Freshwater sediment microbial communities from Prairie Pothole Lake near Jamestown, North Dakota, USA - PPLs Lake P8 Core (1) Depth... | ecosystem: Environmental > Aquatic > Freshwater >...
TAGGATCGTCTTCAGGGTGGTGGACTTGCCCGAGGCATTGCCGCCGAGAAGGCAGATCAGGTCCCCATCGTAGATCTCCACGTTGATGTCGTAGAGAACCTGAATGGCTCCGTAGAAGGTGTCGACGTTTTTAAGTTGGAGGATAGGATCAGTTTTCATATTCACCGCAACGCTTCAAACCTTAGAGACGGAGGGAAGCCAGTAACCATGTCAATGGACCTCTCTCACGTCATGCCCGCGCAGGCGGGCATCCAGTAATTCTCGATGCACCTGGATTCCCGCCTTCGCGGGATTGACAGCCTTGGACCGCACGAACGTCCGTGCGGAGTCGAAACTTGTTTGCCGGGGCGCGACTATCGCTTCCTTCCCAGGTACGCTTCGATAACTTCTTTGTCGCTGGCCACCTCGTCGTAGGTTCCTTCAGCGATCTTCCTGCCGTAGTCCAGGGCAATGACTTTGTCCGAGATGTTCCTCACCACGTTGAGTTTGTGCTCAATCACGATGATCGTGTACCCATATTGATCCCTCAGGTGTTTGATGAACCCAGTGATCTCCTCTGTCTCCTGAGGGTTCATGCCGGCAGAGGGTTCGTCGAGCAGGAGGAGTCTCGCGTCGGTCGACAAGGCCCGGGCGATTTCGAGGCGCCTCCGGTTCGCATAGGACAGAAACATCGCTTGCTGGCCAAGGCGGTAGCCTGTGAGCCTCGCTCCGAACAGGTTGAGCACTTCCTTCACGGCTCGGTCCGTTTCCTGTTCCTCCCGTTTGTGCAAAGGCAGATGAAAGAGGATCGACAAGGGGCCTGCGTGGGTGCGGCAGAATCGGCCCACCTTGGCATTGTCGAGGACGGACAGGGTGCTGAAGAGCCGAAGGTTCTGAAACGTCCTGGCCACACCGGCCTTCACCACCTGGTGGGGTTTGAGGCCCGAGATCCTTCTCCCTTCGTACACAATGGAGCCGGCGCTGGGAGGGTAAATGCCGGAAATCAGATTGAAGAGGGTCGTCTTCCCGGCGCCATTGGGGCCGATGATGCTCAGAATCTCTCTTTCGCGCACCTGAAAGTCGAGAGCGTTGACCGCCGTGATGCCGCCGAAATTCATGGTCACACCCCGGATCTCCAGGACGACAGGCTCCCCCTTTGAGAAGGCCTTACGGCCGGACGTCTGATCCCCTTCTTTCCCCTGATAGTACAGGTCCGTGGACGCCCTGAGCACGCCGGTCTCGTCTTTGTCGGGCCGCTTCCTTGTTTTTGAAAGAAAGGCGAAAGACCCCATGATGCCCTGAGGCCTCAAGGCCATGAGCACAATGAGGATCAACCCATAGGTCATCATCCTGTAGGCGCCGTATTCTCGGAGAAACTCCGGAAGGATGGAAAGGAACACCGCGCCGAGGATCACGCCGGGCACATTCCCGAGGCCCCCGAGAATCACCATGCAGTAAACGATGACGAGCTGGGGAAAATCAAAATTGTTGGGAAAGACGGAGTCCTGAAAAGAGGCGAAAATGGCGCCTGTCCACCCTGCGATAAAAGCGCCCACGGCAAACGCCTTGAGCTTCATCCACGCGGTGTTCACGCCCATGGCTTCCGCAGCCAGTTCATCTTCCCGAATCGCCTCCCACCCTCTCCCGTAACGGGACGTCTTGAGCCTAGAGCACCCGATGACCACGAGGATTGCGGCAATCCAAATGAGGTAGGAATAGGCCACTGGAGAAGCGATCGTGAACCCAAAGAGGCGGATGGGATCAAGATTGTAGATGCCGTTCACCCCGCCCGTGATGTTGATCGGCCTGTCCAGGTTCAGGAGCAACAACCTGAAAATTTGGGCAAAGGCGAGGGTCACAATGGCGAGATAATCTCCTTTGAGCCTCATGCTCGTGGAGCCGAGGGCAAACCCGATGGCCATGGTCGCCAAAGCGGAGAGGGGCAGGGTCAGGAGAAAGGGCAGATGAATATTGAACTGGCTTGAAGACAGGAGAGCAAAGACATAAGCGCCAATGCCAAAAAACGCGACATACGCCATGTCCAGAAGGCCTGCAAAGCCGGCGACCACGTTGAGCCCGAGAGCGAGCATGATCCACAGTCCGGTCATGCCGTAGATCCGGAGCCAGTAATTGTTGGGCATCCCATGGGGGGCGACGAGCAAAACGATCCCGGCAGCGGCGTAAAGGATCAGCCTGTTTCTCCTCACCCAGGTCTTCTCTGAAACGCTTTGCTCCATCACACTTTTTCCGGGATCTTTTCTCCCATCAGACCCCAGGGCCTGAAGATGAGCACAAGAATGAGCACGGCGAACGCAACGACATCCTTGTAGGTTGCAGGGAAGAAGGTAGTGGCCAGAGCTTCGAGAAGGCCGAGGATCAGGCCTCCCAGCATGGCTCCGGAGATATTGCCGATACCTCCGAGGACTGCGGCTGTGAACCCCTTAAGCCCTGCCTGGAAGCCGACGTAGTAATCGACTTGAGTGAACAGAAGACCCACCAGGGCGCCTGCCGCTCCTCCGAGAGCGGAACCGATGAGGAACACCAAAACGATGATCCGGTCCGTGTCAATGCCCATGAAGGCTGCGGCTTCGATATCCTGGGCTGTGGCGCGCATGGCTTTCCCTGCTTTGGTTTTCTTGACCATGACCGTCAATAGAGCCATGAGAAGGAACGCGACGACAATGACCAGAATCCTCATAAACGAAATAACCACATCGCCCACCTGGATGACTCGCAGACCTTCAGGAATGAGAGAGGTCACGGCAAAAGACCGCGCTTTTGCACCCTGGAAGTTGAGGACCAGATTCTGCAGAAAGATGGAAACCCCCAGAGCGCTGAGGAGCAGGTTCATCCGGGGAGCCTTCCGGAGAGGCCGATAAGCGAAGCGCTCGACCAGGATTCCCAGGCCTCCGGAGAATCCCATCGCCATGACGATCATGAAAGCGATCAGGATGCCGGCGTTCACATAAGGCACATGGTTGACGGTCAGGAGGGAAAGGACCCACCACGCGACAAAGCCGCCGATCATGTAGATCTCGCCGTGGGCGAAGTTGAGCATGAACAGGATGCCGTAGACCATTGTGTAACCAATAGCGATAAGGGCATAGACCCCGCCGAGGGTCAGGCCGTTGACGAGCTGTTGGGGCAGTTGCTGCAGATAAATGTCCATGAAAAAAGACCGCAAAAAAATAAAGGTCCTAACCATCATGAACGGTTAGGACCTTTGAAGAGAACATGCTTATTTCCCTGTCATCACCGCGACCTGTTTGAAGTCCTTGCCCACGACCTTGAAGAAGTAGGTGGCGCCTCCCTCCAGATCTCCCTTTTTGTCAAAGGTGACGGGGAATCCAAGGATTCCTTTGTAGCCTTTGGTTTCGGCGACGTTTTTCAGAACTTCTTCGCGGCTGATGGTGCCGTCTGCAGCCGCCTTGTTGATGGCGGTGAGCAGGATGTTCATGGCTTCATACGCAGGGGGACCGAACCCGCTGATCGAGCCATACTTGGCCTCGAATTTCTTGATGTACCCGGCCGCCTCGGGAAGGGCAAACACGTCCGGGGCAAAATGGTACACATAGGCTCCCTCCGCCGCTCCTTCTGAAGCCTGGATGAAATCCTTCTTGTCCCTGGCGCCTTCGGTCCCGAAGAAGACCGCTTTGATCCCGAGTTCCTTGGCCTGCCGTACTCCGAGTGCCTGGTCCGGTGCCGTGGTGGCCACGAAGAACAGCACGTCAGGCCCGTAAGCCTTGACTTTCGTCAGCACAGCCGAGTAGTCCTTGGCTCCTGCCACAATCGTGTCCTGCATGATGTCGGTGACGCCGAGTTTCTTGAGACCGTTGATGGTCTCGCTCGCGATATTTTCGCAATAGGCGACCTTTTCATTGAGCACAGCGACTTTCTTGGCTTTGAGTTCTCTCTGAATGAAAAGAGCGCAGTTCCAGCCGTGGGCATCGTTTCTGGCATTCACCCGGAAGAAGTGTTTGAAGCCCTGGTCCGTCAAATCAGGCTTCGAAGCGGCGGTGGTGATGCAAGCCAGGTTGGCGGCTCCGTAAATCTTCATCGTGGCCTGCGCAATGTGGCTCATGGGAGGCCCGACGACCCCATAGATCAGGTTGTCTGCAACGAATTTGTTCGCCACGTTGACGCCCTGGGCAGGATCCAGGGCATCATCGCCCATGACCTGCTCGACCTTGACCCCCTTGATGCCTCCCTTTTCATTCCATTCATCAACGGCGATCTGAGCGGAGTTATAGATTTCCATGCACGGTGCAGCCGCATCGCCGGTGAAGGCCCCTGCATTGCCGACCTTAATTCCTTTGGATACGTCTGCGCTGAACGCCGGGGCGGAAAACGCCAGCAGCATTCCCACCACGAGAACAAAGAAAACCAGACTTCTCCTCATTGCCCTCCTCCTTTTCAGTGAATGTGATGAAACGACATCGTCCTTGATACGAAACCGTTTTCTGCGGGCTCAGTTCCTGCAGAAAGGCTCTTCTACGCCTGAGCAGAATGTTCTTTAACAGGCCTTGATGAGGCTGTCAACTGACTGGCGGTGTTGGGGTGCGGAGCACTTTGTCGCGGGAGGACCCCGGCGGACAGTTCAGCCCTGGATGACCGCCTCCCGGCTGTTTTCCATTAGCAGGGCCTTGGCCACTTTCCCCGCCTGGTCGTACCGCCTCAGGCCCTCATCGATGAATGAATCATCCTGGTTTCTGTTGGCCTCGACAAAGACCGCTTTGAGTATGCTCACCCTCTGGTCGATCGCCTCGGCGGGCGCGTCTTCGGCCGACTCCTGATCTGCCGGAACAGGAGGCACGCCCATGAGGATGTACCAGACAAGGTTCTCCATATCTGGGAGAACGCCGCTCTTGGCCAGGTCGACGGAGTCTCTGAACTCATGGTACGCTTTGATGAAACTGTCCTTGTGATCCACTCTGGGGTACCCCTGCAAAACCGCTTTGCACGTCTTACACCATGTCGCCCGGCCATGGCAAGCACCGAAGCGAAGTCCATGGACGGGACAGGGAGTAATTAGGCGGAGAAGCAAAGGGGGATTGACAGGCAGTCTAATATTTGGTAAACGCGTATCAGAAAATGGACCGTAGCGTGAACATCCCTAGAAAAGGCGGTTCTATGTCCTCCAGACCCTTCTCCCTGCTTTGCCGATTTCTCTCTGAGACGTCTCTCAGCGACCTTCCCTCATCCGTCATTGACCATGCCCGACAGGTTTTTCTCGATACCCTTGGCGTGATCATCGCGGGATCCGGAGTCCCGGAAGTCAGTCGGACGGCGGACCGGTTTGGGGAGTCGTGCAGAAAAGAACAGGGGGTGACCTGCCCGGGCCGGGCCGGAAGTTTTGAACCTCTTTTTGCGGCCATGCTGAACGGAATGGCCGGCTCCAGTCTTGAATTCGAGGAAGGAAATTCCAGGGCCATGGGCCATCCGGCGATTCAGCTTGTTCCGGCTCTTGCCGCTGACGCTGAAGCCGGGGGTCTCGCCGGAAAGGACCTCCTGCGGGGGCTTATCCTGGGGTATGAGACAGCGAGCCGGGTGAGCCGGGCCTCATCCGCGCGCAAAGGCCTTCATCCCACAGGGACGTGGGGGGTGGTCGGGTCTGCTTTGGGGGTAGGCTGCAGCCGGCACAAGGGAGCCGAGGCCCTCGATCAGATTGGAAACATTGCAGCTTCCTATGCCTTCACACCCTATGTGAAGAACTCCTTTGCGGGGAAAAACGTGGCGAGCACGTTCGCAGGCATTGTAAACCAGGCTGCCCTCCTGGCTAATGTGTTCTTCGAAACCGGCTTTCGCGCGGATGAAGGTTGTCTGGAAATGACCTTTTCCCAATTTCTCTCCGATCGTTTCGACCCCCAGGTCCTCCTAGAAGGGCTAGGAGACGAATACGCGATTACCGAAAATTATTTCAAACCTTATCCCTCCTGCCGATTCACTCACCCCGCCCTGGATGCTCTGGAAGAAATCCTTCAGGAAAAGAAGCTTCCCCCTGTAGAGATCGCGAGGATCTCGGTCGCCACCTTCAAAGCTGCGGTTCACACGGCTTCGAAGCCACCTGTCAACATGGAGGCCATGCGCTTCTCTGTCCCTTATCTGATCGCAGCAAGGCTCTGCCGCGGCCCAATCGATCTTCGAACAATGGATCATGACATTGTCCGTGATCCGCAGGTGATGGAGCTGGCGGGCAGGGTGCAAATGTCTTTGTCCCAGGAGTACGAACACCTGCGGCCCGGGAGGAATCCTGCGAAGGTGACCCTTCACCTCAAGGATGGACAGGAGGTGACCCGGGAGGTGATGGACTGCCTGGGGGATCCTCTAAAACCGATGACCCGGGAGGCTCTTGTCCAGAAATTCTTGGATCTTGCAACTCCTGTGTTAGGAGAAGTCAAGACCGAGGATTTTGTCGCAGAGCTCCAAACTCTCGAATCCGTAGATGACGTCAGGCCCCTCCTGCGCATGCTGCGGCCGGGAGAGTAAGAAAAGAGAAACGCCGTGGTTGCGAACCCAAAGCACAGCAAAAGGGAGAACTCGAACCAGCAGGGCGAGATCCTGAAACGGATAGGAACCAAGGTCCGGAACGAGCGGAACCGCCTCGGGCTTTCGCTGGAGGCTCTGGCAAGGAAAGTCGGCATCAGCAAGATGACCCTCCACCGGATCGAAACGGGCATGACATCCCCTTCGGTGATCACCCTGACGGAGATTTCTTTCCACCTCAAGAAACCGATCGAGTCCCTCATCCGGGAGGGCGATCCGAAGGTGGTTCTGATCAAACAGGCAGAGCAGGACACCATCATGGATCCTGAAAGCGGGATACGGGTGCTTGCGCCGCGGGGGCTCATTACCGACAGAATCACCCTGACTTCCGCAGAACTGAAGAAAGGCTATTCCATTGAAAGCCATGTCAACCATGGGTTTGAGTGGGCTTTCCTGATCAAGGGCAAAGCGGTGGTCACGGTGGCTGGAAAAGACTATCCCATGCAGGGAGGAGACTGCATCTTCTACGATGCTCACTTTCCTCACTCCATCAGGGTTAAGGAGAAAATCCAGTATGTCGGTCTTTTCTTGAAGGATGAATGAAGCAGGTGCAAGGTACAAGGTTCACGGTGAACAACACCTATGAAGAGCAACATCTTTAGAGAGAAGGAGGAAGGGAACATGAAAAGATTGGCGGTGTTTTTTGCAGGACTGATGATCGTCGTGTTCGCGGGCGCCCAGGTTTTGGCTCAGGACGTGGTCCGCATGCGGTTCGGGCATGTGGCGCCTCCCATGCATGCGCAGCACAAGGCGTCGGAGTGGTTTGCCCAATACGTGGAAAAAGAGTCGGGGGGAAGGATCAAGTGCTCCACCCATCCCCAGGGCCAACTCGGAGCCCACAACCAGATGCTTGAGCAGCTTCAGGTCGGTACCCTGGAGGTGACTTCCGTGGCAGGTTCCGCACTGACGGACTTCGTCCCGGAGATCGCCCTCATTTCACTCCCCTTCATGTTCAATACGACGGAAGAGATGTTTCTCCTTCTGGACAGCCCGGTGGGCAAGAAAATCGAGGCCGCCTTCGGGCCCAGGAAGCTTTACTGCGGCGGTTTTACCACTCACGGCTTCAAGGCTTTCCTCAACCGGAAGAGCGCCATCACCAAGATCGAAGACATGGGCCAGAGCAAGTGGCGGGTCATCCCCAATGAGTTGTTCATCGACACGTACAAAGCCATGGGAGTCAGCCCGGTGACCCTGCCCTGGCCCGAGGTCTTCAGTGCCCTGCAGAGGGGAGTGATCGATGGAATCGATCTCACGCCCAACGAAACCTGGGGAGCGAAGATCTATGAAGTGGTGAAGTACATGTCCCTGTGCAAGCTGGGCCAGAACCCCCAGGTCTATGTGGCGAGCCCCATCTTTCTGGAAAAGCTTCCGCCTGACCTGAAAGCCATCGTGATCAAGGGGATGAAGGAAGCGGCCAAGTGGCATACCGCCAAAGTGATGGAAGAGGACTCCACGGTGGTTATGCCGGACCTCAAGGCCAAGGGCCTGCAGATCAACGAGGTGAGCGCGGCAGAGCTTGAGAAATTCAGAAATGCCGTCAAACCGGTCCATGACAAATGGAAAGCAAAATTAGGAGCGGAGATCTACGACGAGTCTGTGGCGTTCCTGAAAAAAGCCAGGCAGAAGTAGAGATGCAGGGAAAGGCCGGGGCAAAGGCAGAGACCAACCAGGCGAGAAGGATTCAGGCATGCAAGGGGGAGTGATCTCTAGGATCGGTCGGACGTTGAACCGTGTGGAGGAATATGTGCTCTTTCTCATGGTTCTTCAGATGGGTATCTCTGTTTTTGTCCAGGTCATTATGCGATACCTCTTTCAGTCCGCCATTACCTGGTTGGATGAGTTGGTGCACATAGAGGTCGTTTTCCTGACCTTCTTCGGTGCCAGCCTGTGCGTCAAGTACAGTGCCCACATCTCCGTAGACGCACTGAAAAAGAGTGTTCACAAGGAGCCTTACCGGTGTGTGATGGAGGTCCTCAACCATCTCGTCATGGCCGCCTATGTTTCGATTGTCGTCTGTTTCGGAATGAAACTGATTTCGGCCATGACGACCCACACCCATTACACGCCCACCCTGAGGATTCCCAAACATTACCTCTACTTCGTGGTCTGTGTCGCCCTGGCCTTGATCGGGGTTAGAAGCCTCCTGGGAGTCTACCGGACGCTCCGAATGGCGAGAACCGGTCCAGGGGAGGAGGTCAAGCCATGACGCCCGTTGTCGTCGGGGTGGTGGTTGTCCTCATGGCTCTAGGGGTGCCTCTGGCAGCAGTGGTGGGCGTTGCGGCACTCCTCTGCGTCATTTCTTTTACCAGCATACCGCCGCAGGCCCTGTTCCAGCAGCTCTATCAGGGATCGGAGTATGATCTGCTGCAGGCCGTAGTTTTTTTCATCGTGGCGGGAAACGTTATGACCCGGGGCAGTCTGGCCTCCAGGCTCATCAAGGTCGGGCAGGCCCTGGTCGGAGGCTTCTCAGGAGGCCTTGCGATCACGTCGGTTCTCTTGTGCATGTTCTTTGCCGCCATCTCCGGTTCGTCCCCTGCGACGGTGGTGGCCATCGGGACCATCATGATTCCTGCCCTCATCAAGAGCGGGTATGACCAACGCTTTTCCGTGGGACTCCTGACCTGCGCCGGTTCCCTGGGGATCATGATCCCGCCGAGCATCCCCATGATCATCTGGGCGGTGGTGGTCGGGGTTTCCGTGACCAAGCAGTTCACCGCAGGGTTCCTCCCCGGCATCCTGATTGGGCTGGCTTTGATGGCCTATTCCTATGCCATGGCGCGAAAGCGCGGCTGGCGCGTCTCAAGGAAGATCTCATGGCAGGAGCTGATCGAGGCTCTCAGACAGGGCGCCTGGGGTCTTTTCATGCCCTTTCTGGTGCTGGGAGGGATCTACTCCGGGGCCTTCACGGCGACAGAGGCTGCAGCGGTTGCCTTTGTCTATGCGCTCCTGGTGGAGCTTTTCATTCACCGGAGCATCCGCATGAAAGACATGATGCCCATTTTCAAGGAGTCGGTGCTCACCTCGGCCATGCTCCTTTTCATCATTGCGAATGCTTCCGTGCTCTCCTACTATTTCAGCGTGGACCAGATCCCTGAGCGAGTGGCGGATTTTCTCATCGGGTACATTGACAGCCGGTTCATGTTTCTGATCCTGGTGAATATCGCACTCCTCATCATGGGATGCTTCATGGACGTCGTCTCCGCCATGCTGGTGCTGGGGCCCGTGTTCGTGCCCTTGCTTCAGAGGTTTGAAATCGACTTTATCCACTTCGGCATCATCATGGTGCTCAATATTGAAATCGGTTTTCTGACCCCGCCGTTTGGGGTGAATCTTTTCGTGGCATCAGGAATCACCGGAAAGGATGTCCTGGAGGTGGCACGCTCCGTGGCTCCTTACCTGGTGATTATGCTGGGCATGCTGCTCCTGATCACCTATGTTCCATGGATTTCTTTGGTGCTGACACGTTTTGTTGAATAGAAGGTGCAACCAAGGGCAGAATGATAAAAGGAGTGATGTGATGATCAAGTTATTGCTTAAGAAAGGGGAACTTCAGGTCCATCTTCCTTCAGACTGGGAAGTGAAGCACACGATTTTCAAGGAGGCCCAGCCGGTCCGGTCCGGGCTCCAGGAGACGATGATGCAAGCTCTTTCAAAGCCCATTGGATCGCCCAAGCTGGAGGAGCTTCTGAAGCCCGCCTCCAAGGTGGCGATTGTCGTGGACGACCTGACCCGTCACACCCCGATCAGCGATCTGCTTCCGGGGGTGCTGAAAGTCATTGAAGGCAAGGGAGTTCCCAAGGGGAATGTGACCATCGTGATCGGCACCGGGACTCACAGACCCATGGATCAAAAGGAGATTGAAGCGCGCCTCGGTGTAGGAGTAGCCCACGCGTACCGGGTAGAGAATCACGACGCTCGCTCTAAAGACCTTGTGGTCATGGGGGAACTCCCGGGCTACGGGAAGATCTCCTTCAATGCCACGGTCATGAAGGCAGACGTGAAGATTACGGTGGGAACCATCATTCCCCATGTGCACAACGGCTTCGGCGGCGGGCCCAAGAACGTAATGCCCGCCATCTGCAATTTCGACACCGTGCGGAAACATCATCTGAAAACGGCGCTCCATGCTCGCGCGCGGGTCGGGGTCGCGGAGTCCAATCCCTTTCTCGATGATGTGACGGCGATTGCCCGGTTGGCGCGGATGAGCTTCAGCGTCCAGTGCCTCAACGATTCCTTCGGCAACGTCTATGACATTCTGGCAGGAGATGTGTTCGACGTGTTCCAGGCCGGGATCCAGCGGCAAAGTCAGGCGCTGGGTGTCGCGGTGTCCAGTAAGACCGATGCTACCATTGTTTCCGCTTTCCCCTATGATGAAGGCGTGCAAATCATGAAGTCCTTCATGCCCTCAGCCATGGTGACCAAACTCGGGGGGAGCATCCTAGTGGTGACGGAGCTGCAGGAACCGTTGCCTGCGTTCTTTCTTGACAGCATTCGCAAGATCAAAGGGGACGGGGCCTGCATCATTGACCCTGGGGCAGCGGACAAATTGAGCCGGTGCGAGCCCCTTATCGAGGGAGTGGGGGTGGATTTCAACATGGCCCTCCTCCTCGTGCTGGCGGTGGCCAAGAAATTCAACCTCTCTCTCATCGGGCACGAAGTGCTGAAGGACCTGGCCAAGGCCATGGAGTGCAAGTGGTATCCGGACCTAAACACCGCCTTGCAGAAGGAGAGCAAGCAGGGCGAGAAGAAGACGGTGAGCGTCATCCCGGCAGGAGGGTACATTTTCCCGATCATTTCGGAACCCTTCGAGCTTTTGGGATAAAGGGGTAGTTGCGAAGTTATTCGCGAGGCATGTGGCTATCCAAAAGGGGCATTGGTGGCTTTTCTGTAGTGACTGGCGGGAGGCCCACCTCATTTCAGGGAGTTACGGAATGGGGGACCCGATGGCCCCGAGCGAACGCGAGGGGAACAGCGAGGGGGGAGGCAATGCCCGCCGCAGTCGCGAGCTGTGAGGCGAAGCGGGCGGGCATCACCCGTCCGTAACTCCTTGAAATGTGCAGGCCGTGAGACTAGGCCGCCCCTGGCGGCCGTGGAACGAAAGAAAAGCCACCAATACCCCGATTTGGAAGGGCTAGTGAGACAGTGAGGAAACAATGAGAAAACTCATGACAGGCAACGAAGCGGCGGCGCTTGCGGCCAAGATGGCGAAGCCTCAAGTCATCGCCGCTTATCCGATCACCCCTCAGACCAGCATTGCGGAAAAGCTCGCCGCCTACGTGGCCGGAGGAGAGCTCAAATCCCGGTACATCAAGGTGGAATCCGAGACATCGGCTCTTGCGGCCTGCATCGGGGGGTCGCTTTCCGGGGCCAGGGTTTTCACGGCCACGTCGTCCCAAGGGCTGGCGCTGATGCACGAGCTTCTTCACTGGGCCTCAGGAGCGAGGCTCCCCATTCTGCTGGTGGATGTGAACCGCTCCATGGCAGCGCCCTGGTCTCTGGGGGTGGACCACAATGACACGCTCTCCCAGAGAGACACAGGCTGCCTGCAGATCTACTGCGAAACCGCCCAGGAGGTTCTGGATAACATTCTGATCGCCTTCAAGCTCGCCGAGAAAACCCTGCTTCCCACCATGGTCTGCATGGACGGGTTTCTTCTTTCTCATTACTCGGAGCCTGTAGAAGTCCCGGACCAGGAAGCCGTGGACCGTTTTCTTCCCCCGCGAAAAGCCCAATACCGCATGGACCCCAACGACCCTTACACTTTTGGAGGGGGAGTGAGCGGCCAGGTCTTATTTGAACTTCGGCAGCGCATGCAGGAAGACATGGACCAGGTGCCGACCCAACTCTCTCGCATTTGCAAGGAATTCGCTCTTCAGTTCGGCCGGAGATACGAAGCGGTTGAGGTGGTCAGGGAGGAGGGTGCTGATCTGGCGATGATCACCACAGGCACCATGGCGGGAACCGTCAAAGCCTTTGTGCAGGAAAACAAAACCGTGGGGCTTGTGAAGATACGGCTCTTCCGGCCCTTCCCGGGTAAAGAACTGAGAAAGGCCCTCAAGGGGTTCAAGAGAATTTTAGTCATTGACCGGAATCTTTCGCCCGGAGCCGGAGGGATTTTTGCCCAGGAGATCAAGGCAGCACTCTACGGTGGCAGGAAACGAATCCCCATCGTGAGCGTCATTGGAGGGCTCGGCGGCGTAGACGTGACCAAGGACCACCTGGACAGGTTGGTCTCCAGCATCCGGCAGCAGCGCAAGGTCCCGGCGGACCTCCTGTGGATGGAGGTTTGAAATGGAAAGTATGGAAAATGAGTTCGTACATTCTGGAAGCTTTGCCTGCCCCGGGTGCGGGTTGACCGTTGCCTTCCGGCACGTGGTCAAGGCGCTCGGGAAGAACACGGTGGTCGTCACCACCGCAGGCTGCGGATCGGTGGTGGCAGGATACTACCCCATGACCACTTCGAAACTGCCCTTCTTCCACTGCTCTTTCGGCACTGTGGGCGCCACGGCGGCCGGCCTTCGAGCGGGCCTGGATATGCTGGGCAAGGCGAAAACGCAGGTTCTCGCGTGGGCCGGTGACGGCGGGACTTTTGATATCGGGCTTCAGTCCATGTCCGGCGCGGCAGAGCGGAACGACGACATGATCTACGTGTGTTATGA
>Ga0105107_10002073_pt1 | contig 13181 bp, 12 predicted proteins | sample PPLLaktember2015_6_FD_79335 | JGI IMG/M metagenome (GOLD analysis project Ga0105107, IMG submission 79335) | Freshwater sediment microbial communities from Prairie Pothole Lake near Jamestown, North Dakota, USA - PPLs Lake P8 Core (1) Depth... | ecosystem: Environmental > Aquatic > Freshwater >...
GAGAAGAAGCCCGAGAGCGTGCTCGGGCTGATGCGCGCCCGCAAGTACCTGCAGCGCCGCTTCGGCAGCGTGTTCGTGAACTTCGGCGAGCCGATCTCGCTCGCCCAGGCCCTCGAGGGCCGGCGCGGCTGCTTCGGCACACCCGGCGAGGGCGCCGAGGGCGAGCGGCGCGCGCTCGTCGAGCGGCTCGGCAACGAGCTCGCCGAGCGCATCAACTGGGCGATGGTCGCGAACTCGACCTCGGTCGTGGCGGCCGCGCTGCTCGGCGAGCGGCGGCGCGGCATGTTCCGCGCCGAGCTCACCCGGCGGATCCGGGAGCTGATCGATCTGCTGCGGCTCCAGGACGTGCGCCTGACGCCGGCGCTCTCCCGAGACGAGCCCGACGACTACGCCGACGCGATCCAGTTCCTGCTGCGCGCCGACCTGATCCGCTCGGCGAAGGACGCACGCGGCGAGATCCTGTTCTTCGAGGAGTCCCGCCGGCGCGCCCTCGACGTGTACCGCAACGGCATCTTCCACTACCTCGCGGCGCCGAGCTTCATGGCGCGGCGCCTGCTGCGCTCCGCGGGCGCGGCGGAGCTGCGCGAGGACCTCGCCTTCTGGCTGGACCTCTTCTACGTCGAGTTCTTCGTGCCGAAGGCCACGATCCTCTCCTTCCAGCTCGACGCGTTCCTCGACTACTTCGAGCGCATCGGCGTGCTCGAGCGCTCGCCGGAGCGCCTGCAGCCCACCGAGAAGGGCCGGCCCTACTTCGCCTGCCTGGCCGAGCAGACCCGGGGGCTGCTCGAGGTGTACTACGCCACCTTCTCGGCCCTGCTCGGGGCCGAGGGCGACGTGACGGCGAAGCAGCTCGAGAAGCTCGCCGCCGCCCAGTTCGAGCGCGCGGAGCTGCTCGGCGAGGTGCGCCGCAGGGAGGGCGTGAACCCCGTGACGATCGGCAACGCCCTCGACCTCCTCGAGCGGCGCGGGGTGCTCGAGCTGCGGCCCCGCGACAAGGAGGGCCGCCGCTACGCGCGGGGGCCCGCCCACGAGGAGCTCACGGCGCTGCGCGAGCGGCTGGCGGCCGCCATGGCCTACCGGTAGAGTCCCGCGCTTCCGCCGCCGGCGGCGGATCGGCGGGAGGACGAGGGCGTGTCGACGGCGAGACGGCTGCGCCTCGGACTGCCGAAGGGAAGCCTCCAGGAGACCACCGGGAGGCTCTTCGCCCTGGCCGGCTGGCAGGTGAGCTTCTCGGGGCGCACCTACTACCCGGCGAGCGACGACCCCGAGCTCGAGTGCGTGCTGATTCGCGCCCAGGAGATGGCGCGCTACGTCGAGCAGGGGGTGATGGACTGCGGCATCACCGGGCTCGACTGGGTGCGCGAGAACCGCGCCCGGGTGAAGGAGCTCGCCGACCTGGTGGCGCCCTGGCCCAACTACCGGCCGGTGCGCTGGGTGCTGGCCGTGAAGGAGGACTCTTCCTTCCGCACCGTCAAGGACCTGCGCGGCAAGCGCATCGCGACGGAAGGCGTCGGCCTCACCAAGGCATACCTGAAGCAGCACGGCGTGCGGGCCGAGGTGGAGTTCTCCTGGGGCGCGACGGAGGTGAAGCCGCCGATCCTCGCGGACGCGATCGTCGACATCACCGAGACCGGCCAGGGGCTGCGCGCCAACGCCCTGCGCGTGATCGACGAGGTGCTGGTCTCGACGCCGCGCTTCATCGCGAACCGCGAGTCCTACGCCGACCCGTGGAAGCGGCGCAAGATGGAGCGCATGGTGATGCTGCTGCGGGGCGCGATCAACGCCGCCTCCCGCGTCGGCCTGATGCTGAACGTGCGCCGGGAGAAGCTCGACGCGATCGTGAAGCGGCTGCCGGCCCTCGCCACGCCCACGGTCTCGACGCTTTCGGACCCGCGCTGGGTGGCGGTGAACACCGTCGTCGAGGAGCGCCTCGTGCGCGAGCTGATTCCCGAGCTCTCCGAGGCCGGCGCCGAAGGCATCGTCGAGTACCCGCTCAGCAAGATCGTCGAGTGAGCCTTGCCGGGGAAGAGGAGCGCCCTGCGGGCCGCGGCGCTGCTCGCCCGCACCGCGCCGGACTGGCTGCGGACCGCCTGGTGGGGCCTCGTCGGCGCGCGCTTCGGCGCTCCCGTCGAGATCGTGCAGGCGGCGGTCGTGCAGGGCGGCGACGTGCTGCTGGCCCTGCGCCGGGACCTGCGCGGCTGGGAGCTGCCGGGCGGGAACGTCCTGCCCGGCGAGCGCGTCGAGGACGCACTGCGCCGCGAGGTGCTCGAGGAGACCGGCATCGAGATCGTGCTCGAGGGACTGGTCGGGGTGTACCGGCGCAGCGGCTTCCTCCCGCACCACGCGCTCGTCTGGCGCTGCCTGCCGGCGGGGGGCGCGCTGCGTCCGAGCGACGAGACGCCCCGGGTGGCGTGGTGGCCGACGGACGCGCTGCCCCCGGGCCTCCTGCCCTGGTGCCGCCGCCCGCTCGCCGACGCCCTCGCCTGGCGGCCCTGCGACGAGCCGCTCGAACGCCGCGAGCGCCAGGGGCTGCGCGCGATCGCCGCCGCGGCGCGCATCGACCTCGCGGCGCGGCTGCGCGGCGAGTGAGAGCCCGAGCGGGGCCCGAGATGCGAAAGCCCCCGCCCGGAACGCCAACCGGGCGGGGGCCGCTTCACACGCGTCGAACCTCGACGCGCAAAACTCGCGAGCGTCTAGCGGGCGTTGTCCCGCAGGCCGCTCTGCTCCAGCTCCTTGCCGAGCTGCTGCACCTTGCGCTGGAACTCGTCGAAGCTGTCGTCGAAGGAGAGGATGATCTCGGTGGTCCGCGGGATCTCGTCGCCGTTCAGCAGGCCGCGGTAGCGGTTCAGGTTGGCGAGGATCGCCTCGGCCACCTTGAGCGCGCGCTTCTCGGTCTTGATCAGGGGGGACTGGAGCGTGTACACGTTGTTGCGCCCCCACAGGCTCTCGTCGCGGACGATCGCGATCTCGCGGTAGACCCCGTTGATCGGATCGAAGTTGTACTCGACCCGGACCTCCTTGAAGATGTCCGAGTTGCCGGTGTAGAAGCCACGCTCCTTCTCCACCTTGCCGAGCTGGCGGCAACGCGGGCAGTAGAAGGTGTCACCGTGGTTCAGGAGGAAGACGCCCTTGGCGTAATCCTCGCAGTCGGTGTTCTCGCAGTACCCGACGCCCCGCTTCATCGTCGCCATCTCGACCGACTCGCCTCCGAGACCCTGGTGATGTTGGAGCGGACCGACCCCTGGTCGTCTCCCCTGGGCCTCGGGGATACGGATCGCAAGCCCCGTGCCGGTGGGACCTGCGTGGGGGGTCCGCGTTGCAGTTCCGGGCTCCTGCACGCGCTTGCTGCGGCTCGCCTGCGCATCTGCGAGGGGTCCGGGGCGGGCTCGCCGTCGGAAGCCGAACGCCCATTCCGGGAATCCGGCTACCCACTGCGCAAGACGCTCCGGGAGACCTCGCAAAGCTCCTGTGCTCCCTCTCACCCCAAGCGCCGCGCCCGGCCCGCCCGGCTCCGAACTGCGGGCAAAATGCTCCCGAGAGGGGGAGGGGTGGAACTGCCCGATTTCGGAAAAGGCGAACGACGACCGATGCTTACGGCCTTGCGTGCTTATACTTCCCGCTGCCCGTCCTTGTCAACGGGGTTCTATTTTCCCCGCTTCCGACGGGGACTTGCGAAGGGCCCTGCGCGTCCTCCCGAGATGCAGTCCGTAGAGACCGAGGCTGCCGAGGACGAGGGCGTAGCTGGCGATCACGTAGCCCACGGCTCGGCCTCCGTCTCCCGGGCGCGGCGCTCGGCGCGATCCCGGAGCCAGGCGAGCTCGACGCGCCGGGCGAGCAGGTGGGCGAAGGCGACGAGGGCCACGAGGACGCCGGTCCAGAAGGGGGCGCGCATGCCGGCCCCGAGGCTCCCGCGCTGGAGGTTCTCGGGATGGATGCTGCGCCCGCCGGCCAGCTCGATGGCGAAGTAGTTGAGGGGCACGAGGGCGAGCCCGGCGATGCCGTAGACCGCCGCGAAGCGGGCCGTGCGCTCGCTGCCCTCGGTGAAGCTCCGCAGCAGCAGGTAGGAGAGGAAGACGAGGAACAGCAGCAGGGTGAGGGTGAGGCGCAGGTCCCAGGACCACCAGCGGCCCCAGGTCCCGCGGGCCCAGAGGGGCCCGGTGGCGATCACGAGCGCGCAGAACAGCACGCCCACCTCCGCGGAGGAGGCCGCGAAGCGGTCCCAGGCCTCGTCGCGCCGCCAGAGATAGAGGGCGCCGCCGAGGGCGGTGCAGGCGAAGCCGAGGTAGGCGGCGAAGGCGCAGGGGGGGTGGACGTAGACGATCTTCTGCACCACGCCCTGCACCGAGTCGAGGGGCGCCCGGGCCACCAGCCACAGCCACACGGGCGCAGCAAGGGCGAGGGCCACGCCCGTCGGGCGTACGGCGGCGCGGGCGAGACGGTCGAGCCTACTCATCGAGGACGTACTCGAAGCAAAGGACCGACACTATCAGAAACACTGCGTCCGTCACGATGAGGAGGCGCAGCGGCGGCCAGGGCAGGGGCTGCTGGGCCAGCACCGCCGCCGTGGCGCGCACGGCGCCGAGGATCACGGGCACGAGGAGCGGGAGCAGCAGCAGCGGCAGCATCACCTCCCGGTAGCGGGTGCGGGCGGCGACGGCGGCGAGGAGCGTCCCGATGGCCGTGAGGCCGAAGGCCCCGAGGACCGCCACGGCCGCGAGGCGCGGCGCGGCGGCGCCGAGGGGCACGTCGAAGCCGAGGACGAAGGCGCCGGCCGAGACGAGCTGCACCGCGAGCAGCAGGGCGAGGCCGGCGACGGCCTTGCCGAGGTAGATCCAGCCCCGGTCCGCCGGGGCGAGGGCGAGGCCCGCCCAGGCGTCGTTCTCGAGCTCGAGGGCAAAGGCGCGGTTCAGGCCCAGGATCGCGGAGAACACCCAGGCGAGCCAGAGCAGCCCGGGCAGGTGCGTGCGCGTCTCCGGCGAGGCCCCCGGCGGAGCCGCGAACTGGAAGATCACGACCACGAGGAGCGCGAACACGGTCATGGCGGCGACCCGGTCGCGGCTCCGCCACTCGACCAGCAGGTCTTTCCAGAGGACGGCGAGGAGGACCCTCACGGTGCGGGCCGGGTCGCCTGGCGCACGGCGGCGGCGAGTCCGACGGGGTCGCGGAGGAGGGCGGCGGGAAGCTCCCGGCCCCGGCCGCCGGAGAGGAGCAGGACCTGGTCCGCGAGGCGCGCCGCCCGCGGCAGGTCGTGGCTCGTGAGGACGACGGTGCAGTGTCCCGCGAGCCCCCGCACCAGCTCCTCGAGGCCCTCGGCGGCCCGCTCGTCGAGGCCCGAGAAGGGCTCGTCGAGGAGCAGCGCCGCAGGCTCGTGCACCAGCGCCCGGGCGATGGCGACGCGCTGGGCGGTGCCCCGGGAGAAGGTGCCGACGCGCCGCTCGGCGACGCCGCCGAGCTCGAAGCGCTGGAGCAGGGCGTCGGCCCGGGCGGCCGGATCCGCGACCCCGTACAGCCGCCCCGCGAAGCGGAGGTTCTCCCGGGCGGTGAGGGCGGGGTAGAGGAGCGTCTCGTGGGCCAGCAGGCCGACCCGCGCGCGGCGGGCGCGCCGGTCGGCGGCGGGAGCGCCGATCGCGACGTGGCCGGCGCTCGGGCGGGCGAGCCCCGAGAGCAGGCGGATCAGCGTGGACTTGCCCGCGCCGTTGGGCCCGAGCACCGCGAGCACGCGGCCGGGGGCGACGTCGAGGTCGAGGGGGTGGAGGGCCACCAGCGCGCCGAAGCGTCGGGCGAGCCCCCGCGCCTCGATCGCCGCGCCGCTCACGCGAGGCGCGCCCCGCAGCGGGCGCAGAAGCGGTCCTCGTCTCCGGCGCGCTGCCCGCAGTCCGCGCAGCTCCGCGCGCTCGGGGCAGCGGGCACACCGCCCTCGTGGGCCGGCGCGGCCTCCGGAGCCGGCACCGCCTCGCAGGCTGCGAGGGCGTGGGAGCGGCCGCGGAGCTCTTCGCCGAGGCGCTCGTAGTCCGCCGGGTCGAGCTTCCCCGTCTCGAAGTCGTGGTCGAGGTCGGCGAGGGCGAGCTGGAGCGCCTCCTGCTCGACGTGGGCAGCGGACTCGACCTCCGGCGCCTCCTCCGCCGCCCCCTCCCGGGCGCGCAGGGGCGCCGCGAGGGCGAAGGCCGCGAGGCCCGCCACGAGGGCGACGAGGGCGACGGTCGCCGCTCGGGACAAGCCGCTCCGCGCCGGCCGCACGAAGACCGCGAGCTTCGCCTCCTCTCCCGGGGCGAGCTCGAAGGCCTCGAGGTGGATGTAGCTGCGGTCCGGGGTGCGCGCCGGGCGGCGCCGGTGGAGCCGCTCGGACTCGACGCGCAGGTTGCCCGTATCGGCGAGGTACACCGAGAGCAGCGGGACCCGCGCGGCGAAGCGCCGCGCGAGGGTGAAGGGACCCGGGCCGACGGGCATCCGGTAGAGCACCTGCACCACGGTCTCGCCGGGAGCGAGGGGGCCGAGCACGCCGAGGCCCCCGTCTCCCGGGAGCGCCACGAGGCGCGTCCCGCTCTCCGGGGCTCCGAAGCGCAGCTCCGACGCGCCGACCGGCAGCGGGATGCGGAGCAGCGGCGCCTCGCCCTCCGCGAGCACCGGGGCGTCGCCGGCGACGGCGATCACGTGCTCCTCGCGCCCGTCGAAGGTCACCGGGTCGAGCTCGCCGACGATGCGCACCTCGGCGAGGGAGACGGCGCCGGGATCGTGGCGCGCCGCCGGCACCTCGAGCTCGAGGGTGAGGCGCCCGGCGAGCTCTCCGGCGAACACTCGATAGCCGCGCCCGGAGACGACCGTGGCCTCGCCCTCGGCGAGGCCCGGGGCCGCGAGCGTCGGGCCGCTCTGCGGCGCGAGCACCGTGACGCGCACGGGGCCGGCGGGCAGCCGCCGCTCGAGGCGCAGGGCGCCCTCGGTCGCCGGCACCTCGTAGCGGTAGTCGAGCTCGCTGTCGCCGGGAAGGATCGGGCCGAACCAGCGCAGCGCGTCGCCCTCGGTCTCGAGGCCCTCGGGCAGCAGGCCGAGGGGGCCGGCGAGGCCGCGGGTGCCCGCGGGCAGGCCGAGCTCGAGGGCGGCGGCGCGTCCGGCGCGGCGTTCCGCCGGCAGGTACACGGTGCGCGTACCGGGGTTGGCGACGGCGAGGGCCTCGGCGACCTCCAGCTTCCCGCCGACCCAGTCGAGGCGCATGCGCAGCTCCCGCAGCGCGACGCCCGCCGTCGCGTCCGTCACCTCGTGGACCCGCACCTCCACCTCGCGCTCGCGCTCGCCGGCGCCGAACTGCACGCGCGCTCCCGGGTAGGAGACGCCCAGGTAGCGAGCGCCGACGAGGTAGGTGGTCGTCGGAGTGTGGTCGATCGCCTCGAAGACGAAGCGCCCGTCCGGGCCGCTCTCGGTGCGGCGCAGCCCCGGCGCCGCGGCGGCGGGCAGCGCGTAGAGCACCACCTCGACCCCGGGCGCGCCGCCGCCGTCGCCCGCCCGCACGACGCGCCCGCGCAGGGTGGCCTCGCCCCGGGGCACGTCGGGCACCCCCGGAGCCTCCGCCGCCTGCTCCGCGGCCTGGGCCCGGACGGGCAGCGGGCAGGCAGGGACCGCCAGCGCTGCCGCGAGGGCGGCCGCCCACAGCCCCGGCGATCTCATTCCGCAGAGAGCTCGCGGCGGCCCGGCGGATGCGGCCAGAGGATCACGATCGAGCCGAGCACGAAGGTGTAGCCGCCGATCCAGATCCAGTTGACGAGGGGGTTGCGGTAGATCTTGAGCGTCGCCGAGCCGTCGGGCTCGATCGCCGTCAGCACCACGTAGAGGTCTTCGCCGAGGGTCGAGTAGACCGCGGGGATCGAGGCCGGCTGCTGCTCGACGAAGTAGACGCGCTTCTCCGGCGCCATCACCGCGAGGGGGCGCTCGCCGTCGTAGAGCGCCAGGCGCGCCACGGCGCCCCCGTAGTGCTGCTCGGGGATCGCGCGCGCGGTCAGGTACTCGAGGCGGTAGCCGTTCAGCTCCACCTTGCCGCCGGGGTCGACGTTCTCGAGCCGCTCCTCGTTGAAGGCCGCCCCGGCGATGCCGAGCAGGATGCAGACCACGCCGACGTGGACGATGTAGCCGCCGTAGCGACGCTGGTTCTTGCGCAGTAGCGTGCCGAGCGCGCGCAGCGCGGACTCGCGGCCGCCGCGGGTGCGGGCGCGGATCGCGCGGGCGTACTCCTGGACCACGGTGCCGAGCACGAAGGCGCACAGGCTCCAGATCGCGAGGGGGACCGCGCCGATCCGGCCCCGGAAGACGAGCAGCAGCACCGCGCACGCGGCGAGGCCCGTCGCCGCCGGCAGCACGAACTGGCGCCGCAGGCTCGCCCAGGAGGCGCGGCGCCAGGCGATCAGCGGGCCGACGCCCGTGAGGAGCAGCAGGAACAGGGCGGGGACCAGGGTGAGCCAGTTGAAGAACTCGGGGCCCAGCAGGATCTCCTGGCCGCTCCACCAGTCCGAGAGCTTCGGGAACAAGGTGCCCCAGAAGACGATGGCGAGGATCACCATGAAGGCCCAGTTGTTGAACAGGAAGGCCGCTTCCCGGGACAGGGCCGACTCGAGGCGCTGGCTGCTGCGCAGCGCGCGGCGCCGGTGCCAGAGCAGCCCGAAGAAGAGGGCCGCGCTCGCGAACACGTAGCCCATGAAGAGCTGGCCGAAGATCGCGGTCTGGGCGAAGGCGTGCACGGACTGCACCAGGCCGCTGCGGGTGATCATGGTGCCGAACAGGCAGAGCGAGTAGGTGAGCCCGATCAGCACCAGGTTCCAGATCCGGAGCATGTCGCGCTTCTCCTGGATCATCACCGAGTGCAGGTAGGCGGTGGCCGCCAGCCAGGGCATGAAGGAGGCGTTCTCCACCGGGTCCCAGGCCCAGTACCCGCCCCAGCCGAGCACCTCGTAGGCCCACAGCCCGCCGAGCAGGATGCCGACCGAGAGGAAGGTCCAGGCCACGAGGGTCCAGCGCCGGGTGGCGCGCAGCCACGCGGTGCCGAGCTGACCCGTCGCGAGGGCGCCGACGGCGAAGGCGAAGGGCACGGCGAAGCCGGTGAGGCCGGCGTAGAGCATCACCGGGTGGATCATCATCACCGGGTGCTGGAGCAGGGGGTTCAGCCCGGTGCCGTCGGAGAGCACCTCGCCCGGGGCGAGGCGCGTGAAGGGGTTGGAGAGGAAGTTGACGAGCACGAGGTAGAAGGCGGCGTTGCCGAGCAGCGTCGCGCTCACCCACGGCATCAGCGTCCGGTGGGCCGGTCCCGCGAGGCGCACCGCCGTCGCCGAGTAGACCAGCAGCATGAACAGCCACAGCAGCAGCGAGCCCGACTGGCCGCCCCAGAGGGCGGCGAGGCGATAGGGAAGGCTCATGCTGCTCGCCGAGTGGGCGGCGACGTACTCGAGCTGGAAGTCGCCGGTGGCGAGGGCGTGGAACAGCACGGCCATCGCCACGGCGACGAGGGCGAGGGTGACGAAGACCGCGCGCTCCGCGACGCGCGTCCACTCGCCCCGCTTCGCGAACCCGGCGAACACGCCCGCCGCGACTCCGAGGGCCGCCACCAGCAGCGCCAGCCGCAGGGCGTAGTACCCGAGGTCGCCCATCAGCCCGCCGGCGGCGTGGAGGCGCCCTCGCGGCCGGCCGCCTCGAACTTCGAGGGGCACTTGGCGAGCACGTTGCTGGCGCTGAAGCGGCCGTCGGCCTGGAGGCGGCCCTCGACCACCACCTCGGCGCCGTCCTTGAAGAGGTCCGGCGCCTCGAGGCTCAGGAAGGTCACCGGGAGCGCGCCCTCGGCGCTGCCGCCGGCATGGGGAGGCGTCTCCTGCACGGCGAAGCGGATCTCCCGGGCGTCGACGTCGCGCTCGATCGAGCCCGGCGCCACGTACCCGTGGACCCGGGAGGCGACGTCGACGCTGCCCTCGGCGCGGAACTCGCCGAGGGTCTTGTAGTAGCGGAACGCGCCCTCTTCGACGCCCGACCAGGCGAGCCAGCCGAGCAGCGCCGCGACCAGGGTGGCCCCGCCGAGGATCTGTGCGCCCTTGCCCAAGCTCCCTCCGCGAAGGCCGAGCCTATCGGTTGCGCCCGGGCGCGTCACGGATCGAGTGAAAGTATAGTAAAATCGAGAGGTTGCGTTTCGGACGGGCTTGACACCCAGGGCATCCCTGGCGACTCTGGCCCGGCCGTGTCCCTGCGTCCCGCCACCCGCACCCGCGAGCTCCGCCCGTTCCTCGCCATGGAGGTCCTGGAGCGGGCCCTCGCCCTCGAGGCCGCCGGCGCGAAGGTGCTCCACCTCGAGCTCGGCGAGCCCGACGGCCCGGCGCCCCCCGCGGCGATCGAGGCGGCGCGCGCCGCCCTCGCCGCCGGCGCCACCCACTACACCGACAGCCGCGGGCTGCGCGCCCTCCGCGAGGCGATCGCCGCGGACACCGCCAGGCGCAGCGGCGTAGCGGTGGACCCGGACCGGGTGCTCGTCGCGAGCGGCACCTCGCCGGCGATGCTGCTGGTGTTCGCGCTGCTGGTCGAGCCCGGCGACGAGGTGCTCCTCGCCGCGCCCCACTACCCCTGCTACCCGAACTTCATCCGGCTCTGGGGCGGGACCCCGGTGCCGGTCCGCTGCGACCCCGAGGACGGCTGGCGCCTCCACGCCGAGCGCGTGCGCGCGGCGATGACCCCGCGCACCCGCGCCCTGGTGGTGGCGTCGCCGGCGAACCCGACCGGCGCGGTGCAGGATCTCGCGAGCCTCGAGGCCCTCGCCTCCCTCGGGCTGCCGATCGTCTCCGACGAGATCTACGGGGGTCTCGTCTACGACGGCGCGCGGGCCCCCTCGGCCCTCGAGACCGGCGCCCCCGACGTCTTCGTGCTCGACGGCTTCTCGAAGCGCTACGCGATGACCGGCTTCCGCCTCGGCTACGTCATCGCACCCACCCTCGAGACGGCGCGCACGCTGCAGATCCTGGCGCAGAACCTCTACATCTCCGCGAGCGAGTTCGTGCAGCGCGCCGGGATCGCCGCCCTCGCCGAGGGCGAGGCGACGCTCCTCGCGATGCGCGAGCGCTACGCCCGCCAGCGCGCGCGCATGCTCGAGGGCCTCGCGCGCATCGGGCTGAAGGTGCACGCGAAGCCGGCCGGCGCGTTCTACGTGCTCGCCGACGCGCGCGCCTTCGACCGCGATTCGCGGCGGCTCGCCTTCCGGCTCCTAGAGGAGGCCCAGGTGGCCGTGACGCCGGGCATCGACTTCGGGGAGGCGGCCGAAGGCTTCCTGCGCCTCTGCTACGCGGTCTCCGACGCCACCCTCGACGAGGCCCTCGTCCGCATGGGCGACGTGCTCGCCCGCCCGCGATGAGGCCGCGCTCTGCGGAGATCGTGGCCTCGGCCTCGGGTCCCGAAGGGTTCCCCCGCGCAGGCCTGCCGGAGGTCGCGCTGCTCGGGCGCTCGAACGCCGGGAAGTCGAGCCTGCTGAACCGGATGGTCGGACGCCAGCGCCTCGCCTTCGCGTCGTCGAAGCCCGGGACCACGCGCCTGCTCCACTTCTACCGCGTGGAGCGGCCCGGTCGGGTGCTGCTGCTGGTCGACCTGCCGGGGTACGGCTGGGCGCGGGTGTCGCGGGAGGAGCGCGACCGCTGGCGCACGCTGATCGAGGGCTACCTCGGCAAGCGCCCGGCGCTGCGCGCCTGCGTGCTGCTCCAGGACCTGCGGCGCGAGGTGGGCGACGACGAGCTGGACCTCGTCGCCTGGCTCGCCGAGCGCGGGATCCCGGTGGTCGTGGCCCTCACCAAGGCCGACAAGCTCGCCGCGGCCCCCCGCCGTCGGCGGGCGGAGCTGCTGGCGGCAACCTTCGGCCTGCCCTGGGCCCGGGTGGTCGCGACCTCGGCGAAGACCGGCGAAGGAATGACCGACCTCTGGAAGGCGATCGACGCGGTGCTCGAGGCGTAGGATTGCCTGAGGGCCGGACGGGCGTGAGTGCCGGGCGGGCGGACGGGCCCCGCAGGCGAAGTCAAGCGCAGGCCGCCACCGCGCCGGCGCACCTCGTTGGGCAAACCCGCGCAGGCGCGCGCGTTGGTACCGCGCTCCTATGCGGGCCGAGCCATTCGCCGGAGGGGCCCGTCCGCCCGCCCGGCAACCACGCTCCAGGCCCCGCTTCGGCAGCGTTCGCGAACGGCTAACGGAACAGGTCGATCGCCGGGTCGCGCAGGAGCTCGCCGGCGGAGCCGTCGCCGGCGGTGGCGAGGCCGGTCACGAAGACCGCCGGGTGGCCGGAGTCCTTCGCCATCAGGAGGCCCGCCGCCGCCGCGAGCTGGTCCGCCGTCGCGTTCACCGTGACCGCGAGCTCGCGCCCGCGCAGGTCCGAGCGGCCGCGCCAGTCGTCGAGGGGGCGCAGGCCCGCGCAGCCGATCGCCACGTCGACGAGCCCCTCGCGGAAGGGGCGTCCGAAGGTGTCCGAGACGATCACGCCGAGGGGCTCTCCCGCGCCCCGGGCGAGCAGCTCGGTGCGCAGGCGCCGCGCCGAGGCGTCGGGGTCCCGGGGGAGCAGCACCGCCACGCCGTCGGCGGGGGCGTTGGAGAGATCCACGCCGGCGTTGGCGCAGACGAGCCCGTGGTGGGTCTCGCAGATCAGGACGCCGTGGCCGCGCCGCACGATGCGCCGGGTCTCGCGCAGGATCACCTCGATGTGGCTCGGCTCCTTGCCGTGCTCCCGCGCGATGCGCACGGCCTCCGGCGACGGCTCCACCTCGGCGAGGACGACGAGGCGCCCCTCCTGCTTCGACACCACCTTCTGGCACACCACGAGCACGCCGTCCTGCAGCGCGACACCGGCCCGCTGGGCGGCGGCGGCGAGGGCGCCGGCGAGGTCGTCGCCCGGCGCGATCGGCGGCACGCCGGGCAGCGCGAGCAGGCGGACCTCGCCGCTCATCGGCGCATTCTGCTCACCGCTCATCGGCGCGCCGCGAAGCCGAGCTCCGCCAGCAGCGCGCGGGTGCGGCGCGCACCGCTCGCCGCGCACAGGGCCTCGGCGTCCTCCACGCGGTCGAGGTCGATGGCCAGGGAGGCGAGGGGGAGCTCGCTGTAGGGAAGCGCGGCGGCCCGGGCCGCCTCCCGGTGGGCGGCGGCACTGTCCTTGCCGAAGCGGTTCGGGATGGCGTCCCAGGGCGCGCGCAGGA
>Ga0105107_10002075_pt1 | contig 13173 bp, 9 predicted proteins | sample PPLLaktember2015_6_FD_79335 | JGI IMG/M metagenome (GOLD analysis project Ga0105107, IMG submission 79335) | Freshwater sediment microbial communities from Prairie Pothole Lake near Jamestown, North Dakota, USA - PPLs Lake P8 Core (1) Depth... | ecosystem: Environmental > Aquatic > Freshwater >...
GGCTTACCCACAGCCCATCGGGCACACACTGGCTTTTAAGGCCGCGTGGCATTTAACTTTGCCGTGCGGCCTTTTTCCTCTTCTTTTTTTCTTATCTGCGTTAATCCTGCGTAAATCTGCGGATCCTCTTCTTTTCTTACTATTACCTTGTGTCTTCTTCCTATAGACAACCCACAGAAGAAAGTGCGGGATCGTACCGGTTATAACGATTATGATGGTAATGCCGACGGCCTTGATGCACCGATGCGCGCCGCGTACATAACCGATGCGCGCGGCGCACATAACCGATGTCGGACCTCGACATAACCGTGTAGCGCCTCCGACATAACCGTGTTGCGAACCCTAACAAGTAGATGCACGACCCCGACCTAACCGTGTTGCAAACCCTAACAAACCGTGTTGGAATCCCGAACATGCCTTGTATCGACCCCGAATACGCCGTGTAGCGCTGCAGACCTGATCGTGGTCCGATACCGAACAAAATATCGACAAAACCGACAAAATCCACCGGCTGACAACAAAAAACTCCCACCTTGTCCGCCAAAAAACACCTCACTGACGACCGGATATAGGACCAAAACGGCATATAAAGCAAAAAAATAAAAAAGTTTTGAGCGGTTATTTGGCCCGATCACTGCGTTACGCAGCCCTGCCCCAATGCTCGATGTACAACTGTACGACTGTGCTTGAGTGGGGACTGCAAGCCTTGTCCTCGAACCAAATCCCGCGCTCAAAAGCCTACAAGAACCTATGCACTATTCCACTGGGCGAGGCTAACGGCTAAAGATTATATACTAACGACAATCAGTCCTGCCCTTTACTCCCAATTCCGCCACAGTGTCATTCCCGCGGACGTGGGACACGAAGCGAAGCGAAGAGCCGCGATAGCGAATCCATGTTTCCAGATATCTCTTTTCATTGCCCTCTGGATGCCCGATCAGGTCGGGCATGACAAGTATTTTTCTAGCGACCAGGGGCACATCCGCACCGGCGGCGACGAGTTCAACGACGTCCCGCCATTTCCTGGATCGCGGTAGTTGTCCAAGCCGAATGTGGCCCACGGGTTACTCCATCTGCTGCTGTTTCATCCTTCTGACTGCTCCAGTCCTGCCTGACAAGGCCGCGACATCCAGTTCGGCGAAGGGGCGCACGCCCGCTTCAAGAAGGCCGCCGTTCTCCTCGTTGGCAAACGCGAAAACCGGCTGCTGTCGCTCCAGCGCGGCACGAACAGTTGCCCACGTCTTGCCGCCGGGGGCCGCGTGCGGCACCCATACCGCATCGGCAATCGCCGCAACCAGGTTGTTCCGCTGTACCGCCTGGGCGGCCGTCGTTCGCCGGATGTCCTCGGCGAACGGCGACACAAGCAGCAGCCGACCTTCCTTTACCGCACGCCTCGGTATCTGGCCGATGCGCAGACCCGCAAGCCCTCTGGCCGGGCAGAGGAGCACGGGCTGGTCGCCGCGCAGGATGATGTCCAGACATTCCTTCTCCATCGGCGAGTGAAACCCACCAACCACCGCCACACCCGCATCGCGCAGCACGCGGGCGGCATCCAGCGTCTTGATCACGATGCTGCCGGGACACTGGATTGAACAAATCAGACCCAAAAGGCGGTTGTAAAGAAGATTCACGTCACCCATCATATATAGGTAGCGAGGCGCTGCGTTACCCAAACGATCTCTTAGGATGGCGGGGTAGTGTTCTTGGTCGATTTCTAGTTGTTCTGCTTTGATGATTTTTCCCACGTTCCATAACCCTTTGATTTTGTTGCCCAATATTCTAATCAAGATATGTTTCGATTAAGTATTTTCGAAGATATCTCAGAGCATCCTGTTCGATCTGGCGAACCCTCTCGCGAGTTAGCTTCAGAGATTCCCCAATCTGCTCAAGGGTTGACTCGGGATGCTCTATACCATATCGACGTCGTATGATTTCACTACTTCTTCGGTCAAGATGCTCCACGGCTGCGAGTAACATTTCGTACAGTTCCCCTTGCAGGATAACGGTCAACGGGTTTGTTGTATCTCCAATTCCGGAAAATTGGTGCGTAGTAGCCACACGGATAGCCTGTATTGGTTTAGTGACAAACAGTCCCTCCAAGGACACTGCTGTGAAGAATCGGTGCAATTCAACGGCTAGCTCAGGCCGTAACGGCGCCTTATGAACGACTTCTTGATAGGCGGTCTCAGCGGCCTCGGGACCACCACAAATCAACCCTTTTCTTCGTTGGGCAAGTGCATGGCGATAAGGTAAATAGAGATGGACAGGCACCATTCCTAGCGGTAGTGTAGTCGGAAGATACCGACTGACCACAGACTTCATGGCCGGAACAGCATAGGTCGAAAAGGCGCCTTTCTCCGGAATGAACGTCTCGGCGGCGCGGATCACTCCGAGCATAGCCACCTGTTCAAGGTCTTCACTGTGGTTGGCCAAATGTTTGTAACGTCGCGCAAACCAGACCGCCAGAGGCTGGTGGAACGCAACGAATTCCTGGAATTCCTTGACACCCCCAGTGCGCATGCGGCAAGCCAGTTCGTAACTGGTCTGTACGTACTTGGGCCGGCGGAAGAAGATTGTCTGGTCTGCCTTGACATCGAACGTGTCTCGGACCTTGCCGATAATATCAATGAGACTAATTTGCTCTTCCTGGTCAAGACTGACAGTAAGCTGCCGGATACGATCTACCATTTTGGGTGGAATATGCCGTGTGAAAAAGGGATGAAAGCGGCAGCGCCAACGCCCAGACTGGCGGTCATGGTACGACCACACCCAAACCTGGACCGTTAGTTCATGGTCAGCGACGATCAGAAGATGCTCATGTGCGATGCGGGCAGTCAGGGTTTGCAACCAGCGCAGATAGTTGCGCGTCTGCACACGAATGCGGTCCGCGCGCAGTTCAAAGACCAGAAATCCCCTCTTGTGGGCCACCCGGTGCAATTCCGCCGTCTCACCTTGAAAGGCAACGGTTTCGCTACCGTGAGCCAAGTCCCAGCCAAGGTGCTCAATGAAAAGCGTTCGGAAATCTCCGTCTTGAAGGCATTGTTCTAACATAGCTCGCCCTGACGTTGGAATTACGAAGTCCGCAAGAGATCACGCCCCTTGTTGCTGATCTCCCAGACGCCACGCGGGGAGTCGCCCTTGAGCAGGCCATCTCGGATCATGCTGTTGCGTGCCCATTGGGCAGCGTTGCGCCAGCGCGGGTTGTCGGGGCCGCTGGCCAGCGGGTCGTAGTCCACCTTCTTGAACACTGGCTTCATGATCTGGCAGACGCGGTCGAGCACCTCGGCCACCTTGCCGCTGCCGCCCATCTGGTCCAGCACCTGGAGGAGGGGCCGGTAGTAGGCCGACTCCGGGTCCGTAGCCCTTTCCGAAGCTTTCCCATGTTCCGGCGCTGCGCGCGGGTCTCCTCATCTTCATCGCGCTCGGCTGCCGCGGCCAACTGGTCCCATTCCTTGCGCAGAGCGGCCACGCGGTTGCGGAACGCCGTCAGCGTGCCCGACCGCTCCAGGGCTTCCTTAGCCTTGTCGTAGTCGCGGCCTTCAAAGGCCTTGGACCCAACGCTGTTGACAAAGTCGATCTCGGCCTCGATCTCTTCGAGCAGCATCTCGAACGCCGACGACACGTTGGATGGGTTGTTCTCGATCATTGTGCAACGGCCTCCTCGGTCTTGATTGGCTTTGGCAGACAGCCATCGACAACCGCACAGAACGCCTGTAAGTTCGCGGCTTTGATCTGGCCTGTCTCGTGCAGGTAGAGCAGGTGCTGTGGCTTGCGATGATCCGACTTCGGCGTCGGAACGCCGAGCAGCGCCTCCAGATCGCCCGTGATCGGCGCAATCGCGAGGGTCAAGGCAGTCTTGGAGTCCTGGATCAACTGGTTTACATCGGCGTGTTCGTCCTTGTTGTTATCGTCGTCATGCATGACGGCGTGCGGAATACCCAGCCGCGTCAGCAGGTTCATAAACCGATGCATGTTGAACTTGCCGATGCTGTCCAGCACATACAACCCGTCGGCAGGTCGCGTGATCATGCCGTCCCCAAGAAGCTTGTTGATGAATGCCTGCTCGCTTGGACCTTCAACGATCAGCACATGATTGGCGAAGAACATCCCGCAACGGTCCGGGTTCAGCCAGAGGAAGTACTTCACCGCCTCCATTTCCGGCTTGAGGTCATCGGCCTCCAGTCGAGCCTTGAGCTTCGGCCATTTGACCGCGATCTTGTTTATGGCCTGATTGGCATCCACAATTTCGTCCCATGCCTTGGTATCGATCTGGCAGATCGATACCCGCCCGTTGTCCCGCTTCAAACGCGCTATGGCGGGAATGTGCGCGGCGTTGCGGCTGACGAAGTGTGATGAATGGGTCGAGCAGATCACTTGCTGATCGGGATTGCTCGCGAGCGTTGTGAGGCTTTGAGCGAGGATTTCCTGTTGCGGCGGGTGCAAGAACGCTTCCGGCTCCTCAAACAGGATCAGATTCATCGACGGGGTGAAGTCCTTCGTCTTCTTCGATGGCTTCTTGCCGACGTACTTCGCACCGATCTGGATAAGCGAAAAGATGAAATGCCGCTGGAAGCCCGATCCGAACTGATCCGCTGCCAATGCCTTGCCATGAGCTCTGTCGACGCACTGGTAGGACAACAGCGTCTTGATGATCTCGGCCATCGATGGGGACTTCATCTCGAGCTGGAAAGCGGTGCCCCACGATTCGAGCAGACCGCTCAGGTCGGCCTCGAGTCCAGCGAGCGATCTTCCATCTCCCGTCTTCTCAGTCTTGACTCCCTGAGCGAACGCCTCGAAGTCCTCGGAGAACTTCTCGTATGACGGGCTTGACGCCACCACTGCTTCCAGCACGTTGGTCAGCAGGTCGCGCAACGCCGATGGCCCGCTCATCTTCGTGTGCTCATCGACCTTGCTGACGGCCGGAATGAAGACGATGTCGCCGAACTTTCCGCTTTGAACATTCTTCGCGCCGTAGAAGGATTCATCCGATAGCATGCCGTCTGTCTTGTAGCCGAAGATGTAGCCGTCCTTGTTCTTGTCGCCGGTCTTCAGGAACTTCCGAACCCGCAGCGTCTTGTCCTGTTGGCGGTAGTCATCGGCCAGCGACGAATTCTCCGCATCCGTCAAGCCGAAGACCAACTCCACCCACGATTCCTGGTCCGCACCCGCAATGAAGGGGAAATCACGGTCCGCCTTGTACTTCCAGCCGTCTTTCTCGTAGAACACCAGGATGGCGGCGATCACCGTGCTCTTGCCCGCGTTGTTCGGCCCGACGAGCAGGTTGTAATCGAAGAGGTTCACCGACGCATCGTGGATGCCACGGAAGTTATGAATCGTCACATGAACCAGCTTCATACGGGGGTCTCCGCAATGAACTCGATGAAGACTTTGTTGTTCTTTGCCATCAGTTTGCTCTACAATGTACTTGCTCAGAACCGTAACACTGCAGCCTGCCAAGCCGGTCTGGTCTAATCGTTATCGTCATCATCGCCCAAGCGGTACTTGATGTCGTAGGTGCGCACAAAATCCAGTTCGTCTGCAGTGAAACCGCAGCATTCCCCAATTAAGAGGTCAATGGCATCTATCAGCGCCTTTGACCGCTTGACGACAAAGGACATGCACTCAACGGCCATTTTACCCTTGTAGACTCGAACCTTGGTATCTGCATTCTTCCGAAGATCTTTGACATATTCACGTCCTAGCTCTGAAAGACGACGCTTGTCTTCCGGCTTTAACCTATCGGGGTTAAATGGGAACGTTTCAATATCGCGGTTTCCCAGATGGCGGCAATCCGAGGTCGCAGTGAAGTACCAGAACCACAGGTTGCTGCTCAGTGCCGCGATCACCGCGTATTTATCGATACTCGCCCGCAGTGGCAATCGCTTCTCCTCGCTCGAACCGGTCTCGAAGTCAACAAAGACCTTCCAATACAATCCACCACGACGGTAATAGACGACATTGGAGTTACGGCGGTCGATGCAGTCTCCCAACTCTGACTTCTGTGCGCGCAGTTTCGCTAGAATGCTGGCAGCTTCGGCGAGTCCCAGTTTTGGCACTGACCCAGGCAGACGGGTGTCCGTCACATGGCAGTATTCGACCTTGCAGAAAAGCTCAGGGCGGGCAACTGAATCCCAAAGAATGTATCGCGTGGAATGGAGCGAAGTAGGCGTTGAACCCCGTTGAAGCAGCACAATGGATAGTTGAAGATTGACACCATCAAAGAGCTTGCCGGGTCGCCAAGAGAAAGATGACACATGGCATGCTGAAGCCGTGGTTCTTATCTCAGTAATCAAAGGAATCATGCGGTCGGTGCTGAAAGCGCTAAGAGGCACGATCATGCCGATGCGAGAGTCATTTGGTGTCAGGCGGAAGGACCGCTCAAGGACGTAGGCGAAAAGATTCTGGCAGTTTTCGGTCGTAAACCCTTTCACGGTGTACTGGATAGTTACATCCTTGTATTCGACATACGGTGGATTACCGATGATCACCTCAAAGCCACCACGCGACATGATGCCGTAGAACTCGACGAACCAGTGGAAGGGCTCATGGCTGGCCTTCCACTTAGAGAACGCCTGATCGTAAGTCGCCTGCGAGTGGTAGTTCTCGCTTGAGATACCGTACTCGCCCGCCAGGTAGCGGTCGAGTTCGGCATCGAGCTTGGCCAGGCGGGTGCGGAGTTCCTGTTTGTCCTTACAGGTGACCTTGCCCCCGTGGGTGGTCTGCTGGGCGCGGAACTGTTTGAATGCCCGCTCGACCATCTCGGCGTCTTCCTCGATCCGCTTGATCTGGTCCTTGCCGAAGCCGAGCGTGCCCTCCTGACTCTTGCGGACCTGCTCCAGCAAGGCGTAGCCGACGAGCGTGTTGCCTGAGCGGATGTTGAAGTCAACGTCCGGTAGCGGCTCGATCTGGCCGACGGTCTCCACCTGAGCGACGAGCTTGAGGAAGAGGCGGAGCTTACAGATTTCGACCGCCTCCTCCATGATGTCCACGCCGAAGAGGTTGTTGATAATGATGGACTTGAGGATGAAGTAACGGTCGCTCGGGTGCTTGGCGATCTGGGCCAGGACCTCTTTGAAGTCGCTGTACTGTTTGGGGTGGTGCTTCTTGCCGGCCAGATCCTCGACGAACCGTTCCATGCGCTCCAGGCAATCGCTATACAGGGTTTCCAGAATGCGCAGAGCGGCGAAGAGGAATGCGCCGGAACCACAGGTCGGGTCCAGAATGGTGATGCCCGGTTCGATCTTATCGTTGGACTTGTCAGGCATCCGTCCGGCGATGGCGTGCCAGAAAGCGCGAAGCAGTTCCGGTCCCTCGGCGTTGATGATGGCGTCGCGGGCAAACTGCCAGATGTCGAGGTTGAGGGTGACGAGGTCGTTGATCTCGTGGACCTCGCCCTTGCGGAGCTTCTCGCGGACGTCCAGGCAACGCTGGCGGCGGGAGACGTGCTCCCGCCAGGTCTCCGTGGGCAGGGCGTAGGGGTCAGTGGCCGGGCGGTTCCAGCCGTCACGCTTGCCCACATCCTTGACCCCGGCCTCGATTGTCTCGGGCAGCGGGATGATGTCACCCTTGTCATCCACAACGCCGTGGCGCACGGCCGGGTAGATGTAGCGGTCCGGATCGTCGCGCAGCAGTCGCCAGAGGGCGCTGTCGGGCTTGAAGGCAATGGCGCACTTCTTCTCGGCGGCGTCGAAGAGGAATGGGATGATCGTGTTCTTCGAGATGTATTCGGTGATGTCCTCCTTGGTGTAGTAGGCTCCCATCTGCTTCTGGTTGATGTACTTCTCGAAGATGTAGCCGACCACATCCGGGTTGATCTCGTTGTCGGCGCGAAGGGGGCGTTCATCGAGGTGCCAGGAGTACTGGTCGAAGAAGTCGAAGAGCTTCTCGAAGGCCTTGTCGGGGATGTCGATGTCGGGGTTGTGTTCCTCGAGCTGGTGGACCTCGAAGAAGCCGCCGTTAAGGAAGGGAACCTTGCCGAGCAGTTTCTCCATCGTGGCGTCGAGCTTGCGCTCTTCGGGTGACTTGCCCAAGCCGTCATGGAAGAGGCGCAGCAGGAAGTACCGGTAAAAGGACTGGAACTTGTCCTTGCCGTTGGCCTGTTGGACCAACGACAAGCGGTTACGGAGGTAGTCGGTGTCGCCGTCGAGGAAACCCTTCTTCTGGATGAAGTAAACGAACATCAGGCGGTTGAGCATCAGGGACGTGTACCACTGGAGGTCGGCGTCGGCCTTGATGCCCTTGATGAACTTCGTGAAGGCGGCGTGCTCGGCCTTGAACCGGTCGTAGAACTTCTTGGTGACCTTGTCCACGTCAAAAGCGGCGCGAGCGCGGCCCGCAATATCCACGACGGTGATTTTCTCTTCTTCGTCGAGGCTGACGGCGATCTGGTCGAGCCGCTGGATCAGCGGGTCGCCTGACTTGGAGGCGTCGAACCGGTGGTCGCGGCTGGCCAGGGGCTTGCCGGGCTCGCGGCGGACCCATTGCCAAACCTGTTGCCCGGCAGATTGATCGGCGTAGATGACGAAGTGCTCGCGGGCGGACTTGGTGATCTGGTGGTCGATCTTCAGACGCGTGGGGCGGTCTGGGATCGATGGGCAGAAAAATGCCACGAAGCCTCGCTTCTGGGCAAGGGCGGTCAGGCGGACGGTCTTGCCGTCCACGGGGATGTCGAGCTGGGTCTGGTGATTGTCCCAGCCAAGGTGCTCGCGGAAGAGCGTCTTGAAGTCGAACGACTTAAGGCATTTCCGTACTGCGGCGACATCGATCTTCATGGGCTATGTCCTTCAGTCTGGCTTGCGCAATCCCAGCGAGCAGATCACCTGGGGTTCGGTCGATTCGACATCCTCGGCCACGCGGCAGAGGCGGGCATCGGCGCGAAGCGACACAACCAGCTCGCCCAGCGTCTGGTCGCTGACGCCGCTCTTGAGCTGCCGGTTCAGCGTGTCGGTTGCAGACTGGAGCAGCGGGTACTTGTAGATATCCTCAATGGCCTTGCGGAGTTCGGGCGTATCGAAAAGGGTGCCCTTGATCTCTTCGGCGTAGGCTTTGAGGCGCTCATAGGTGCGGAACCGGGCACCCGAAGGGCGACCGAGTTGGCCGCCCACAGACTTCTCCGTCTCGACGATCAGCTTGACCCCCTTGGCGACCAGCTCATGGTGCTGGTCATGTCGTGGCAGCGCAGGGGTCTCAGGTGAACATTCGGCGGCCTTCAGGATGGTGAACTGCGACTCGGTGACGCTGCTTCCCTCCTTGTTGATCCAGGCCAGCGCATCGCTACCTTCGGCGGTGCGCAGATAGACCAGCGCTCCTTCGGGCTGGTCGGCTGTCGGCTTGTGTGGCCGAGTGGAGTAGACCACGTTCGGCATGGCCGGGATGATCTTTTCCAACTCAGGGTGTCGGTCGATGGCGTTCTTCCATATCTGGTAGGCGTAGGAGGCCAGATCGACCTCGGTGTCTTCGTCGCCATCGAGGATGCCCGCCTTCTCGGTGAACAGATCGCGGACAACCTGGGCATCGTCCTGGTCCTCGAAGAATGTCTCGTCCGCGCCAACGACCTCAGCGTTCTCGCGCAGACGCTGCCGCACGCGCGAGCGCAGGCGGATGATCCGTTCCACACCTTCTGCGGGGAGGAACGAGTAGCACATGATCGTGTCCGACTGCTGGCCGATACGATCCACACGACCTGCTCGCTGAATAAGGCGGATAATCGCCCACGGCAGGTCGAAGTTCACAATGATCGAGCAATCCTGGAGGTTCTGGCCTTCGCTGAGAACGTCGGTAGCCAGGACGATGCGCAGTTCATTTTCCGGAGCAATCTGGCTGCGTTTCTCGTTGCTGACCGGACTGAATCGGTAGGCTATGGCGGTAGGGTCGTCCGTATCGCCCGTGACGCCTTCGACGGCCCGCAGTCCATGCGCCTTCAGTTCTTCCGTGAGGTAATCGATTGTGTCGGCAAACTGGGAGAACACCAGCACTTTGTTGTTGGGGTGCTGCTTGGAGAGCAGCGATACGAGAGCCTGAAGCTTCGTGTCGCGCTTGGCGTCCCAGCCCCCGGCGTTCCTCAGCACGGTCATCAGTGTCTTGGCGTCCTTCCGCAGGTCCTTGGCCAAGTCTTCGTTGAACAGTTCCGGCTTTAGCCACTTGAACCGACGACGGAATTGCGCCGCATACGTGTCGTACACCTCGGACGCTCGCGCAAGAATATCCTTCTCGGTCATCACCTGGCGGATCGTGGAGGTCGGATCGGTGCCCCCGTTGTCGTCATTATCAGCGGCGGGGTCCCACAGGTCGGTGTCTTGATCGTTGGCCCAGGTGTCCAGCAAGCCCATGTCCTGCGTACCGATTGGAATGGGCAGCCCCTTCTCAATCGCGTGCAGGCAGATGAAGTTCCGGAGAATGTGGCGTTCAACGGAGAGGATGAACGCGTGCCCGCTGCTCTCCAATCGCTTGAACAGGTTTGTACGGCAGAACCCCTTGAGCCGGGTTCCGGCGCGGGAGAGATCGGCCAGCACTTTGGCCTCATCCGCTGTAGGCGGTTTGTGCGGCGATGGCTTCTGGTAGTTGCCCAGTCCGTAGCGAGGCAACGTCAGGTCGTTGACCGCCTTCACGACATCGTCGGCAAACAAGCGGGCGTACTGATCGTCGGGGTCTTTCTCGCTGATCTTGACTTTCACCGTCTTTGGTACGCGCGTGGGGAAGTAGGACCGCGTGCCATCCGAAAACTCGAGGTATTTGCGATTGCGGTCCGGGTCGAGCTTGGCATAATTCTCCTGGATGAAGCTGCGCGTGCGGCGGACAAGATAGAGCCGCATCAGGTCCCGCCAGTCATCGGTGTAATCACTCTTTTCAAAGGCAGCCAATGATCGCACTGGACATTGGTGCCGCCTGATAAACTCCGTTTCACCGAGTTCACGAAGGAGCTTCTCGGGGCGAATGCCGATGTCCTTTTGATCGTCGATGAACAGGCGAAGTTGATTCGACAGGTCAAGGTAGGTCTTGTTGTACGGCGTGGCCGACAGCAGGATCACGCGGCTGTCGTTGGAGGCGATGTATTCAGCAATGGCCCGGTAACGTCTGCCCTCTCGGTTACGGAGGTTGTGGCTCTCGTCGATCAGCACAAGACGGAATCGCCGCAAATCCGGAAGCTCACGCTGAGCCTGCGTAATGGAGAGCACCTTGGCCCGCAGGCGATATTGCTGACGGTAATCCTCCCACATCCGAACCAAGTTCCTCGGACAGATGATGAGGGTTTCGACGCCGTGGTCGTCCTCGAAAATTCGAGAGATCGCGGTTGCCATGAGCGTCTTGCCGAGACCCACCACGTCGCCGATTACCACGCCGCCACGTTTGTTCAAGTGGTGGGCGGCGATCTTCACCGCAGCCTTTTGGAACTCGAAGAGCTTGTTGCCAAAGTCGCTGGGAATGCGGAACTCCGTCAATCCGGCCCGTGCCTCCTGAGAGAGGTGATAGGCTGTCTTGACGTAGATGTGATATGGTGGGATCGGTTCGGGACGCGCCCAGCTGTTATTGATGATGTCGACCAGTTCTTGCGAGATGTCTATGCAGAACCTGTCGTTCCAGCGGTCCTCAAACCATTTGGCGAGCTTGTCACACGCATCGTGGTCAAGAACGTCGACGTTGAGTTCACCCTGCTTGGAAAGACCTGCCAACGTAAGATTGCTGCTGCCGAGATAGCCGATCTTCGGATTCAGCGGGTCTTGCCGGAACAACAAGTAAAGCTTGGCGTGGAGCGAATGGCGAAGGAAGAGCTTGACGACCAGCTTCTTCGCTATGATCTGAGCAGCCAAACGTCTCAGGCCCGCCTCGTCAGCATCTGTGGGGATGCCCACCGTCAACTGGTCACGGAAGTCCTGGGCGAGCTTCCGCTTCAGTGCGATGGCCGTAGCTTGGTCGATCTGTTCTTCGCCCTTGACGAGGCTCATCGCCGATCGCAGTTGATCTTGGGGCATCTGCTGCATGCCGACCAACAGGCGGCAGCAATGGCCATCACCGCCCGGCCACTTATCCACGAGGGAATCGACCTGCCTCCAGCCGCGAAGATTGAAATAGCCCACACAGAAGTCTGACCTGTCGGAAAGCCCCATTGCTTCTGACAGGGCCGTCAGTAAGTGCTTGTCGATGTTGTCGAAGATCTGTGGCATTCGCTACCGCCCTCCAGATTCACAGTGAACGAGTTCAGCCGATAGCAGCGATGGGTCCCAGACGCGTTTGGCCAGTTCGAGATACAGCACCTGGCGGGTTTCAAGGTCTGCCTTCTTGAACTCCGGATGAGGGCGAAGCTGTATGCTCGTTCGCTCAATGAACTGCCTCTTGCCAGGTTTGTCCAGTTCTATCATTTATACATCCAACTTCTGTTTATATGGTTTCCAGATACACCCGCTTTCGGGTTGCCGCCCAAACCGGGCGACCACAACCACCATCCAATATACCGGCTGGCAATACCAAAGGCAAGTAAATATTCGGTTCTCATCCAATTTAGTCGGTAATATCTGAATGACCAGCTTCCGCTGGACCACCTTGTGTTAAGCCGATGGTATTATGTTAACTCATTGAGAAAGCGTAAGTTAAATACAAATTCCTATGCGCTTGAATGACCGGCAGCGTAACCTGCCATATAGCAATCAGTTATATCCAAAAGGCCGCTTAGCCTTTTTTGCCCCTGATAGATTCCCAGCCAAGGATGAGGTCCGAATCAACCGACTTTCGCCCAGGGCCGCTCCTGCCGAGTCCGCCGGTTTCCCGACCGGTTATTCTTCCGTTATTCGCATTACCGTTTCGATCGACAGTGATGAGCCTCTGGAAGCGATTATCTGCGATGGGCCTGTCGATTGCACTCATCTGGTTCGGACGGTGATTTTCGATTTGGGTAATGAATACAAATACCGGCAGGTAAGGTCCGGCAGCATCTTTGCCGGTAGCAGCGCCATCGAGACAGGGCCGCCGGATGTTGTTGACGACAGTGAGAATATTCGAGGACAACTGCGGGAACAACTGGCTCGGGTCAGACAGGATGAACTGGCAGGTACGGTAAAATTGACCTTTGTGCGGCCGGAGGTCTGGCCGGGCGATGTGGTACGCCAGATCAGCGGACGGGGAGTCGATCTGAGACAGTGGGGCGGGCCGGGTGAGGCGCTGCCACAAGTGGACAAGGTA
>Ga0105107_10002077_pt1 | contig 13161 bp, 7 predicted proteins | sample PPLLaktember2015_6_FD_79335 | JGI IMG/M metagenome (GOLD analysis project Ga0105107, IMG submission 79335) | Freshwater sediment microbial communities from Prairie Pothole Lake near Jamestown, North Dakota, USA - PPLs Lake P8 Core (1) Depth... | ecosystem: Environmental > Aquatic > Freshwater >...
ACCTGTTTACTCAAATGATGAAATTGAAAAGATTCCAATGGATAATATCAGGCAGAAAATTATGGATCATATGGTTAGAAGCCGTGATACTTCTGTTCATGTTTCAGCAATGCTTGAAGTTGATGTTACAAGAATCCACAGTTTTATTCAGAAGAACAGAGATGCTTATTCCAAGCAGGAAGGTGTGAAACTCACATATATGGCTTTCATTGCGCAGGCTTGTGTAAAAGCCTTGAAAGAATACCCTCTTGTTAATGCTACATTAGAAGGCAATGTGATTATTAGGAAAAAATTCATCAATCTTGGTATAGCTGTGGCTATTGAACCAACTGGTTTAATTGTTCCGAATATTAAAGCCGCTGATCAAAAGAATTTAGTTGGACTTGCACATGCAGTAAATGATCTTGCTGCGAGATCAAGAAATAAAAAACTTACCCCCGATGATATAAGCGGAGGAACATTTACAATTACAAATTATGGTGTGTTTGGTACAATTTTCGGAACGCCTATAATTAATCAACCCGAAGTTGCAATTCTTGGAGTTGGTGCAGTTATTAAAAAACCTGTTGTAATTGAAGCTGACGGAACAGATACAATTGCAATTAGAAATATTATGGCTTTAACTCTCTCACACGATCACCGTCTTGTTGATGGAATGCTTGGTGGAAAATTCCTTAAGTTTATAAAGGATACTCTTGAGAATTTTGATGAGGAATCTATTTAATCTATAAATTTAATTAATCTTGAACTTACATTTGAATTTGAACTAGAATTTTATGGCAGTAATAAATCATTATCAAAGAATCTTTAAGGAAGAAAAAGAAAAAAAGAATATCGATTTAGGAAAAAGGCCTGAATGGCTTAAAGTTAAATTACCAACGGGCGAGAATTATACTGACGTTCGTAATTTAATGAGAAGGCAAAAGCTTCATACAGTTTGCGAAGAGGCACGTTGTCCTAATATGGCTGAATGCTGGAATGCAAGAAGTGCCACATTTATGATTCTCGGAGATACTTGCACAAGAAGCTGCGGCTTTTGCAATATAAAAGTTGGAATGCCGACTGAACTGGATTTAAATGAACCGAGAAGAGTTGCAGATTCTGTTAAAGAACTTAATCTCAGACACGTTGTGATAACATCTGTTAATAGGGATGAACTAAAAGATGGTGGCGCTTCTATTTTCAGTGAATGTGTAAAACTTATAAAAACAGATACGAATAATACGACTGTAGAGATACTCATTCCTGATTTTAGAGGAGTTGAGGAGGCATTTGAGATAATTATGCAAAATCCACCTGATATTCTTAACCATAATCTTGAAACAGTTCCTCGGTTATATAAAGTAGTAAGGCCACAGGCAAAATATGAGCGGAGTCTCAATCTTATTAAATGGTTTAAGGAAAAAGGATTAAAAACCAAAAGTGGAATTATGGTAGGTATTGGTGAACAGACTGATGAAGTTTTAACCTTGATGGATGATCTTGTTTCTAAAGGATGTGACATACTAACAATAGGACAATATCTTCAGCCAACAAAAAATCATTTACCGGTTGATAGGTATGTTTCTCCTGAAGAATTTAATATGTATAAAAAAGAAGGATTGAAAAAAGGATTCAGGATTGTTGAATCTTCGCCTCTGGTAAGGAGTTCTTATCATGCGGACAAGCATGCAAGAGTAATTTTTTGAATTATTTAACTATTTATTTAAAACTTAACATAGAATTATTTTTTCACTAGTTAATTATTCTTATTTTCCCATCGTAAATCCTGTGTGGTTGCATGGCAAAATGCACTAAAAAAATTTTATTTGATGAGAAAACATTTACTGTTATTTATAATTCCATTATTATTTCTCGCCTTCACATCAACCCCTGATGATGAAAAAAAATTCCGAAAAATACTTGATGATGACAATTCAAAATCAACAAACATTGGTAATATTGGTTTGACAGTTACAAACTTTGGTACTTACGGGCATGGTTTTACTAAGTGGCCAGATCAGCCGAGTTGTGAATATCCTCTCGGTAGTGGAATTGAACATTTATTTGATGGCGGTTTATTGATTGGCGGATTCATTAGTAATGATGCTCAGGGTAACGGAAAAACGGGACCTTATGTAACAACCGGTGCGGTTGATGCTTCATCTGTCTCTGCAAGAGGTGGCGGATTCGAATATACAAATTCTCCCGAAAGTGTTGTTATAGAAAGATCTTCACTTCTCGATTCACGATTTTATGAACCTTCCGCTATTTCCCATCAGGATCTTGTAATGGATTATGTAGATACAAACCGGACACTTTCTAATGGTGAACCAATTGAAAATCATTCTCCATTAGGAGTTGTCGTTCACCAGGAATGTTATGCCTGGAATTTTCCTTTTGCAAATTTTTTCGTGATTATGAACTACTGGATTAAAAATGTCACCAATAAATATATCGATAGTGTTTATGTGGGATTGTGGACAGACGCTGTTATCAGAAATACAAGAGTGACTGGCAGACCAACCGGAAGTGCTTTCTTTAATAAAGGGGGAGATGGATATAAAGATTCAATGAGGATTGCATACGAATTTGATGCTGCCGGAGATATTGGATTTACTGACAGCTACCTTGGAGTACAATTTTTAGGCTCGACTCCTTCACTCGATAGTCTGTTTATTATTCCCAACGATACACTTCCGTCAGTAAATTTTGTTAGCTGGCAGTTCAGGAATACAGATGATCCAAACTTTTTTGCACCCCAGGATGATCAGCAGAGATATAAAAAACTGCAGGGATATTTTGGCGGTTCCAACAGGTTTGAAAATATTAATCCGAATAATCTTAAATCTCCTTCCAACAGATCTATATTAATTTCCTCAGGTCATTTTGATTCTATAGCGCCTGGGGATTCAATCAATGTTGTATTTGCAATTGTCTGTGCAAAGAAATTTGGAAATGATATAGCATCACTAGATACCGAAGAACAAAAGTTTAATCTTTATACAAATGCAAGCTGGGCGTTAAGGGCATATTATGGGGAGGATAGAGATAGAAATGGAATTCTCGATCCGGGTGAAGACCTTGATGGAAATAATCAAATAACAAGATATATTCTTCCCTCACCTCCATTATTTCCGGTAGTTAAAGTTATTCCTGATAATCAGAAAACGACTATCTACTGGGACAAACGTGCAGAGAATTCAATCGATCCCATCTCAGGCAAACATGATTTTGAGGGGTACAGATTATACAGAACCCAGGCAGGTTTTGATTTGACACAATCACAGGATATTCAGTCATCTCTTGTTCTGCTTGGAGAGTTTGACAGTACTGGTAATGATGTTGGTTTTAATTCTGGTTTTTCTTCTGTAAAACTTGATGAACCTGTTACTTTTCCAAACGACACAACTCAATATTATTATAAATTTGAAATTGGTAATCTTCTTAATGGTTGGCAGTATTTATTTTCTGTGACAGCTTTTGATGAAGGTGATCCTGAAAGTAATCTTGAAAGTCTTGAGTCAGGTCCTTTGGCAAGTTTAAAAAGAATATTACCGGGAACTCCTGCAAGTGAAGATGAAAATGTTGATATAGGCATATATCCTAATCCATATTATGGAAATGCTATCTGGGATGGAAGTACAGAAAGATTAAGAAAAATATATTTCTTTAATCTGCCATCTGAATGCGAAATAACTATATATACACTTGCCGGGGATATCGTTAAAAAAATTGAACACGATCAGCAAAGCAATGGTTCGGATTTACAATGGTTTCAAAATTTTGCAAGCGATGGTAAACAGCAATTTGCCGGAGGTGAACATGCCTGGGATTTAATTACTGATAGTGATCAGGCAATTGCAACAGGATTATATCTTTTTACAGTTAAGAATAAAAGAAGTGGAATTATTAAAACAGGAAAATTTTTAGTAATTAAATAAAGGAGTCAATAATGAGAACAAAATTTCTTTTTTTAATTTTGATGTTGGGAATAACATCATTTGCACAAGAATATCCGTTAGTTACAATCCAGGATATACAGCTTGTACCCGATTCACTTCAAGGTGCTGATCCTCCATCACCATTGCTTGGAGATACAGTGAGAGTACAAGGTTTAGTATTAGTTCGTCCCGTTATTGATCCGGATACAAACCGGCGCGTTATTATTTCAGCAGGTGCAAGGTGGTCAATCTATATTCAGGATCCTAATGGTGGTCTTTGGGGAGGTCTTAATGTTATTCAACATGATACAGTTGGAGCTGCGCAGGGTACTTTTTTTGATTTAGTTGATACTGTTCAGATTGTTGAGTTTACAGGAAAGGTTTCAGAATTTAATACATCTACTCAATTAGATTTAATTACAGCACCTCAACCTTTACCTGTTGATATAATTGATGATAATCAAGATAATAATCCACGTCCTGTCCCTATTGAACTTGAATTGTCTGATTTATTCACTCCCGGAGGAGGATACAATTTTGAAGCAGAGAAGTATGAGGAGATGTATGTAATATTCAGAAATGTAATAACTTCGGATAGAGTCACTACAGGGGGAAGTGGCGGTAATTTTAAAATAAATGATGGACAGGGTCATTTTGCATTTATTTATAATCAGTCAAGATATTTTAAAACAGGAAGCGCAGGAGAAATACCTGGTTATCAACCTCCTCTTGATGGTTCGTTCTTATCTTATTTAAGAGGTATTGTTACAACCAGGACAGATGGATACTGGATTGTTCCGGTTTATCCGGGAGATGTTGGGGAAGTTTTGGTTGCTCCTCCTTTAATTTCAAATATCAGACGCAATATTGTTGAGGTTGGTCCAAATGAATCTGTAGAAATATCAGCACTTATAAAAGATGATGTATCGGTTTCAGATGCAAAAATATTTTATAGTGTTAATGGCGGACCCCGTGATTCTGCAGCGATGACTACTTTAGATTCAATTTATACCGGCCAAATTCCCGGTGTCCCCGATTCAGCTCTGGTGGATTTTTATATTAAATCAACGGATAACCTAGGAAATGTTGCAATCAATCCATCCGATACTTTAAGATCAAATTATTTTTATCTGGTTCTCAACAGGCCAATAAAAATAAGTGACGTTCAGTATTCTCCTTTCGGAGGTGGATTTAGTTCATTTCATAATTACAGGATTAGCATTACAGGTGTCGTAACTGCTGATACTGTGGGTTCTGTAAACAGAACTGGTGCAGTGGCAAACAGAATTATTATGCAGGATGGTGAAGGACCCTGGAGTGCTATTTGGCTAAGTGCTTTATTTAGCTCTGCAAGCATAGATGTATATGATTTGAACTTAGGAGACAACGTTACAGTCAGAGGATTGATAGCAGAAGATTTTAATGTTACGCGGATAGACAGTATAACCGACTTAACTGTTAATTCATCAAATAATCCAGTACCTGAAGCAGAGATATTGCTATCAGTTACTATTGGGTCGGCTGTTAATAATGAAGTTGTAGCGGAACAGTGGGAATCAGTTTTAGCTTCATTTGAAAATCTTACTATTACTGATGTAAATGCTGATGGACCACCAAGTAACTTCGGAGAATTATTTGTTAACGATGGTTCAGGTAATGTTCGTGTGGAATTACAGGATGGAAATCATTTCTATCATAATAATTGGGATGGTGTAAATCTTATCCCGGGAAATATTGAAATTGTTGACAGTGCAACAATTAATAAATTAACAGGTTACTTATATTTTTCGTTCAGTTTCTATAAACTGGTTCCAAGATATAATTCAGATTTTGAAGGATACCAGGAACCATTATCTGTTAAGCAAGAACCAGGTTATCCTGATGAATATTATTTAAGCCAGAATTATCCGAATCCTTTTAACCCATCAACAACTATTTTCTATTCTATACCAAGAGCAGGAAATGTTGTTCTTAAAATCTATAATATTCTTGGACAGGAAGCAGCAACATTGGTAAATCAGTTCCAGCCTGCCGGAAATTATAAAGCTACTTTTGATGCAACATCACTTACATCCGGAGTATATTTTTATAGTATTAGAGCAGAGAATTTTGTACAGGTTAAAAAGATGATATTGGTGAAATAAACCATTTTTTAAAAGATAAACGTAGCACAGATTATTTATTCTGTGCTACTTATTAGTAATGCCGATTTGTAAATGAAAAAAATTCTGATACTGATTATTTCTTCTCTTACTCTTATTTCCTGTTATGAGGATCTAACTAATAGCCCGACTCCAAATCAACCGCCTGAAACAGGTTTATCGCTTTTTCCTGATAGTACAATCAGTGGTCAGCCAAGCAGGTTAAAAATTTCATGGTGGGGAGATGACACTGATGGATTAATTATCGGATATTATTTCTCGTGGGATGGAACTACCTGGACTTTTACTGCCAGTAATGATAGTCTTTTTGCTTTGGAAATCGGGGCTGTTGATACAAATTATTTGTTTAAAGTTTCTGCTATTGATAATAGCGGTAATGGGCAGTATGATAATCAGATCATACAGAATAATATTAATTATGGTAAGGAACCTTTTATTGATGCAAACCAAAACGGAATTTATGATAACAATGAATTCTTTTACGATATCGGTTTGATTGATCCTTCTCCGGCAGAATTAAATTTTCCGATTAAAAATTCTGCTCCTGTTATTTCCTGGAACACTTTATCCTTCCTGCCCGATACTTCTTTTCCTGTTATGAGCTTTGGCTGGGATGCAGAAGATGTTGATGGTAATGAAACCATACAATCAATTAACATTGCATTAAATGATACAAATAATTTCATTTCAATTAATGGGAGTGTGCGAATAATTACTGTAAGAATAGATGATTTGGATTCACCCATTCCTTTGCTGGAAATTTTAATAGATGGAAATCCGGGAAATATTGCTGCAGAAAAATTACCCGGCTTAAGGATTAATGACAATAATATTTTTTATGTGCAGGCCGTTGATATTTCAGGAGCAAAATCACCTTTTATAATGTTGCCTGATGAAAGTAATGCCTGGTATGTTAAAAAACCGGATGGAGAGCTTCTGATAATTGATGATTATACTACCATGGATATTGCAGGTGAATTTTATTCTAAGATGATGGATAGTCTTGGATTGAGTAATGAATTCAACATTTATGATTTTCATACAAACGAACCCCCGTTTTTGAGTATAACATTTCTAGAAACAATTAAACTTTTCAAATATTCTCTCTGGTATTCGGATAATAATCCTTCACTTGATCTCGCTATTTCTTCAACTCAAAAATATTTGGATAATGGAGGAAAGATATTTTTCTCTCTTCAATTCCCGCAGATTGTTGATCTTCCCAGTATCCAGGGATTTCTTCCAATCATTGCAGACAGCAGTGATTCCAGAGCATCAATGACGGCTGGAGTAAGAGTTTCAGCAGAAAGTACCCAGTCTATTTATCCTGAGTTGGAAACTACATCTTCTTTATTCAGGGTAAGATCATTTTATCTTGAGCAGCTTGGTGTTATACCTGTTTATTATTTTCCGAATGCAGAATTAGATGGATACATTGGATTTTTCAATGGATTAAAAAATTTGTTTTTCATTGGACTTCCTTTAAGTAAATCAAATGGTGGTAATGCAAATGTAAAATCATTAATGCAAAAGGTTTTATTAGAAGATTTTGGTTTTGTTCCATGAATAAACTTATTTGTTTAATAATATTAATCGGATTCTCAGCAAGTTTTCCTCAAACAGGAAGTATTGCCGGAAAGATTACAGATAATAAAACCAGCGAGACTTTGCCCGGAGTTAATATCATTCTGAAAGGAACTTATTACGGTGCTGCTACTGATCTTAATGGTGAATTCAGGATAGATAATATTTCTTCCGGAAATTATACTGTTGAAATTTCTTTCATTGGCTACAAGACAGTTCAGTTTACCGGCCTGGCTATCGAAGCAAACAAAACTAAACAGCTCGATTTAAAAATGGAAGAATCTGTTCTTACTCTTGAGCAGGATGTAGTTGTAATCGGAGATAAACCCTTGCTAGATGTTGAAGAAACTCAAAGCAAAAGAACCGTAAGCAGGGAAGAAATTGAAGTTGCTCTTGTGGAAAGTATCGGGGATGTGGTTGTTCAGCAAGCAGGCGTAGTTAAATCGGATAATTCAATTCATATCCGTGGTGGAAGAGCTTATGAAAATGCTTTCCTTCTTGATGGTGTTTCTGTTCAGGATCCTCTCGCAGGTACTGGATTTGGATTGCAGTTAAGTGCCAATTCAATTGAAGAAGTTGAAGTTATAACGGGCGGTTTTAATGCTGAATTTGGACAGGCAACTTCCGGAGTTGTAAATGTAAAAACACGTGAAGGCGGTGATAAGTACAGCGGTTATGTGTCTTATAAGAGAGATAATTTTGGCAGTACTTCTTCTTACTATGTTTTTAATACCGATATTGTTGAGGCAAACTTTAGCGGCTCAGAACCATTTACATCCTTGCTTTTTCCGTCAGTTGGTATTCAGCTTCCTGGAGAATTAACTTTTTTTGGAAGTGTTTATGCTGGAATAACAGATGGTATTACCCAGGGATATTACAAACAAACTGCTAATCAATTAATTTCCTCAACATTTTATAACTCAAGATTTGCTCCACGGGCAGAAAATAATTGGTTCTGGCTTGGGAAATTATCATATAAATATTCTCCAACCTTAAAGTTTGTTTATTCGTATAATCAATCAGTTAACATCAACCAGAATTCTCAATCACTCCAGTCTAATCTTGAATATGTTGAACCAAGTCCTGGTTATCAATATGAGTATCAGAATATTCTTGATGAGGCAAATACATTTACACACAACAGTAAGTATAATTCATTTACTATAACACATACTTTAAACTCTCAAACTTATTATGAGCTGAAGTTAAATCATTTTTACACAAACCTCAGAGCTGATGCAAACGGCAAAGACTGGTATCAATATCTGGAACCAAAGGACATCACCAATTTTCCTATTGAATATTATAACACTGAAAGAGATACGGTCGGTGTAATTCCCGGTGATGGATTATGGGATGTTGGAAATCCTTTTACCTGGCGCGATCATTATCTCGAAGAATTTTCTATTCGGGGAGATATTACTAGTTTCTTTGATGAGAAGAATAAATTTAAAGCTGGTTTCAATTTTCAATTCCAGGAAATGCAGGTTATAGATATTTACAAACCCTGGGTTGGTGAGCTAGGTTTGAACAATGATATTTATAAGGTGTATCCGGCAATCGGTTCTTTTTATGCACAGGATAATATTAATTTCAGCGGAATGATTTTAAATTTTGGTTTGCGGATGGATTATTGGTTCCCTGGAAAATATGTTGACAAAGCAGTTGAAAATCCTGATGTTGTTACAATTCCTGATCAGACAAGACAAGATTATAATGATGATACATTTGGCTGGGTTGGAGGAAGAAGATGGAAAGCACGTTTAAGTCCACGTTTGGGAATTTCGCATCCTGTTTCGGATAATCAAACATTATTCTTTTCTTATGGGCATTTCAGCAAATGGCCTAAGCCACAGTTTATTTACGCAAAGCTCGATCCTTTAAATGCACAATCTTCTTTCCAGAGATTTGGAAATCCTAATCTTAATCCTGAAACAACAGTTGCATATGAATTAGGATTGAAGACTCAATTTTCCAATGATGATGTACTTACAGTGACTACTTACTATAAGGATATTTTCGATTATGTAAGTACAAAAAATGCAATAATAACTTCTGCACGATTTGCCACACAAAATTTTATTACTTATGTGAATTCGGATTATGCCCGTTCAAGAGGAATTGAGTTTGAGTATAAAAAAAGAATTGGTAAATGGTTTAGTGGTTCCGGCACTTTTGCTTATGCAATAACAACAGGAAGAAGTTCTTCCGCAGATGAAGGTGTGCTAGTGCTAAGAGGTGATTTAAATGAATCTGTTAAAGAAGAATTTGTTGTCTGGGACAGACCGATTACATCTTCACTAACAGCAAATTTCTATATTGAGAAGGGTTCACCTTTGTTAGGTTTTGGTGAAGGGATTCTTGATGATTATAATTTTTATGTAAGATTCTTTTATCAATCCGGTAAAAGATATACACCTGCACTTTTTACAGGAAGCTATGATTCTGATGGAAGGCCTGAATATGAATTCGATATTAATAACAGGAACAGTAAGATAGGGGAGGATTGGTTCTGGGTTGATATTAATTTTGAGAAGTATTTTGATTTTTATGGATTAAAATTCTCACTTTTTATGGAAATAAATAATCTTCTCGATTCAAAAAACTCCGCGATAATTAATCCCGTAACTGGGAAAGCTTATGAGTACGGTGATGATGTTCCAAGCAGCTGGAATGATCCAAGATATCCCGATTTGCAGGCACCGATTAATCCGTATCCTTTTAATCCTGCAAGGTACTTAACAAAAAGAAATATTAAGGTAGGAGTGAGTTTGAGGTTTTAAAAGTATTTTTCTAATTAATGTCATCCCCACGGAAGTGGGAATCTCTCATTAACTATGAATGATTATTATGTTTATATCATTGTAAATATAAGAATGGCACTCTATATATCGGCGTAACCAATAATTTGATGCGAAGAGTATACAACATAAGTCAGGAATTATAGAAGGATTTAGTAAACTTGTGTATTTTGAACAAACCAATGATATAAATGGCGCTATCCTTGGAGAAAAAAGATTGAAAAAATGGAATAGAGCCTGGAAGATTCGGCTGATTGAATCCTCGAACCCAGAATGGAAAGATTTATCAGAAAGCTTTACTTAAAAAATGAAGTCGTTTGTAAGTCATTTGTATATGAATAGCATTTCTAATTATAAAGGAGATTCCCGCTTTCGAGGGAATGACAGGTCAATCGTGTTTCTAATTCTTATATTACTTTTTATAACAAGTGAAACCAAAGCTCAGCTTTTTCCCGTTCTTGGCGGGCAGAGAGTTGGAATTTCTACTGCTCAATTTTTAAAAATTGGAGTTGGCGGAAGAGCCACAGCTTTAGGAGATGCTTTTGTTGCTATCGCAAATGATGCCTCTGCACTTTACTGGAATCCTGCCGGACTTGTTCAGTTTGAAGAAACACAGGTTTTCTTTTCTCATAATGAATGGGTTGTGGAAATTGATCACGATTTTATTGGAATAGTTTATCATCTGGATAGATCTAATGCTCTTGGTGTTGCTGTTACTTCTTTAAATATGCAGGATATGCCTGTCACGACTGAGTTTGCTCCATCTGGAACTGGTGAATATTTTGGTTTTAGTGATATTGCAATTGCTCTCAGCTATTCAAGAAAAATGACTGAGCAATTCAGCTTTGGTGGAACGGTAAGGTATATTGAAGAAACACTTGATAAGCTTAAAATGCGCGGAGTAATGATTGATCTTGGGACATATTATTGGACAGGATTAGGTACAACAAGATTTGCAGTTGTGGTTTCTAACTTTGGCAACCAGCTTGCACCTGACGGAGATGTGGTTTTGGTTGGTAAGAGAGAAAAATCTGATTGGCAATCATTTTCTCCTCCAACAATTTTCAGAATCGGTTTTGCATTTGAACCCTATCAAACTGAAGAACAAAAAATTACAACATCTATCCAGCTGAATCATCCTAACGATAATAGTGAGAATGTTGTTACCGGCATTGAGTACAACTGGAGAAATATAGTTTACCTTAGAGGTGGTTATAAATTTAATGTTGATGAACAGAATTATTCTTTTGGTGCCGGTTTTAATGTTCCAATCAGCATAGCAGATTTTACACTCGATTATGCATTCTCAAACTTTGAAAAACTCGGTTCATCTCACAGATTTTCTCTGGTGCTTGGTTTATGAAAAAAAGAATAAAATTATTTCAAGATGGTATTTTAAAATTAAAAACCGTTAAAACGGTTACAAGATTAAGTTTGTCATCAAGTAGTCCACGACTTAAGTCGTGGGTTAATGTAAAAACGCAAGAAATATATAAACGTTTTAACGGTTTTAAGAAACTTATTGTTACATTAATTCTTCTTACAATTCTTGGCAGCTCAATCAATAGCTGCACAGATAAATTTGATATCAGTACGTTCGATGATATTGGAAGTAATCCTAATCTTGGCGGCGATACAGTTTATATCCAGTTAAATCCAGCTTGGGAAGGATTTAATAATCCCAAGGATATATACATTGGCAGAGAACCATTTATTTACATTGCTGATACCGACAATGATAGAATTGTAATGATGAATCTTGATGGACAGATTTTGGGCACGAAGAATATTAAGAAACCTGTTGCAATTGCCCAGAATTATGAATTGGATTTAATTGTTTGCGCACAGTTTGATACTACTGTACAAGGTGTTACAAGAACTTACAATGCAGTTTACAGTATTGACATGGTATCGGTAAATCATAGAATTGAAGAAGCCCCGATTTCTAAATTACTGCCACGCGAATCAGATCTAAACTTTCCGCAGAGAGAATATACGGCAGTTGCAACTTTCTATGATAATTCATTTTATGTAGCAAGAAAAGGCCCAAGTAACACAAGCATTTTTGATCCTGACAACTCGATTTTAATTTTCCATCCCAAATCATTTTATAATCTTGGTGAAGGAGATACATTAATTGGTAGAGTGGCAAATGTTGACCCTATAAGTAGCGGATTAGTATCTGCAAATCAGATAAGTTCACTAACTTCATTTAGTACAGGTATAGATTTTATTGCAACTTTAACCGGGAATAATAGTTTCAAAGCTCAATGGTTTCATTATCAAATTACACCAATTGATGAGAGATATATAAGTCAGTTTTCTTCAGGCAGCGGAGCTGATTTTGTTGTCCCAAATAAATTTGAAAACCCTGAGGGAAGCTGCCTTGATAATACAAGTAATATCTTTATTGCTGATGCGGCAAAAGACAGTATCTACAAATTCAATTCTTTTGGAGATGAACTTCAGTCGTTCGGTGGTTCACAACTATTCAATCAGCCGCACGCAGTGGCTTTTTTTGATAGGACTCTTTATGTGCTTGATACAGGTAATAACAGGATTTTACGTTTTATACTTTCTACGGATATTTAGTTAGTGTTCCAGAATCTTTGTAAGTACCTGTGAATAATATTATTTAATACAGTTTGGAAAAGACAGATGAATAAAATTTTAATTCTTGTATTATTTCTG
>Ga0105107_10002078_pt1 | contig 13159 bp, 8 predicted proteins | sample PPLLaktember2015_6_FD_79335 | JGI IMG/M metagenome (GOLD analysis project Ga0105107, IMG submission 79335) | Freshwater sediment microbial communities from Prairie Pothole Lake near Jamestown, North Dakota, USA - PPLs Lake P8 Core (1) Depth... | ecosystem: Environmental > Aquatic > Freshwater >...
AACAGGATAAAGATAGACTACCGGGAATTGATCACGATGGTGTTTCCTTAAGAAGATCAGCATCAATATTTAATGATAGTCAAAATATAATCTGGTCAACTGCTGATGCAAGAGTAATCAGGATTAGAAATGATGAAACAACGAATGATCCGGTAATAATTTCAAATCTGGTTAATAATTTTCCAACGGATTGGAACAGACATGAGAATATAAAAGGCAAGATTGATTTTCGTTATGTATTTACTTCGGGTATCGGAGGTTTTAATCCCGCTAAAACATCGATGCTGGGATATGAACTTAACACGCCTTTGCATGTTAGAAAAAGCTGGTTTCGTGCAGTACCTTCATCAGAAGAATATTTAACTATTGATAATCAAAATATACTTCTGGTTAATCTTAAATCTGTTGACCAAGGTGTTATCATAAGACTATTAAATGCAGATAGCCAGAATAATCAGGCAGCTAATATAAAAAGTAAATTTTTGGTTGATTCTCACGGAGAGACTGTTGATTTACTTGGGAATAAAATTCAGGAATTAGAGATTAAAGATGATGCCATAACAGTGACGTTAAAAGCAGGAGAATTTTTAGATATACTAGTTAAATCATCAAATAATTAATCAACGGTGAAAGGAGGAGCTTTTGTTTTCTTTTTACTTAGAATCATTTTTTACTAACAATAATTCATAACTAAAAAAGGAGATGATAACATGAAAAACAAAGTTGCAAAAATATCAGTTCTGTGGATTTCCGCAGTAGCTGCACTGATAATTGCAGGATGTTTCGTGATTGTTTCTGTAATCCAACCTTCATCTATTCAGGGATTAGAGCAATTTACAGCAACAGTATTAGTCGAAGTGGAGGGTACAGACGATGCCACACCCCATTATGCAATAGTGGGTTTGAGACTTCCAAATGATTGGCAGGTCGATTCAGTTTGGTTTACCGGTGTATATAATGATCATTGTTTATTTCTTCCAGCGAATGTTCCGGATAATGAACCAGGGGGACAGGTTGATTTATGGACAGATTCACTTGAAGGTAGATATCCTAGTGGCGCAGATATGCAATGGGTTGTTTATCAATCCTCAACAGCGCATCTAACCATAGTTGATACCGTTGATGTTAATCTTTTTGTTAAAATGACACCTGGTATTACCCAGGGAGATTTCAATCTCGGTTATTTTGTATCTAACGCTGCCCTTGATTTTAGCGATCCTACATGGTACTCGGTTAGTTTAAATAATGCCATAACAGTTTCAGGAATTGTACCCGTTGAACTTACTTCATTTGCAGCAGTAGTAACCAAAAACGGAATCCAACTTAATTGGGAAACAGCCACAGAGATGAATAACCAGGGTTTTGAAATTGAGAGAAGCACTGATAATCAAAATTTCAATATGATAGGATTCGTTAATGGAAAAGGAACAACATCTGAAAAATCTTCTTACTCTTATCTTGATAAAAACATTAACACTCCTAAATATTACTATCGCTTGAAACAAGTCGATTTTAATGGAGCATACGAATATTCAAATGTTATAGAAATTGATTTCTCTATTCCTAATGAATTCAATCTCTCCCAGAATTATCCCAATCCATTCAATCCGGCAACAGTGTTAAGATTTGGATTACCGGTTGAATCGGATATTACACTTTCAGTATACAATTCATTAGGAGAGATAGTTGAAATAGTAGCTCAAGGTAGACTGCAATCCGGTACCCATAATGTGAATTTTGAAGCATCTGGATTACCTAGCGGTTTATATCTGTATACTCTAAAGGCTAAAGGTATAGATGGTGTTGAATTTACTCAAACTGCAAAAATGTTATTGTTAAAATAACAAGGTTTACTAAAGTGCTCGCAAATAATTGCGGACATTTATAACTCGAGGAGACGAAAATGAAATTATTAAAAATGCTTACACTTTTTGTTGGGCTAATTGCAATATTTACATTTGCAGGTTGCCTTATAGAAGATGTAAATCAACCAACTCAGGTAAATGCAGGAGGAATCTTTACTACGATAATTACCATTTCCGATATGAACGCTGAACAAAATAATGCGCATAAAGGAGTTCTTGCGATTCTTGTCCCGGAAGATTGGTCTTTTATCAGTGGTACATATAGTACCCCGATGGGTTTTGGTAGTTTGGAACTTGACACTTCATCTCAACCAGTTTGGGGCGATGTTGATACTGTGATTCAAAGACCCGCAGGAATGAAATGGATCAATTTACTTTCTGATCAAGGTTATTTGCATGATGCTAATCTGGTTTACGAGGCAACAGTTAATCTACAGGTTGGACAGACAGATGGTGATTTTCCGATAGGTTATCTTGTAACTGTTAATACAATTGATATACTTCAGTTTTTAAATGATATGGATGTTGACCAGCAATTATCCGGGGCTGACACATCAATGAATCATATGGTTACGATTACTGGATCTTCTGCGGTAGAAGAAAAGATTTCCGGCATACCATCTGAATTTAACCTTTCGCAGAATTATCCGAATCCTTTCAATCCATCCACCAGTTTTACATATTCATTGAAACAATCTGGCGATATCATGATCAGTATTTATGATGCCTCAGGTAAGGAGATTAAATCTCTGGTACATGGATTCAGAGCTGCGGGTAATTATGTTGTTAACTTTAATGTGAGTGATTTAGCAAGCGGAATTTATTATTACAGAATTATTACTGCTGATTTTACACAGACGAATAAAATGGTTTTGCTAAAATAATCCGATGTTGAATTATGCCGGCTCTTTAAAATTGGAGCCGGCTTTTTATTAAAATAAGATGTCTAGAATGAAACAAATAAAAGTATTAAGCGCAAGAGATCTGGGTGCACAGTTCAAAGACAATCCAAATAAAATGGTCGGGCAGGATGGTGCCTATTCAATACCTTTAAAAGACAAATGCTTGTTCTTCTTTGGAGATACGCTCATTGGGAAAAGAACTGAAGGAGAAAGTCTTTGGTATCCTGGTGGTGTACCGTTAGGACCTGCTGATATGACGGGGATTGGCGGATTAGAAAAGATGATTACTAATACGGGATTATTGTGCTTCGATAAAACTGGTGAAAATGGTTTTAAAAACTTTGAGTATATATTAAATAAAGCAGGGCAGCTTAAACAATTAATTCCGCACGAAGCTGATGAAGATCATAACTGGTATAGAATATGGTGTTTGCACGGGGTGTCTATTATGAGTAAGGTCTATCTTTATTTTATAAAAATAAAAATGCTTGAGGAAGGTGAACCACCTGCAAATTTTGTTGTTATCGGCTCCGGGCTCGCTGTTGGTAGTGAACAAGATTGGAATTTTTCAAGAGTCTTTTATAAGAACTCATATATTTTATGGAATGAAGACGATCCTTGTTTCGCTTCTGCAATTTTATTTAAAGAGGGTAATGATTATATTTTTTTATATGGGACTAAAAATGACCGGAGTGGAAAGCATAATCTTCATCTTGCAAGAGTTAAACCTGGTGAAATAGAAAAAATAGATCGTTATGAATATTTCATCTCGGGAAAAGACGGATGGACAAAAGATGTTAAGCAATCTCAACCTGTATTTTCAGGTATGCCGAATGAGTTATCAATAAATTATAATAAGTTTCTAGGATGTTACCTTTCTATTCACTCTTTAGAGTTAACCGGAAAAATTGTTGGCAGAACTTCACCAACTCCCTGGGGTCCGTGGAGTGATCCAGTTAGTCTCTGGCAGGTTGTTCCTCAAGTAAAAATAAAAGGTCCACAGCTCGAACTTATTTATGCGGGCAAGGAGCATCCATCCTTTGCTAGGAAAAAAGGTAAAATAATTTACGTTACTTACATAGAGTTTGAGGAATACTATCCTCATTTAATTGAAATTACTTTTGAATAATTAATTTATAATCATAAAATTTTTTATTGAGAAATTATCGGAGCTATATGTTACCAACAGTTGATGATCTTAAAAGTGATGTATTAATTCATAAGCATGGAGATATTTTTAATCTACCGGGATTAACAAACTTTATAGGTTGTGTTCAATCAGATTTTGATATTACGGGAATCAGAAGTCTAAACTTCCCACCTTTCGGATGTTCAGATATTATTACTGCCGGCTTATTCATCAATGATATTTATTTCCCGGCAACAGGTACAAAAATAAAATTCACCTGGATTGCTGATAGAATTGAACGGGAATCAGAGTATGAAGGGCTTAAGCTTTATTCCATTACCATTCTTCCTATGAGTAAAATGGCTTGTGTCGTTCGCTTGTCAGTTACAAATATCAGTGGTGTGGAAAAGAATCTTAAGTTGAAATACGGGCTTACAGGCAGTGTTACAAAATCTGTTAAGAGCTGGACTGAACCCTTGCCTCCATTTGAAACAGATCATAAAATAGAAATTGATGAAACAAATAATTCTCTGGTTTATTCAGCAAAAAAAAGCAATGCATTTCAGGTACAGGGAATTTCTTTAAAAGGAATAATCACCCGTAATGGAATCAAAACTAATTTATCACTATCTCCGGGTGAAACAAAAATTATTGATTACGTAACGGTTGTTGGTGATTCTCTTTCAAGCGTTCTTTCTAATTACAAAAAAATAATAGATGATGTTAATGCAGAGATTCAACATTGCAGAAATGAATGGAATGAAGAAATTAAAACAGCCTTCATTCCCGGCAATTCAAGATTTTCAGGTTCAATGCCTTTGCTTGAAACTACAGATAAGGAGATTGCTAAACTTTATTATATGGGTGTACTTGGAGTAATTTATTTCAGAAGAGATAATCCTTACTCGGTTTTAGGAAGAACTTACGATACACTTATGCCAAAATATTGGCAGTCTGTTACATTCATTTGGGATTATGCGCTTAGTTCGCTTACACATGCTCTTCTCGATCCTGCTGTTATGAAAAAATATATTGAGCTTTGGATGTCTATGGATGTTCATAAACATTTTGGAACAGAATATTTAACTGGCAGACCTGTTGGTCCCTGGTATTCCGTAAATGATTTTGCAATAACAGAAATATCAAAAAATTACCTTAGATGGAATGGCGATTTCAAATGGTTGGATAGAGTAATTCAAGTTAATGAAGGTCTAAAAGCACCTGTTATTGATTTACTTCTTAAATATGCTTCTAATTGGAAAAATTTTAAATCATTAAACGGCCTTGCAGATTACGGAGGTATTAATAATTTATTAGAATGTGTTAGCACATATATTCACGAAGTACCTTCTCTTAATGCAGCAAATGTATTTAATCTTCGAACCGCAGCAGAACTTTGCGAGCTTATTGGTAAGCCAGACAGAATGGAGCACTACCTGAATGAAGCGAATGAGCTTATTCCTCAGATCAATAAACTCTATGTAGATGGTAAAGGTTATTGGTCAACAAGATTTCCTGATGGCAGTTTGGTTGAAGTAAGACATTGTTATGATTTTATTACAATTCTGAATATGATTCCAAATGATTTGACAGTAAAACAAAAAAATGAGATGGTTGAATTCTTTAAGCGAGAACTTCAATCACCAACCTGGATGCGGGCTCTATCAGCAGGTGATGAAAATGCTATGTTCAGTGTAAGACCAGATCATCAATGGAATGGTGCATATCCCGCATGGCCTGCACAAGCTGTTACTGCTTTATTCAAAACCGGCAATACTGAGTTAGCACTAAAATGGCTTAAGGGACTATCAAAATCTGTTAATCAAGGACCTTTAGGACAGGCACATTTTGTAGAATCAGCTATTGATCCAGAAAACGGTGGTGCAAGGAAAGCTCCACCTGATATGCCCTATATTACCGATTGGACTGTATCATCAAGCGGAAGTTGGACTAACATAATCATTGAATCCATCTTCGGAATAAATGCGACTTTAAATAAAGGCATTAACTCAGTTCCACAGTTTGGCAGCTTTGATACAAATGCTGAATTAAAAAATATTTCTTATCAGGGAAATCTTTATCACGCTGATTCTAAAGGATTGAGGAAAATTTAATTTAACATCTCAAACAATATGGAAAAGGAAACCGAACAGATAATTTATAAGAGTATCTTAGAAGGATTGAGTATTTCTTTAGAAAATTGGAGTAATCTTTCTGAAGATTATAAAGGAATTATCCTGCAGAATATTTTAAACTCGTTGGAACAACAGGATTATCCATTTTATGAAAGTGATTCGAAAGTAATCCTGATTTATAAAGGTGATGCCCACAATGTTACATTACAAAGCGATATTACTGGTTGGATTGACCCAATTCAATTTAAAAAATTAAATGATCGCAATTTATTTTTCCTCAAACTTGAATTAGAGCCTGATGCAAGAATTCAATATCTGTTGATAGTTGATGGTAATGCTATTTGTGATCCTTCAAATAAATTTAAATCCCTGCACGGTTTGGGTACCCTTTCCGAATTTGCAATGCCGAAGTATGAAAGGTATCATTATCATAACGAGTTTATTTATGGGAAAGAAGGCAGCTACGAGGGATTAATAAAACACATTCTTCCTTCCGGTGCATTGCCGTATGATCACGAAGTACACGTTTATCTTCCGCCATATTACATTAAGAAGAATAAATATCCAACTGTTTATTTTCATGACGGACCTGATTACATCCGATTCGGACTGGCACCTTATTCAATTAACAGATTAATTGTTGAAAATAAGATTGAACCTTGTATAGCAGTTTTTGTAACACCTCCTAATCTTCATCAACCTTCAGAACCAAACAGATCAACTGAATATGGGATGAATGATAATTATGTAAAATTTTTCTGCGATGAACTTGTTAATTTTATTGATAATAATTATTCCTCAATTCAGTCGGCTGACAAACGACTTGCTGTTGGTGATTCTTATGCCGGATTAATTTCCACTTACATTACTATTGTAAGAAATGATGTGTTTCAAAATGTTTATTCACAATCGGGTTATTATTCTTTTAATGATGACCGAATAATTAAATTATTCAAAAGTTCTGAAAGAAAACCTATCAACATGTTTTTGGATATTGGTACGTATGAAGAAAATGTTGGAGCAGATTTTCTTCCACAAACTGAACTCAATTTTACAAATGCTAATCGCAGAATGAGAGATGTGTTACTTTATAAAGATTATAATTTTGTATACAGAGAATATCACGAAGGGCATACCTGGGGAAATTGGAGAAGACATCTGATTGATGCTATGGTTTATTTTTTCGGCAATCAAGGAGAATGGAAATGAGATTTGGAATGGACTTTGGCGGTACCAACATAAAGGCCGGAGTTTTTGATGAAAATAGTAACCCGTTAAATTTCATTGAAAAAAAACTTATCGAATTTTCAGGTTCAGGAAATCTTCTGGAAAATCTTATTAATCATGCAAAAAATGTGATTGGCACTAATAAAATAAAAAGCGGTGGGCTTGCTATTAAAGGCTTAATCAATACAGAAACAGGAGTGCTTGAAAATGATATTGGTGCTGGACAAATGCTTGCTGGTATAAATCTAAAAAAGACTTTTACCGATGAACTCGGATTTCCATTTGCTGTGGAAAATGATGCCCGTGCTTATGCGTGGGGTGAATATAGATTCGGTGCAGGCAGAGGAAGCAAAGCGATGGTTTGCATGACGTTAGGTACTGGTGTCGGGTGCTCGCTTGTTGCTGATGGAAAATCCTATTGTGGATCCGACTCATTAGGTGGATTATTAGGTGGTCATATTAGTATAGATAAAAATGGGCCTGAATGTTCTTGCGGGAATAAAGGATGTCTCGAACTTTATTGTTCTGCTACTGCCTTAAGTAAAAAAGTAAAAGATATGCATCCCGCAATGAATGACACAATTGATGTTTTGCCTGAGTTTTTTTTACATGTAAAATCCGGTGATGAATTATTTGTAAAAACATTTAATGAATTTATTAATGATTTGTCAATTGGAATAGTTAACGCAATTCACGCTTATGGTCCAGATGTAGTTGTATTAGGTGGAGGTATTTTTAACTCTGCCGATGTAATAATTCCACCATTAACAAAACTGATACACAAACGAGCATGGACGGTTCCTAAAAACAAAGTGGAAATAAAAAAATCATTGCTTGGTAATAATGCTGCTGCAATTGGGGTAGCATTTATAGAAAGATAAAAGTTTTTATAATAGGAGATTTAATGACTAATCAGAATCTGACACATATAGAAGATCCATTTATTTCATTGCTTCCTGAAAGAATGAGCAAATTTCCCCGGGGACCATTTGACACATTTCCAAAATTTACTATAAGCATAGGAACAATTGAAAAAGGATACAATGTATTAGCAGATCATATCTCTACCGAAATACCTAAAGGTCTTCGGGTACTTGTAATTGATGGCTACCAGGGTACACATTGGGAAGAATTTATTTCAGGTTTGAGAAGCGCACTTCAAAATTATAAAATTATAGGTGAACTTATCGATATTAAGTGTGCTTATGCTTCTGAAGAGGAAATACAGAAAAGAATTGAACCCTTTCTCGGAGGTGATGATCCTATTTTCGGTGTGCATTATCCGTTTGGAATTGAATTCTTATTTGATGCTAAGAAATTATCAGAAATTCGAATAGCTTCCTCTATTAAGCGAGGGAACAAAACCAAAGATCTAACAATTATATACGGCGCAGGTTCATCATTAATAGAATTATATGATAAGTTATGGTACATTGATGTTCCAAAAGACTATATCCAGGAGTATGCCCGCAATGGGGAGTTTCGTAATCTTGGTTCAACTCAGACTTTAACTTTCGGACAGTTTTATAAACGATCTTATTTTGTCGAGTGGCCTGCGTTAAACAGATTGAAAAAACAATTACTTCCTTCACTCGATCTGTTTATTGATCTTCAGAATCCTGAAGAACCAACAGCAATTGAGGGAAATAATTTCAGAAGTTCGCTGAAAGAAATTTCCGCCACACCATTCAGACTGCGACCATGGTTTTTTCCCGGACCATGGGGTGGAAAATTTATGCAAGGGCATATGGGTCTTGATCCTGAAGCACCGAATTTTGCCTGGTCATTCGAAATGATTGTCCCTGAAAACGGAATTATCATCGAAAAAGATAATGTAACTCTTGAGTTTTCATTTGATTGCTTAATGTATATGCAGAATAAGAATGTACTTGGTGATAATGCTTCAAAACAATTTAAATTTGAGTGGCCTATCAGATTTGATTATCTGGATACAATTGATGGCGGTAATTTATCAGTGCAGGTTCATCCACGACCAAATTATATAAGAAAAGAATTTGGTGAGACTTTTACGCAGGATGAAACATATTATATATGTGCATCAAAACCGGATTCACAAGTTTATATTGGGTTAACTGAAGAATGTGATCCGGAGGAATTTAAGAAAGCACTTGAGGACTCCATAAAATTTGGTTATGAGGTTGATGTAGAAAAATTTGTTAACAGCGAACCGAGCAAACCACATGATCTTTTCTTGGTTCCCAATGGAACTGTTCATTGCAGTGGTGAGGGCAATCTGGTACTTGAGATAAGCGCTACTCCATACATATTTACTTTTAAAATATATGATTATCTGCGAAGAGATCTTGAAGGAAATCTTCGGACTATAAACCTTCATCGTGGTTTTGAAAATATAAGATTTGAAATAAGAAAAAAATGGGTACGGCAAAATCTTATTGCCAAGCCAAAAGTAATAAAAAGCGGTAATGGATGGCAGGAAGTTTTACTTTATGATTCATCATTCACTTTTTATAACATTCACAGGATTGAATTTGATAATGAATATGTGATGAACACAAATGGTATTGCTTACTCAACAAACCTGGTGCAAGGTGAAAAAGTAGAGATTTTTTCCCAGAACGGAAGAGTCAGTAAACTTTCATACTTAGAAACTATGATTATTCCTGCAGCAACTGGTGAAATAAAAATTATGAATAAAGGTAATAGTCCTTGTAAGATGGTTATGGTTTATGTAAAACCTGGTATTGGAATTACGGAGCCTGTAAATGATCCAAATTAATTATGCTAAAAATGTTTTCCTCGGTTAAACCTGTTGAATTAAAATGTGAATATAAAATTAATCCTACCGGTATTGATGAAAAACATCCACGATTCAGTTGGATAACAAATTGTGAATGTTATAATTCTTTTCAAACATCCTTTAGAGTATTAATTGCTTCGTCAATTCAAAATCTCCTATTAGAACTTGGAGATGTGTGGGATTCAAGTAAAGTCCAATCTTCAGATTCAACTCAAATTCAATTTGCAGGCAATCCGCTTCAGTCAAATAAAACTTATTACTGGCAGGTGATAGTATGGAATGAAAATAATGAACCATCACTTTGGAGTAAACCTGCAAGGTTTTCAACTGGATTATTTGATAAAAATGAATGGCGGGCAAAGTGGATATCACATATCTATAGAGAAGAATCAGAACAATCAATCAGCTTTCAACCTGGTGTCGATAAATGGATTTGGTATCCTCTTAAAAATCCAGATGATAAATTAAAAACTATCAATCTTCACAAAATATTTCAGCTTGATCAAATCAATCTTATTGAATCTGCAATAATACTTGTGACGGCTGATGAAAAATTCAGACTTTACTTTAATGAAAAACTTGTAGCACAAAGTGATGATAAAATATTCTCCTGGGCAAGACCAGTGTTATGTGATGTGAAAGATTTACTTAAAAAAGGTTCGAATATAATACGAGCAACTGGATTAAACTCATATGTTGAAAAACCGGGATTTATCCTGAGGCTTGAAATTAAATTCAAAATGGGGAAATCAATTTTTATCCGTTCTGATGGTAATTGGAAAGCAGCGATTAATAATACTGAAACAAATCTTACAAATGCGGAAGTAGTAGCTATTGCTGGAGAAAAACCTTGGCGTTTACCTCAGGCAGGATTGAAATTAAATCCTGCTTCGTACTTCAGAAAAACCTTCAAAATAAATAAAAAAGTATTACGTGCCTTTCTTTATTGTTCAGCCCTTGGATTATATCATTTACAAATAAATGGCAAGCAAGTTAGTGAGGATAGACTTACACCCGGATGGAGTGATTTTACTAAACGTGTTTATTACAATACTTATGATATTACCTCCATTCTTAATTCATCTAAGGAACATGTTATAAATATTATTCTTGCAGATGGATATTATGCCGGATATTGCGGCTGGGAAAAGGGAAGAAGTTATTATGGGGAATATCCTGCAATTAAAATTCAACTGATGATTTCTTATGATGATGGCAGTAATGATATTATTTCAACCGATGAATCCTGGGATTCATCCGAAGGTCCGATCCGTGAAGCAGATATTCTTATGGGTGAGTTTTATGATGCAAATTATGAATCACTGATAGAAAATTGGGATTCTTATTATTCAAATATTAATAATTTCAAAAGAGTCAAAGTAATAACTAATGTGGATCCAGAATTCACTTCGTACAAAGCTGATGTAGTAAAGTGCAGGTCTGAAGTAAAACCATACTCCATAAAAAAAATAAGTGAGCGGAAATGTATTATTGATTTTGGTCAGAACTTTGCCGGTTTTGTAAGATTAAAAATCAGTAATGTAAGTAAAAGAAAAATTACGTTAAGATTTGCAGAAATGATAACCGGTGATGGATCGCTTTATACAGAAAATATAAGAATGGCAAAAGCTCAGGATACTTATATATCAAGAGGAGACGGTGAAGAAATCTGGCAACCGTTATTTACTTATCATGGCTTTAGATATGTTGAAGTTTCAGGTTTGGATAAGATTGATAATGATACTATCATCGGAATTTCAATAAATTCATTGCCAGAACAAACCGCTTATTTTATCTCTTCTGATGAAAAACTGAATAAATTATTTAACTGTATACTATGGAATCAAAAATCAAACTATATTGATATTCCTACCGATTGTCCTCAACGTGATGAGAGATTTGGATGGACTGGCGATGCAGTAAGTTTTTTTAAGACTGCTGCATTCAATTTTGATGTTTCGGCATTTTATTCTAAATGGCTTGAAAATGTTTTTGATGCACAGAGAAATGATGGAGCGCTGCCGCCGTTTGCACCGGTTGCAGATATGGGAGTAGGTCCTGTTTACTTTAATTCAGCCGGATGGGCAGATGCCGGAATTGTAACCCCTTATTTGTTTTTTGAATTTTATAAAGATGAAACCTTACTTACAAAATATTATGAACGAATGAAATTATTTATTCAATCTCTTGAGAAACAAAGTAATAACTATGTATTAGCGGATTATGGTTACGGTGATTGGCTATGTATAGGTGAAGGGACATCAAAAAGTTTTATTGCAACTGCTTACTTTGCTTATGATTGTATGTTAATGAAGAAGATTGCATCAATACTTAAAAGTGATGATGCAGTCCATTATGATGAACTATTTAATAAAATAAAACAAGCATTCAAAAAAACATTCCTGAATAAGGATGGCACTCTATGTCAAATAACTCAAACCGCTGCTGTTTTGTCTATTCATTTTAACTTACTTAGAGCAGAAGAAAAAGAAAAAGCCATATCGTTTCTTACGAAAAATATTATTGAAAATGATTTTCATATAACTACAGGATTTCTTGGGCTATCGTTTTTAATGCCTGTTTTATCATCTATAGGCAGAAACGATATCGCTTGGCGAGTACTAACTAATAATGAATTTCCCTCCTGGTTTTTTATGATTGATAATGGTGCAACAACATTATGGGAACGCTGGGATAGTTTCCATCCTGAGAGAGGATTTTATGACCCAACTATGAACTCATTCAATCATTGCTCATTAGGATGTGTTGGTGAATGGCTGTTCACAGATATAGCAGGAATTACTGCTCTTGAGCCGGGATTCAGAAAAGTGATGGTTAAGCAATTTATTCCTAAAGGATTGACTTATGCAAAAGCATCATTCAAAACAGTTCATGGCTTTATCAAATCTGAATGGGAAAGAAGTGAAAATAATTTACAAATGAACATCACAATTCCATTTAATACGCAGGCAGTTATCATTCTTCCAACAACTGAGTTTAAATTAGCAAAAAAACATACAGTCCTAAAAAAAGAAAATGGCTGCACCTATTTAGAAGTTGGTTCAGGCAAGTATGAGATTAGTTGTAAGTTTTAGTGAATAACTCTGTCTTAACTTTGACAA